>Ga0315339_1003177_pt1 | contig 11742 bp, 5 predicted proteins | sample ASW17metaG_FD_204514 | JGI IMG/M metagenome (GOLD analysis project Ga0315339, IMG submission 204514) | Ammonia-oxidizing marine archaeal communities from Pacific Ocean, United States - ASW #17 | ecosystem: Environmental > Aquatic > Marine > Oceanic | place: USA: California | collected 2016-12-05
AGTCCAACTCCAAATTGGCGTTCTCCCGCCTTTTGTGGGCATTGGCGTAGGAACCATAGATTGCACGAAACATGTGGTCGCGGATCGTTTCGGCATCATGTATCTGGTGAAGGTCATTGTGTGAAAACTCCCACTGCCATTCACCTTCGGTAGCAATGTGGTTTTTAGCCACGGGTTTTGCCCAAGGTACCGAAGGAAACTTCACACGCTTATCCGTTTTTTGAGTATACCACATTACACTGGAACCCATCACTCGGTTATCAGGTTCTTCAGGTGACCAAAGCTCGCCATGTTCTTCCCACACCTCGCCAAATTCATTTTTGGATTCGCGGCCGTAACGGTATTCACATCCCGCCATATAGGCGAGCCATCCATCGCCGGAGGAGTCGAGGAACTGAGTACCCGTTATTCGTTTCAAGGTGCCATTCGCTACTTCCACCATTTTTACGGCATGTATGCGCCCATCCTGCTTTTCAACCTCGGTCATCGTATGGCTGAGAAAGACATCCACGTTTTTCAGGGCCATCATATTTCCCATACGCTTCTTGTCCGCTACCAGTGCAAGTGGGTCTGAATTGGGGTACCATGGCGTATCAATCAGATCGAGAATATCTCCAGCACGGCCATGGATGCCCTCGGTATGCACACGAATCTCACCACTGGCATTTCCTCCAAGTACGGGACGGTTATGAATCAAAGCTACCTTGATGCCCTGGGAGTCAGCAGCGATTGCCGCCGCACAACCCGTAATTCCACCACCGATTATCACCAAATCATAATGCCCCTGGTCTACTGCTGTAAATGGCAACCCCACTTTTTCGCGACGCCATTTAGGCAGTACTTCCTGGTCGATCGGTGGAACGTCATCGGCATCTTTACTAAAGTATATGGCCGAGCAACGGCCTTCAAATCCCGTCAAATCCTTAAGAGCAACAGAGGTTGAAAGCTTCCCTGCGCTGACGTCAATAGAACCGCCAGATTGCCAAGTCCAATCAGCTTTCGTTCCGAAGGTTTCAGACAGCGGTTTTCCATCGACCATGACCTGAAATTTGCCGGGTGAATCCCATTCACCGGGACACCAGTCCTTTGTGAGCGCCCAGACGTGATATTTACCAGCTGAAGGAAATTTTATTTTTCCGACCGCATTTTTGACCGGATTCCCTAAACCGTGAGCAAGCAGGTAACTAAATCCCAGGTGAAGCTCAAATTGGTTGTCCAGCATCCAACCTCCGAGGTTCTTAAAGTGGGCGGTCTCGACGAGGACGGATTTCTTATCACCGGATTTTGCGGTTTTTCCCCAAAGGGGATGCGACGATAGAAGAGCGACTGATGCCAGGCTCATTCTGCTTATAAATTCTCTGCGATGTAAGTTCATGATTCTAGTAATCTTTGCTAGGGTAGGCTATTGAATCCTCAATTGGTTCAATTACAAAGGTTTTTACCATTACTTGGGACATTAGACAGATTCTTAACTTTCTAAGCGCTTTCGAATTCTATTACGGTCAACCGTTGACCCTTACTTAAGCCACTTTAACGGGATCTAACGCCGCTTTATCGACACGCCGAAAAGAGAAAAAATAAAGCAACCTCAAAACGAACAAACTGCCCCGTTCTCCATTTAAAAGTGTTCGGATCGAGGGTATCGGATTGATGCTTTGTTCAATCTTAGCTGCCGTAAAGCCCAGTTAAGGTACCAGTGCTGCTGGCGAAGCGATCCGTCTCGACTCCCATGTTCTGGAGCATGTTCAGGTAAAGATTGGGAAGTGGTGTATTGAAGTCGCGGTTAAAGGCTAGGTGTTGGCCGTGACGGAAGCCTCCCCCTGCGAGAATGACAGGCAAGTTGATATTGTTGTGGCTGTTTGCATCGCCCAGGTTGCTACCGTAAAGGACCATGGTATTATCGAGCAGCGTGCCATCGGTTTCCTCTACATCCTGGAGATCCCCAAGGAGTTCGTTGAGCATGTCCATTTGCACCTGCTCAATTTCCGACAGCTGTCCAAGCTTCAGCTCATCTTTGCCGTGATGAGAAATGTTGTGGTAGCCACCATAGGAGCTGCCGTCCTCAAAAATCACTCCGGGTGTACGTACGCCGCCCAAGAAGAGGGTGACCACCCGAGTGGAGTCGGTTTGGAGGGCGAGCCGCGACATGTCGTACATCATCCGGACCATTTCGAAAAACTGCTTTTTGTCGTTCGGATAGTTCGGCATTTCCTGATCCACCGTGGGTCTTAGCCGGGTTTCCCACGCTTGCTGTTCAGTCAGCCGTTTTTCAAGGCTACGAACAGCTGTCTGGAATTGATCAATACGTTCGCGATCTGAGGAGCTAACCCGCCTTGTCAGATTGGATGTTTGGCCCAGGACGACATCGAGTATGCTTTCTTTTCGCCGCAGGCGCACCAGTTGCGCTTCCATTGCCTCCTGATCGCCTTGCAGAAACATTTTTTTGTAAAGCTCCGACGCGTTTTGAATGGAGGGAATTTCGACACCGGCTTGTGTATAGGACAGGCTACGGACATCGTTGACCGAAAGGGACAGCGAACGGAAACGTGTATGGTGGCCGACTTCGTTGGCCATTACCTGATCCAGGGAAATACTGTTATGGAAACTGGCTCGGCCTGGATGCGGCGCTGCGGTGAGAAAGGCCTTGTCTGCCCGGTGACCACCGTCGACGCCGGGATGGGAGAGCCCGCTAAATACTGTAAACTGATCTCGGTGCGCAGCGATCTTCTCCAGGTAGGGAGAGAACGTATAATCCTTTCCGATTGTCTCAGGAAAAAAGAGCTTGGGGATAAAACCGAGGTCCTGGCAGATGGCAATCATGCGCTTCGGCGCGGCCTGTGCTCGCGTCGCCCCAAACGACTCGAGTAGGGGTAAGCAGAGAGTGACTCCAGTGGCGCGGAGGAAGGTTCGGCGTGAGGTTTTCATGACTTTACTTGTGAAGGAACAGCGGACTTTGAACAATTTCGTGAATGAGTGTACGAACACCAAACTGCGACGCGCGACTCTTCTCAAGAATGGCGGCGACTTCGTCGCGATCCGCAAAGCGAACGGGTGCGCCGGTCGCATAAACGAGGAGCTGTTCGGTCAGATTACGTGCAATGGCCTCTTCGTCTCGGAGCAGTAATTGTTTGAAATCAAGGATGTTCTTGAAGCTTTCTCCCTCGGCCATCTTGCCGGAGTCATCGACTTCTTTAGCCAGGTAGTGAACGAATTCGTTGCCACTGCGGCCAACGCCTTCGATCCTTTCAGAACCCTCATTAAGGGAACGGTAGTTATCACGCCATCGGCCCATCACATCAAAGCTCTCAAGGGCAAACCCTGGTGGATCGATCTTCTTGTGACAGGTGGCGCAAGATGGATCCTCCCGGTGCTGGGCCAACAGTTCACGAATAGTAGTGGCACCTCGGATATCCGGTTCGACAGCAGGAACGGACGGTGGTGGAGGAGGCGGTGGTTCACCCAAAAGTTTCTCCATCACATAGACACCACGTAGCACTGGCGACGTGACGGTGCCGTTCGCAGTGACTTTGAGCACCGAGGCCTGAGTGAGAATTCCTCCGTACGGACTGTGTTTGGCTAACGGCATCTGACGGAACGACGGGCCATAAACACCGGTGATGTCGTAGTGCCGCGCGAGGCGTTCATCGACAAAGGTGTAATTAGCATCGATGACGTTCCGGGCGGGCTGATTGCGTGTGATGAGGTCAGTGAAAAAGAGGCGTGATTCCGTCACGATTGAATCAACAAGCCACCAGTCACCGGCGTATTCTGGATAGAGCTCCCGGTCAGGGTCGGTGATGTTAATCTCGTCCAGCTTGAGCCATGAATCCAGGAATCTTTGCAAGAAGCGCGCCGACTCAGGCTTGTCAAGCAGGCGATTGACTTCGGTTCTGAGGGTATCCGAGTCTCGCAGTTTTTCATTCTGGGCCAGCTCGCGGAGCCGCTCGTCGGGCATCGACTCACCGAGGAAAGCGGCAAGGCGTTCAGCCAGTGCGAAGTCATCCAGCTCACCCGGCTGCGCACATTGAAAAAGGAATTCGGGTGAAGCCAACACCGCCGAATAAGTAGCAATCATTGAATCCGTAAAGCTATCGCCCTTCCTTAAAAGTTTTTTCGTATATCCGTAAAAGCGCTTGAATTCCTTCGAAGCCACCGCTCGTCGGTAAGCGCGCTGCATAAACCTCTGTAAGAGGTCGCGAGCCTCTTCATCAGGTTGAGCGGAGAGAGCCTCAATTCGACCATCCTTCTCTTCGAAGGGCAGGTCGCCGAAGAGCTCGCGATAGGATGTCGGCGGCCATTCCTGAATGACGGGACCTTCAACTTCCATCCAGTGGAAGGCGACTCCGGGATACCCGTCCTGATCGCTTTTCTGGATCGTGTGAGGAAGCGCCGGAAGCATTGGGCTGGGAATGCGCATACAATCGAGCTGGACCATAGCGTCTTTTTCAAGGAACGACTCGAACTGGAAAATCTGAGGCGCATCAGGAGGAGCTTCAAATACTCCAATAGGCAGCGTGCTCTGAATGTTCGGTTCGGCCAGAGTAGAAGAATAAACTTTAACCGGTTCACTCCGTTTACCAGGAAAAATGCGGTCATTCACGGGAGTGGGAAAGCGCCGTTTGGCATCCAGGACCAGGTCCGGATAAAAGCGCGGTTCTTCTTCTCCTTCCCAAACGACGTAATCGGTTTGTCGTAATACAGATCGCGCCTTGAGACGAAGACGATAATTCCCGCGAAGAGGAGTCTTAAATTTATTAAAGCCATAATAATAAGGCGTGTAGGCTCCTCTGAAAATGGCTACGGACGCATCCTCCGGCCATTCAGGATAAGCTTCACCTTCCTTAGCACGGTTGAATCGGTTCTTGGTAAACGAATCTTCATCGTTGATCTGCAATCCATCCAGGTAAAGCGCCTGACGACCCCACCCGGCATTTCCGGTTCCCCTCCACATCACCTCTTGCTCACGAGCGTGATAGCGGCGAGTCGTCGAGACTGGTTTCTCTGCTGGAAAATCGATGGCCCTTCGCAAGGCAAACTCGGCAGCATCGAGGTAGGCGTCGACCTGTATGTGGGACACATCGAGGGCACTGCCGACTTTGGCGAAACCATGGACTTCGCCATCCAACGGCAAGAGATCGGCGATTTTCAGGTAGGGGTCAAGCAAGAGGTCGCGAAGAATGTTTTCGTATTCGAAGCGGTTGAGTCGCCGCGAAACCGATCGGCCCTGTTTCATGGCCATCGTTTCTTGCTCCTCGATTATTCTGCCCGCAAGTTCAGCCACAGCCACTACGCGTTCCTCCTGGCTCAATTTGCTTTTCTTTTTCGGCGGCATTTCGCCCGAGGCAAGACGATCATGAACCTTCACCCAAATATCGGTTGTGTGGGAATCCTTGAGATTCCACTTCAACGAAAAGAGATCCAAATCTCCTTTCATCTCCACATCGTCATGGCATTTCAGGCAGTGATTCTCGAGAAGCGCATCCAATGTTTTCGGCAAGCGTGCTCCACCACTAAAGGGCGCTGCCAGGACCAAGCACAACGCGACGATTCCAGAAAACCGCACCTGCGGGGATCTATGGAGTGGAGACGACAACATACGTATTCGATAGGGTAGGTTCTCTATTTAGCGATGCAAGGGCATCTTCGTTAAGACCTTCATGGAAGGCGATATCCTATTTTCCTGATGTGAGATGGGGAATCATTTTTAGTAGTTTAAAAGTATCTTTGCGTTTCCTTAGATATGGATAATAAACGTATGCCATTTATCTGCCCACCAGATCGTGAACCCAACTCCTTAACTTCTCTCTGCTAGGAGTGTCGCGCAGGATCCAATCGCCATAGTGGTTGACCCAGGGAAAGGCATCGAAGGTGACCTTGGCTGTCGGATGATTTTGCAGAATGTGCGAACGTATTCCCTCCTGATCCAGTATGGATTCAATATTCAGGTGACGTTTCACTTCAGCGAGGGTTGCGAAGTTTCCTTCTTGAACCAAAGAGAGCAGTTTCTGGTCCTTGTGGTTTTCCGTAAGATGGTATTCACCACACACGTATTGAGGTGTGTTGCCCAGTCGAAGGAGTCGTTCAACACGGCGCACCTGTTCCGCTTCCGTCTGTCCCCAACGACGGTTGTCATAGTGACTTACCGGAACCATTCCCAGCCATAGCTTCGCAATCTTGTCGTTGCGCAAGCCAATGTAGTTGCAAGCAATAGCGCCTCGTGAATGCCCGGTCAGGATGACGGCGTTTGGATCTCCTCCCCAGTTTTCACAAATCGATTCAACGGCTTTTACGGCGTAGCTTGCTGTCCTGTCCGGATCTCCCCACCACCAATCCATATCAGTTATTCCATCCTCGCTCACGAAAGGTAGGGTGACCCAGATAAAAGCTTTCCCTCCACTGATGCCATAGCCTTGAGCCGCCTTGCCTCCGGCTACTGTGCCGTTGTTGCCAGTGTATTCTGCTATGACCGGATAGGATTTTCCTTTTCCCCAATCTGTGGGAAGGTAAAGAGCGTGACGGACATTGGATACCTCGTAGCCGGGCAGTGACTGAAAGACTCGTTTGCCGGGGCGAGGATCTCCAGTGATCACTTTGGGTGTGATCAGGTCCGACTGGATGCTTGATACATCCGGGGTGGCTGCGGCCGTAGTTGAAGCGAAGAGGAAAAATAAAGCAAACAGCCGATAGCTTGGAGTCATGTTTACTTGGTGCGGAAGGTTTCGCTGGTGACCAGAGCGAGGAAGAGATCCTGGAAACCGTTACCGTTTTGATAGTTCTGGCGAACGAGCTGTGCGATCTCATGTCGTTCGGCGTAGTTTGGAACGCGGCCGGTGGCGTAAATCATCAGCTTTTCGGACAGGCATTGAGAGAACAGGTCGCTGTTGTCGACGAGCCAGGCTTTAAAATCGGTGATGTCGTTGATGGGGGTTCCGTCGGGCAGGACGCCTTTGGAGTCGATGGGGATCTCTGACCTTAGAAGGCCAATGGCTCCTGGCCTAAGTGCTGATTCGATGCCGGATCGCTGTTGGTAGCGACCGGTAAGTAAGGCCGTACGGGTTGGAGAACATACCGGAGCATTGGCATGAAAATCCGTGAAACGCAGGCCTTCTCTTGCGAGCAAGTTCAGTTGCGGTGTAACACTGCCTATTCGGTCGTTATAAGAGATATCAGCATATCCAAGATCATCTGCAACGATTAGTATGATATTGGTCCTTTCGTTAGGCTGTGCAAATCCTCCGATCGTAAATAAAATTAATGACGTACAGGATAAATTTTTGAAAAAATGCTTCATAATAGTTTTCCAGACGTGAAGACCAGAGAGGAACTTTTAAGGACTGGTATAAATTCTGGCTCCTTTAGCCTTAGAGTCAACCGTCTTGGGACAACCATTGATTTTTGTACACACGCAACACTGCGACCGCAGATCACGCGCGATCCAATCATGAAGGAGTATGAGGCGTGGAAACGTTCGTGAGGCAAAAAGCTTGCGTTTGATCTCGATGGGAAGGGTGGTGTTTGACCGTTGAGATTACTCAATGCGATACATCGCTTAGTTTTAGGGAGCGTGAATCGATCAACTCGTTGTCGATCCTAAAGATTCGATAGGTCAGTTTCGGATCAGTTAGGGTAGTATCCAATTCGATGAGTCCGAAGGAGCACTTTTCATTGTAGCCCGTAATAATTTCTGAACCGACCGCATCTTCATTAAGCCCATGAGTATGTACGTTGGTAAGGCGCGAACTCATAAAAAGAGAGAGCAAATGACGTCAGGTCTGTACTTTTGACAAGAGGAGGTAGTCAGAAAGCGGAGTCGTCGCCTAAGGGCTGGAGTGGTAGAGGGTATACTTCTCCCCGTATTCTTCTCTAGAAAATCCTCTGCGGTTTATGAAACGCTTGGGTGAAGTCAACTATTGAGCTAAATAATATTCGATTTTCCGAATCGGTTCAGTAGTATATCGGTCATCGTCATGGCGTGGGCAGCCAGATCAAGAAGTTAGTGGTTGCCGAAATTCCTTTTTTTTTCAACCCTGAAACTGAGGTATATACATATGATTAGTAGGAGAAATATGCTTAAAGGTGTTATGGCCAGCGGCATGGGTGTGGCGTTAGGTTCATCCTTTGTCCCTTCCGTGTTAGGGTCGATCGAGAACAAATCAAGCGCCACTGCAAAGCCCAGGCGTGTTGTCTTTTTCTTGCAGAACAACGGTTTTCATACAGCTACGTGTATCCCAAAAGGAATGAAAGGCAGTGCTTCGCTGTCAGAAGCGACATTGCCCGAGTCGATAAAACCATTGGACCCTTATTTGGACAAAATGCATATCATCAACGGTCTGCATGGTCTGCATACCAATCCCACTCACAGTGCATATTTCGGTGCCCTCGGTGGATACCCCGGCGGCGAGCTCAGGGTTCCCAGTGCAGAAACAATTGACTACACCCTAAGCAAGTTGCTGCCACAGGCCATACTGCCTCATCTCAGAATCGGCATGGGCGACCTCTCCAGTATGGAAAGACAACCAACAGTGGCTGCTTTGTCCGCTTCCGCCGCGGGGAAGCCACTCTACATGCATTGTAATCCCAATCATCTTTACCAAACGTTGTTTGGCAGCATTGCCGATGGCGACGTGAAGAAGAGATATGAAGCAAAATCCCGCATATTTGAGGCGGTGGAATCGGTTGCGGCAAAGGGGAAAAGCGGGTTGCGCAAAAGCGATTTGGCGCTCTATGGATCCTATGTTGACGGCTTCAGTGACATCAATGATCTGCGCGGCAAGCTCAGCGCTTATTCTGAGCAGCTCAAAAAATATCAACCGGAATATAGTGAAAAGTATCTTTCACCGAAGTATGAAACAGATTGGCATGACGCCCTTCTGGATATTGGTATTTCTGCACTGAAATCTGGTTTGACGAATACCCTGACCATCGCTTCAGGACGCGGGGATGTCTGGGGGTCATGGGAAGGCCTGGGAATAGAAACTACGGGACACTTCTTAGGGCACATGGGACAGGAAGGAAATCCCATCTGGCATAAAATCCGCAACTATAACTGCCGCATGCTGGTGAAACTCGTGAAATCCCTCGAATCCGTGCCTGAGGGCAACGGAACGATGATGGACAATACGCTCATTGTCTACACCAGCAATAACGCTGACAAGCAGCATACGGATGGCTCTACTTGGCCATTTATCCTGTTGGGGAACTGCGGTGGACAGTTCAAGACGGGTGAATTTACTCAGTTCAGCGGCAGCGGGAAACGCCCGATCAATGCCCTGTACGCGACCATACTTCATGCCATTGGCGCTCCTTGCGATCGCTACAATATGAGCGAGGCCAGTGCCAAAAAGTACGATTATGGAATCGGTCCTATAGAAGAACTACTAGTATAAGAAAAATAGAACTATCTGTATAAGAAAACAGGAAGCAATTATGGTTCTAAGAATGTTTGCTCGCGCTGTATTTTTTATGACGGTGGCTATAATGGTGCATTGTTGGTTTATATTGCCCAATCTTGAAGCAGATGAATCAACGAAGTTTATTACCCGGGTCGATCCATTTTTGTCTGAGTACTGCGCCTCCTGTCATGACGACGTCGAGCGAAAAGGTGATGTGTCCTTTGATGATTTGTATGAGATCAATTCGGACAACGCCCGCTTGTGGAAAAGCATTTGGGAACAGGTTGCTCTGAAACAAATGCCTCCCAAGAAGAAAAAGACTCAGCCGCAACTCGAGGAGCGCCATCAATTGACGGAAGATATTGTGGAAGAACTGCAGCGCATGCTGGAGGATAAGGGTGGTTTTCATGACCACCTTCACCCGTCCAAAGGCAATCTTTTAGATCATGATTTATTGTTTGGTGAATTGCTAAAGAACCTGGAACCGGCATCTTCTCCGGCTCGCATTTGGCGCCTGCATCCACAGGAGCACTTTACCAGACTCAACGAACTGGTGACAATTGAACCTCCATACAACCCCGAAAAACCCGGTGTGAGAGCCCGTGGAGACCATGTTCCCGCAAGTAGTAGAGCCGGGACCAATATTTATCTTGGCGTTCACGACGTGGTTGACTGGATAGGCACAAGTTTCTCTCTTCATCACGGCCTCAAAAAAATCACTCCCATATTAAGTACAAAAGTAAAACGTGGGCTGCAACACTACCCCTACCTATATTCAGTCAACAGCGCTGAAACCTTACGCATTGCCAACGATGCGGAAGCGATCATTCGCTTTATGGCCTTCGGCCCCGACGCCAACGCTTTTCAGTTTGCCGATCATGTGTCAGATATAGATGAAAAACACAAAGGGATAGCGATCTACAAAGGACGAACAATTCAAACCAAGCACGGCGTTCCCGAGGGAGTCTTTTACTACAATAAATCGAAGCGGCCGATCACGCCGATCTATGATTTGATGGCCAAACCCGGTGTTAATGATAAGCGACTCAAGGCAGCCGCCGATTTTCTGTTCGAAGCCTTGACGCTGCGACCACCGACTAATGAGGAAAGTGCCGGATATCTCAGAATCCTCAAAAAGTCCATCGCAGACCTTGGCAAAGAAGAGGGTATCATCCTGGGCCTAGCACCGATTTTCCTTGATCGCGCCGCTCTCTTCCGCACAGAACTCTGTGAAACAGGGACACCCGACAAGTATGGTCGCGTCATGTTACAGGGTCAGGAATTGGCTTTGGCCATAAATGCAGCTTTTTCTTATCTTGGCCCAGACATGAAACTCAAACACGCGCTTGAGGGTGGGCGTTTGAAGACCAGGGAGGATGTCAAAAGAGAAGTCACCCGCATGCTAAACGATGACAGCATTCGCAAACCTGTAATTCTGCGTTTTTTTAAAGAGTATTTTGATTACGACCTCGCCAGTAAAGTTGATAAAGATGATATATTGCTGAAAAAGGCTGGTGGCGGGAGCAGTAGCAAGTCAAACCGCCAACTCATGGTTGAAATGGCTGCCAACACAGACCGCCTGGTAGAATTGATTTTGAAGGAAGACAAAAATGTCCTTTCTGAATTACTGACCACTGACCGGGCTATCATGCCTAAAAATGTCAGGGATGAGGGATACTTTCGGGAAATGAGTAAAGACGGTAAAATAGTGGATGAAAATGGCAATCCGCTTTTCGTTCTAGAAGGCAACAAGTTTGTGAGCGTAACAGAGAAGGATAAAGCTCTTCTACCTGTAAAAGCCAAAGACTTGCCGGGATTTATAGTGGATAACACAGATGCAAAAGTCATTGGTGAATGGACTACATCCAGCCATTCAAAACACCGTGTGGGTTCGGATTATCTCATTACTGAAGACCAAAGCAATAAAGTGATTTATCCCGTGAACTTTCCCAAGGCAGGTAAGTACGAAGTGCGTATTATACTCCCCAAGGACGAACCAAAAGTCTCCATCAAAATATTGGTGATCGTCCGCCATAAAGGCGGAGAAAAAAAATATCGTCTCAACCCAAAGATAAACGGTTCTTTTCTGAAGCGCAGGTCGGATAGTTATTTTCAATCCCTGGGCTTTTTTGAATTTCCAGCTGGCCCATGGGATGCGGTCGAAGTTTCTGCCCATGACGGCAATGTTTCCTTACATGATTTCGAAACAGCGGAGGAGTCATTGGCTCGACTGGTCGACTGGGGTGTGGTAGTGGTTGCCGATGCGGTTCAGTTTCTAGAAGCACGCGCTCCCCAAGCTATAGAAAAAGAAACAAAACTCGCCATGAAACCCGGTGGTAAGACTATCCAT
>Ga0315339_1003178_pt1 | contig 11740 bp, 6 predicted proteins | sample ASW17metaG_FD_204514 | JGI IMG/M metagenome (GOLD analysis project Ga0315339, IMG submission 204514) | Ammonia-oxidizing marine archaeal communities from Pacific Ocean, United States - ASW #17 | ecosystem: Environmental > Aquatic > Marine > Oceanic | place: USA: California | collected 2016-12-05
TATCTTAGTTTTGCAATTTCATCTGTAACTTTAAACCCAGGTAATTGCCCCCCTTCTCCTGGTTTTGCTCCTTGGGCTATTTTAATTTCAATTTCATTACAATTATTTAAGTAATTAACTGTAACGCCAAATCTTGCTGATGCTATTTGTTTTACTCTAGAGTTTGCACTATCCCCATTTTCTAATACTTTAAACCTGCTCTCATCTTCTCCACCTTCACCACTACAAGAAGCACCTTTAATTCTATTCATCCCAGTAGCAAGCGTTTCGTGAGCCTCTTTTGAGAGAGCTCCATGTGACATACTTCCACTTCCAAATCTTTTAAGTATATTTTGTATTGGCTCAACCTCTGAAATTTCTATCGGTCCTTCCAATTTTTTTGATCTAAAATCAATTAAATCTCTTAAATTTATTGGTGGTAAATTATATATTCCTTCTGCGTATCTCTTGTATGCTTCATAAGAGTTAGATCCTACAGCACTTTGTAATAAATGAATTAATTTTCCTTGATATTGATGTGTCTCTCCACTTTTACGATATCTGTATATTCCACCTATTGGTAAAATTGTTTCAGAACTTTCAAATGCTTCTTTATGAATAGATCTAATTTTTTTTTCTATTCCTGTTAGTCCAATCCCAGATATTTTAGATACAATGCCGGGAAAATAGTCAGCAACAATTGTTCTACTTAATCCAACAGTTTCGAAATTACATCCTCCTCTATAGGAACTCAAAACAGAAATTCCCATTTTAGACATAATCTTTAGAAGACCAGCATTTACTGATTTAATGTATCTTTTCACGCACTCATCAAAACTAAATTTTCCAAAAAGTTTTTTTTCATGTCTTTGGTATAAACTATCAAAAGCGAGATAAGGATTTACTGTAGTTGCTCCAACACCAATTAGAGTAGCAAATGAGTGTGTATCTAAAGCTTCTCCAGATTGTACATTTATAGAGACATATCCTCTCAATTTTTTTTCTATTAAGAAAGAATTGATTGCACCTACACACAAAAGCATAGGAATTGGCAAGTTGGTTTCTGATAATTCTTTATCACTTAAAATTAATTGAGTAACACCTTGTCTTACAGCAATTTCTGCATCTTTTTGAACTTGTTTTATTGCTTCAAATAAACTCTGATCTTTTGAAAAAGTACAATCTATAACTAATGAATTTTTGCCAAAAAAATTAATAAATTTGTCAAATTGAGAATTTGATAAAACTGGACTATTTAAAACATAAATATTTTGTTTAGTTAAATTATCAAAGTCTAGAATGTTACCCAAATTTCCAAACCTTGTTTTTAAGCTCATAACCTTATTTTCTCTCAAGGAGTCGATTGGAGGATTTGTTACTTGGCTAAAATTTTGTCTGAAAAAATGATATAGAGGCCTGTATTTATCTGACAATACTGCAAGTGGTGTGTCATCACCCATAGAACCTATTGCCTCTTTCGCGTCTTCAGCCATTGGGTGTAAAATAAGCTCTAAATCCTCTAAACTTATTCCAAAAGTATATTGTCTTCTTTTTAAATCATCTCCAGAAAATGCATATTTTTCTGCAGAAATAGTAATTTTTTCATCTAAATTAATAATTTGAGAATTAAAGTGCTTATATTCTTTGGCTAAATAATCTTTAATTTTACTATTAGTAAATACTTTTCCTTTTTCAATTCTAACCCCAATTATTTCGCCTGGTCCTAATCTTCCTTTTGTTAAAATTTTCTTTTCATTGAGTTCAATCATTCCTGTTTCAGAACCTGCAAATAATAAATTATCTTTTGTAATTGCGTACCTCAATGGTCTTAAACCATTTCTATCATTTGCAGCAATTACCCACTCATTATCTGTTCCGGCAATAGCTGCAGGCCCATCCCAAGGCTCCATAGTGCTGTTTAAAAAATTAAACAATTGTTGATGATCTTTAGATAAAGTTTTATTCTTTTTTGACCAAGCGTCAGGCACTAACATTAATTTTGCTAAAGGAGCTGGCTGACCTGAAATATTTAATAATTCAAAAACGTTATCTAACGCAGCAGAATCAGATGCGCCTTGTTGAATTACTGGTTTTAAATTTTCTATATTATCAAAAAGTGGGCTGTTCATTTCTTGTTCATGAACTTTCATCCAATTTTTATTACCACGATATGTATTAATTTCACCATTATGAGCAATTGCTCTAAAGGGTTGGGCTAAATTCCAACTTGGTGCTGTATTGGTAGAAAATCTTTGGTGAAAAATTGCGTATCTTGAAATGAATCTCTCATCTTTTAAATCTAAGAAAAAATCTGAGATGGCCTCAGCTAGAAACATTCCCTTATAAATAATTGATTTTGAACTAAGAGAACAAATATAAAAATTATTTAAAGAGATTTGAAAAGCTTTGTTTTCTATTATTCTTCTTGTTTCGTAAATTTTTCTTTCAAGATCTTTATTTAATAATTCTGGGTCATTAGATTTAAAGAGTACCTGAATAATTTCGGGCATTGTTTGAAATGCTTTTTCACCTAAAACTTTTGGATTTACCGGAACTTGTCTCCAACCATATATACTAAAATCATTTTTTGTTAATTCACTCTCAACTATTGTTTTACAACTTTCTTGTGCAGCATAATCATTTCTTGGTAAAAAAATCATTCCAACGCATATCTCTGAATTATCGTGGGCGTGTCCCGTAACCTCTATTTTTTCTATAAAAAAATCTTTTGGTATCTCTACGTGTATACCTGCGCCATCTCCTGTTTTTCCATCAGCATCAACTGCTCCTCTGTGCCAAACAGCTTTTAAAGCTTCAATTCCGTACTCAACAACTTTACGTGACTTTTTTCCTTCGGTAGATGCAATTAAACCAACACCACAAGCATCATGCTCCATATCTTCTGAGTAGACATGGTTTTTCTTTAATATTTCAAAATTTTTTTTATAATTTTCCATTAAGCTACTTTTGACTGTTTTAAATGTTTTTTTTCCAAATACTTTTTAATTGAAGTGGCTGCATCTCTTCCGTCTTTAATCGCCCAAACAACTAAAGATGCACCTCTAATTATGTCACCTGCAGCAAAAACCCCACTTAAATTTGTTTCCATTGTATCAAAATCAGTTTTTATAGTTCCCCATTTTGTCACTTGTAATTCATTTGAATCAAATAAAGTTGGCAAATCTTCAGGATCAAAACCTAGCGCTTTTATAACCATATCAGCCTTTACCTCAAAATTTGAGTCTTGTTGAACCTGTGGTTTTCTTCTTCCGCTTTCATCAGGTTCACCTAATTTTATCTGATTAACTATTAATTTTTCAACTTTGTTGGTTCCTTTAAATTCTTTGGGACTTGATAACCAGACAAACTCAACACCTTCCTCTTCAGCATTAGCTACTTCTCTTGCTGATCCAGGCATATTTTCTTTATCTCTTCTATATAAACATTTAACAGATTTAGCTTTTTGTCTTATTGATGTTCTTACACAGTCCATTGCTGTATCACCACCACCAATTACAACAATATCTTTTCCTTCTGCATTTAAAATTCCTTTATCAAATAACTCTACTTTGTCGCCTAATCCCTTTTTATTTGAAGCTGTCAAAAAATCCATTGCAGGAAAAATGTTATTTAAATCATTTCCTGGAAGCTCTACTTCACGAGCCTTATAAACCCCTGTTGCTATTAAAATTGCATCATGTTTTTTTTTTAATTGATCTAAGCTTGCATCTTTACCAACTTCAAAATTTTGAATAAACTCAATTCCTCCATCTTCTAAAAGTTTGGTTCTTCTTTCTACAACTTCTTTTTCAAGTTTAAAATTTGGAATTCCATAAATTAATAATCCTCCAGCTCTATCATATCTGTCATAAACTGTAATTTTATATCCACTTTTTCTCAATTCTTCAGCAGCCGCTAAACCAGCTGGACCAGCTCCAATTATTCCAACACTTTCATTTTTTTCATTAGAAATATTTATAGGTTTTACCCAACCTTGTTCCCATGCATTATCAGTAATATATTTTTCTATTGAGCCAATTGTTACGGTTCCATGGCCAGATTGTTCAATGACACAATTTCCTTCACACAATCTATCTTGTGGACATATTCTTCCACAAACTTCTGGCATGTTATTTGTGCTTTGAGACAATTCATAAGCCTCCTTAAGCCTTCCTTCTGCTGTTAGTTTAAGCCAATCTGGAATATTATTGCTTAACGGACAATGAACCTGACAAAAAGGTACCCCACACTGAGAACATCTACTGGATTGTTCTTTTGCTTTGTCGCTAATAAATTCGTCATAAATTTCATTGAAGTCTTTTTTTCTGACATTAATCTCTCTTTTAGGTGGAGTTTGTTGACCTATTTTTACAAATTTTAGCATTTTATTAGTCATAAATTTTATATGTTATGGCAAAGTATATATTGTTTTTATTAAATAAAGTTAAAAATAGGTCAGTTATTATGACCTTATTAAGTTATATAACTTTGAAAATTATAGGATTTCTAATAAATGCATAGCTAATATACTTAAATCGAATTGTTTTAAATGAATTTTTTTTAAGCTAGTTAGATAAAATGTTACAGAACATTATAGAAGTTTTAATACTTTCAGCCATTCAAGGCATATCAGAGTTTTTACCCATAAGTTCATCAGCACATTTAATATTAGTTTCAAGTTTGTATGAATTTAAATCTAGTTCATTATTAATAGACATTAGCCTTCACCTAGGGTCCTTATTTGCAATTGTCTATTATTTCAGAATGAATTTATTGGATGTTAAAAATAATAAAAGACTTTTAAGTCTTATTGTTTTGGGATCAATTCCATTAATTATTGTTGGATATGTTTTGTATTCAACGGGTATTATTTATGAATTAAGAAATGTTAAAGTCATTGCGTGGACAACTTTAATCTTTGGTGTTGTTTTATATTTAGCAGATAGAAATCGTTTTGATAAAAAAATATCTTCAAACTTAAATCTTCAATCAATTCTTTTTATAAGTGTATTTCAAATTCTTTCATTAATTCCTGGAGTTAGTAGGGCAGGCATTACAATTACAGCTGCAAGGATTTTAAAATTTAATAGATTGGACTCTAGTAAAATATCATTTTTACTTTCTATCCCAGCTTTAGGTGGTGCAAGTTTTTTAGGATTAAAAGATGTATTTTCTCAATCAGTTGAATTTAACTATTTAGTAATTATTGCAATATTGACATCGTTTATTTTTTCTTTTGTGACAGTAAAGTTTTTTTTAATTTATATAAATAAATTCTCAATGAATGCTTTTGTAATTTATAGAATTATCATAGCATTAATTTTATTTGCCGTGATTTATTAAGAATATTTTTTTTTAACTAAAGGTAGTAGTTGAGACAATAAAACACCACAGAGAATAAAAAAGCACCCAAGTAAATTGTTTATATCTAAAATTTGATTTAAAATATACCAAGCTGCAATAGTTGCAAATACTCCCTCCAAAGAAAAGATTATAGCTGCAGGGGCAGGGGATATATTTTTTTGAGCATAAATTTGTAAAACAAAAGCAAAGCCTCCTGATAAAATACCAGCATACAAGATAGAATTTATTTCTTTCATAATATCAATATAGATGAACTCTTCATAGATAAGCCCTATTACAAAAGAAAATAAAGAAACAATAAGAGTTTGAATAGCGCCAAGAGTTAAGGGTAGATCGTACTTTTTAACAATTATTCCTGTGAAGATTATGTGGGTACTCCAAAATAAAGCTCCAAGAATTACTAAACTATCTCCAAGTCTTACTGTTGCATCATAGAAGTTTGTTAATAAATAACCTCCAATTAAACACAAAACAACAGATGGCCAAACACTCCAATGAATTGATTTCTTTTTAAATACAAAGATTATAATTGGAACCATTGGAACATAAAAAATCGTGAAAAATGCAGCATTTGCAACATCTGTATAAAGAAGTGCAACTTGTTGCAAAGCAGAACCTAAAAACAAAGACAAACCAATCAAAATTGAGAGATTAATGAAAGTTTTAATATCAGATTTAAACTCTGACTTAAATTTTTTTAACTCAAATAACAAAACTAATGGTGTGATAGCCAAAAAACCAATAAAAAATCTAACTGCATTAAATGTGAATGGACCAATATTGTCCATACCTGTATCTTGAGCAATAAATGTTGTGCCCCAAATAAAAGTACATAACAAAGCACTTAATAATGAAGTAGTTTTTGACATGACTTATATTAGACAGCTAATTTGTAAGCAAAATTTTTACCTAAATTTTCTTTTAAGTCATTATTAAATCGTGCTGCCTCAGCACCATCTATAATTCTATGATCATAAGATAAGGATATTGGCAACATTATTCTTGTTTGAAATTTTCCACTAATAAAAATTTGTTTTTTTTGAGATTTACCCACTCCTAGGATTGCAACCTCTGGAAAATTTATAATTGGAGTAAAAAATGATCCACCTATTCCACCTAAACTCGTAATGGTCATAGATCCACCAAATAATTCTTTTTTATCAATTTTGAGATTTCTACAAAGCTCACTAACTTCTTTTAATTCTTCACTGAGTAGTGAAATTTTTTTGTTATTAGCATTTCTGATTTTAGGAACCATTAAACCATTTGGTGTATCAACAGCAATTCCGATATGAAAATATTTTTTTAGTGTCATTTTTCCAGTATCAATTCCATCAATAGAAGAATTAAAACTTGGGAATTTTTTTAAAGATGCGACGAGTGCTTTAATTATAAATGCTAAAGGAGTAATTTTAATTTTTTCTCCAGTATACATATCAGTCAGAGAACTTCTGAAGCTTTCCATTTCTGTTATATCTGCCTCATCGTGATTAGTAACATGAGGTATAGTTGTCCATGAATTAGTTAAATAAGTTGAAGATAATTTTTTTACCCTTGGAATATCTTTAATTTCAATTTCTCCAAAATCAGAGTGTTCAAATTCATTTTTAATTTTATTTGACTTACTTTCTTTAACTTCATCAGTATTTTTAGGCTTAGACGAAACAAACTTTTTAATATCATTCTCAATAACTCTTCCATCTTTTTCACTTCCAACAACTTGATTAATGTCTACTCCAAGTTCTCTTGCAAATTTTCGAGCTTTTGGACTTGCAGAAGAAATATCTTGGAATGTACTTTTGTTTTGAATTTTTACATTTTGTTCTATTTCTGGTTTTATTACTTTAATTTTTTTAAATTCTTTTTCAATTTCTGGCTTTTTTTCGGTCACTTCGTTTATTTGTGATTTGCTCTCTAAAATTAATATCAAATCACCTTCAGAAACTTTATCTCCTACTTTTATTTTTAAAAATTTGATTTTTCCCTCAAAGTTTGATGGGATCTCTACGCTGGATTTATCACTTTCAATCGTTATCAAAGGATCGTTTTTTTGAAGCATTTGGCCTTCTAAAACTAAGACCTCTATTACTTCAACATCTTTAAAATCTCCAATATTTGGTACTTTAATTTCAGTTTCTGGCATTATAATTTGGTTGGCATTGGTTTTTCACCATCAATATTATATTTCTTTATTGCTTCTTCTGCATATTTTGAAGCTATTAACTGTTCTTTAGCCAAAACACTCAAGCTATAAGCAACCAAATGTTCTTTATCCACCTCAAAGAACTTTCTTAAATTTTTTCTAGTATCACTTCTACCAAAACCATCAGTTCCTAAAGAGTAAAAACTTTTGTTGGTATATGGTCTTATTTGATCTGAATTCATTCTCATATAATCTGATGCTGCCATTATTGGACCTTCAGATTTTCCCAAACATTTTTCAACAAATGAAGTTTTTTGTTCTTTATCCGGATTTAAAAGATTGTATCTTTCGACTTCCATTCCATCTTTTCTTAATTCGTTAAAACTTGTTACACTCCAAATTTCGCTATCAATTTGATATTCATTTTGAAGAACTTCAGCTGCAGCAATCATTTCACGAAGGATAGTGCCTGATCCTAAAAGTTGGATTTTTGTCTTCTTAAACTTGTTAAATTCTCTAATCTTATACATTCCTTTAAGAATACCTTCTTCACAGTTTTTGTCTTTTGGCATTTCAGGATGAGAATAGTTTTCATTCATTGTAGTAATATAATAAAAAACATTTTCTTTCTTTTCGTGCATTCTTCTTAGGCCTTCTCTAAAAATTACAGCTAGCTCGTAATGAAAAGTTGGATCATAAGTTACACAATTTGGTATTGTCGAAGCTATTAAATGACTATGTCCATCTTGGTGTTGAAGTCCTTCTCCAGCTAAAGTAGTTCTTCCAGCAGTAGCTCCAATTAAAAATCCTCTTGCTTGACTATCACCGGCAGCCCACGCAAGATCGCCAATCCTTTGGAAACCAAACATAGAATAAAAAATATAAATTGGAATCATTTCTATATCATGGTTTGTGTATGCTGTAGCAGCCGCAATCCAAGATGACATTGCTCCAGCTTCATTAATTCCTTCCTCTAAAACCTGACCACTTTTATCTTCACGATAAGAACTTAACTGCGCAGCATCTTCAGGCTCATATTTTTGACCTTCATGTGCGTATATTCCGATTTTTTGAAAAAAACCCTCCATTCCAAATGTTCTTGCTTCATCAGGAATTATTGGAACCAATCTTGGTGAAATATTTTTATCTCTAAGTAAATTAGTAAACATCCTAACCATTGCCATTGTTGTTGACATCTCTTTTTCACCAGTTGAAACTTTCATAAAATCAAAAATATCTTTTGATGGTGCCTTAATTGGTTTTGCATAAGTTGTTCTTTCAGGCAAATAACCCCCTAAGTTTAATCTTCTTTCTTTTAAATATTTAATTTCAGGTGATTTTTCATCAGGCTTAAAATATTCAATATTGCTAACTTGTTGATCAGTTAAAGGAACATCAAAACGGTCTCTGTAGTATAACAAATCATCTACATCTAATTTTTTTGTTTGGTGAGTTGTGTTTACACTTTCACCTGTCTTACCCATTCCATATCCTTTAATAGTCTTAGCTAAAATAACAGTTGGGCTTCCTTGATTTTTGGTAGCTTTATCATAAGCTGCATATACCTTGTGCGGATCATGACCACCTCTGTTTAACCTCCAAATATCTTTATCTGATAAACTTGATACTAATTCTTGTGTTTCAGGGTATTTACCAAAAAACTTTTTTCTAACATAAGCACCATCTCTAGCTTTCATTGCTTGATACTCGCCATCAACTGTTTCGTTCATTATTTTAACTAAATGACCTGTTTTATCATTCGCTATCAACGAGTCCCAATACGAGCCCCAAATTACTTTTATCACATTCCAACCAACTCCACGAAAGCTACCCTCTAATTCTTGAATAATTTTTCCATTTCCTCGCACAGGACCATCAAGTCTTTGAAGATTACAATTAACTACAAATATTAAGTTGTCTAATTTTTCTCTAGCTGCCAGCCCGATTGCACCCATCGACTCTGGTTCATCCATTTCTCCATCACCTAAAAACGCCCAAACTTTTCGACCTTCATCTTTTATAAGACCTCTGTTAATTAGATATTTCATGTATCTTGCCTGATAAATTGCAAGCATAGGACCTAGGCCCATAGAAACAGTTGGAAATTGCCAAAACTTTGGCATCAACCATGGGTGTGGGTATGAAGAAAGTCCACCTGGCTTTACCTCTTGTCTAAAACTATCTAATTGTTTTTCATTTAATCTTCCTTCCAAAAATGCTCTAGCATACATACCTGGTGCACTGTGACCTTGAAAATAAACTAAATCTCCACCAAATTTATTATTTTTAGCTCTCCAAAAATGATTCATTCCAACATCATATAATGTAGCAGCTGATGCAAATGTACCAATATGACCACCTAGTTCAGGGAATTTTTTATTTGCTCTTACAACCATTGCTGCGGCATTCCATCTAATTAAAGATCTAATTCTTCTCTCAATATTTTGATCTCCATTTGATTTAACTTCTGCTTCAGGAGGGATTGTATTTATGTAAGGTGTGTTTTGAGTATAAGGAATATTTGCACCTTCGCGATATGCTTTGTTAATTAATTCCTTAATTAAAAAGTGAGCTCTTTGATTGCCATCTTTTAAAATAACTGCCGATAAAGACTCCAGCCAGTCTTGTGTTTCTAAAGGATCGATGTCACCACTTTTAGTTACTTGAATTATTGATTGTTCTTTCTTTTGAACTGGTTCTTTATTGGCTACAATTTCCTCTTTTTTTTCTGTCATTGAAGCTTCAGCTTGCTTAATGATGCTTTCAGTGTCTTTTGGAATAGGCTTGTCGTCTATGCTTTTGCTAGATCTAGATGAGGAGACGTTTAAAATTAAATCATCTTTTGAAACCTTGTCTCCAACTTTAATTACTATACTTTCGATTTTACCAGAAATTGTAGAGGGAATTTCAACACTAGACTTGTCACTTTCAATTGTAACTACTGGATCATTTACATTTATCTGATCGCCATGTTTCACAAGAATTTCGATAACTTCAACTTCCTCAAAATCTCCAATATCTGGGACAAGTAATTTTTCACTCATTATTTTAAAATGTTTTATATACCTAAAAAAAAGTATATTTAATGTTAATTTAACGCATTAGTAAGGTTTTTATGCAAACCTGTATTTTATTTGAACAAAAATTGTTAATAAAATTAAAAAATACAGTAACTTTATTGTATTTTAGAAATTGAATTAATAAGGACCGCTGGCCAAATTGGATAAGGCGCTCGGCTACGAACCGGGAGATTCCAGATTCGAGTTCTGGGCGGTCCACCAAAATGGAGAATTAAAATGTTAGATTGGTTATTAAAAGCATCATTACAAAAATCAGTTATTTATTTTTTTATAATTGTTTTAATAATTTTATTAATTTTAACTTTTGTATTATAAAAAACTATGCGCAATGATTATGAACAAATAAGCATTAAGCCAGGATTTATGAAACACAATGGAGGTGTTTTGTTTAAGACAATATCAGAAACAGAATATGAATTTAAATCTACTATCAATGAAAATCATTTAAATGCTGCTGGAATAACTCATGGTGGCTATCTATCAGCTTTAATCGATGCTGGGGCAGGCACTGCAGCTCACAGAGCTTCTGGTAATGCGCCGTGTGTTACTATTTCTTTAGATTTAAAATTTATTGGTGTTTCTAAAGTGGGTGATGAAATAACAGGATTAACAAAAATACTAAAAAAAACCAATACACTTGTATTTTTATTTTGTGAATTAAGATGTAATGACAAGATCATTACTTCTGCTTCTGGAATTTGGAAAATTTTAAAAGTCAAACCTTCAAATTTAGGTCCAGGTGGTTAATTATTCTTTTCGTCTGTAATTTAAATAACCAAATATAATTAATAATAAAATTGCTATTGGGTAAATGATTCCTTTATTTGGTCTATTTGCATTTTCTAATTTAAATTCACTTATATAATCACCAGTTTCAAATCCATTTTTTTTAGCTTCTCCATTCCACTGTAGAGTATCCACAATAACTCTATTGTCTTCTCTAATTAATCTAATTCCATATTGCTCTAAACTATACTCTGTTTCAAAAGTATTTTTTTTAATTACAAATAACTTGTATCTTTCACCATAATTACTAGGACGTATTATTTTAAATCTAGCTTCCTTATTAAAATCTAGCTTCATTAAATGAATTTTATTAACATCCATATAATTGTATTTTGGATAAAATTTATTTAGAATAAATTCTGGTGCTAACAGTGAAATTGAAATTAAT
>Ga0315339_1003179_pt1 | contig 11738 bp, 10 predicted proteins | sample ASW17metaG_FD_204514 | JGI IMG/M metagenome (GOLD analysis project Ga0315339, IMG submission 204514) | Ammonia-oxidizing marine archaeal communities from Pacific Ocean, United States - ASW #17 | ecosystem: Environmental > Aquatic > Marine > Oceanic | place: USA: California | collected 2016-12-05
CTTCACTGTCGCTTGGCGATGACCCGGCCATCATGCGCGCCGCTTATGCCCTCGCCGTCTCTGTCAGCATGCAAACCGTGATCATGGGCGCCTACCTACTGGCCCGCGAACCAGGGCAAATGACGGCAGTGTTTACGCACTGGAAACCGTCCTTGGCGGTCGGCATTGCCGGCGTTTTGGGCTCAATCGGCTGGTTCACGGCGTTTTCGCTGCAAAACGCCGCTTACGTACGCGCTCTGGGTCAAATTGAGCTGGTATTCACCTTCATTGCATCGGTATTTTTCTTCAAGGAAAAGACCAATCGGCTGGAACTCTGTGGGATCGCCCTGGTGGTCGGCGCCATTCTGATCCTGGTTCTGGGCCAGGCATAAAATAGGGCTGAAATCTGGGGATAAATTTTGTTTTTTTGGCCTTGAATGACGAGCCGGAACACCGATATTAGACATTTCCATCATCCCAAGAGATTGCAAGCCATGTCCGATCAAAACACACCCGATACCGCCACTATCATTGCCAATTGCCTGACCGATGCGATGATCCCGGAACTGCCCAACCACACCACGGGCAAGGTTCGCGAATCCTACGATCTGCCCGATGGCCGGCGCATCATGGTGGCATCCGACCGCCAGTCGGCTTTTGATTATGTCCTGTCCGCCGTCCCTTACAAAGGTCAGGTTCTGAACCAAACAGCGGCGTTTTGGTTTGAGGAAACCCGCGATATCTGCCCGAACCACATTATTTCCTTCCCCGACCCCTGCGTCGTCGTCGGCAAGCGCTTGGACATGCTACCGGTGGAAATGATCGTCCGCGATTACATGACGGGCTCAACCGAAACCTCGATCTGGCCCATGTATCAGCGCGGCGAGCGCACCCTATACGGTATCGATTTCCCGGAAGGCCTGACCAAGAACCAAAAATTGCCGGGCACCATCCTAACGCCGACAACCAAAGGCCAAGCCGGCGAGCACGACGCGCCGATCACGCCCGAACAAATTGTCGCCGGGGGCGACCTCACCCAAGGGCAATGGGATGAACTGGCTAGGCTTTCCCTGGCCATCTTCGCCCGTGGCCGGGAGATCGCCGCCAAAAACGGCCTGATCTTAGTCGACACGAAATACGAGTTTGGCGTGGATCCAGAAAGCGGCGAGATCACCTTGGCCGATGAAATCCACACGCCGGATTCCAGCCGCTATTGGATTGCCGAGACTTATGAGAGCCGCTTGGCGGAAGGCAAGGAGCCCGAAAGCCTGGACAAGGAGTTCCTCAGACTTTGGATCAATGACCGTTGCGATCCCTATAATGAGCCGATCCCGGATATTCCCGCCGATACGTTGATGGAGTTTTCCGGCAAGTACGTGCAGCTCTATGAAAAAGTCACCGGCAAGAATTTCGAGTACGCCGCTATGGATCGCCCGGTCATTAAGCGCATCCGCGACAACCTCGCTAAGGAATTCCCGGAATACTTCTAAAGCCGGTTTTTAAATTCGTCAGCATGAAAACGTGACCGCAGCCATTTAACGCGGCCGCGTAAACGCGTTTTCATCCCCCGGAGGAACGCTGCAACACCCCCCCATGCATCGACACGCTCAAGATGAGGAGGAGAACCAAGCATCCGCGACATTCGACACCTCATTGTGATAACCTGCGCGAGCAGCGCTCAATAGTGCAATATTGATACACTCGCCAAGCAGGCCGGAAAGTCTTGTGGCCGATGTGAGAGTGATTTGAGGGCAACCGGGATAATGAATTACATCCGCGGACACTGGCGCGGCGATCATTCCCTGGTGTGGTCGTTTTGGGTCAATCTGGTGGCGCTGCGCGCCCTCATCCTCTATGGCGATCAATTCACCCATCCGCCTTTCACCGAAATCTCAAACGTCGCCCTCGCCGCCTCAGCCGTATATTTTATCATCTGTAATGTAATCGTCTTTGCTTGGCAGGCCATCGGCCTGATCCGGGCTGGCGGTCGCGCTGTTTTTTACCGTGACCTACGCCTTCGGCGCCTTCCAATCGCTGCTGGTCGCCCCGCTGACTGCCGAGAACGACCCGGCATTGGCCATCCGCCATCCCCCCGGCACCTATACGCTCACGCTTTCCACCGATGGTGCGCGCGTCATTCTGGATGGTGATTTCGAAATCGGCATTACGGCGGCGCTCTCGGCCCTGCTCGACCAACACTCAGACATCAAAGGCGTCGTCCTGCATTCTAACGGCGGGCGGGTCGCTGCGGGCCGAGGCGTGGCGCAATTGATCAAAACCAAGGGCTTGGACACCTACGTGTTCGAGACCTGCAAATCAGCATGCACGACGGCGTTCATCGCCGGGGGGACGCGAATTCTTGGCGCCAATGGCCGGTTAGGCTTTCATCAATTCAGCGTCAATGCGGCAAACCACGTTCCCTATATCGATCCCGAGGCACAGCAGAAAAAAGAACTGGAATTTTATACTGCCCAAAACATTCAACCGGCATTCCTGGATAAAATATTCCGAGCCGCGCATTCGGAAATTTGGTTTCCCACGACCGATGAACTTCTCGCCTCCGGTGTAGTTCACAAGATCATCAAGTGACAATCAACCGAACCTTGGCACCGCATCTGACCCTGCTAAGATCGGCACCAATCAGTCACGCCGGAGAATATCATGAACATTTCGGAACGCGGATACACTAACCCCGATTTGTTGTGGCCACCCGAGACCTTGATGGCGCGCCTGAATGAGCCCACTGTAATCGTCATCGACACGCGCCCCGCCGAAGCCTTCGCCGCCGGCCACATTGCCGGTGCGCGGCACTTCGATCTCTATTTCGTCAATTGCGACGACACCGACCCCGCACCCCTAGCCTCCTTCGCGCGCATGTGGGGGAACTTATTGGGTTGGCGCGGTGTAAAAGCCACCGACACCATCGTCTTCTCGGGCGAATTTACAGACATGTGCGTGGCCCGGGGTTACTGGTTCGTGGAATATCTGGGCCACGCCGATGTGCATGTTTTAGACGGCGGGATCAAGGCCTGGGCGGCGGCGGGCGGCGAGATCACCACCAGCGGCGACATCCCAAAACCGGTGAAGTTCCTGGCCACGCCCACCGAAGATAAGGTCATCACTTACCAGGGCGTCCTCGACGCCATCGATAATCCGGATTGCGTGATCGTCGACAACCGCAGCCTGGAAGAATTCATCGGTACCGACAACCGAGCGCGTCACGGCGGCGCCATCCCGACGGCCCGCCACCTCGATTGGGAAGAGCTCTACGATCATCAAACCGGCTGCATGAAACCCGCCGAGCAGCTGCGCGATATGTTCGAAGCCCTGGATGTGACACCCGACAAAGACGTCACCCTCTACTGCAACACCGGCTACCGCTCAGCCCACGCCTTTTTGGCGTTGCGCCTGCTGGATTACCCGAGGCTTAGAAACTACGTGGGCTCCTGGCAAGAATGGGGCAACCGCGACGGCCTACCGATCTGGAAGCCGTAATTGTAAAACTCTAAAGAGGAACAGAGCGATTAAAAGGGGAAACGAGCGATCGAAAGGGCGTAGAATGACTTTTGGTTCAAGCCTTACAGCGGTCATAATTTGCGCCGCAAGTAAACTTCCGAGATTAGCCACGAGCTGCCGCTCACGAACTACCTAAGCCACTTAAGCCAACGGAACAGAATAATCATCAATGCGCCTGCGACGAACAGGCCTCCTGTCACCCACCAGAACCCGAGCTTACCCTCAGCCAGTGGTATGCCACTGACGTTCATGCCGAGCAGTCCAGTGATGAAGCTCAAAGGCAGAATGATGGTCGCGATCAAAGTCAGCGTGTACATGGTCCGGTTTGTGGCTTCGCCCGCCAAGGCCATCAACTCGTCATGGACGACGCCCGCCCGCTCACGAACCGCATCGAGTTCCTCAACATACCGTGCAGTGGCCGAGGCTACTTTCCGAAGTTCCAATTTGTACTCCGGCTTTAGCCAAGATTGGTTTTCCATTTGTAAGCGGCCGAGGACATCGCGTTGCGGTGCCAAATGGCGGCGCAGCATGATGGCTTGATGGCGGATGCTTCTGAGTTCGTCCCGAGCCTGGCGCGGAGACAGTGTCTCAACATTGTCCTCAAGATGATCAAGTTGCTCGCTTAGGCCATTGATCACCGGCCCCATGCGCTCGACCAACCGGTCCGCGACCATAACCAGGAACTCGCCAGAGGATTTCGGCCCGTTTCCATTCTCGATCCGGTCGCGGATATCGCGGACACTTCCCAGCTTGCGAATACGGACGGAGATCACCCTCGTCTCCTCCAGCCAAATGCGAAGGCTCACCATGTCTTCAGGATCGGAGTCCGGGGCGGTGTTGACACCCCGGAGGATCACCAACAAACAATCGCCGGCAGAAACGGCCCTGGGATGGGTTTCCGCCGCCAAAAGGGCGTCGGCGTATACCAGGTCGATTCCGATAGATTCAACCGCTTGTTGACAGGCCATCGACGCGCTCCGGTCGAGATGAAGCCAGACCGTACCGGCTTCAGGGTGAAGGTCCTCCGACGTGCAACGCTCCAGCATTTTGCCGCCACCCTTGCCATCCAAGACCTAGGCGGCAACGACACCATCGTCATCAATCATTGTTCTACCCTCGATTAACACAGCATCCCACATTACTCTGTCCCTATCTAAAGGCACGGCGAATTTGAGGCTTTTTGCAGCAAAATGAACCGGGTCTTGACTAGCGGCAACAGTGATCGAAACCGTTCCGCTCCCCTCTTGAAACAAAAAAATAGGCTGATCGTCTTCTGAACTATACAGGTATTATAGCGACAGGATTGAAATCAGGCTCCAATCAGACCCAGGCGGCCAAGGCTTCGGCGCGTTTCAATAACCGTTTGGCGTTCATGTAGATCGGCAGTTCGACTTGCGAGCCGTCAACTTCGACGCGGCCATGGCCGGCCATTTGGGCGTCCTCGAAGGCCGTGGTGACGCGCTGGGCGTGGGCGATCTCGTCGGTGTTTGGCGTCAGCACGTCATTGATGATGGGGACGTGGGCAGGGTCGACCAGGCTTTTTGCCTTATAACCGAGCCGCCGGGCGTAGCGGGTATCGGCTTCGACACCTTCCGTGTCCGACCAGGTGAACGGGCAGTCGATGGCGGGCGTGCCGGCGGCGGCACATTCGACGATGAAGCGTTGGCGGACGTATTGGAGCTCTAGGCCGTCGGGGCCGCGCTCGACACCCAAATCGGCGGCCATGTCTTCTGATGCCACCAGGGCGGCGGTGATGCGCGGTGACACGGTGCAGACGTCATGAGTTTGGATCAGTCCGCGCGCCAGTTCGATATTCGGCACCAACTCCGTCGATCCACTTTCAATGCCATGCACCGCCTCCAGGCGTCCGACCTCGACATCAAGGCGTGCCACCTGCGCCGTCTCGGCCACCTTCGGCAAAAGTACCGCGTCGGGCCCTGCCGTCATGACGGCGTCCAGGTCGGCCATGCCATCGTCAGATTCCAGGGGGTTGACGCGAACGGCGGCGATGATCCCGGCGGCCCGCCAAGCGGCGAACAATTCACCGGCGCGGGCCCTGGCCACGGGTCGGGCGGCAGGCGGGGTGAAATCTTCCAGTTCTAGAATGAGCACATCGGCGCCAGCGCTGCCTGCCGCATCCAGCGCCGCCTCATCAACCCCACCGACGAACAGCCATGAACGCCGCAGCTCCGGCGGGCGTCGATGGGGCGTCGTGATGGTCATGATCGAGGCTTAATGGCCGGGGATAGCAAACACACCGCGTTCCTGGTCATCCAATTGATCGACCAGGCCGATCTCCCATTCCAGGTACTGGCGCATGTGGTCCTTGTTGCCGCCGTGGCGTTCGGCGGTAAACGCGATGAAATCGATGCGTGCCGAGGCCGGCAGGTCATCGGTTTCCGTCACCGTCTCAAATCCTTCTTCGGCCCACGCCGGCATGCCCCCAGCTAGCCAAGCGACGGCCCCCGCACCGGCAGCCCGCAAGTCCTCAGCGGCAAGCCTGGCCGCGTCACGATCATCGCCAACCAGCACGACGTTGGCGCCGCTTTCCGTGAGCGCCGCGGCAATGTGCGCGCGGGTCGCCCAATCAGCCCCTTCGATATGGCCATCACGGAAGGCGCCGCTGGCCCGCATATCAATTATCTGGAAGTCGCCGCCGGCCACTTCACCGGCGGTGATGTCTTCCAAAGCATCCGCTGCACTTTCTGGGAACACGCCCTCGACCGGTCCGGACTCAAGCCCTTCCGTCCCAATGCCATCCTTCAGCACATGTACGTCCCAGCCCATTTGTTTGAGCCAATGGGCGGTACAAACAGCCGCCACCTCGGCGTCATCACAAACCACGATGCGCGCGCCGCGAACGCCGACCCAACGGTCGGTGCCCTGAACCAATTGGCCGCCCGGCGCATGCGTACTGCCCTGGAGATGCCCGGCTTCAAATTCCCCCCGGCTGCGCACGTCAAAGACATAGAGCGTGCGGGTCTCGTCAGTTCGCCATTCATTGATGGTGTCGGTTTCAACGAATGACAGCGCGTGGGCGTGGGCCAACGCATCGGCCCGCGCCTTGGCGGCTTCCAATGCCGGTGGCATGACACCACGCGGCGGAAAACGTCGAGCACCGGTCTCCAATTCGCGGTCCGCCAATGCCCAGCCCTGGGTGCCGTTTTCCAGCGCCACGACCTTGTTCGGCACGCCGAAATTGATCAACGTTTGGGCACCAATGATCGACCGCGTCCGCCCGGCGCAATTGATCACCACCGTGGTCCTATCATTGGGCACCATATCGTTGAAGCGCAGCGGCAATTCGGCGTTCGGGCACGACAGGCCGCCGGGGATATTGAACCGCCCGTATTCCTCCGGCGTGCGGCCGTCGAGGATAACAAAATCGCCACCCTCGTCCTGCATGGCGGCCAGGTCATCGGCCGATATGTGCGGCGTATCCTGGGCGAGCTCAACCAGTTCGCCGAAGGTTTTGGATGGCAGGTTGACGCCTTCATAAAGCGTATGCCCCGCCGCTGCCCAACCGGGCGCACCGCCTTCCAAGCACCGCACATCGCCGTATCCCAGTTTGGCCAGCGCCCCGGCGGCTTTTTCCGAAACCCCGTCACCGGCGTCATAGACGACGACCGGCACGGCCTTTCGGGGCACAAACGCGACGATTTCAATTTCCAAGCGGCTGTAGGGTACGTGGGTGGCGAAAAACAAATGCCCGGCGGCGTATTGGCCGGCCTCGCGAACATCGAGAATCGCCAGTTCCGCTTTGCCGGTCAAAGCCGCGTCAAGCGCGCCACGAAGTTCTTCAACGGTGATGCTGGCCGCCATGGTGTCGTCTCCAGTTTTTTCGTATTCCAATTGTTGTATCGGTCCCGGCTGGCCCGAGCAAGGGTCCGGGGGTAAGCTTAAGCCGCACGCATTATGGCATGAGGCGCGAACATGGAAATCACACGTATCAAACGGCAATGGGCCGACGGCAAGCCCGCCCTGAACGGCTGGTTGGGCGGCCCATCACCGTTTAACGCGGAAATTATGGCGCACAGCGGCATTTGTTCGGTGACCATCGACATGCAGCACGGGCTGATCGATTTCAGCGATGCCGTCCGCATGCTCACGGCGACCAAGGGCCTGGATGTGACGCGCATCGTCCGGGTCCCCAGTTTGGATGCTGCGATCATCGGCAAGGTCCTGGACGCCGGCGCCGACGGGGTGATTTGTCCGTTGGTCAACACACCAGCCCAGGCCGCCGATCTGGTCGCGGCGTGCCGCTATCCGCCCGACGGGCGGCGCAGCTACGGCCCGTTCCGAGCAGGGCTGGTGCATGGCCCGGACTATTTCGATAAGGCGCGCGGCCGCAGCTTGGCCTTCGCCATGATCGAAACCGCAGAAGCGCTTGAAAACCTCAACGCCATTGCTGCGACGCCTGGCCTCGATGCATTGTTCGTCGGTCCCGCCGACCTATCCATCAGTCTCGGACATCCGCCGGGCTTCGCGCCCGATGCCGATGTCGTCGTTAAGGCCATCGAACGGATCGCCCAGGCCGCCAAGGATGCCGGCATTCACGCAGGCATCTTCACCGGCGGCCCGGATTATGCGCGCACTGTGATCGGTCAGGGGTACACGTTCGTCACCATCGCCAAGGACGGCATTGTCCTGGCCGCCGGCACGGGGGCCGCCGTTGCAGCGATGAAGGATTTAACTGACTGAGTACAGTGCCTACTTCGGCAATGTCATCATATATGTCATCGTGTCCGCCGCCATCTGTGGCCCGACGACGCGCATCGCCGGCATGTCCTCGCCGGGATGGCCATTCAAAATCTCGTGCATCACTTCCCATGGGTTGCCCATTTGCTTGCCGAAAGATTTCATGTCCTTCGGTTTCTTCCCATCGCGCCCATGGCAATTCGAGCAAACACTTGCATAGTCGGCACCGCCTTTATTGGCATCACCCATCGGTTTCTTTGTGCCGTAATCGATATACTTACGCATATCGACTTGGCCTTTCGAGACGAAAAGCGCCAAGGCCCCCATGTCCTTTTCGGGCATTTTTCCCGCCAGCTCATGAATGGCGTTTCCCAGAACCGCCGTAATCTTGGCGATATTGGCGCCGGCATAGGCGCCAATGCCCGGTATCCCTGTCTTGTAGGAACCGGACCCATAGGCCCCGTCCTTGCCCATGTAATCCCAACCATGGCAGGACTTACAGTGATGCGTGGTCGCGCCTTTCTTCTTGGTGTTCGACTTGGGCCACGCCTTGTGCGTGCCCTTTGGTCTCCCACCGCCGCTCAACGTATACCACTTGTCATAAAATTTGCCGCCACGGACGATGGCATAAGTCTCGGCCGCCGTCACACCATCGGCGAGAACCGGCGGCGCGTATGCGAAAACCGCGCTGCCGGCGACAAGACCAATCACGCAGCCGAATGGAATGAGATTTGAATGTTTCATAGAAATCCTCCTCGTCCGGCTGTCTAGAAACCGGAATCCATCTTCGGGGAAATTCCCGAAGCAATGATCGGAGGCCTCCGATTGGAATAAATTTTAAAGTATTTGTCGCAACATCGCGTTGATCGATATCAACTGGATATCAGGTCCACGTAGCGACCCACTCCTATGTCACCAAAAACCCATGCGCAAAAGGATCGTGGTCGTCGATGGTGATGGTGTTATCGCCATAGATCCGCGCCCAGCCCTCAATGGACGGCACGATGGCATCGAAATTACCGACTGTCGTTTTCGCCTCGACGCGGCCGGTGAACTGACTGCCAATGATGCTTTCGTGGACGAAGCTGTCACCAACCTCAAGTTCACCTTTTGCCGCCCATTGCGCCATCCGCGCCGAAGTCCCGGTGCCACACGGTGAGCGGTCGATAGCCTTGTCGCCATAAAAGACGGCGTTCCTGGCATCGGCGCCACGGATCGTCGGCACGCCTGTCCACATGATATGTGACAGGCCGCTGATTTCCGGTTTGTCAGGGTGCTGAAACTCATAAGTTTCGTTGAGGCGCGCGCGGATTACCGGGCTCAGGCGTTGAATATCACCGGGGCTCAAGTCCGCCATGTCGCGAAAGTTTTCCTGACGCTCGACGATGGCGTAAAAATTACCGCCGTAGGCCACATCCACGAACAATGTGCCAAGCTCCGGCGTGCCAATAATCAGCATTTCAGAATGCAGAAAGCTCGGCACATTGGTGATCCGGACCGCGTCGACGTGGCCGTCCTTCATGATGTAGGTGGCTTCGATCACGCCCGCCGGCGTATCCAGGCGCAGCATCCCCGTCTCTTTCGGTTCCACCAAGCCGCGCTCAAGCGCCACCGTCACCGTGCCGATGGTGCCGTGGCCGCACATGGGCAAACATCCCGAAACCTCGATGAACAAGATACCCAGATCACAATCGGGGCGGGTAGGTTCATACAAGATCGAGCCCGACATAACCTCATGGCCACGCGGCTCAAACATCAGGCCCGTACGGATCCAATCGAACTCGGCTTGAAAATGCGCACGCTTTTCCAGCATGGTTGCACCCTCAAGCACCGGCCCGCCGTCTGTTACGACGCGCACAGGATTGCCGCAGGTGTGCGCGTCGATGCAGGTGAAGGTGCTGTTGGTCATTCTCAAACCCTAATCAAACCGCGCGATGCGGAACGGTGCCAGATCAATACCCGGGTCTTCGCCGCGCACGAGCGACGAAATCAACCGCCCCGTGGTGGCGCTGCCGGTTAGGCCCAAGTGGCCGTGGCCGAAGGCGTAGTAAATGTTATCGAAGCGCTGGGATCGGTCAATAACCGGTAGCGAATCCGGTGTCGAGGGCCGGTGCCCCATCCATTCCGTACCGCCGCTGGTGTTGAGGTCAGGCAAGTAACGATTGGCCAACTTCAACAGCGCCTGGGCACGTGAATAGTTCGGCGGTGCCTTGAGCCCAGCGAACTCGACCGCACCCCCGATCCGAAGCCCCATGGACATGGGCGTCATGACAAAACGTTCCTCGGCGAAAGTTACCATGGCATTCACTTGAACGTCGGGGCTCGGCAAGGTGGTGTTGTATCCACGCTCGGTTTCCAGTGGGCAATAGTCGCCCAGGCGATTGCTGAGATGATGCGACCAGGCGCCAGCGGCGATGACCAGATGATCGAAGGCGAGACGGTTTTCGCCGCGCGAGAAAACGGCCGTCGGACGCCCTTCCTTGATTTCGATATCAAACACTTCGCCCGAACAGAATGCAACACCGCGCTGGCGCAAGTGATCCATGAGGCCGAGCACCAGGGCTTTTGGGTCCGCATAATGCCCCCAATCCTCGGTCCGATAGCCGCACGCGGCTCGCGCGCTCAGCGCCGGTTCATAGTGTTCAACGCCGGCACGGTCCAACGCTTCGCAACGATATCCAAGGCGTTCGCGAAGCGCCCATTCGGCAGCGCTGGCGGCCCGCGCGGCCTCAGATTTATAGACCCATATATGGCCACCGCGTGACAACAGATGCCCGAGCCCGCTGGACTGCAAGATTGTTCCATGGTCTTCGAATGCCGGCGCCAACAACGCCGCCATGGCCTGAGCCCCGGCTTCGAACCGATCGGGATTAGCCGCCGCTAGAAACCGCGACATGTAAGGCCACAACCGCCAGGCATAACCGAGCTTGATCGACAGCGGCCCCAGGGGATCAAACAGGTAGCCCGGCACCTTCCAGGCAATGCCGAGCTCGGCGATGGGCATGAACTCGGTTTGCGCAATGGCGCCGGCGTTGCCGAACGACGTGCGGTCGCCGTCCGGGTCGCGGTCGATGACGGTGACGTCAAAGCCCGCGCGTTTTAAAAAGAACGCACAGCTGAGCCCAACAATGCCCACGCCGACGACGACAACGTGACGGGTTTCGGCCATGCCGCCTTAGAGGTTGGGCCGGTTGGCTATCGCGGTTTCCACAAGTTCCGTGACCATGCGCCGCTCTTCACCTTCCAAAGTGAGGCGTGGCCGACGGACCCATTCCGAGCCCTCGCCGGCGATCTGATTGGCGAGCTTGATCATCTGCACCAGCTTCACATCGACATCAAGGTGCAACAGCGGCATGAACCAGCGATAGATATCCAGCGCTTCATCAACGCGGCCTTCGCGGGCCAGTTCAAACAGGCCCACGGATTCCTTGGGGAAGCTGTTGACCAGACCGGCGACCCAGCCCTGAGCGCCGAAGAGAACGTTCTCCAACACCAGGTCATCAACGCCGCAGAACATCTGGTAGCGGTCCTTACACGCATTATAC
>Ga0315339_1003180_pt1 | contig 11737 bp, 8 predicted proteins | sample ASW17metaG_FD_204514 | JGI IMG/M metagenome (GOLD analysis project Ga0315339, IMG submission 204514) | Ammonia-oxidizing marine archaeal communities from Pacific Ocean, United States - ASW #17 | ecosystem: Environmental > Aquatic > Marine > Oceanic | place: USA: California | collected 2016-12-05
TCCGATGAGGTGTATGACATCTCCATCCTGAGTGGTCATAACTCCATGGCCCGACCCGCACATCGACCCGTCGGGTCTCGTCAGCGTGGTGTAGGGCCAGATCGTGGTCGCGGTCACCCCTCGGATTGTTCCCGTGAGCTGAAGGCATGTTTCGATATTGGTGCCGGACGCATCTGTAGAAAGGACACGAATGCCAGTCACTTGGCCCGTCTCCTCCAAGAGGAGATCACCTAACGCCATTGTCTCTTCCCTCTTTCTTGTTCCCCAGCGTAGAACGCGTTGAGGCGAATCCCGCCTTATACACCAAGCCCCCTCTCGCTGCCCGTACTGCGCGCGCCCTCATACCTGATCCCGTCGAGTTGCCGCTGCTGCTGACCGAGTATGGACGCTCGCAGATGATCGGCACCTCGCTCGGTCACTTCAACTGGCTCGATGAGCTAAAGCGGCGCGTGCCGACGGACCCGTAGCGGGATCAGGCCACCTCCGAGTCAGGCGCGCAACCGGGATCGCTGCGTCCCGATCTTGGGTAGCACTCGTTACCGACAACGGATGCAAACGAGTGGAAACGTGCTACCCGCTGCGAGAGCACCAAATCCCTACGCCATAAGGGCGAAACGCCTATTCCGTGTCGTCACTAGGGTTTGTGTCAAGAGGGTCAAAACCGGGTAGCTGTTCTTTTAAGTCCGCCGCGTCTGCCAATTCCGCCACCCCGGCAAGTTTTGTTATGGCAATTAGTTACAGCGGGTTCGGAAGCCTCTTGGAGGCTCAGAAAACACTTTGGTGTCCACATAGGTGTCCATTTGAAAGACGAATTCTGCGCTTCAAACACCGAGATAGGCCTTTTGACGCCGCCCACGAGTCGTCGCACCGCCGACCCCGCCGTGACGTTCTCACTCCGCGCTCCTTCGGACACGCGGGGTAGCTTTCTAACCGCGTCGAGGCGATGCCCGGGACTCAGATGAGCGTACCGCAGAACGCGGTCCCACCGGGCTCGCCCCAAGGCAGACTGCCAGGTTACCGACTGGCGGCGGCCTGTTCGACTCTTCCCGGGTCGAACCCCATCTGCCGCACGACGCTCTCGATCGCCAGGAGCAAGGTGTCCATGTCGCTGGAATAGAGCCGGCCGATGTTGCCGATGCGGAAGCACGACGCGCCGGTTACCTTGCCGGGATAGATCACCATGCCACGTTCCGAGAGCTTGTCGTAGAACGATTGGAAATCGTAGGCCGGATCATCTGGGCAGTGAAACGTGGTGATGATGTGGCTCATCATCTGGCGCGCCAGGAACGGCACGAAGCCGAGTCGATCCATGCCGCGCATTAGTGTGCGGTGATTGTCGATGTATCGTGCTTGCCGGGCCGCGATGCCACCCTCCGCGAAGAACTCACGCAGCGCCTGCCGAAACGCCAACAACACCTGATTGGGTGGGGTAAAGCGAAACTTCCCGCCGCTCTCGAAGCCACGCCACTGGTCGTAGAGGTCCATGCAATGGCTTCGCGCCCAGCGGCCCTTGCCGGCCTCCTCGAGCAGATCGCGGCGTGCGAGGATGAAGCTGAACCCGGGGACGCCCTCGATACCCTTGTTGGCGCTGGAGATCAGTACGTCGATGTCGACGTCGTTCAGGTTGATCGAATAGGCGCCAAAAGTGCTCATCGCGTCAACGAGATATCGCCGCCCGGCTTCGCGGACGGCGTGCCCTATCGGCTCGATGTTGTTGAGCAGCCCGGTTGTTGTCTCACAATGGATGATGCCGACGGTATGGATGTCGGGACCTGCCGCGAGCGCATCGGCCACGACCTCCGCGCTGGCGGGCTCGTTCTCCGCAAAGCGGATTGGTACAACATCGATCCCGAGCATCCGGGCGATCGTCATCATGCGTTCGCCGTATGCGCCGTTGGATACCACGGCGAGGCGGCCTTCATGAGGGCTCAGCGACCCGATCGCCGACTCGACGCCGAAACTGCCGCTTCCCTGCATCAGGACGCAGTCCCAGTTGTCGCCGCCGCCAACGTTGCCTATCTCGAGGAGGCCTTCGCGGATTCCCTTGACCAGCGTTTGCAGTGGCGCGTCCCATGCCCCGATGTCGTGGCACATCGCCTGTTTGACCGACAGCGATGTGGTCAGAGGGCCGGGCGTAAATAGGCGCGGATCAAACGCCCTGGGGAACTCGTCGTCAGGCGATTCCGGAGCTGGAGGATTGGCCATCGCGCCGCCCGCGTCTCGTGGCTAGTTGTTGCTCGCGTCGCAGTAGTCGACGACGACGTCGATCACGTCAACTAGATACGCCGCGAGATCGTCGCCGTCAATATCGTAAACTTCGCCGGTGACATCGGGCAGGCCCTCTCCGATGGCCTGCTCATCCACGTTGCCGTACTCGACCAGGGCGACGCCAAGCTTCTCCGTGGGGCCCAGAAGGGTGTTGACGTTGTTCTCGAGCCTCGCTATGTCGAGGTCCCCAATGTCGTCACCGGCGGTCTCTTCAAGCGCGTCAGCGATGTCGTTCCAGCCGTTGGAGACGGTGTTCATGTCGTTGTAAACCTGAGCGTCGACGGTTGCGGCAGTGGCCGAGATGGAGAGGCACAGGCACAAGACTGTGGTTGCGGCTAGGCTCTTGAGCATCGTTGACCCTCCTTCAAAGTTCTGACGGTGGAGTCAGCATTCTATAGCGGTTCGGAGCAGGTCTCGTTCCCCGCCGCATCGACTGCGCAGACTCGATGGGAGCCTCCCTCGGCGGTCCGCGCAGGAATCCCGGCAAGGTGCTGGACGGGGCCTAGGCCTCGTCGATGACGACGTTTTCACCACTCAGGAAGACCGCCACCACACAGCCCTTGGGCGAGTGGGATGAATGGCTGGTGCCCGGCGCGAAGCTGACGAAATCGCCGGCCTTGAAGACCGTGCCGTCATCGTCGACCAGTTCGCCCTCGATCATCAGGAAGTGCTCGCCGCCGGTGTGGATATGGGCTACCGAAACGCCACCGGGCTCGAACTTGACCATGAAACAGCCGATGCCGGTGGCCTCGTCAACCCGCACCGGCAGCCAGGTCATGGTCTCGGCCGATATGCCATAGCGGTCATAGGTTTCGTAGGCCGTGTTTTTCGTATCGACGATGATGCGGTCAGTCTCGCTCATGGCGCCTTGCTCCCGGTTTGCAGCTTCATTCTAGCGCGTTCCCCTCCCATGTCTCGCCAGCGCGGAGCTGCTCGGTGATCGCGTAGGTGCCTAGTTTAGTGACGGGTTCCATGGCGCTACCGCAGAGGGGTAGGTGAGCGCCTGAAGCCTATCGCTGGAGCGGGCGAGATCCAACGGGAGAAGCCGGAGCGCCCGCCCTTAGAACATCTTCTAACAACCGCAGGTGCCCGGCCCACGCCGATCCCCTTGTCAACACCGAATCCATAAGCTACCAAGTGGCCCGAGCATCTGAGGGGTTCGAAGGTGCTAAGTGCCTGGCCGTTCTCTAGCGATCAGAATCGTCCGGTCATACAGACGCTTGATCTGTCTGAGCGTCAGCCTGGGGCAATATGAACACGGTCGGGAACGGGGTCGTCAGCCGACGCGGGCCGGGACGCTGCAGCGTCCTGCTTCTGATCGCCGCCCAAGCCGAGGCGGACGCGCTGCGCCTCAAGCCGGCGCAGCCCGCCGGCGCTCGACCGGCCGACCTCGGTGGCGGCCTGTCGCTGCTGGTGGCTGGCGTCGGCCAGAGCGGCGATGGCCCTGTACGGCGCTGGCTGGAGGGTCTGCGTCCGGAGCTGGTCGTCAACGTCGGCTTTGCTGGCGCGCTCGACCCCTCGCTCGCCGCTGGCAGCCTCCACGTCGTTGATCGCTGGGTCGACCCGGAGCCGCCGTATGCAGACGTTGCCAGAAGCTCGCGAACGTACGCCGCAGCACTCATCGGGGAACTGTCTCGCAACCGGGTCGAGGCGCCACGAATCAGCGCCATCACGGTGGAGGATCCCTTTCACGATGCGGCTGCGGGTCGTGACCTGGCCCGTGCCAGCGGCGCCGGGCTGGTCGAGATGGAGGGGGCGCGCTGGGCGCGGGCAGCGGTTGTGGTAGGCGCCGCGCACGTCGCCTTGCGGGTGGTCTCCGATCACGCAGACCTACGCCTCCCCCGACCGCGCCACGAGTTGCTTGGCATTGACGGTAGGGTGCGCTGGTCTCGATGGGCGGGCGCCATGGCCGGCAGGCGGGGCCATGGCGGGTGGGCGTACGAGTTGAGCTCTCTACGACGCGCCCGCACCGACTGGCAGCGGGCGCTCGCGACCATGGCGGCTCTCGGCGAGCTTCTACCGGCCGTGTGCCGGGCGATCGTCGAGTAGTGCGCGGTACCCGCGCCGCGACGTCCGCCCCAGAGCCCTCAGAATCGAAACCGCACACCGAAGCTTGGCAGCAATGGCAGCGCGGCTTCTGCCGTCTCCTGGATGCGTGGCGTAGGCGCCGACGGATCGAACACGGTCGATCGTTCCTAGCCTCTCCGTTAGCGTGCGACGACTGCATGACACCGGCAAGTACCGAATCCAGCGTGACGGCGCGTGTGTCCTAACTGCGGCAGTGCGGACGTCGTGATCTGGGACAATGCGCGCCCCTGTCCGAAGTGCGGCGAACAAGTGAGCGAAGGCGAGATCGCCGTTCTGTGGGACTAACGCTTGCCTATCGAAGTTGGTTAAGCAGGCTGACTGGCCTACAGCAAGTGGGCTTCGAGGGAATAGGTAAGATCGCCATGTGGGGGGGGGTAGCGGCAGTCGTGGCGTACGCAGCTTTCGCTGCTGAACGGAATTGGGGGATGAGGAAGGAGATCCAATTCCTGGCGGGGGCGATGCCTCTTCTCACCGCCGCGATTGCGAGACCTCTGGGGTCGTCCGACTAGAGCCAGGTCCAACCCCGGCGACACCCGTCAGCTCTACAGCGCGGCGATGGCGGACTTCACTTCTTCGTACGGAGGCTCGTTGCCGGGATGATCGGCGATCCAACTCCACGTGACCGTACCCTGCGAGTCGACAACGAACACGGCGCGGTTGGCGGTGTCGTAGCCATCCATGCCCGCCAGGTCGTGGAAGCGGATGCCGTAGGCGTCGACGGTCGAGCGCGAGTAGTCCGAGAGGATCGAAAACTCGAGGCCCAGCTGCTTGGCGAACGCGGCGTTGCTGAATCGGCTGTCGACGCTGATTCCTAGAACGGTGGCACCCAGGTCATTGAACGCTGCCATCGAGTCGCGAAGGGTGCATAGCTCCTGTTCGCAGACACCGGTGAAGGCGGCGGGGAAGAACGCCAGGACAACGGGGCTGCCACGAAGCTCTTGGAGCGTGACGGTCTCACCGGCATCGCTGTGGAGGGTGAAGTCGGGTGCGACCTGGCCAATCTCTACCGGCATGTGGGGTGTCTCCCGTAGGGGTGCATTGCCGCGGCTCGCCCGTCGGGACTGCCGTCGTGAAGCGGAAGTCTACCGGGTGCGGGTGTCCTCTGGAGGCCGGGCCGGCGCCGCGGCACCCCTCGCTGCGCAGCCCCCCACGCCAGGTCGCCTGTAAATCACCCCCTGACAGGCCCTTGCTTTCCCCACACGGCGTCTTCCCGCCAGAGATTGAGCAACTTCCCGTCTGACAGGTTTTTACAGTTTCTTCCCTGGTCAGCCACCACCGAAAGCGTCTATCTTCTGGGCGCGGGCCTATTCCGTTCGGCGGCCTGCAGTGGTCGCTCCCACGAGAACCTCGTGAGCTCGGCACCCACGGAGGCAGAGTTCAGCCTGATGCTGGCCCATGCCGACGATCAAGAGCTGCCCTACCTGCCAGGACTCTTGGTAACGCTCTATGACTCGGGCATGCGAATCGCGGCAGAGTGTCTGCAGATGAGGCGTGAGCACCTGGACTTCGGTTGGAAGGGTGGGCGCGGGCTTATCAAGACACCCGCAGCCAAACGCGGGAAAAGAGGTGGTCTCGCCATGACGGCAAGGCTGCGGTCGGTGTTGCTGGAGCATGTCGCCAATCTGCCGAACATCTGCACGTGGGTATTCCCGAACCGCGCCGGTGATGGACCGTTGAACTACGACCGCGCCTACCGAGGCTTTGTCCGCACGCTCAAGCGAGCCGACCTATCGGGGTTCCTGCCCCATGACCTGCGTCACGGGTTCGCTACCCGCCTGGGCGCTGCTGGTGCTACCGAAGCTGAGATCCAGAATTACCTGCGCCAGCGCACTGGATGGATGACCCAGCGGTATGTTCACCTGAGCGAGGACCACACCGCGAAAGCAGCGGCACGCCTGGACAGTGCTACCCAAAGTGCCATCCAAGGGGATGATGCCGACGTTGTTCAGATCGCACAACGCTCACAAAGTACTGATACTAAATGGATAACAAAACATGCCGGGGTGGCGGAATTGGCAGACGCGGCGGACTTAAAATCCGCTGGCCTTAGGCCATCTGGGTTCGAGTCCCAGCCCCGGCACTTGTTTAGAATCAGTTATTTGCGGGAATTAGCTGATCCGCTCAGTCTGAGCGGATCGGTCCCATGGGCCCCTTCGATGTCACCGCCGACGGCCAGAGGTTCCTGGTGACGGTGCCCGCTGGTACTGATGAGACTGGGGGTGCGGCACCCGGCACCCGACTCAACGTGGTCCCAACTGGTTCGAGGAGCTTAAGCGGCTCGTGCCTGCGGTAGGTTCCTGCAGATCGGCTAACCGCTCGGCTGCCGCGAGTATCGCGCCTGGCGGGCAGCGCCGCGGCGAATGGCGGATGCCGCGTAACGCCCACTGACCCTCGCCGCACCGCGAAGCCGGGAGCCTGGCAAGTACCGCGCATTCGTTGTAGAACCGCTCCTGCCAAGGATTCACAGGAGAGACAGTATGCCTTCGACTCAGCTTCTCATCGGCGTCCGCCCGGCGGTTGCCATCTCCCTCACGGTCGTCTTGTTGATGGGGCTGGCCTTTCCTGCCGCGCTGGCTGCGCAGACGCTCAACCTGTCGGAGGCGACGATCGCAGATATCAACGCGGCGTTCGATGCCGGCACCCTCACATCGGAGGCGCTGCTGCGCCAGTATCTCGCCAGGATTAGTGCCTATGACGAAGGCGGGCCGCAGCTCAACGCGATTCTCTGGCCAAATGACAAGGCGCTCAAAACGGCACGGGCGCTGGACCGTGAACGTCGTGAGAGTGGCCCACGATCCAGGCTTCACGGGATCCCGGTGGTGCTGAAAGACAACGTCGATACCCACGACTTGCCTACGACAGCGGGATCGGTACTGCTGGCCGGGTCGATTCCGCCCGACGACGCGTTCATCGTCCAGAAGTTGCGGGCCGCCGGGGCGATCATCCTGGCGAAGGTGAACATGAGCGAGTTCGCGTCGGGCGTTCCGATGAGCTCGATCGGCGGCTACACGCTCAATCCGCACAGCCTGACACGAACGCCGTCGGGTTCCTCGGGTGGTACGGGCGTAGCGATCGCCGCGGCATTCGGACAGATCGGCATCGGTACGGATACCGGCGGATCGGTTCGCGGCCCGTCCGCCGCCAACGGCATCGTCGGGCTGAAGACCACTCACGGTCTGCTGAGCCGGGACGGCATCGTGCCGCTGGGCCTTTCGTTTGATACTGCCGGGCCGATGGGAAGGCACGTCTACGACGTTGCCGCCATGCTCAGCGCCATGACCGGCGTCGATGCCGCCGATGACTCGACACGAAAAAGCGAGGGCAAGGTCACGCCCGACTACACCAAAGCGCTGGATGCCAAGGCGCTCGATGGTGCTCGAATCGGCATGGCGCGCGATTTTCTCGGGCAGGATGGAGAGGTCGACTGGATTATCGAGGCATCGTTACAGGCAATGCGCGATGCCGGCGCCGAGGTCGTCGACGTGAAGTTTCCCGAGTGGTTCCTGGAGGCGCGCGCCGACATGTACACGACCATCCGTTGGCGCGAGTTCCGCGCCCAGATCGCTGAATATCTAGGCACCCTCGGCGACGAGCACCCAAAGACGCTCGCCGAGCTCATCGAGCGGTCGCAGAAGATCACCTCCAGGACTGAATATGGGGCGCAGCCGAATCCGACGCGCTGGGCCCTGATGCAGAAGGAAGAAGAGAGTGGCGAGGTGACCGACAGCGAATATCTCGCCGTCCGCGATCACGGGCTGGCGCTTGTACGGGCTATCGTCGAAGGGGTTCTCGTTGAATCCGACCTCGACGCCATCGTCTATGCCACCCGATCGATGCGACCGAGTCTGGTGGAGGCCAGTGCCGGTTCCGGCGGGCGGTCTGTGACGAACATCGCCAACCTCAGCGGGTTCCCCGATCTGACCTTACCGGCCGGGTTTACCAGCAACCGTCTGCCAGTGAACATCTCCTTCCTCGGCGCGGCGTTCTCGGAGGAGCGATTGCTGGCGATCGGCTACGCGTTCGAACAACTAACGGCGGCGCGGCGCGATCCCTTGCATACCCCGCCTCTGCCAGGCGAAGGGATCCAACGCTAGGTGAAACGGGTGAGCTGCACGGCCGACATCAGACAAGCGCGGCGCCAAGCGACCGTGTTTCGTGGGGGGCCGACACCCCCGCGTCGCGCGGTTCGGGTGTTTGTTGACAGGTCGCCAAGAAGCATGGTCGGATTGAGATAGGGTCGGGGGCGCTCCGTGACTCTGGGCGTATCCTCCCCCCGGGTAGCTGAGAGGATCACGGCAATAGATCGATGACCGAGAATCCACGATCCCTCCCCGTTATTGGCTTCCGAGCCGTCGCATGTCTGATCCTCGCTGCGGCAACGGTGGCCGCTGTGAAAGGGGCACCGAACTCATCGAAGTCGCCGCTCGATCTGATCATCCACGGTGGGCGCGTCTTCGACGGCAGCGGAAATCCCTGGATTCGTGCCGACGTGGGCGTTCGAGACGAGCGGATCGTAGCCGTGGGTGATCTCTCCGCCGCTGCCGCGGATGACGAGATCGATGCCGTCGGGCTCTACGTGGCACCCGGCTTCATCGACGTCCACTCGCATGCCGTCGCCGGTCTGGTCGACGAGGAGCGCAGCGGGGCCGCCACGCTGCTGTATCAGGGGCTCACCACAGTGGTGATCAATCCTGATGGTAGCGGTGGGCTCGACATTGCCGCGCAGCGTGCCGCCCTACTCGCTCACGGCATCGGCGTGAACGTCGCCCAGATGGTCGGACACGGAACGGTGCGTGGGGAGGTGCTCGGCATGGAGGATCGGACACCGACGGGCGACGAGTTGGCGCTCATGAAAGCGTTTGTTCGGAAGGCGATGGAAGAGGGGGCCTTTGGTCTTTCGAGCGGCTTGTTCTATGCGCCCGGGAGCTACGCCGAGCTCGCAGAGGTGATCGATCTGGCCCATACAGCGGCGCGCCATAGCGGTGTTTACGCAGCTCATATTCGCGACGAATCGGATTACACGATCGGCGTCGTCGCGGCGGTAGATGAGGTCATCCGGGTAGCGCGTGAAGCGGGTATTCCGGGCGTCGTTACCCACATCAAGGTGCTCGGCCCGAACATCTGGGGCGAATCGGCGACGCTGGTCGAGCGCATTGACGCGGCGCGGGCCGACGGCGTGGAAATGTACGCCGACCAGTATCCGTATGAAGCTTCGAGCACCGGACTTTCGTCGGCTCTATTGCCGCGGTGGTCGCAAGCCGGCGGCAGCCAGGCCCAAGCGCGACGGTTCGCCGATCGCGAAACCCACGCACGAATCCGTCAGGCCATGCGTGACAATCTGGCACGGCGGGGCGGTGCGGATCGAATCCAGTTCACTGGCGGCGGCGCCGAGATGGAAGGGAGAACCCTGCAGTCGTTGGCCGATCAGCAAGGTGAAGATCCCATCGACGTTGCCATCGAGATCATCAGCGGCGGACTGCCCGGCTCGATCATCTCGTTCAACATGCATACCGATGATCTGCGCACCCTGATGGCGCAGCCTTGGACGATGACCTCATCGGACGGAGGAGTGCCGCCATTCGGGATAGGCAGGCCGCACCCGCGCTCCTACGGTACCTATCCGCGTAAGATCCGAAAATACGTCCTCGAGGAAGGCTTTATCACCCTGCCGGCGGCGATCCGGAGTATGACGAGCCTCCCGGCCACTGCCTTCCGCATTGCCGACCGTGGCTTCATTCGTCCGGGCGCTTTCGGCGATATCGTGGTCTTCGATCTGGATCGGATCACCGATCGTGCAACCTACACGGACCCCCACCAGTACGCCGAAGGCCTGGTCCACGTGCTGGTTAACGGCACCGCGGCACTACGCGACGGCGAGCCTACCGGTGCCAAGCCGGGCGTCGTTCTGCGGCGCAACAGCCTTTCGGAGACGCGACCCGAATCGTAACCGGGGAAGCTTTGAGATCCGATTGCGGAGGCAATGCAAGTGTGCGCTGGAGCATTGGCTTCCCTAAAATAGGTCGGCTCGCACCCATCGATTGACGAAACGTGAACCTGACTGGGATCAACCTATCTATGAGTGTTCCTGCCGACTTCGAGATCGCCAACGCGGCCACCTTGCGCCCCATCACCGAGGTGGCCGCCGAACTTGGCCTAGAGGCTGACGACCTGGATCTTTACGGATCTGACAAGGCGAAGCTGCGCAGGGACACGCTCAAACGGCTCGAGCCCAAGTCCAAGCTGGTGATCGTCACCGCGACAACACCGACCCCGGCGGGCGAGGGCAAGACGACGGTGAGTGTCGGACTGTCGCAGGCCTTGCGGCGCCTTGGCCAGAAGGTCGCTACTGCGATCCGCGAACCGAGCCTCGGGCCAGTATTCGGAATCAAGGGCGGCGCCGCCGGCGGCGGCTACTCACAGGTCCTACCGATGGAGGACATCAACCTCCATTTCACTGGCGATCTGCATGCCATCACATCGGCCAATGGGTTACTGGCAGCCGCGATAGACAACCACATGCATCAGGGCAACAAGCTCGGCATTGATCCCCGGCGTATCACCTGGCGGCGATGCATCGATATGAACGATCGCGCATTGCGCCGAATCGTCGTCGGTCTCGGCGGTCCGATGAGCGGCGTTCCTCGCGAGGACGGCTTCGTGATCACTGCCGCGAGCGAAGTCATGGCGACATTCTGTTTGGCGACCGATATCGATGATCTCGAGGCGCGTCTCGGACGGATCATTATCGGCGCTGACTACCAAGGCCGCCCGGTCCTGGCGCGCGATCTCGAGGTTACGGGCGCCATGACCATGCTCCTGCGGGACGCTATCCGGCCGAACTTGGTGCAGACCATCGAGGGTGGGCCGGCCTTCGTACACGGTGGCCCGTTTGCCAATATTGCGCATGGCTGCAACACGCTGGTAGCAACGCGCGCCGCCATGTCGCTCGCCGACGTAGTGATCACCGAAGCGGGGTTCGGCTCTGACCTGGGTTTCGAGAAGTTCTGCAATATCAAGTGCCGACTGGGCGGCATTAGCCCGCAGGCAGCTGTACTCGTGACTACGATTCGGGCGCTGAAGCTGCACGGTGGTGCGGCAGCGAAGGAGTTGACGACCGAGGATGTCGGTGCGGTGGCGGCGGGAGTCGCCAACCTGGACGCTCACATCGCCAACGTACGCCAGCACGGGCTGCCGCCCCTCGTGGCGATCAATCGCTTCGCAAGCGATACCGATGCAGAGGTCGAGGTCGTTCTCGAACATTGCGCGGCGAACGGCGTACGAGCCGACACGCTGGAAATTCATTCCCGAGGGGGCGAGGGCGGTGAGTCCTTCGCTCACAAGGTCGTAGCAGCGCTCGACAGCGGTGAGGCTGACTTCAACC
>Ga0315339_1003181_pt1 | contig 11735 bp, 3 predicted proteins | sample ASW17metaG_FD_204514 | JGI IMG/M metagenome (GOLD analysis project Ga0315339, IMG submission 204514) | Ammonia-oxidizing marine archaeal communities from Pacific Ocean, United States - ASW #17 | ecosystem: Environmental > Aquatic > Marine > Oceanic | place: USA: California | collected 2016-12-05
ATAATACGGCACAGACAATGCGCTTGGCTTGCGCGCTTGGCTTGGCAGCGGTGGGGCTCTGCACCGCCAAGGCCGACCTGCGTTACGAGGCCAAGGGCACCGAGTTTGACCTGACCGGCAAATTGGTCGGCGACCAGGTTGCCGCCCGTTTGTCCATGGGATCCCAAGGTGGCTACCTCGTCTGGCAGGACAACGCGACCGATGAGTTTGGTCTCGGCGTTAGCGCTTTGCGTTTGGATGTGGCTGGCAACCCGGTCGGTGCCCCGGTGCGCATCAATAGTCTGTTGAAGGGTAATCAGGAGCAACCGCGAGTTGGCGTGCTTGCCAACGGTGGCACGATCTTCGCGTGGGAGGGCGGCGCAAGTGGATTTCACCGTGTGAATTATCGTGTGGCCAACGCGGAGGGCCTTTTCCTTGGTGAGGACCGGTTTGTAACCAGCCCCGAGTCCGGCGAGCAGGTGGAACCCGCGATAGCGGCCTTGAAAAACGGCGGATCGGTTCTCGCCTGGACGGACTATCTGGAAGACGGCAGCGTCAAGGGGGTCTCGGCACGGATCATCGGTGCCAACGGTCAGGCGCAGACCGATGCCTTCCGGCTGAACAAGTTTACCCTCGGCAACCAGCACAAGGCACAGGTCGTCGCGATGCCCGGCAGCCGGTTCGCCGCAGTGTGGGTTTCCGACCAGCAGCAGGACGCCAAGTCCATTGATGTGGTGTTACGTGTTTTCTCCGCAACCGGCCAGGCGCTGACCGACGAGGTGATTGTCAGCCCGTTGGGCATCAGTGCCAACCCCATGTTGGCAGCGTCTGGTGATAGCCTCGTGGTGGCGTGGGAGCAGCTCGATCTTGAGCAAAAGAAAAACCGATGGGACATCGGCGCGCGCAGTTTCGATTTCAATCTCAAGTCCCTGTCGGAGCCGGTGATTGCCAACCTTCACCGCAATGGTGACCAGTTTGCGCCCCAGCTACAGGGTGGCGCTGATGGGGCCATGTTGGTGTGGAGCAGTTTTGGTCAGGATAAGTCTCGTGAGTCAGTCATGGGCCGATTCATCAACACATCGGGGCGGCTAATGGAGGGTGAGATACGCGTCAACACCACCCAGGCATTGGCGCAGATGCAACCGACACTGTCGCTTTCGAGTAAGGGCGAATTTCTCGTGGCCTGGTCCACCCCACTTTTGGGAGATAAAGGATTTGATCTGGTGGGTCAACGGTATAGCAGTGAGGAGGCTCCTGATTTGTTGCCAGCAATTTCCGAGGTGTTCGTGAGCCCGGTAAGTGACACGGAATTGCTGGTTTCGTGGCCGGAGGTGAAGGGCTTGGCCGTTAAACATTACGAGGTCTATTTCGACGGACTGACCACGCCCAAGGTGTTTGAGGCAAATCACATGATTTGGCCGGGGCTGCGCCCGGGCAGTGAGTACTCGTTCAAGATTGCCTATCAACTCGAGGACGGCCGTCGCTCCGAGCTTTCCCCGCTCGGCTTTAGCAAAACCTGGGGTCGCGACTACAACGCTGACGGTCTGCCGGACGACTGGCAGAGGGTGTATTTCGGCACAAACGTTGCCGCTTGGCCAGGCGCGGCCGCCGACAGTGACGCCGACGGTGCGACCAACGGACAGGAGTTTGCCGCGGGCACCGATCCGTTAGACCGGTCGGACAGTTTGAGTGTGAGCTTGTCCAAGCTTGAAGAGGGACAGCGGCTCGAGTGGAACACCCGGCCGGGTGCGATCTACCAATTGCAGCAGACCGGTTCGTTGGGCGTTGGCAACTGGCTGAATGTCGGTGAGCCGGTGTTGGCCTTGGAAGACCGGTCCGGCATCACTTTGGAGTCGGTTGAAAATATGAATTTTTACCGGATTAAAAAGATTCGTTAGTTGTATGCTTGATTATGTAAAAAAGACCGCGTTGGCGTTGGGAATTCTCCTCGTAGGGGTGACTGCGACTAGGGCCTTCACTTTGGCGGACGGTAGTTCGGGCGGTCTCAGCCGAACAATCGTGAACAATCTGGGGGAAGAGTATCGGATGAATTCGCCGGTAATCACCTACTCTTATGACGAGTCTTTTCTGAGCTATTTTGGCTCCAACGGGGTAGTAGCCGTTAACAAGGCATTTGATTTGCTTAATGCCATACCTCCGGCTTCGTCCATAAAGACGAACTATCCTCCGTCCAGTTCAGCTGAGAACAACCTTTGGAATTACCCGATCCGACCGGACCGTTTGCACGCACGAGCCTACAATGACCGGATCCTTGACATGAAATCCTACGCAATGGCCGAGTTGTTCAGCTTTATGGGCTTGGGTAATCCAGAGGACAGCGCGTTTCAATTGGAATTTGGTGTGGTTGCGCTGCGCAACTGGGATCCGATCAGTTACGGCCCCAGCAAGTACGTCAATGGATCACTACTCTCTTGGGTCGTTGTAGGTGCCTCCAATGCTGTGCCTTTCCCAATCGATGTTACCAAGCCGGTCATTACCCTTGCGGGTAGTTCGTATCATCGCAATCCCCGCCTTGCAGAAGGTAAATATCTTGTGGCACCCACCCGGGATGACATTGGGGGATACAAGTATTTATACAGGAAAGACAACTTTAACATCGAGGGCTTGCCTCCGTTCACCTACCAGATGGTGACCAACATGCCGAACGTGACCAACCCGGCGATCTTCAGTATCGACCTGCGCTGGTTCTGCAAAGAATCGAAGACCAATACCCCTGCGGCATTTAAACAGTTCGTGCTTACTAACCAATGGTGGGATTTGCCTTACACCAACCTGAACATCCCACCATTGCTCATGCTTAAAACAAACGTGACTTGGGAGATGGGCTGGACAACAAATGTCACCCCCTACCTGACCAACTTCCCATGGACGCCGGTGGGGCAGCCTGCGACGCTGGTTTATTTGACCAACAAGTACCGGACCTTCCAACCCAGTTACGACTACATCTTTGGCAATGTGATCACCAACATTCACGTGCCGGCAGACAAGTCGGAGGTGCTTCACCGTTCGTGGGAGGTGGTTCCCAATGCACCCCTATGGAGCGTTCTGGGTTCGGTGCCCACCACCACCAACTATAACACCACGGTGCTGGACGACGATTGTCCGCATGGCGAGATAATCATCCTGCCCACCACAAACGTGGTGGGGTATCACTTTACTGATATGCAGTTTGAAAGGGTGAACACGCTCACCAACCTGTTGACCCCGGCAAACAATCTCGCCAATCCTGGCGGAGCCCTGCCGGGCCAGGGAGGCGGCCTGGGAGCTGGCGGAGGGGCGATCACCAATTTTGTGGGTGTCATGGAGGATGAAGTCTGGCAAAGCACCAATCACGCTTACCTTGCCTACCCGATTGTGTTGCAGACAAACGCGCTCTTGTTGGGTGGTGTTGACAAGATCCGGTACCTTCGCATGCAGAATAAATCACTGGTGGGTACTCAACTCGAACCATTGGTTCCCTCTTCACCCAGCGTGGCGAAATATAAATTCCCCGATCTGGAAAAGCAGACCTTCACCTATGTGATACCGAACGCCGGTGTCGGCCTGACAAATCGGGTCGGCGAGTATGTCTACGAGATGGATTACGTGGTCGAGGGGGTTCGGAAGACCGGCAAGTTTATCAAATTCTTCACTAGCCCGGATATTACGATTATCGCACTTAATGCGCCCGCAACTTTAACCACGGGCTTTGTTCCCCCCGCGGTAATAGATAACAACGCGATAAACGGCGTGTGGTCACAAGGCTTATATGGCCCGGGCGTCATTCAGCCTTCAGGAAACATGGTAATTGGTTTTAATAAAATTGGCATCCATTGGGATTTGAATACGTCTTATTATTTGAATGAGGAAAATCAGTCGCCGGGGTGGACGTGGGGTCACTATGATGGCTCGATGAGTGAACCGATGCTTTTCCCCAATAGCCTTACAATCCGGGACCTTGAACGGCAGGTATATTCAGGGGGGGATTAGAAATCATGGGTAAAAGAATGAATTTATACTTTAAATTTGTGGCGAGAGCTTGGATGGCGTTGGCATTCATCGGTATTGAATTGTCCGTTTTGGCTCAAATTGAACCTTCCAGTACACCGGATGAGGTATGGGTTAACAGGTCTATTTTGAATGAGGCTCCTCATGTCAATGCAGTTGTGGTAGAGAATTATAGTGAAATGGAAATCACAACACCTGCGGAAACTCCATTTTTCTTTTTTAACACTCAATATTTTACTAATAATGGAACGATTAGATTGAATAGCGATTTCGATTATAGAAATTATAAGACAAAAATTTCAGATACAGTTGATTACACACCTGTAAAAGCCAAAGTTTTTTATAATATGCCCTCTGGTTTGATTGAAAGGAATACAGATTCCAAGACATCGGGCAAAGTGGCCATTGAGTCGGAATACATAATCAATCGCGGTTTGATTACCACAGACAACGCCGGGGTTTTGACATTTAAGGGCGACCACGTCGACTTGCGGCGAGGAGGGATAGAGATCAAGTCTGGTCGTGATTATGACCATCCTGACGGGTTGGATGATAATGGCGAGCCACTCTCCTGGGGCATTAACCTAAATAGTGTTTTTGGTTCAAAAAATGCATATCAGAGCCGGAGGTTTTTTACTGGTGGCGGGGCGGGTGGTACTGTGACCAGTGACTGGGGTGTTCGTGATACGCATTGGGGTATTGCCACGGGGATGGGCTTAGGCGCGAGTGCACCTGTTTGGCTGGATTCCGGTTCCAGTGGTATTTCATTTGAGACTTCTTACCGATTGAATTTTGTTGAAATGACAAGCCCATATCAACTTTTTACAATTTGGGAGGGTGCGAAAAACTGGCATCTGGCTAATCGAAAAGATCCTCCATACGGCGAATATATCTACTGGAACGGTGGATTGGGTGCAGATGGATTTACGGCGCATATGGACAGTAACTTTGTGCAAACCGGAGAGAATGAATACCACGAGACCTACCAAGCTATTCTGGTTCGTCAGACCGGATCTGATAATGTCAAATTTGATGTCAAAATGAATCGTAGGGCTTGGAATTTAAATGGAGATTATAATCCTGAGCAATTTTATGTCGGTCCAGTTGTCGAGATTAAAACAGGCAATGGTGTGACCAATGTTATTGCCGGGGCAAGGGATCATCGTTCCGTATATATCATCGACGAAATGGCCAATGTTGAATACGGGCAAAACAGTTTGATGACAAATTCCGTAATCGTGGCAAGCAAGGCCACCATGATGCCTGAGAACTTTGTGGTTACAAGGTATACCCCCCAGGAGTTTGTTTACGGAGCTAGTCCTAATGGTCAATTCCGCCCATGGCCTTTTTTATATGGGGAGCAGAATTCTGTGACAATCAATGATGCTGTATATGGATTCAGGTTTACCAATATTGTTGCACGCGCTGAAAAAGGTGAACTTCCGGTGCCCGATCTGGAGGAGTTGGATATCATGCTACAGCCGGGCCGTATTGAAATTGATGCTGAAAATCTCGATTTGCGGGATGCAAGGATTCGTGCCGAAGGTGGGGTAAGGATTAAAACAAGAAATCTGATTGGATCAGAAGGGGCCGTAATTGATTCGCAGAATCTGAGTCTTGATTTGGCCAATAAGACTGGCTTGTTGGTCATCACGAATATGGTTCCTGAAACCGTCGAGCGATTTGCCGGTGGGGTAAAGAATTATAGTGTGGTATGGGCAAATAATTACAAGGTCACAGGTATGAACCCGGAAGACCTTGCAGCTGAAACCACCATTAATTTGCATTATCATTTATTGGTTGTGGACGCATTTATTCAAACGGATATCCCGGTGAGAGTTAACGACCTTACCGTTGAAAGTGATCAGGTTATAGTCAAGGATCCCATGTGGATCACGGATAGTCTCCGTGTTAAAGCTGATCGCCTATCACTTTTTAGAGATTTACAGCTTGGCAAGAAAACATATGTAGGGGCCGAGGAATTCAGCAAGAATTTAGGGCAATACAACTGGAACAAGGATGTCGCTCCAACGCTTAGTTATTTTACAAATTATGCCACACTTAACATTCCCGAACATGCTCATTTTGGTGACGATAGGGAGGAGCCTTACAGCAGTTGGGTTAACTATGGTACAAACAGGGCAAAGGATGTCTTTATTCATACCAAAAATTTTCAGACTTATGGATTAATTGAATCAGAAGCAACGACAGAGATTGATGCGCATAATGCGGTTTTACAGGATGGTCAAATCATAACCGGTCAATCATTGTTGATAAAAGCAACCAACTTTAAGATGACTTCGCAAACGAATTTGGTGGCAGCTAATATGAGTTTGGATGTTTCCGATATTTTGACTGATGGCGGTGGTGGCGCAGGCAATGTGATACAAGCCGAACGTGGTATAGAACTGAAGCGTAAGCCAAAAATTGGTGATTTGCTTGGAACCGAGATTCGACTTTCCGTCGCTGATTTTCAAAGCCAGAGGATTCCCTGGCCGGCTGAGGACCGAGGTGTTCATTTAAGTGGTTATAGGAACAACGCAGCGGTCGGCAAAATGATTTTATCCAACGGAGCCCTGAGTAAGTTTGTGTTTGGTGGTTTGGAAGGCCAGAAAAGTGCAATTTATATAGATTATCTTGAGTTTAAAGGATTGAAGGAGGAACAGATCGGTGAGAATAGCTTAGAGGTCTTGGAGATTGAGGATGGGTATACGGTTTACTTCGCTGATTCGAATGTGCCGGCGGAGGATATCGACGGCCTGTACGATGGCCAATTGCGCTGGGTAAAGGAGTACCCAGGATCAAACAGTTCAATGCCGCTCTATCTGATTGGACTGGACAAGACTATTCTTGTGAACCGGGCTTTCCGGCAGAGCATTCAGTTTGATACTGACGATGATGGCACCGCCAACGGTTTTGACCTGACGCCTTTTGGTGGCGGATTGCCCGACATCACTGCCGTGACCCGTACTGATACCAAGCATGTGACTGTCGAGTGGATGGGTATTCCGGGCAGCCTCTATCGCATTGAGTATAAGGATAACGTGGAGCAATCAAACTGGGAGCTTCTCAAAGAATCTTTTTATGATGGTTTAATGGTTAAACGAATCGCCTATAGGGACCAATTGTCCCGGAATACCAATCATCGGTTTTATCGTGTGGTTTTCGTTGAGTAGCAGGTTGCCATTGTGCTAAGATGTCAAATAGAATAGTAGCTTGGAATTGAATAGAATGACGAAACGTAGGATCATTGTTTGGCCCGTTCTCTTGGTTTTGATACTGGGAGTGCAGTCCCATGCGGTACGATTTGGCCATACCGATCTTGAGAAGGTCCAACCCATTGAAATGGACGGCATCAAGGTCCATCCAACGCATCTTCTGGTGCGTTTACTGGATCCTGCTAGATCGGATTGGGTGGTAAAGAAACTTCAGGCAAAAGGTTATGTGGTCGAGCGCCGTTACAGCCTGGTGCCGGGCCTGATGTTGATTGAAATTCCCGCTGTTCCGCTGCTCCACCAATTACAGCCGGCAAAGAATTTAAAGCGACGAATTGGTGAACTCCAATCGAGCGGTTGGTTTCTTTATGTGGAGTCGGATCGTGCCATTACTTTTGATGCTACACCAGACGATGCTGCGTATCAGGATGGGCGCTTGTGGGGACTTACCAATAACGGGCAGAATGGGGGCGTTCAGGATGCTGATATAGATGCCGATGAGGCATGGGATATCACAACTGGCAGCCGGGACGTCATTGTTTCCGTGATCGACACTGGGGTGCGCTACACTCACGTCGACTTGAGAAACCAAATGTGGGTGAACGAGGATGAGATTCCCGGCAATGGTCTCGACGATGACAACGATGGTTGGGTGGATAATATTTACGGAATTGATCCTGGCTCAGGCGATGGTGATCCTAACGATGTAATGGGGCACGGAACGCATGTCGCAGGTACGATTGGTGCCGAGGCAAATAATGGCGAGCCGCATGTTGGCGTTGCATGGGATGTTCGCTTGATGGCTTGTAAACTGGAAGGAGGTAGTTACACCGGTGGCGCAATTGATTCTGCCCAATTTTCGGTTGAGAACGGGGCCGTTGTGGCCAATTGCAGTTTTGGTGGTTCGGGATCCAACCCTCCTTTGTATGATGCGTTCGAGGCTGCTGGGGAATTAGGAATGATTTTCGCATGTTCAGCCGGTAATAGATCTGAAGATACGGACTTGCTTCCTCATTGGCCTTCCAGTTTTGATCTGGAATGTGTCATATCAGTTGCTGCTGCTGATAACAGTGATTTGCCTGCGGTGTTTACGAGTTACGGGAAGGTGAGGGTTGATCTGACCGGTCCCGGAGTGGACATCTATTCCTCGGAGGCAGGTAGCGATAATGATTACCAAGTTCATTCTGGGACGAGCATGTCTACTCCGCACGTTGCCGGCGTTCTTGCATTAATGCGGGGTCTGCAGCCGTCCTGGTCAGTGCTTCAAATCAGGGAAAAATTATTGGAGTCGGTTGATATATTGCCGGATTGGGAGAACTTGGTGGCGACCAGTGGTCGTTTGAATGCAGCGAAGGCTGTGCAGGGCATGGAGGGTGCATCCATGTTGGCTGATGGGAACATGACTGTCTCCATTAAGCCGAGTTCCGGTTCCGTCTTGTTGGCTGATACGAATCAACCCATTTTTGTGACTGTCATTGACGGTGAACCGGTGACTGACGCGGTTGTAATCGGGATTCTAGATGATGGCAGGGAGATGTACTTCAATAATGATGGCGATTTTCCCGATGTGCAAGAGAAGGACAATGTTTATTCCTACTACCTCCCGCTGCCTGAGGAGCCGCGCAAGATGAGGCTTACCTTGGTGATAACGGCTCCCAACAAACAGGAGTATCTCCGTGTGGTTAAGTATGACATTGTTCCAGTACCGAAGAATGATCATTTTGCGGATGCAGCGAAGCTGCCGCCTTTGGGTGGTGTAGTGGAGGCGTTTAACAGCTTCGCGACCATGGAAAATAGTGAGCCCAAACACGGCGGTTTAACATCGCTGGAAGGGTCGCTCTGGTGGAACTGGTCGCCAGCAGAGTCTGGAACTTTGCATCTGGATATATCCGGTAGCGATATTCAGGGAGCTTTATCGGTTTATTACGGGACAGCATTCGAAAATATGGTCGAATTGGCCAGCAATCTTCCGATTGATGGGATTCGGCCAAATTATATTCAGTTTCCAGGCAAAAAAGGTAAAACTTACAGAATAGTGGTGGCATCTTTAAGTGAAGATACCACGGGCTATATTCGTCTTCGCGCTGAGGTGAACGGTCAGCCGGACATCAATCCTCCTTACGTTACGGTGACCAGTCCGCCCAATGGACTTGTAACCACGGAAAAACGAGTCGAATTGACCGGAAATGCGGTGGATTCCGTTCCTAACTCTTCGGGAATTTGGGAAGTCACAGTCAGGGTTAACAACCGCATCGGGGTGACCGCGATTGGGGCTGAGGAGTGGAAAATCCCTGTGGTTCTTGATGAGGGACTCAATCGTGTTGAAGTTTATGCGGTGGATTACTCCAACAATATCTCAAAGCCGTACCGGATGGAGATAGACCACCGGCCGCCCGACATTCCCAATGATCATTTTACAAATGCCACTCTTATGAACCGTGATTACGGCCTGGGCGACGGGGTCAAGACGCAGTATCCAATGAGCCAGCCGCTGACAGATCTGGAGGAGATACAGGTCAAGGTGAATGGTCGTCTGGTGGATCGATCCGGATTCAATGTGTTCGAGTTTAACACCCGTGTATTAGAATTTTCAAAGGCACCAGCCGATGGAGCAGAGGTTGAGGTTTTCCATCCCTCGTGGACCTCGCAACCGGTAAACACCGATGAAGCCACCCGCGAAACTGGTGAACCGGAGCATTCCGGCAACGAGGGTGGGGGTTCTGTTTGGTGGGCATTCACTGCCCCCTACGATGGGGTTTTGAACGTGAGCACAGTCAACACAAAGATTGATACGGTGATGGGAGCATATTTGGGTGCGCGCGTGAATCAATTGCGAGTGGTAACCTCCAATGACGATGATTTGAACTTGGCCGACTTGGAGGACAATCCCGGTTACAGTCGGATCACACAGGCTCTGAAGAAAGGGATGACGTTGATGGTTGCCGTGGATGGGTTTGGGAATTTGCGTGGCGAGTTGGCCATTATGTCTGATTTTAAGTCAACTCAGGTTCACGAGCTGAATGTTTCCCGAGAAAATGGTGGTGTTTTGGTTAGCCCAAGTCTCCCATTTGGCAGTGAAAAAGAAGGTTGGTATGCGATCTATGCGCAGGATGCCAATGTGACCCTTAAAGCCAAGGCCGATGAGGGCAACGAGTTTTACGGATGGCAGGGCTCGGTCAATTCGCTGGAAAACCCTTTGTATCTTGTAGTCACAGGAAAAACCAGTGTCCAAGCAACTTTTGGCCCTCACCGCTTGACCGACGATTTTGAGAGCGGTGAGTTTGATCGCTTGTCGTGGCAAAATACCGGTGAGGCTGGTTGGTTCATCCAGAAAGATATCGTGGACGGCGGTATATTTGCCCTTCAGTCCGGGAGCATTGGTGACAAACAATCGAGTTCGATCAAAGTTCATGGTGAGTTTAACGGAGGGAGGGGATCCTTTTCCTCCCGTGTGGATTCAGAGGAAAACTGGGACAAGTTGGTTTTTCTCATTGACGATCGGGTAGTTCGGGAATGGTCCGGATTGGTGGAGTGGAATAATTTTGAATTTAATATCACCTCTGGCCGGCACGAATTGGAGTGGCGATATGAGAAGGACTTTGCCAACAAGGATGGTGTAGATGCCGCATGGTTGGACAATGTCGATCTCCCTTTAACTTTGGCCGGCTCTATTGGACTGGTTCCAGTCGGGGATGAGTATCGGATTCGTGTCTGGGGTCGTTCCGGACACCGTTATGAGGTGCAGGTTTCTGATGACTTGATTCATTGGGAGCCTGTTGAATCAGTGATCATAGGTCGCGACGGGGTTGCTGATCTTCCGGGTAATATCACAATTAGTGAAGGGGAAGCCTTCTACCGAGTTTTGGCCCCTTGATAGATTATTAGTTAAGAGAATTAATATCCTAATGAGTATGGATAAAAAATTGAAATTGAAATTTAGTGTTTTTGGAACAAAAGCAATGCTGTCTGCTGTGCTTTTACTTGGTTTCCTTTTGGCGCCTTGTGTATGGGGTGATGGCGCGGGGATTGTCCAGTTTTCTTCAAGCGCTTATAGCGTTGATGAAACAGAGGAGAGCATAACAATCACGGTTAATCGTGAGCGTGGAGTGATTGGGGATGTTTCAGTGGATTACTCCATTGCCTATGGGTCTGCCTCGCAGGCTGATATTATAGCTGCGGACGGGACTCTGACCTGGGCGAATGGGGACCTCGGAGCAAAGACATTTTCCATTGATATAGTCAATGATGTTGATCTGGAGCCCGATGAGGAGGTTATTCTTCGGCTAAAGAATCCGCAGGGGGATCTCAAGATTGGACCATTGGGTGAATCAGTGTTGTACATTGCAGGCCATGAATCTGGTGAGTTTAGATTTGCCACCGATGGATTCATCACTTCTGAAAGCGATGGTATTGCAACCATTGTTGTCACCCGCGGTCTCGGGGCCACGGGCGCCGTGGCAGTGGATTATGAAGTGCGCTCCGGGACCTCCCTTTCAGAGAATGAAATTGGGGGGGTAAGATTCTGGCGCAAGT
>Ga0315339_1003182_pt1 | contig 11731 bp, 9 predicted proteins | sample ASW17metaG_FD_204514 | JGI IMG/M metagenome (GOLD analysis project Ga0315339, IMG submission 204514) | Ammonia-oxidizing marine archaeal communities from Pacific Ocean, United States - ASW #17 | ecosystem: Environmental > Aquatic > Marine > Oceanic | place: USA: California | collected 2016-12-05
TCGAAAGCTACTTTGCAGCCAGGAGCGCAGAAGTAATAGGTCGTGCCCTGGTAGTCGCTCTGCCCGCCGGGCGGGTTGTCGGTGTCCACATCCATCTGGCATATCGGGTCGATCGCTGTCGCCATTATCGCTTCCTCCGGTCTCTATTCTGTTTTGAATTGCCACGTGGTTACTTGGTAGCCGCCTGAGAAACGGCGGTTAGAATTTCGCCCGCCTAAGTCTCAGGGAATTGGTAACAACCGTTACCGAACTGAATGCCATGGCCAGCGCGGCCAATGCAGGGTTCAAGAATCCCTGCTCGCCAAAGAAGAAATCCAGGCTAACCGGCACGCCGCCCACGCCTTGGAAGACAGGGTATAACGCCCCAGCCGCCACAGGAATCAGCATCACGTTGTAGAAGAAGGCCCAGAAAAGGTTCTGTTTGATCGTGCGGATGGTCTGACGGCTCAGATCCAGAGCGATGGCAACGCCATTGACGTCGCTGCGCATCAGCGTGATATCCGCCGATTCCATGGCAACGTCGGTACCGCTGGCCATGGCCATCCCAACGTCGGATTGGGCCAGCGCCGGGGCGTCATTGATACCGTCGCCGACCATCGCGACCACCCGGCCTTCAGCCTGCAGCCTCTGGATCACCGCCGCCTTGTCCTGGGGCAAGACTTCCGCCTCTACCCGGTCCAGGCCCAACTGACTTGCTATGGCATGGGCGGTCTGGATGTTGTCGCCGGTTAGCATCACAACTTCCAAGCCCATATCACGGAGCTTGGCGAGTCCTTCTGCAGCCTCCGGTTTCACCGTGTCAGCCACGGCGATCAGACCGACAGCCCGCTGGTCTCTGGCCAAGAACATGGGAGTCTTGCCCTGGGCCGCTAAAGCGGAGGCCTGCTCGACCAACCCGTTCAACGGCGCATCTGATTCTTCCATCAGGGCCTGATTTCCGAACAAGACCGTGTGCCCGCTGACCTGGGCCGAGATGCCCCGGCCTGGAATGGCCTGGAAATCGGACGCCAATTCCAATTCCAATCCTCGGCTCTGGGCTTCCATGACGATCACCTCGCCCAACGGATGCTCGGAGCCCCGCTCGGCGGACGCGGCCAGGAAGAGTAATTCAGGTTCGGTAGAACCGGCTGCGTCAGAGACGATAAGGTCGGTCACAACCAGCTTCCCGACAGTCAGAGTGCCTGTCTTGTCCAAGACCACCGTATCGACCTTCTGGGCGACCTCCAGGGCCTGTGCCTGCTTGATCAGCACCCCATGCTCCGCCCCCTTGCCGGTACCCACGATGATCGCCGAGGGAGTCGCCAGCCCTAGGGCGCAGGGACAGGCGATGATCAGCACCGAGACCAGCACCAGGGAGGAGAAGGTCAGCACTGGGGCCGGACCCAGCACCATCCAGAACGCAAACGCCGCTACAGATGCGATTATCACCGCCGGAACGAAGTACGAGGCAACCTTGTCGGCCAAACGCTGTATCGGGGCTTTTGAACCCTGGGCATCTTCCACCAATTTGATGATCTGCGCCAGCACCGTCTCGCCGCCCACCTGGGTGGCTTCGATATATAGGGCGCCGTTGGAGTTGATGGTCGCTCCAAATATCTTTTGGCCAGGGACTTTTTCCACCGGCATGCTTTCGCCGGTGAGCATGGACTCATCCACCGCCGAATAACCGTCGGTCACCAGACCGTCCACCGGAATCTTCTCTCCCGGACGCACCAGGACGGTGTCGCCGATGACCACCTGATTAACAGGGATATCTATCTCTTCGCCGTTGCGCACGACCCGCGCTGAGGTTGGCTTAAGACCAATGATCCGCCGGATGGCTTCGGATGTTCGACCACGCGCCCCAGCCTCTAAGAACCGGCCCAATAAGATAAGAGCGACGATTATTGCCGCAGTGTCGAAGTAGACCTTGGCCTCGATACCATTATCAGCCAGTAAGCTCGGGTTAAAGGCGTCGAGCAACACCACAACCACGCTGTAGCCGTAGGCCACGGTGGTGCCTAGGGCGATTAGGGTGTGCATGTTGGATGTGCGGTGCCTGAGGACGCCCAGACCGGAGGCGTAGAAGTTGGAGCCGGCCCAGAATTGCACCGGCGTGGCCAGAGCCCACAGCAAGAAAGGGTAATAGGCCCGTCCCATTAAGTCGGAGACCCACGGGAAGACGTCAAAGGTGCCCAGGAACAGCAACATAGCGCCGCTGCCGGCCAGTACCAGACGATTGCGCAGCTCTCGTATCTCTTTGACCTTGGAGAGGCGTTCCAACTCCCGTTCCTGGTCTCCGGAGTCGTTCAACCCCTCGACCCGATAGCCGGAATCCTCCACTGCTTTCTGCAGGTCGGCGATCTCGACCATGCCCGGTATGAACTCGACCGACGCCCGTTCCACTCCCAGGTTCACGTTGGCTTCAGATACTCCAGGGACGCCCAAGAGGGCGTTCTCAACGTGACCGACGCAGGCGGCACAGGTCATGCCGCCTATGTTCAAGGATGCAGATTGCCTGCCCAGCTTGTAGCCTGCTCCGGACACAGCATCGTCAATTACCTGGAACGAGACCTCAGTGGAATCGAACTCCACCGACGCCTTCTCCGTTCCCAGGCTCACGGAGGCTTCGAGCACTCCGGGAACGTCTTTCAGAGCGTTCTCAACGTGGCCCACGCAAGCAGCACAGGTCATGCCTTCTACCGGCAGGTTCAATTTTATGATTTTGTCTGTTGTAGCCATGTTATTCTTCCAATTAACGGCCGCTCAACCATTTGATGCGGTTCAACCGAAGGAGATGTGCCGCCGGAGATTATCCGCCCTCGCCGAATATGGCTTTCGAATTTGAGGCGCTGTGGCGCATTTTCTTCAGATCGGCATAATCCGGAGAGTTGTACCACTCCTTGAGCCGAGCGATGCTCTCAAACTCCAATACCACCAAGCGTTTGGGAGTCCACGGTCCTTCGAGTACCTCGCCTGTTGCGCCCCGGACCAGATATTTTCCACCGTAGGCGGCAATGGTCTCGGGAACTCCAGCCCGATATTCGTCGAAGAGGGCAGGGTCTGTGACTTCAATGTCTGCGACCAAGTACCCCGGCTTCCCACTGTCTCTGCCCTGGTCAAGGGGCTCCACTCCTTCGGCTATGAGCAACGACCCAGTGGACGCGCTCTGGCGGAGCTTGGTTAGCTCTTTATATTCATCCGAGTAGTACCACGCTTTGATAGTTTCCACGTCTTTGTACTCAGCCAGCACGAAGCGTTTGGGATTCCACTCTCCTTCCGCAGGTTCACACTTATTCGGACCGCGGACCAAATACTTGCCGCCAAACACCCCGCTGCTGGCGGGCACTAGGCTGGCGTACTTAGCAAAGGTCTCAGGGTCGGTGACAGTGATGTCGCCAATCACGTATGCAGACATTTCTCTTTTCCTCTCATTCATCTCAGTAAGTTGTTAGTGCGTGCCGCCAATAATAATCATCATCATCAAGGGCGAGCAATTTGTTCAGCTTCACTTGTTGGATAGGATGTACAGGTCTTTGAGTTCGTCGACGATCTCTTCGGCACGGCCGGACTGGATACCTTCCATCACGCAGGACTTCAGATGCCCTTCCAGCAGTAGGCTCTCCATCTTCTCGATGGCCCGGCGCACGGCATAGGTCTGTTTGAGCACATCGACACAGTATTTGTCCTCGTCTAGCATCTTCCTAATGCCGGCCAGGTGCCCTTCGATATAGCTCATCCGCTTTAGTGCGTCCTCTTTGACTTCGGCAAACATCTCGGCCCTCCCAACCCATACCCCCTGGGGGTGGGTTTATACTTCCAATACTACTCTCTTAAAATAATCTGGTCAAACGGCTGGGGCAGATATGTTAGGCTGGCCCAACCCAGTGACAGCTTTACCTTAATTTTGTCATTTTGAGGCGCTAGCCGAAGAATCCCGTTGCCAGATTAACGGTGTCGGTCGAGGGCAAAGAGACCCTTCTCCTTCCCCGGAAGGATCGGAGTGACAGAGGGCGGCGTGGATGGATCATAGTTGTGGGCATTTATGCTATTAAGCCAAGGCCAACGTGTACGTGAGGAGCCAAGATGGACGCCCATGATTTCTGGGCCGCGCTGAAGGGTCGGGGAATGAATTTCTTCTCCGGAGTCCCTGATTCCAGCTTCCATGACGCCTACAACGCGATGCTCAACGACCCTGAGATACGCTACGTACCAGCGGTCCGGGAAGACGTTGCCCTGGGAATCGCCAGCGCCACCTATTTCACGGGCGGGCTGGGCGGGGTGATCCTGCAGAATTCTGGCGTGGGCAACCTGGTCAACCCGCTGACGTCGTTCAACCTGATGTACAAGATACCGGCGTTGCTGGTTGTAGGCTGGCGCGGCTACGGCGGCCCGCCCAGCGACGCTCCCGAACACTGGATAATGGGCGCCAAAACACCACAGTTTTTTGACCTCCTGGAAATCCCCTACGAGATACTGGAGCCCGACAACCTGGACACAGTCTTAGACGGGCTATTGGCGAACATCAAGGAGCGTTCAGTCCCAGGAGCGCTGCTGGTCCGCGCCGGGGTAATCTCTTGATCGCCCGATACCAGGCAATCGAAAGTATACTGGCCCAGATCGGAAGCGACGACTTGGTGGTCAGCACCACCGGCATGATCTCCCGAGAGCTTTTCACACTCAAAGACCGGCCCGGCAACTTCTACATGATCGGGTCGATGGGGCTGGCCTCAGCGATGGGATTGGGGCTAGCCATCCAGGCCCCAAGCAAGCGGGTATTCGTGTTGGAGGGTGACGGTAGCGCGCTGATGAGCCTGGGGACACTGCCGCTGATCGCCTCAGAGCAACCGGCCAACCTCGTCCACATCATCCTGGACAACGAAGCCTACGAGTCCACCGGCAGACAACCAAGCATCAGTTCAAACTTCGACCTAGCACAAACCGCTGCCGCCACCGGCTACCCCTGGACCCGCCGCATCGAAGACCTCGAGGAATTGGAAGCAGCCCTGACCGAGGCCGCGGCCGGCGGACAACTCGGTCTCATCCTAGTCAAAGCCGGCATCGCCCCGATCGAGGGCATCCCGAGGGTCTCGCACACGCCCGAGGAGATTCGAGACCGGTTTAGGGGCGCAGTTCAGTCCCCCTACTCCACGTACCCGTTCCGCCGATCCCACGCGTCCGCTTCTTTGCTGCGGTCGGATGGGTTGCCGTAGCCGCCGCCTCCCGATGACAGGCAGTAGATGTGGTCGCCGGAGTTGACGACTACCTCCGTTTCCTTGGAGCCAAGAGGCCGATCGACTCCGTTGGAGATGAGCTTGTAGTCGTGCGGTAGGCCGTCCTGGCCATCAAATAGGCCAAAGGGCGGCACGACGATGCCGTCACCGGACGTGTTCAGCAGGGCCGGGCCTTCACCTTCGTAGACCAGGTCGCAAATCCCGCCCACTCCGCCGCGCCACTCCCCCTGTCCGCCCGAATTCGGGCGTATCTCGTGCCGGCGTATGAAGAATGGGAACCGCTCTTCGGTGACCTCAATGCTGGGACTGCGGATGCCGCCGGCCACGTTGATCTCACCGACACCAGGCCAACCGTCATACCCATGGGTAGCGCCGCCGCCACCTCTGGCCAGGAAGAAGTGCCAGATGAACTGACGACCGGTTCGCGGGTCCATGCCGGTGATGGCATAACGCAAGCGTCTCGAGAACCCCGCGTTCACTTCCTTGGGCACGGCTTGGGCCAAGGCCTTGAAGATAGCTTCAACTATCTCCTCGGCGCAGTGGTTGGTGCTCATGCACACGGGCGCCGGTGGATTGGCGTTCACTATCAGGCCCTTGGGCGCGATTATGTCAACCGGCCGCATCGACCCTTCGTTCTTGGCCACGTTAGACGGGGCAACATACATGATCGCGGCGTGGGCTAGCGAGCGGGTGTTGGCGTAGGCGCTGTTGATGAACCCTGTGACCTGCTTGTTGGACTCGCCCAGGTCGATAGCCATGGAATCTCCGGATATGGTCACCTTGGCCCGGATGGGGATCAACTTATTATCGAAGCCATCGTCGTCCACCAGGGACTCGCCGTAGTAGACACCGTCAGGCCACTCCGAGATAAACTGCCGTACCTGACGCTCGGTAGCAGAAAGTATCTCTTCAACCGAAGCCAGCAGCCTTTCTGAACCGTAGCTCTCCAATAAGCCGGCGATGCGTTGGGCGGCAATCATTGTCGAACCGATCTGGGCATTTAAGTCACCCAGAAAATTCTCCGGCTGACGCACGTTGGCCGAGAGCATCTGCAGGACATCTTCTCTGGGGACGCCCTTGTCGTACAACTTCAGGGGCGGGATGCGGATCCCCTCTTGGAATATCTCAGTGGCGCGGGGGTTGTAGCCGCCGTGGGTGCCACCGCCAACATCGCTATGGTGGGCGCGGTTCACGCCGTAAAACAGCAGCCTACCCTCAAAGAACACAGGCTTGATGATGGTGATGTCGGGGAGGTGACTGCCGCCAAAATACGGATCATTCAGGATGAAGAGGTCGCCTTCAGAGATGTTATCTCCAAAGTAATCCCGCACCGCCGCGCCGGCCACGGGCAGGGCGCTCACGTGCACCGGAATACCCTCGCCCTGGGCTACCAGTTGGCAATCGGCATCCAGGATGGCGGTGGAAAAATCGCGGCTGGAGTTGAGTATCTGGGACATGGCCGTCCGCAGCATGACTTCGGTCATCTCCCGGGCGATGGATTCCAACCGGTGCTCCACCACCGCCAGGGTCACGGGGTCCGGCCGGTCCGCGGCAACAGCAGCCGAGCCAGCCGATTCTAAGGACACCTGCAATTCGATACCACCGTATGGGTCGATGGTCGCCTTATCACCAGACTCAACCAGCACAGTGGTGAAGTCCGATTCCAAAACGGCCGGGCCGTCCACCGAACTGCCCGGAGACAGCTCTGAAATCTCGTAGACCGGCGCGTCCGTCCAACCACCCAGATAGACCTGTCTGGTTCCTTTAGGTTTTGCTGGCTGACCGCTTCCAGTTTCCAGCGGCGGCGGGTCCAACTTCGGTAGGCGCCCCACCACGCTCACTCGCAACGTCACCAGACGTATCTCTTGCTCCGACTGGCTGTAGGAATAAAGCTCACGGTAACGCTGATGGAAGTTCTCCGCCCACTGGGACAGCAGTGTTTCACCGCCTTGGGTCAGATTAGGGATCGGAACGTTAACTTCATAGATCTGGTCCAGATAACGCATGTCGGCAGATACCGAGACCTTGATCTTTTCCTCGGCCACGCCCTGTCCCAGCAACTTCTGACGGCCTTCGTCTTCCATCCCGGCCACCAGACTCTTGACGGAATTCAGGTCCATGCTCAGGAGCGCACTCGGGTGAGACCGGGAGTAATCGTATTTGAGGTCGGTGGACAGCATCCCGTGGGCCGATAGCACGGCGGCCGCGGCGGGGATGATCACCTTCTCTACCTGGAGCTGTCTGGCCACCTTGCCGGCCTGGAGCCCGGCTGCACCGCCAAAGGCCATCATGGCGAACCGGCGGGGGTCGACGCCACGCTGCACGGACATCAGCCGGATGCCCTCAGCGATGGAGGTTGATACCACCTCGGAGATACCCTCGGCCGCTTCGATCATGGAAAGGCCGGTGGGCTGGGCCACGTTTTGGGCGATGGCTTCCTCAGACAACGATTTGTCCAGCACTGTGCTGCCGCCCAAGAAATTGCCTGCGTCCAGGTAGCCCAGGGCCAGGTTGGCGTCGGTGACCGTGGGTTTGTCGCCGCCTTTGCCATAGGCGGCCGGACCGGGCATCGCGCCGGCGCTCTCCGGGCCCACCTGCATGATGCCGCCGGGGCCCACGGAGGCGATGCTGCCCCCGCCCGCACCCATGGTGTGGATATCGATCATTGGCACTGAAATCTTCCAGCCAGCCTCGAATTTCTCCGTGGATAGATGAGGTTCTCCGTTCTCGATGAGTGAGATGTCGGTGCTGGTACCGCCCATGTCGAAGGCGATGATGTCGTTCGACCCGGACAGTCGTCCGTAGGCCGCCGCGCCGCTGACACCACCGGCAGGGCCGGACAATATGGAACGCACGGCCAGCCGGCGCGAGTCCTCGATGGGCGCAACGCCGCCGTTGGACTGCATGACCAGGAAGTCGGCGGAATGCTGTCCCGGGCGGTTGATCTGGGTCAATCTCACTTGTAGGTTCTCCAGGTAGCGGCCCAGCACGGGACCAACGTAGGAGTTAATCACCGTGGTGCTGAGGCGGTCGAACTCTTTTATCTGGGGAATGACTTCTGACGAAAGAGAGGTGTACATGCCCGGAAACTTGGCCTGGATGATCTCGCCGACCCGGTCTTCGTGGCCAGAATTCAAATAAGAGAACAAAAAGCAGACTGCCAACGCTTCGACACCCTCGTCTTTCAGGCCGTCGAGGGCCGCGTTCAGGGCGTCTTCGTCCAGGGTGACTTTGGTGCTGCCGTCAGACCTGACCCGCTCCGGCACCTCGGCACGCATATACCTGGGCACCAGCGGCACCACCGGGGTCATGCGCAGGTTGTAGCGGTCTTCTTTCAGCCCCTCACGCATCTCCAGCAGGTCCCGAAACCCGTCGGTGGTTATCAGGCCGACCTTGGCGCCTTTGCGCTCCACCAGGGTGTTGGTGGCCACCGTGCTACCGTGGATGATCATATCGGCTGCGGCCAGAAAGTCCTCTAACGACAGGTCGTGGGAAGCGGCGGCATCGCCTAGCCCAGTCATCAGACCTTCGGACGGGTCGTTGGGCGTGGACGCAGTCTTGAAATAGCGGGGAGGTTGGCCTTCCTGGGCGACTACAAAGTCAGTGAACGTGCCACCGACGTCGATTCCAATCACGTACACAGTCACTTACTCTCCGAATTTATTTCTTGGGATCTAAATTGGCAGGCCTATCGTTAAACGCACAGGGGTTAAACGCACCGGGGTTAAACGTACCGGGGCTCGACGTCGAACGGTAGTCCGAAGGCGTGCTTGCCGATAAGTTCCAAAGCGTCGAACCCGCCGACGGGGTGCATCGTGCCTGCCCGGACGTCGCGGTAGTAACGCTCCAGGGGCCTTCCCTTGGCCAGACCGGCGCCGCCGACCATGTCCACTGCCTTGTTGACCACATCCTGGGCTGCCTTCATGCAAAAATACTGCATGCCAATGGCTTCCATCAGAGTGGCGTCGTCCCTCGCATTCTCTCCGTCCAGACGCTCGGCGATACTCTTTTGGAACGTCCAGGCCGCATTCAGGGTGATGTCCATCTCCGCGGCGAGGAACTGATGGCCGGGATAGTAGCTTTCAGGATGCTTGAAAGGAATCCGGGATCGGCCAATGGTCTGCTGAATGGCGAAATCTCTGGCGGCCTTAGCGATTCCCAGGTAGATGCTGGCAAAGCTCCCACCGTGCCAGGCCCACAGGCCTCTTGCGAACTCGTCCCAGACCCAGGGCTTATGCTTGATCACACCCTCTTCAGCTACGAAAACGTTCTCCAGAGTCCAGCTATGGCTCTGACTAGCCCGCATACCCATGGTGTTCCAGTCATTCAGGCAAGTCAGGCCTTCAGTGTCCGGGGGAATCATGTATATCAGCCCAACCTCGCCTTCGTCCGGGTCGTCGTAGATGGCAGTGCTGGCAAATAGGTCTCCACCGGGGCTGTTGGTGGCAAATCCCTTGCGGCCGTTAATCAGGAAGCCGCCGTCGGTCTTGGTGGCCTTAACCGTGGTGTAACCCAAACCGGTGACGCCTTTCAATGAGTCCACCTGCGGGTCGGTGACCGCAGCGAACACCATCAGCTTCTCAGAGGCGATCTTCTCAAGAAGGGGCCGTGGGTGGTCGTCGCCAGCCTTAATCAGATCGCACATCACGTAGGGCAGACCGAAGTGCATGTTCACTGCCAGGGCGGTCGCGCCATCGCCCTGTGCCAGGCGGTTCTGGGCGATGCAGACATCCAGGAGTGAGGCCCCGCCGCCGCCCATGTCAGCTGGGATGGGCATGGCGGTGTAGCCGGACTCCCTCATGGCCTTCATGTTTTCATATGGATAGCTGTTTTCGGCGTCGTGTTCTGCCGCTCGAAGCGCAAAATCGTCAGCGTGAGCAGCTGCCAGGTCATACCATTTGCGCTGAGAATCGGTGAGTTGGTCCGGCATGGGTGTTCACTCCAGATAAAATCAGGCTCCCCAACGCAACCACACAAGGTAATCATGTCGGTCACGGGTCAAAGGCACGGGTATTCTAACGGCGGGAGGCACCGCCGTCCAACCCTTAGTCTAACTCCCGGTTTAACTAGACGGGGTTATATCAACCAAGAACCGGGAGCGCCCTGCAATTTTACTTCCCTGGTCCCTGCTTCTCTACCAACAAAACCACGCTCGGTCAGGCAGGCGGTGAATGCCTTCCCCAAAGACCCGCCCAGATGGTGGCTGCTCTCGGTCCAGTCCAGACAGCCAAAGGCAAAGTTACCGGTGGAATTGTCCGCTGCCTGCAGGTCAACGCCCATCTCGTCCATCGCCTGTCGTCCTGTGGTGGTCAGTGAATAGCCGACACGGTTACCGGAGATAGGCGTCAGGTCTTCAGTAACCCATTCCAGGCTGAGCAGCTTGTCCATCAGCGCCACACCGGCCACACCGGCCAGGTGTCCGTAGCAGGTGCGTGCCTGACGCAGGGGTGTATTGCGGCGCACTTCACGCTGCGCCTGGGGACTGGACTTAGGGCGAACCCTGATTGGTTGTTGCTCTGCCATATTCCGCCTCTCCAGTCCGATGATTTTGGGTTCAAAATTAAGCGGCGGGACCTGCGTTTCCGCCGACCCCGCCACAAATTTTCCGTGTCTAAGTACGCGAAGACCCCGTCAGCCGCCGCCGATAGCGGGCAGAAAGTGTACTTCGCTATTTTCCAAGACTTTGTCCAGCATCCCTAGTTGGCTGACCTCGCCGTCGATTATAACGGCGAGACCGAGGATCAAGTCATCCTCTACGTCATCGACAAGGAATACCTTTATTCCCGGATGCAATGCTTCCAGGTTGTTGATCAGCCGGCGGACGGTTGTACCTTCCACCTGGACCTGCTGATTACCGCCGGTCAACTGCTGCAGCTTTGGCGGGATCCAAACTTCCGCCATCTCCGGTTACTTGCCCTCTTTGGCCCAGAGGGCCTCTAGGACCTTGTCCGGAGACATGGGCAGGTCGCCCATCCGTACGCCGATGGCATCATAGATGGCATTGGATATGGCGGCCATCGGAGGCACTATGGGCACCTCACCGACGCCCCTGACACCGTACGGGTGGTTGGGGTTGGCGACCTCAACAATGACCGTGTCGATCATCGGGAGGTCCAGCGTTGTGGGCATGCGGTAATCCAGGAAGCTGCTGTTGAGCATGGCACCGTTCTCGTTGTAGACATACTCTTCATTCAGCGCCCAGCCGATGCCCTGCACCGCGCCGCCTTGTATCTGGCCTTCAACGTAGGCCGGGTGGATGGCTTTACCGGCGTCCTGAACGGCTGTGTAGCGGAGGATGTCCACTTTGCCAGTCTCAGGGTCTACTTCCACATCAACCACATGGACGGCGATGGACGGGCCGGGGCCGGGCGGGTTCACGCCGGCAGAGCCGACTATGGGGCCTCCGGTGGGAATCATCCGTGCTGCGATCTGCTTGAAAGTCAGCTTTAGTTCCGGGTCTGACTTGTGCTGGAGAACGGCTTCTGTGTACTCCACATCTGATTCAGGGATCTCCCAGA
>Ga0315339_1003183_pt1 | contig 11731 bp, 10 predicted proteins | sample ASW17metaG_FD_204514 | JGI IMG/M metagenome (GOLD analysis project Ga0315339, IMG submission 204514) | Ammonia-oxidizing marine archaeal communities from Pacific Ocean, United States - ASW #17 | ecosystem: Environmental > Aquatic > Marine > Oceanic | place: USA: California | collected 2016-12-05
GGTCGGCTGGGTGAGCGTCGCGCCGCCGACCCTCGAGGAGCACTCCGCGTCGATGGCGCCCGCGAGGGCGCGCTTCGTACCGAACTGCCTCGCGAAGTTCTGCTCTGCTCTGCGGACCGGGTGGACGGACGACTGCTCCGACTCGGAGCCGACTGGCCACGACTCGGACTTGCCGACCGAGTGCTCGCCCGGGATGGCGTCGACCGAGCGGACGGAGACTTCTGGAGCTGGCGTCCCGGTGGCATCGTCGCGGGTGTGCGATAGCCCGGACTATCAGACCTCCTGTAGGCCCCACTGCCGGCCCGTCTCGATGGAGCCACGGCCGGAGCACCGGAACCTGTGCGGCTCGGCGGTTGGGTGCGTGACACACCGGCGCGAGCACTGGACCAGCTCGAGGACCGGCGAGACGCCGCGTCAGACGGACGGGCTCTTGTGACCGTCGGACGCGCATGCGCCCCCGTTTGACGTGGTCCCCGAGTCGAGGGCTGCACCCTAGATGCCGGGCTGCTCGACGATGCATCGGCGGACGCCCGGGTCGGAGAGCGCACTGAGCGATGCGCGGTGTCGACACGGCCCGACGATGTGGCAGAGGTGGCCGAAGCATCGTTGCGCGCAGCGATGTTCGCTGCGGGGGCGGTTGCCGTGCCGGACCGCCTGGTCGCTACCCGAGTCGCCGAAGTCGATCGCGTCGATTCCTTGTAGCCCACGTCGTTGACCGCGCGACCCGCATACTGGCGTGAGGCGACCTCGGCGCGAGGTCCGACATAGTTACGCGGCGCACGATGGTTGTAATAAGCGTAGTCGCCGTACATGTAACCGCTGTTCACCCCACCCCAATGGTGACGCATCCCGAACCAACGGTAGTCGTAGAGGCCGCCGAAGCTCCGTCGAGAACTGGTCCAGTATCCAGGTCCGAATATCCAGCTGGCCGGGTATGCGTAGTAAGAAGGCAGATACCGGTACGATAGGCTGACGAATCGGCGGCTGTGATAGTCGTCGTAGTAGCGGTAGTCGTACGGATCGGCCGCGCCGTAGTAGCTCGTGCGGCAAGGATAGTAGAACCACTCGTAGTATTTGTAATACGAGCAGGAGTCGACGTACGCCTCGTAGTACCAAGGATCCACGCTCGTGTAGGAGAGTCCGACCCCGAAGCCGCCCACGCCGACCGAGACGGAGAACGGGCTCCAGGAAATCTGCCCTTCGACCTCTGCAGGCCGCCAGGTGAGGGCGAACCCGAGTATCAGTGTCATTCCGATCAGCCTGCGCACGATGTGCCTCCTTGGAAGGTCTTGTTCTTCGAAAGCAGTGCATGGCCCGTGCCACGGGCCCGATCGGCGTAAAACAGCTTACCTAAGCCGATGAAGGCTGGGCAGTGCACTTCTGTGGACCCAACCTGTCCACGGCGGAGGACAGCCGGGACACCGCTCTAGGACAGGTCTAACCTGTCAATCCCTAGCCTCGAGGGCTGCGAATAGAGCATCGATCTCCGCTTCTGACGTCACGGTGTTCGGCGAAATACGAAGTGCGTTGAGGCCCTGTGTCTGGAAGGGCCGCAAGACGATCCCTCGCTCGGAATACATGCTTCGCGAAAGGGCATTGGCAGCAGGCCCCTCGAACCCAATGCCGATCAGTGACGCCCCGAGTTCCCATTCCTCGGATGATTGCCACGAGAGGGACGCGTCGGCATCGACCCTGGTCTTGAGATTAGCTCTGATTTCTCGATATCGCTCGACCTTGTCGTCTTGACCGAGTGCTCTTTGGAAGTCGAGTGCGTCTCCCATGGACAACAGCTCGGCGAGGTTGCGTGTGCCGTAGTCCTCGAACATGCGCGCGCTTCCAGCCCAGCGACGCTGGCCCCAGGTGACCCACATCGGGTGCACCGATTCGAGGGTTTCGCGCCTGATGTACAACAGGCCGAGGCCTTTGGGAGACTGGATCCACTTGTGCGGACTGGTGCAATATGCATCGACTCCCGAGGCATTGAGGTCGAGGGGCAACATGCCAGCGGTCTGCGCCCCATCCACCGCCACGAACTCGACTCCTTCTTGTCTGGCCATAGCGGCGAGCGCTGCCATGGGGTGTCTCAGCCCGACAACGTTGTCCACGTGAGGGAACACCAACACCCGCGTCTCGGGTCGAATCTCACGCCTGTAGATCTCCACGACCTGGTCGGCCGTAAGGCCCGGGACGTCGGTGACCGGAAAGTCGAATCGACGGACGGCGTATCCCTTTTTGGAGGCATGGTGGTTCCAGCAGACGCCGGCGCCATCATGATTCATCGAGCTGAACAGGACTTCGTCACCCGAACCCAGCGGAAGGCCCTGGGCGAGGAGGTTGAATCCCTCCGTGGTGTTGTGCGTGATTGCGACTTCATCCGGATCGGCTCCGAAGAGGGCTGCGGCTTTGGATCGGACGGCCTCGCGGGGCTCCTCCCAGGCGCCACCCCACATGTAGAGCCAGGGATTCGCCTCGCAAACACGCATGTATTCGACACAGGCCTCGTGGACGGCCCGCGGTACGGTTCCGATGGAGGCATGGTTCAGATAGACGACATCCGGTCCCAATAGGTACCGCTCGCGGAGGACCTCCCACGTGGCTGTGGAACATGGTAGGGAACCGACGTCGTGAAGTTCGGCAGCGAACGCTTCTTCGACCGCCGTGAGGTGCGCGACGGCCGGTCCGGCAAGAGCCAGAGCGGCCAAGGATTTCAAGAAATCTCGACGTTCTTGACGAATAGGCTGCATGCCTCAGTCTCCGAAGATGTGACCACGTCCCTTGCCATGGAGCAGGAAACGAGAAAGATTAGTGACCACCCAATCGGGTGCCTGGAACGCTGACTTTTGTTTCTTCAGGCTGAACTTTAGAGTCGTTCCAATCTCGGACTATCCGTCCCTGGCGGTTTTGTTGCCGTCGGATTGCCCAAGCGCCATTGCGCACGAACACGGGCTAGCAAGTTGGACGGGGTACCCCGACATCGCCAGGGGTGGCCGAACCTCTTCGTGCCTGAAGATCTCAGTCCAAAAGAGTCGACATTCGTACCCGCCGTCGGACGGCGGAAAGTGTGTAGGGAAGAAATGATGTCACGTGTTTGTAAACATTCCTCGAACAGTGCAGTGCGGCTCGTGAGTTTGGCGTGCCCAAAGCAAGGAAATCTAGAATAGTGGACGGTAACGAACCCAGAGATCGCTCCGAGTCAGGGGCCTCCAAAGATCAACCGGAGTCCCGAGACAGGCATCGCCCAGAACAGTCCGATCGACAGGATCAGGGCCGTTCTGAGACCCAGGACAAGCAGGATCCTCCGGCGCAGCGCAGTAGAGGAAAGCGGGGTCGAGGCCGTGGTCGAGGACAGCGGGGTCGAGGGCAGGGTGGGAAAAAACAGGGTGGACAGAACCAGGGCGGGCAAAGAGGTGGTCGCGGCCAAGGCGGTCAACGTCAGGGTGGCCAGCAGAAGAATCGCAACGAGTCGCAGGATTACGATTACGAATACAACGTCGATCCGCCCGATGAGAACTACGAGCCTGGCGAGCCTCTCGGCGTACTAGAGGTCTTGGGAAGCGGATCCGGTTTCATCCGCCAGCGTCACGCTGGATACCTTGCGAGCAATGAAGACATCTACGTCGGCGCCAAGGTCATCCACAAGTTTGGTCTTCGCACCGGGGACGAGTTGACTGGGGTCGTTGGGGGACGTCCCAAGAACGGCAAGAGTCCGCCTCTCACTCACTTGGCCCTCGTCAATGGCGACTCTCCGGAAAATGCTAAGCGACGCCCCGACTTCAATCGACTGAGTGCGGTGCATCCCAGCGAACAACTCACTCTGGCGTGTGACCGGACCGTAGGCGGCGAGGCCGACTATACCAACCGTGTCATCGACCTGTTCTGTCCCTTCGGCAAAGGACAGCGTGCGATGATCGTGGCCCCGTCCAAGGCTGGTAAGACGACGGTGCTTCAGGCGGTGGCAGAAGGGATCGTGACGAACCACCCAGAGTGCACGCTACTGATTCTTCTCGCTGACGAACGGCCAGAGGAAATCACAGATATGGAAATGTGCGGCTTCGGCGAGGTGGTTGCGTCGAGCTTCGACCGACCGGCCGAACGCCATTGCCAAGTTGCCGAGATGACGCTTGAGCGGGCACGCCGAATGGTTGAGAGCGGCAAGGACGTGGTGATCATTCTCGATTCGATCACGCGACTCGCGCGGGCATATAACTCCGTCGAAGCGGGGAGTGGTCGTACTCTTTCCGGCGGACTCGACGCGAACTCCCTCGAGAAGCCTAAGCGGTTCATCGGTAGCGCGAGAAAGATAGACCCGAAACAGGGTGGTGGCTCGCTCACGATTGTTGCGACGGCTCTCGTCGATACGGGATCCCGCATGGATCAGGTGATCTTCGAGGAGTTCAAGGGGACCGGAAACAGTGAGCTGCTCCTGAGCCGCGAATTGGCCGACAAGAGGATCTACCCGGCAATCGACCTGATCGCATCGGCGACCCGGAAAGAGGAGTTGTTGCTTGATTCGGATAGCCTGTCGGTGTCACGAGCCATGCGTCGTCAGCTGTCAGATGTCTCGCCGCCGGACGCCATGACCGAGTTGTTGGGCGTTATGCGTCGCACTCGGACCAACGAAGGATTAGTTGCGTTGGCTAGCCAGAAGATCTAGATCGGGGGCTTCCCGGCGGGCCCAGTCCCACGACATCCTTCAGCCGCTCCAAGCTCTCGACCAGTTGTTGCCCCTGAGACTCGGACATGGTCCGAGCTACATAGCCCATGAGAGGGTTGCGTCCGAAGTCGCCCTCCTCAGTCCAGGTAACGAGGCTCCCGTTGGGTGACGCGGTAAGGCGTAGGGTGCCTATCACGCCGGCGCCGTCACCGATGCCAACCTGATAGCGAACCAGTTCCGGTGGACGACTCTCGATGATCGTCACCGATCCGGATCCATACTGGACGTCCTCCCAGCTGCGTGTGGCTCCTGATCCAAAAGGTGGGTCGCTGAGTGTCGACTCGATCTCGGCCCACTGAGTCCACTCTTCCCAGCGCCCTAAGTCATCGAGGAGCGGAAACACCGCCTCGGGCTCGGCTGGGACTTCGATGGCCGCCTCGGCGGACCACGTACCTGGCAGGAGGAATCCCACTGTCATGAAAGTGACCAAGAGGCCTCCAATGACTGTGAAGACCTTGGCGAAGGACTTCATCATGATGAAGTCTCGGACGCCGGTATGGTTGCGCGAAGCACGGGGCCCAAGTACTCCCATATCGTCTCCGAAACGAGCCACAGTACCACGAGGGTGACCGAAAGCATGATCCGAGCTGTGGGTCTGTCGAAAGAATACATGAGCGGAGGGCGACCCCTTCGCGTTTTGGACCGCGTTGATCTCGATGTGAAAGCTGAAAGCTTCGTGGCGATCGCCGGGCCTTCCGGGAGCGGTAAAACCACCCTCCTAGGGCTCTTGGCGGCCTCGATTTGCCGACCGAAGGTAAGGTAACCCTTGCCGGTCAGGATTTCTTCAATCTTACCGAAGATGGACGCGCAGAGTTTCGGGCGGAAAACGTGGGATTCGTGTTTCAGACGTTTCATCTGCTGCCGGCGCTGACGGCTCTTGAGAACGTGATGGTGCCTCTCGAACTTCTCGGTCAGGGCGGGCGAGAGAATGGACGCCCGATACGCGAACGAAGTCGAGGGTTGTTGGATCGGGTTGAGCTGGCCAATCGGACCGATCACTACCCGGACCAGCTATCGGGGGGTGAGCGGCAACGGGTCGCGTTGGCCAGGGCGTTTTCCAACGATCGCCGCTGGCGGTACTCCGGGACGTTACGGGCTGATTGTCGAACCGATTGCCGTTTCTACGTGAACGCTCAGTTCGAACTTGCAGCCATCGCACGGGACGGTATGGGGATGCCGAAGACGTACCGGTTTGGCGAGTGAGACTTCGCTCCCGCAACGGGGGCAGGTTCCCTCGATGCTTCGGAGACTGTGGACCTCTAGCCACTTTCGACGCGCTTTGGCTGCTCCGACGCCGAGAGCGCCCAGGGCCCAGGGGGCGTGCGGCGGTACAAGGGCTAGAAGTGGCGCGATCAACAGCGCGACCCCAAGAGACGTCAGCGTGGTCCGCACGCGCCACTGAACGCTGCGAGGCTCGATGCTAGCGCCGCCTTCAACCGGCGAAAATCCGAAGAGAGTGATTCGTGCGGGGACGGATACGCCGGCGGCGGCGCTTCCGGTGTTCTGTTTTCGCACGTTCGCAATCGTGGCTAGGGACGTGAGTTTTTCGACTTAGGAATATATGTTGATCATTGAGGGCCCCCCAACCCGACGAAGCTCCGGTATATGCCGATGTCGGTGAGCCTAGGGCGCCTAGCAATCACTTGAGCGATGGAATAACGGACTCTGCCTGTGACGGACGGCAAAGAAATCGACGATCCCCATTTAGTCGAAGCTGACGACGGGCAAGGCATCGAGATCGAAGTCGATGTCGAATCACCGACTATGTTCAGGGAACTCACTGAGTTCCTTATTCAACCGTCTATCACCGTACATCGTTTCGGTATGTATCCACCGGGACACCCAGCCCTCCAGCCGGCGGCCGAAGGGGTGCTTGATCGCCGTCCGAGGCTCCTAGAACGCAGGCGCCGGCAGCGAACGGCGGTGCGGCTAGCCGCCCGCTCGTGCGAAGGTGCGGAGTCGCTCGCTCGCCGCCTCCAGCGTCTCTGCCCTCTTGCAAAAGACGAACCTTGCCAGCGAATACCCTAGCTCCGGTTCCGAGTAGAAACTCGACCCAGGAACTGGCGTGACCCCAGCTTCTCGGGCTAGCCGTCTGGAGAACGTATCGCTTGGCTCATCGCTCAGGGCCGAAAAATCGGCGAGCACGTAATAGGCGCCTTGGGGTTTTCGGCACTTGAAGCCGGCTTCGAGCAGGCCTTGGTACAGCGCCTCCCGACGTACCCTATAATCGGCGATCATGGATTCGTAGTACGTCTCGTCTAGAGTTCGAATCCCGGCAGCGCACGCCTCCTGCAGGGGTGCTGGAGCGCCCACACTTAGAAAGTCATGGACCTTACGAATCGCGTCTGTGAGGTGGGGCGGCGCGATGACGGTGCCGATTCGCCAGCCAGTAACGCTGAACGTCTTGGAGAGGCCGCTCACGGTGATGGTCCGCTCTCGCATACCCTCCAGCGTGGCCATCGGAATGTGCTCGCCCTCATAGAAGATGTGCTCGTAGATCTCGTCGGTGATCGCGATCAAGTTGTGCTTCCGGCAGATTTCGGCGATGGACTCGAGTTCGCTTCTGTCGAGCACTCTTCCGGTCGGATTGTTCGGCGTGTTAACGATGATGGCCCGGGTACGGTCAGTGACGAGTGCGGCGAGACGTTCGGAGTCGATTCGAAAGTCGGGCGGTTCCAAGGTGAGGAATACAGGCTTTGCCTCGGCGAGTGTCGCATCGGGTCCGTAGTTCTCGTAAAAGGGCTCGAAGACGATCACCTCATCACCCGGATCGATCACGGCAAGCATGATCGACGCCATCGCTTCCGTTGCTCCGCAAGTGACCGTGACTTCCCGGTCGCCGTCGACGGCCATGCCGTACCAAGCCTCGTACTTGGCTTCTAAGGCGTCTCGCATGCTGGGCGAACCCCAGGTTATGGCGTATTGGTTTATGTCAGCCTGGATAGCCTCGCAGGCGGCGTCCTTGAGCATCTGTGGTGCGGGAAAATCGGGAAAGCCCTGGGCCAGGTTAATGGCGTCGTGTTCCCTCGCAACTCGGGTCATTTCACGGATCACGGACTCCGTGAATCCATGGGTTCTCCGCGCCGTGCGGGATGCGCTCATTTGAATTCACCGAATAGGTTGGAGTGGAGGAGGGCGTAGAGTATCAAGGCGATGGGTCGATGGGCAACCGGTCCTCGAGCGGATCCTGGCGACCGCCCGCGTCACTTCCAGCATAGGGAAACAGAGCGAGGGCCCCAGGGGTCCCAAACTCTTGGTACGGCGACGCAAACCACCTCAAACCTTCGCGAACCGAAAACGATGCGACAGCGACTTGAACGAGCGCTAGGACCCTTCGGCATGAGAGCAGCGCGATGGGGATTCGTGGTCCTCGCTTTTCTGGTCAGTCCCTCATTCTTGCGGGCCCAGTTGTCGGTAGTGCAGATGGAGTTGAATGCGGGAGCTTTTGTCCCGGTGGGCGACTTCGCCGGCACGCCGGGTTGGGAATCAGAGGCGTCCACGCATACCAGCTTCGGTAGAAGTGCTGTCCTAGCCTAGAGAATTCGTCCTGGGGTCACTTGTTATGCAATATGTGTCTGGTTGCCGGTCATCCGACACCATTCTCTGTTTCTCGCCGTTTGCGAGGCACCACCCCTCCTAGCAAATTCCTCCGCGTCCCGCGGGGGGTCAGAAGCGCTCCGGGCGGGACCTGTACGTGTCCATCCGGTGCTCGTAGGCCATCCCGGTCCGCCGACAACTCGAGAAGACGTTGTATGACGAGAAGATTCTTGTCAGCGCCATATCTGCTCTTCCCGCTGATCCTGAATGCCACATCACTCCACGCGCAGGTACAGGGCGAGCTCTTCGGCGCTCTTCAGGCGCGTAGCATTGGACCGGCGGGCATGAGCGGTCGTATCGCCGCAATCGATGCCGTGGGAGGCGGCTCGGACATCGTCTATGTCGGGGCGGCTACCGGCGGTGTGTGGAAATCGACGAACGCAGGACAGACCTGGATCCCGGTCTTCGACGATCAGGCGGTCCTAGGTATCGGGTCGATCGCCATTGACAGGTCCAACCCGGACGTCGTCTGGGTCGGCACGGGAGAGGGAAACCCGCGCAACAGTGCGGGGGTGGGGGCGGGGGTCTACAAGACGATCGACGGAGGCGACACTTGGACGCTTCTTGGTCTAGAGGGTTCCGAGCGGATCCATCGGATTCTGCTGCACCCGACGAATCCCGATGTTGCCTATGTGGGCGCCATGGGGCCGGCGTGGAGTGACGGGACGGTCCGCGGCGTGTTCAAGACGACGGACGGGGGCCGGACTTGGCACAACGTGCTCTACGTAGACGAGAGAACCGGCGTGTCGGACATGGTCATGGACCCTACCAACCCGGAGAAGCTGATTGTTGGTATGTGGTCATTCCGGCGCTCTCCTTGGTTCTTCGAGTCCGGGGGCAGCGGGAGTGGACTTCATGTGACCGTCGACGGCGGCACGAGCTGGCGAGTGGCCGGTCCGTCTGATGGCGTGCCAGTCGGCGATTTGGGCCGGATAGGCTTGAGTGTGTACCCGAAGGACCCGAGCATCGTCTACGCTCTGGTCGAAGCCGGGCAGAGCGAGCTGCTTCGTTCCTTTGATGGGGGGAGGACGTGGACGACTGTGCGCCGTGGGCCCGACGCAGATCCGAGGCCGTTCTACTACAGAGATATTGTTGTCGATCCCGACAACGAGCTGCGACTCTATCAGTTGCAGTCGAGCATCCAAAAGAGCGAGGACGGGGGCCGGACGTTTTCCGATATCGGCGAGGGCGTGCATCCCGATTTTCACGCCCTATGGATTGATCCGGCATCCTCCCAGACCCTCTATGCTGGCACGGATGGCGGCGTCTATGTGTCGCGAGACCGCGGCGCGAATTGGAGGATGATCGACAACTTGCCGGTCGGCCAGTTCTACCATGTATCAGTGGACATGGACGTGCCCTACAACATCTACGGCGGCATGCAGGACAATGGGTCTTGGAAAGGCCCTTCGGACGTATGGGAGACCGGGGGGATCCGGAATAACGCCTGGAAGGAAGTGGCGTTCGGAGACGGCTTCGGAACGCTAGTCGACCCAGAAGATCCGGACGTTGGCTATGCGATGTCGGAAGGCGGAAACCTGATGCGTTTCGACGTCCGTACTGGTGAGCGCAAGCGTATTCGACCCTGGGCTCCCGATTCGACCGCCCTGCGCTTCAGTTGGAACGCGGCCCTTGCCGCCGACCCCTACATTCCCGGAGGCATCTACTTCGGCAGCCAGTTCGTGCACAAGAGCGTCGACCGCGGCGAGACGTGGCAGATTATCAGTGCCGACCTCACAACCAATGACCTGGCTAAGCAGAGGCAGGAACAGAGTGGGGGGCTGACGACCGACGCCACCGGGGCTGAGAATCACACGACCATCCTGACCATCGCTCCGAGCGCGCTCTCGCAGGATGTGATTTGGGTGGGGACGGATGACGGCCGTGTTCGGGTCACAACTGCCGGCGGAGGTCAGTGGTACGATGTCACTGATCAGATCGGCGATGTTCCGGACAGCACTTGGGTAGCCCACATCGAGGTATCGAAGTTCAAGGCGGGGGGTGCCTTCGCGGTGTTCGACGATCACCGCAGGGGAAATTGGGAGCCCTACATCTTCCGGACCGAAGACTACGGGGGAGATTGGGACCGTATAGCCGATCAGGGTGACATCAGGGGCTTCGTTCACACCATCGAGCAGGATCCCGTTGCGGAAGACCTGCTTTTTGCCGGCACCGAGTTCGGGTTGTACGTGACCTTGAACGGCGGTGATGATTGGTTCCAGTGGGGACATGGGTTGCCCTCCGTTCCAGTGCGATCGCTGGTGATCCACCCTCGGGATCACGATCTGGTCATCGGCACTCATGGAAGGGCCATTTATGTTCTGGACGACATACAGCCGCTCCGGGAGTTGGCGATCAATCCGCGAGCCGCCGACGTAGGCCTATTCTTCTTTGAACCGGCTTCCGCATACGTTCACACGACTGCCGAGGCCGATGGCTACCACTTCCCAGCTGACGCGGTCTTCCGAGGTCAGATGCGCGAGCCCGGGGCGCTCCTGTCATACTGGCTGGAAGAGGGGCCTAGCGAAGAACCGGTAACGATCGAGGTGCTCGACTTCGAGGATAGGGTCGTGCGGAGACTAGAGGGCACACGCAACCCGGGACTGAACCGAATAGCATGGGACCTCCGAGAGGAACTCCCGCAAATGCTTGTCGACACTCAGTCGGCAGGTCGTGGGCCCCAACCCCAGCCGCTTCAGGTGATCCCCGGACTGTACACCGTCCGAATCATCCGGGGCGCATCGGAGGGCCAGCAACCGCTCGACGTTCTGCCGGACCCCCGAGTTGAACTCGACATGACGGAGCGAATCGCGAAGTACCAAGCACTTCAGCGAGCTCAGGAACTCGACGTGCGAATGGCGGTCCTGCGAGCGGCAGCAGCCCAGATGAGGGAGGGGCTGGAGAGGTCTCTGCAACTGCTGGCGTCGGATGATCGCGACGTGGCGACGGACCTGGTCGGCGCCGCGCAGGTCCTTCTCGCGAACCTGGAAGAGGTTGCCGACTTCACGGAGCTGGACCAGTATCGCTCGGTGGTGTCCGGCCTGTCGTCCTCCTACGATGCGCCCACGGAGGGGCAGCGGATCGATTTGATCCGCATGGAGGAGGCGCTTCGGTCACTCACAGACGGTTTGGATGGGATTCGTCTGTTGGACCTGCCGCGTTTCCGCGAAAGGCTGGAGGCCGCGGATGTGGAGGTTTTTCCCTCCTTGAGGCCGGTCGGTTAGGCCGATGGTTAGAGAAGCTCAGCGGACGCCCAGTGTGCTCGATCGAGAGCCGGACGAAGGAATAGAGAAGATCGATGATTGATACGTTTCGCAGCACCATCGGATTGGCCCTAGCACTGTGCGTGCTGACGTGCGGCGCCCGAGCCCTAGAAGGCCAATACACCGCCAAGCAGTTTTCCCAGATTCAAGGTCGGTC
>Ga0315339_1003185_pt1 | contig 11726 bp, 9 predicted proteins | sample ASW17metaG_FD_204514 | JGI IMG/M metagenome (GOLD analysis project Ga0315339, IMG submission 204514) | Ammonia-oxidizing marine archaeal communities from Pacific Ocean, United States - ASW #17 | ecosystem: Environmental > Aquatic > Marine > Oceanic | place: USA: California | collected 2016-12-05
GCTTTGGCCCCATCATCGCTAGATCCCCCCAACCGATACAGGAATTGAATCAGTAATTCACCCGTCGATCAAGGAAGAGTTTTTCAACAAAATCGGCTCGAACCGGAAGTTAGCTGCATTGTGCTTGAACGACCGCTTTTCGGTTTTTGGGTTAGTTTATGTCGTGAAGGCCAAAACGGTGTGAGGTTCAACAACTTCAAACAAACCACATGCACTCTTTCTTTCAACGCTCCCCACTCTCGCGGGGATGATAGGGTTTCACTACCCCGTCAGGTACAAAAAAAGGGCGTACACACGCTCTGTGTACGCCCTGTGTACAGGTTGTGACGCGTTGTGCGGGCGAAATCAGCCCTTTTTCAGCACTTCCCGCCCAAGCAATTCGGCGATCTGAACGGCGTTCAGGGCGGCACCTTTACGCAGGTTATCGCTGACACACCAAAGGTTCAGGCCGTTGTCGATGGTGCTGTCTTGACGGATTCGCGAAACGAACGTCGCATAGTCACCGACGCATTCCACCGGTGTCACATAGCCGCCGTCTTCGCGCTTATCCACAACCAGAATACCAGGGGATTGTCTAAGGATATCACGGGCTTCGTCCTCATCCAGAAAATCCTCTGTCTCGATATTCACGGCCTCTGAATGGCCCACAAACACCGGCACCCGCACGCAGGTTGCGGTGACTTTGATGTTCTTGTCGATGATCTTCTTCGTCTCGGCGACCATCTTCCATTCTTCCTTGGTCTCACCAGAGTCCATGAAAACGTCGATATGCGGGATCACATTGAACGCAATTTGCTTTGTGAACTGCTTCGCGGGCTTGTCATCCGTCGGATTATAGATCGATTTCGTCTGATCCCAAAGCTCATCAATGCCCTCTTTGCCGGCACCCGACACGGACTGATAAGTACTTACAACCACACGCTTAATCGTCGCCCGATCATGCAGCGGTTTCAGCGCGACAACCATCTGCGCGGTCGAACAATTGGGGTTGGCGATGATGTTTTTCTTGGCATAGCCATGCACTGCCTCTGGGTTCACCTCTGGCACGATCAGCGGCACGTCGGGATCGTAACGATACAACGAGCTGTTATCGATCACCACGCACCCGGCCTTGGCCGCCAGCGGCGCGTATTTCTTGGTCGCGTCCGATCCAATTGCAAACAGCGCCATGTCCCATCCGGCAAAGTCGAACGTATCAAGATCCTGTGTTTTCAGGGTTTTATCCCCAAAGCTGACTTCGCTTCCCAGCGAGCGGCGCGACGCAACCGCAGCGATTTCATCAATCGGGAACTCGCGCTCTGCGAGGATATTCAGCATTTCGCGGCCCACATTACCCGTGGCACCGGCGACAACGACCTTGTAGCCCATTGTGGCTCTCCTTTTTCGGACGAGGCCTATTAGCCCAAGCAACCCGCCGGGGAAAGGCCCATCGCAGCCAATCGGGCGATGTGTCAGCTTTCGCGGAAGGCCTTATTGAAATAATCGGCCAGCGGTTTCAGAAAATAGGCCATCGGCGAGCGGTCGTCTGTGCGAATAAACGCCTCTACCGGCATGCCGGGAATTAGCGCCAAGCCTTTGGGAAGTTTGTCTATTTCTTCTTCAGGCAGGCGGATTTCGGCGCGATAGTACGTCAGCTGCGAACGCTCGTCAGTGAACGAATCCGCAGAGACCTGCACGACGGTGCCAAACAGTTCCGGTGTGGTGCGGCTGTCAAAGGCAGAGAACCGCACAACGACCTCTTGGCCGACATAGACCTGATCGACATGAATCGGTTCTACCTGCGCGGCGACGACCAGCGGGCGATCTTGCGGGATCAGATACAGCAACGGGTCGGCAGAGCGGATCACGGAACGGGGGGTAAACACCTGTTTGCTATAGATAATACCGGATACCGGTGCGGTGATGTCCAAACGGCCAAGCCGGTTCAACAAGGCGCGGCGTTGCTCTGCCAGCTCTAACTCGCGGACCTGAATGTCACGCAGGCGGGTGATGGCATCTTCGCGCCGGGTGGTTTCAAGTTTCAGGATCTCGATATCAATCTCTGTGGTGCGTTCCAGTGCTTGCGCGCCGCTGGCGATCAACTCTCCGCGTTGACCACCCAACCGGGCTTCTTCGCGTTGCAACGATAGCACGCGTGTGGCCTGTGCAAGGCCGCGATCCAGCAAGGTTTGCTGATCGACCAGTTCCTCTCGGATCAGATCAAGCTGGGTTTCAAGCGCGGCCTTTTGCGCATCAATGCCATCGACCTGCGTGGAAATTTGCGTGCGCCGTTTCGCGAGTTGTTCAGCCGCTTTGGCAAGCGAGGCGTTGCGGGCGACGAACAGCCGGGTCTGACCATCGACCACGTCCAGAACCTCTGGCCTCTCAAGTGAGACCTCGGTCAGGATCGGATCAAAATCTATGGCATCGGCACCATCACGCTCTGCCTCTAGCCGCGCGCGTCTGGCCATGAATTCAAATAGCTGGCTTTCGACAATGGAAAGCTCTGACTTCAGAATTTCGGCGTCAAGCCGGATCAACACCTGTCCGGCCTCAACCAATTCACCCTCGTCCACCAATATCTCGGCGACGACGCCGCCATCCGGGTGCTGAACGACCTGCCGGTTCTGTTCAACCTCGACCTGTCCCCCGGCGATGATCGCGCCGGAGATATTGGCCAAGACCGCCCAAGTTCCAAAGCCGCCAACCAGTATCAGCAGACCCAGCAGGCCCATGATCATAAAGCGCCGCGCCGAGAAGGTGCTGGGTTTCGGCTGGCTCATGTCACGCCTCCGGGTCCGGCAGATTGGCGGACGTCTTTGTAGTTGGCAAGCACCTCTTTCAGCACCTGATCACGCGGCCCAAAGGCCCGGCGCGCGCCCATTTCCAGCACCAGCAGCTTTTCGCATTCTTCGATGGCGGCTGGGCGGTGCGCCATGATCATCACCGATTTGCCCTCGGATTTCATCTGCCGGATAGCGCGGTTCAGGGCCTGACTGCCCTCATTGTCGAGGTTCGAGTTCGGCTCATCCAGCACAAGGAACACTGGGTCGCCATACATTGCGCGGGCCAGTCCGATCCGCTGAATTTGCCCGCCGGACAGCCGCCCACCGCCAGAGGTGACACGGGTGTCATAACCATCGGACAGTTTCAGGATCATTTCATGCGCGGCGGCCTTTTTGGCGGCCTCTATGACTTTGCCCGCATCGGGCTGGGTCGACAGGCGCGCGATGTTATCGGCAATCGTGCCGTCAAACAGCTGTACCCGTTGGGGCAAAAAGCCAATGTGCTTGCCCAGCGCGTCCGGGTCGTATTGATCAAGCGAGGCACTATCCAGCCGGATCTTGCCACCGGCGGGACGCCACACGCCCGTCAGGGCACGCGCCAGTGTTGTCTTGCCCGATCCACTGGGCCCGATCACGCCCAGCGCCTCTCCTGGGGCGAGGTCAAAGCTGACCATACGCAGGCTTGCCTGCTTTTCGCCTGGCGGGACAACGGTCAGCTGTTCGACGGTCAGTTTCGCCCTGGGCACGGGCAGTGGCATACGCTCTGCCTCGACCGGAACAGTGGCAAGCAGTTCGGCAAGTGTGCTCCAGCCCTTCATGGCGCGCTGGATCGACGGCCATTGGCCAATCGCCAGATCAAGTGGTGCCAACGCCCGCCCCAGCAGGATCGACGAGGCAATCATTGCCCCCGGCGTCAGCCCGGCGTTCAGTACCAGATAGGCACCCAAGCCCAGCATTGCCGATTGCAGAAACAGGCGAAAGGTTTTGGAAAGCGTGGTGAAGCCGCCGGACTTGTCGCTGGAGTTCACACTTTCCGACAGCGCCTTGCTGCGGGCCGAATTCCACCGGGTGAAGGCCGCGTTTTGCATACCAAGGCTACGCACCATCTCAGCCTCTGTGCGGATCTGTTCAGAGAAATGCTCAGCCTGCGCCGTGGCGCGATTGCTTTCCAGCACCGGGCCGCGCGTCATGACTTGGTTCAAGATCGTAATGATGATTAGCGCGCCACCGCCAAACACGGCCAGCATCCCTAGCCACGGGTGGAAGATGGTGATGCCAATCAGGAACACCGGTGTCCAAGGGATGTCGAACAGGGCGGCAAAAACAGGCGAGGCGAACAGGCGTTGTACAGCCTCTAGGTCGCGCAATGCGTTTGTGCCGCCAGCCTCGCCCTGCATAATGCTGGCGCGTTTGATCACGGCGGCAAAGACACGTGCATCAAGCGCTGCCTGAAACTGTGCCCCGATGCGCGACAGGACCCGACCCCGTACAAAATCCAGCAGACCCATCATCGCGAACAGGAACCCCATCAACAGGAACAGCGCTAACAACGTCTCTTCAGAGCGGCTGCCAAGCACGCGGTCATAGACCTGCAACATGAACAGCGGACCGGTCAACATCAGCAGGTTGACGAAGAAACTGAAGATACCAACAGCCCAAAATAGCCCATGTGTCGACCTGCGCGCCGCGCGCAATTCTTTTAGCCCGGCTTCGATGTCCGTTCGTTTCAACGTGCTGGGGTTGATGTCACTATCCTCCGCAATAATCCACTATGTCATCTTACAGTCACAGCAAACATCTGATAATTTAATAATATCTGGTAAAATGCCCGACATCTAGTATGTGGAACAAAAGGGCTGATATTGTTAATTTTGCAAGGCCTAAATGGGATGATTTTTCGAATGTCGCGTTGCAGACTTGCCTTCCTGATGCTTGTTGTTGCTGGTGTTTCCGCGTGCGGCAAGGCCGAAGTCGCGCGGGGGATCAATGACCCCTATGAGGCGCATAACCGCGCTGTGCATGAGACCAACAAAAAGATCGACCGCACAATTCTGCGCCCGTTGACGGGTGGCACTGGCGGCGTTGTTCCAAAGCCGGTGATGCAAGGCATCAGCAATTTCGCGGGTAATGTTTCCTTGCCGCAGTCTTTTGTGAACGACGTTTTGCAGGCCAATGTGGACGACGCGGCCCATAATTTTACGCGTTTCCTGATCAATACCACCTTTGGGATCGGTGGGTTGTTTGACCCGGCGACAGCTTGGGGTTTGGCCGCGCGTGACAGTGACTTTGGCGAAACTCTGCATGTCTGGGGCATGGCAGAGGGTCATTATGTCGAGTTGCCGCTATTAGGCCCGTCGACCAAACGGGACACTTTGGGCAAAGTTGTCGACATTTTCACCAACCCGTTGCGCTATATTCTGCCGACGCCAGAGAAATACGCTGTGCCTGCGTCCAGTGTGATGGCAAGAATTGCGGACAGGGGTAGCTATGGCGATACCATCGATTCTATCCTGTATGACAGCGCCGATAGCTATTCGCAGACGCGGCTGCTATATCTGGAATCCCGCCGCTACCAGTTGGGCGGCGAACAAAGTGAAGATGCGTATGATGACTATGATGACTTTTACTCCGACTGACTTGACCCGCCGCGGGTTCCTGATGGCATCCGCTGCGGCCTGTGCGGTTATTGCGGCTCCGGCGATGGCATTTGGAACTCCAGAGGCAAAACAACTGATCGACACCGTGGTTGCACGGATCAACCAGGTTATCAGCTCTGGCAAGTCCGAAAACGCGATGATCCAGGATTTTTCCAGGCTCTTTGCAGAGACTGCCGACCTGAACTACATCGCATACAAAACGCTGGGCCCACCGGCGCGCTCTGCCAGCAAAGCGCAGATGAGCGCCTACAAAAGCGCCTTTCAGGGTTACATGGCGCGCAAATATGGCAAGCGGTTTCGCGAGTTCATCGGTGGCAAGATCATCGTAGAGAAAGCCAGATCCGAGAAGTCCTATTTTGTGGTCGAGACAACGACGATCTTGCGCGGGAAGGCACCCTTTCAGGTCAACTATCACGTGTCTGACAAATCCGGAAAACCGAAGTTTTTCGAGATGAGAATCGAAGGCATCAGCCTGTTGAACAGCGAAAAAGAGGAAATCGGCGCGTTGCTGGATCGCAATGGCGGAAATCTCGACAAGATGATCGCTGATCTGAAAACCTTCGGATAGAAGTCTAGCGGTTCCGCCCGCCGAAAATGCTGCGCAACACGTCGTCAATCGCATTGCCGCGCGGCTGGCTATCGGGTGTTCGTGGGGCATTCGCGGGTTGTGGTACGTTCCGGGGCCGGGGGGGCGGCATGATGATTGGCAGGTTGCGGGCAGGCATGCCCTGATGCACGCGCGTCATGACTTCGTGCCAGATTTCGGCGGGCAAGCCACCGCCCGTGACGCCAGACAGGGGCGTGTTGTCGTCATAGCCCATCCAGACGCCGGCGACGTAGTCGGCGGAAAAGCCAAGAAACCACGCATCGCGCGCCGCTTGCGTTGTACCGGTTTTGCCGGCAACTTCGCGCCCGTCCAGACGTGCACGCTGGCCGGTGCCGCGCTCTACCACCTGCTGCATCATGTATATCAACTGTCCGGCGGCGAGTTCGGATATCACCCGTTCGCCCATACCGCCGACCTGCCCCATTAGGGGTGCTGTATCGCCCATTAACCGCAATTCGGTCAGCCCATAGGGCCGAACGGATGAGCCTCCGTTCAGGATACCCGCATAGGCCCCGGTCATTTCCATCAGGGTCGATTCCGAGGTGCCAAGCGCCAGCGCGGGGCCGACGGCCAGATCGCTTTCGATACCAAACTCTTCGGCAACAAACCGAACCTTGTCCCGACCCACTGATTCCGAAATGCGCACAGCAGGGATGTTCAGTGACTGCACCAAGGCCTCTGTCACCGTGACCTCTCCTTTGAAGTCACGTGTGTAGTTCTGCGGCGTCCAAGGGCCGGATCCGGGAATGTTGATGGTCAGCGGTGCGTCCAGCACCGTATCGTCATAGCGATAGCCGAGGTCCAGCGCGGTAGCGTAGACAAAAGGTTTGAACGCCGACCCTGTCTGTCGTTTGGCCATGATCGCGCGGTTGAAATGGCCGGTGACGCCCTTGAACTTGACGCCACCCACCATGGCGCGCACGGCCCCGTCTGCGGACATAATGACAATCGCCGCCTGCGCCTTTGAGCCGGGCTTTAGTTTGGCGTCCAACACGGCGCGCAGCCCGTCCTCTGCGGCGCGCTGAATGCGTTGATCCAGCGTGGTCCTGACGATCACGTCCTCTGTCGTGTCCTTCGTCAGGAACGAGGGACCCCGGTCCATCACCCAATCGGCGAAATAGCCACCGGCACGCGCCTCGGCGGCGGCAGACAGCGTTGCAGGGGCGACCTTGGCGGCGGCGGCATCGGCGGGGGTGATATAGCCCTGATCCGCCATAAGGTTCAGCACCACGGCGGCGCGGCCCTGTGCGCGTTGCAAGTTGTTGGTCGGGGCATAACGCGAAGGCGCGGTCAGCAGTCCGGCCAGCATCGCAGACTCGGGCGGGTTCACCTCGGCTGCGGATTTACCGAAATAGCGCTGCGACGCGGCCTCAAACCCATAGGCACCCGCCCCCAGATAGGCGCGGTTCAGATAGATCGTCAGGATTTCGTCTTTGGAATATTTCAGCTCCATCGCGACGGCAAAGGGCATTTCTTTTAGCTTGCGCCACATAGAGCCTCGACGACAGTCAGCCTCATAGGCGGCCTCATCCTTCCAGGTGTCCTTGTCATAGGGCACACCCAGGCACATCAGCTTGGCAACCTGTTGCGTCAGGGTGCTACCGCCATGGCCAGACAGCGGGCTGCGCCCCTCTTGGATGTTGATGCGGATCGCCCCGGCAATGCCGCGCGGGCTGACACCGAAATGACGGTAAAAGCGTTTATCCTCGGTGGCGACGATGGCATTCTTCAACACCGGCGCGACCGTGTCGGCGGTGATATTGCCGCCGAACTGCTCGCCGCGCCAGGCAAAGACGTCTCCGTGACGGTCCATCATCGTGACAGAGCCGCGCGTGCGGGCATCCAGCAGGTCCGCAAGCGGCGGAAGCTGCGAATGGTAATACCAGGCCGCTGCACCAAAAATCAGCATGACCACGACGGTGCCGCGCCACGCCAACGACCAGATCAGATGAAACACCCAGCCAATGATACGCCGGAAGAACGCAACGATGGGATTGCGCCGCTTCTTTGGCGCGCGCGCCGGTTTTTTCGGCGCAGGTTTGCGCCGCGCCGCTGGTTTGGCGGCAGCCTTGCGACGTGTGTTGACCACGCGTGGCGGGGTGCGCTTGCCTGAATTACTCATGAATTGCCCTGCTCGGCCTTGTTCTTTGCGTGGTTTATATAGGGAATATTCCCGAATGTGGACCCGCAACTGCATGCCACATAGCGAAACCATGCCGAGAGAATCCCCATGCGGCAAATTCCAAGGCTTGGCGTCTGGCAGTTCGCCACCTGCTGAATTCTCAGACAGCAATAGCCTAAAAAATGTGCAAAGACCACAAAAAGTGCAAAAAATGTGCAATTGCACCCGCTTTCTGGCCGATAACATGGGCGCTTCCGTTGTCATTGCCGCTTCGCAGCGTTGAATTTGCCCCAGTTAAGCGCGCAGGACCGCCCTGCCGAAGGACAAGGGGAAACAAGTGAAACAGATCATTGCAGCGATCAAACCGTTCAAGCTGAACGAGGTCCGCGAGGCGCTGACCGAAATCGGCGTACGCGGCATGATGGTCACCGAGGTCAAAGGGTTCGGAACCCAGTCGGGCCATACAGAAATTTATCGCGGTGCCGAATACGCCGTGAACTTCGTGCCAAAAATCCGGCTAGAGATTGTGGTGCCAGACTCGCTGGCGGAACAGGTGGTCGATACCATCCAGAAAACCGCAAAAACCGACAAGATTGGCGATGGCAAGATTTTTGTCATCGACGTGGAATCCGCGCTGCGTGTGCGCACCGGCGAAACCAACGAAGACGCGCTGTAAAGCCGCGCACACTGCAAAACGAAAGGAAGTAATGCGATGAATCTGAGACCTTTGATTGCGGCTGCTGCGCTGGTCGCCCTGCCGATGGCCGGTCTGGCCCAAGAGGCCGACACAACGCCAACCAACGCCGATATCGGCTTTATATTCACCACCTTCATGTTCCTGGTTGCCGGTTTTCTGGTATTCTTCATGGCGGCTGGTTTCTCGATGCTAGAGGTTGGTCTGGTTCGCCAGAAGAACGCCACGATGCAGTTGATGAAAAACATGGGCCTGTTCAGCTTTGCGGCCATTGCCTATTACGCCATCGGCTATAACCTGATGTACCCCGGCGACGGTTGGACGATCCCCAACATTCTGGGCGCGTTCGGCACAACCGGGCTAGAGCCTGTTGGCCTTGAGGGCGCAGAGCCTGACCTGACTTACGCCTCTGTCGGTTCGGACTTCTTCTTTCAGCTGATGTTCTGTGCGGCCACGGCGTCTATCGTTTCGGGTGCCTTGGCAGAGCGGATCAAACTGTGGCCCTTTATCATCTTCGTGATCATCCTGACCGGTCTGATCTACCCGATCCAGGCAAGCTGGAAATGGGGCGGTGGTTTCCTTGACGCCGACTGGGGCTTTCAGGACTTTGCTGGCTCGACTGTTGTGCACAGCGTTGGTGGCTGGGCTGCTTTGGCTGGTGCGATTGTTCTTGGCCCGCGTATTGGCAAATACACCAAAGACGGCCGTGTTAACCCATTCCCGGGTTCTAACCTGCCGCTTGCGACACTGGGTACGTTCATCCTGTGGTTGGGTTGGTTCGGCTTTAACGGCGGTTCGCAGCTTTACATGGACACTGCTGGCAATGTTGCTGACATCAGCCGCATCTTTAGCAACACCAACGCGGCTGCTGCCGGTGGTGCCGTCGCTGCGATGCTGCTGACACAGTTCCTGTATAAAAAGCCTGACCTTACCATGGTGCTGAACGGCGCGCTGGCTGGTCTGGTGTCGATCACGGCAGAGCCGCTGATGCCTTCGCTGGGTCTGTCGACCCTCATCGGTGCCGTTGGTGGCGTGATCGTCGTCTTTGCAGTCCCTTTCCTGGACAAGCTAAAGATCGACGACGTTGTTGGTGCGATCCCGGTTCACCTGTTCGCTGGCATCTGGGGCACGATGGCTGTTCTGCTTAGCCAGCCTGCCGCAACCTTTGCCGGTCAGCTGGTTCCGATCATCATCGTTGGCATCTTCGTCTTCGTCGTCAGCTTTGTTGTCTGGTTCATCCTGAAGGCCACCGTCGGCATCCGGGTCTCTGAAGAAGATGAGATCAATGGCCTTGATATCGCAGAGCTTGGTATGGAAGCATATCCAGAGTTTTCTAAGGGCTAGATCCTCCCTTTTCTAGACCTTAAACTCAGACCCCCGGGCGTTCGCGCCCGGGTTTTTTTATGCGTTAAGTTAAAATGGTGAGCATCCTCATCTGCAGGCTTTACAGAAACGCAATGATTTGTGGGCATTCCAAGATACGTATTCAACGGAGTGTGTTGCCATGAACAAGCAAGAGAAACCGCAAGACAAGCCGCCGTTCCTATATGCAGAGGAATGCGGACTGGCCCTGATGAAGAACCAGGCGACAGGCAAAAAGTTCTGGATCGAAAAAGAGACCTGGTCTGAAGTTGTGTCCAGCGTTCAAGCCGGATGGCAACCTTGGAAGAATGACTAAGGCAGAGGTCAATAGCCTCCGCAGTCACGCCTATCCAAGATAGCCACCCAACTTATTGATCGGATGTCAGAGACCGACGTCCGCAATGGCCTGGGCTAGTATCGGCACCGTCGTCGCGTTCAGACCGGCGATGTTCAGACGGCTATCGCCGATCATGTAGATCCCGTGTTTTTCGCGGATTTCTGCAACCTGTTCGGGCGTCGCCCCAAGGCGGCTGAACATGCCGCGGTGCTGTGCGATAAAGCCGAACCTGTCTGACCCGGTCAGGCGGCGCAATTCCTCGGCCAGTTGGGTTCGCAGGGTCAACATGCCTTGCCGCATCGATTCCAGTTCAGCCTGCCAGTCGGCGCGCAGGGTGCTGTCATTCAGGATCATCGTTACCAGACGCGCACCGTGATCCGGCGGAAACGAAAAATTCTGCCGGTTCAGGTGGTTGAACGTCGCCTGCACGCTGGCCTTCTTGTCTGCCGACGGAGCAACCCCAATCAGCAGCCCAGCGCGTTCGCGATAAATGCCGAAGTTCTTGGAACAACTGGCCGCGATCAACAGTTCAGGGCATTGGCGCGCAATCAGGCGCGTGCCCTGTGCGTCTTCTTCTAGCCCGTCACCAAAGCCCTGATAGGCGATGTCGATCATCGGGGATGCGCCGGTTTTATTCAGCAAATCCGCCACGGCCTGCCATTCCGTCAGGTTCAGGTTGGCCCCGGTCGGGTTGTGACAGCAGCCATGCAGCAACAGCACGTCACCCTTTTGCATGTTGCCAAGGTCTTGCATCATCCCATCGAAATCTACCGCGCGGGTTTCATTGTCAAAATACCGATAGGTCCGCATCTTCATGCCAAGATGGTTCAGGATCGAAACATGATTTGGCCAGGTCGGGTCAGAAACCCAGACCGTTGCATCGGGGTTTTCCATGCGGATCAGCTCAAACGCCTGATGCACGGCCCCGGTGCCACCCGGGTTGGCGGCGGCAGCAACGCGGTCGGCGTCCACGGCATCGCCAAGGATCAGCTTGCGCATCGCATCGCCGTAGGCCGGGTCCCCCGCAAGGCCGGTATAGGCCTTGGTGGTTTCCGCGCCCCAAAGCTGCTGCTCAGCCGTCTTGATGGCGCGCATGATCGGCGTAACCCCGTCGGCATCCTTATAAACGCCAACACCAAGGTCGATCTTGGTCTCGCGCGGGTCGGCCTTGTACATGGCCAT
>Ga0315339_1003186_pt1 | contig 11721 bp, 7 predicted proteins | sample ASW17metaG_FD_204514 | JGI IMG/M metagenome (GOLD analysis project Ga0315339, IMG submission 204514) | Ammonia-oxidizing marine archaeal communities from Pacific Ocean, United States - ASW #17 | ecosystem: Environmental > Aquatic > Marine > Oceanic | place: USA: California | collected 2016-12-05
CGTCTCGCTCTTCCCGATGCACGTCTTCCCCGTTGAGGAAATGACGTCGCGCAAAGTCCGCCGTATCATCGATGAGCGAATACATGACGGGCACCAAGATCAGCGTCAGGAAAGTCGCGAACAAAATCCCGACAATGATGGCGATCGCCATCGAGCCCCACCAAGCCGCCTGCTCTCCGCCCCAGTAGAGCTCAGGGTTCAGCGAGGTGTAGAGACCGAAGAAGTCGAAGTTCAGGCCGATCGCCAAGGGCACGAGGCCGAGTGCCGTGGTGAGCGCAGTGAGCACGACGGGACGGAAGCGCGTGAGCCCGCCCTGCACGAGCGCCTCACGTCGGTCGATGTCGTCCCGCTCCCGCAGGACGTCGATATAGTCGATCAGGATGATCGCGTTGTTCACGACGATGCCCGCCAGAGAGATGATGCCCACCCCGGTATTGATGACGCCGAACGGCATGCGAAAGATCATGAGCCCGATCAGCACGCCCATGGTCGACATAATCACGCACGTCAGGATGATGATGGGCTTCACGACCGAGTTGAACTGACTGATCAGGATGAAGCCGATCAGCAGCAACGCAGTCAGAAACGCGCCGCCCAAGAATGCCTGGGCCTCGTCCTGGTCCTGCGACTGGCCGGTGTACCTCAGCGTATATCCGGGCGGTAGGCTGCCCTCGAACTCCGTGAGCGACTCCTGCACCTCCGCGAGCACCGCGTTGTTGCTGTACCCGGCCGCGACGTCGGAGCTGATGGTCGCCATCCGCGTCTGGTCTTTCCTGCGGATCGTCCCCGCGCCCTCCTCGACCCTCCAGGTCGCGATCGAAACCAGCGGCACCTGAATGCCTCCCTCGGCCATCACCGTCAGCTCGCGCAGGCCTTCCAATTCCTGCCGATACGGGTGAGCGAGTCGAACGATGATGTCGTACTCGTCGTTGCCGTCGCGATACTTGGCGGCTTCGACCCCGTTGATCGCCCCACGAATAGCCCGACCCACCGTGGAGGTATTGAGGTCGTACAGCGCAGCCTTCTCGCGGTCCACCTGAATCGAGAGCTCTGGCCGCGCCGCGTCCAGATCGCTCTCGAGACCGACGAGCTTCCGGTATACGGGGGCGGCCTCGAGAACGTCGAGAAGCTGCGAGGACAGCACCTTCAACTCGTCTGGGTCCTCGCCAACCAGTTCGATGCTGACGGGCGCCCCCTGGACGGGCCCCTCGGTGACCTTGTCCACGGTGACGGTAGCCCCGGCCACCGCCCGCCCGATCGTCGCCTGCATCTCGGCGAGCATGTCGAAAGCGTCCCAGCCTCGATCCTGGAAATCCACCAGCGAGACCGTCACGCGACCGCCCTCCGGTCCGCTCGGCCCGGCGGCCATCGGATTTCCACCGCCGCCGGCACTGCCGGTGACCGCGACGACCGATTCCCAGTCTTCCCGTCCACCCAGGCCCTCGAGCTCTTCCTCGATGCGCAGCACGATCGAGTCGGTGACCGCCGCGCGGGTCCCGACGGGCGTCTCGATGTCGACCAGGAGTTGCGGCGGAGGCATGCTCTCCGGGAAGAGCTCCGTGCCTGTACCGAACATCGTGAATCCAACCGCTGTGGTGACGAACGCCAAGACGGCTCCGCCCATGATCAATAGGCGATTGCGCAGCGCAAAACGCAGCCGCCGCTCATAGACATCCATGATTCGGGGCAATACGCCGTTCTGGAAGCGACGGGACATGCCCTCCAACAGGAAACGGTGCAGCGCCCACAAACCCAGGACCGTCCCGACGATCAGCACGGCGGTGAGCGGGTTGACGCCGGCGACAGCGATGAACGCGAGCGCGGCCGCCGCGATCAGCGCCCAGCGCATCGCGGGCCGCAGCGGCCTGCGAGGAGTGGAATCCAGCGTCATGAACATCGCGCACAGCGTCGGAATGATGACGATGGCGACGAACAACGAGCTCGACAGAGTCACGATGAGCGTACGAGGCATGTAGCTCATGAACTCTCCGATCTCCCCGGGCCAGAAGAGCAACGGCGCGAACGCGGCCAGCGTGGTCGCAGTCGCCGCGATGATCGGTACCGCCACCTCACCGGTGGCTTTCTTGGCGGCGAGCGTGCGGTCCCACCCCTCTTCCAAGTACCGGTAGATGTTCTCGACCACCACGATCGCGTTGTCGACCAGCATGCCCAGAGCGAGGATCAAGCTGAAGAGCACGATCATGTTCATCGTCATGCCCATGGCCTTGAGCAGTACGAAGGACAGGAACATCGACGCGGGGATCGAGACCGCTACGAACATCGAGGTGCTGGCACCCAGGAAGAACAACAGGATCACTACGATCAGGATGAGTCCGCTGACGATGTTGTTCTCGAGGCTGGACACCATCTCCTCGATCTGTTCCGACATGTCCGACGTGATCACGATCGAGGTGGTCGGAGGCATGGACGGCAGCATCGCGTCGACCTCCGCTTTCACCGCCGCGGCGGTCTCGATGATGTTCTGCCCGGAGCGCTTCACGACGTCCAGCGTGACCACCGCGCTACCACCCATGCGCGCAAACGTCTCCCGCTCCGCAAAGCCGAAGTCGACCGTGGCGACATCGCGAACGTAGATCGGCCGGCCGGCCTCGATCTTCACCACGAGATCCTCGATGAGCGTCGGATCCTCGAACTCGCCATCCACCCGCACCAGGTACTTCGTATCTCCCACGTCGATCGAGCCCCCGGGGATGTTCACGTTCTCGTTTCGGATCGCATCGATCACGTCACCGAGCTCGATCCCGTAGAACTGGAGACGCGAAAGGTCCACGTCGACCTTCACTTCGCGCTCCAGCCCTCCGCGCAGGTCGGCCCGTAGGACCGCCGGAATCGCCTCGATGTTGTCCTGTAGGTCCTCAGTCAGTTCTTTGAGTCGAACGAGTCCGAAGTCCCCGGACAGATTCACCTGCATGATGGGGATCTCGGAGAAGTTGATCTCCACGATCGTGGGATCTTCCGCGTCGTCCGGCAGGTCCGGCTTCGCCAGGTCGACCTTCTCCCGCACCTTTTGCAGCGCTTCGTCCAGGTTGACCGTCGTCCCGAACTCGGCGCTGATGCTCGAGTATCCCTCGATCGATGTCGAGAGCAACTCCTCGATGTCGCTGATCGTCGACAACTCCTCCTCGATCACACGCGTGACCTGGCTCTCGACGTCTGAAGGGGACACACCCGGGTAGATCGTGTTGATCGCGACAATGGGAATCGCGATCTCGGGAAACGATTCCTTCGGGGTCGACCAGTACGACAGCACACCCATGAGCGTGATGATGAACAGCAGGACCATGATCGAGGTCCTGTGTTCTACCGCGAAGCTCGTGGCGCGGAACTCCTTGAAGCGCTCGAGCATGCGAAAGTCCGCTGGCGGCGCGCTCCCGCCCCTGGTGCCGTCGTCATCTTGCTTCATGATGATGCTCAGTTGCTCCGGCCGACCACGTTCACGCGGTCCCGGTTGGATACGGTCTTCTGACCCACCACGATCAACTGGTCGCCGGCCTCGACGCCCGCCTCGATGACTACCAGGTTGTTTCGCGTCGGACCGAGTTCGACCGGACGCACCTGCGCGACAGTCCCGTTGTCACCATGCAAGACCACGAACGCGACGTACCCGTCCTCGACGCGCACCAGCGCGTCCTGTGGAACCACGATGGCATCGGCCACCTCACGTCGCGTCACCGACATGTTCGCCACCATCTGCGGCTTGATGAGCCGCTCCGGGTTGGGCAGCTCCACCTCGATCAAGAACGTTCGGTTCTGCGGATGCACGGTGGAGCCGACGTAGCGGATCGGGACGGTGAAGACCTGGTCCGCGAACACGTCGAAGGTCAGCCTCACCTCGGCACCCACCCTTACGTCGGCGGCGTATCGCTCGGGCACGCCGGCGACCACCTTCACCGGGTTCAGATCGACGAGCCGCCCCACCGACTCCCCAGGGGTCACCATCGACCCCACCTCGATGTGCCGCTCGTCGAAGATGCCCGAGAACGGAGCGCGAATCACCGTACGCGCCAGCCGCTCTTCGAGGCCGGCTAGGTTCGCGGCCGCCTGTTCCTGGGCGAAGCTCGCCTCGAGGTATGCCAGCTCGGAGCCGACCTGGTCTTCCTCCCAGAGCCGCTTCCGGCGCTGCCACGTTTGCGTGGCGAGTTCGGCTTGTGCGCGCGCCTGGTCGACCTGAGCGGAGAGCAGTTTGTCATCGATTCTAGCGATGGCGTCCCCGGCCGATACCGGCGCGCCTTTGTCTACGAAGAGCTCTTGGATCACACCGCTCTCCTGGGCCGCGACCGATACGTCCTGGTTGGCCATGACCGCGGAAGTCAGCCGGATGTCCTCGACGAACTCATTGGTCGACACCGTCGATGTCTCGACGTTGATCACCCGTACGCTCGCTTCTCCAGCGGAGGCGTCGTCCATCGCGTCGGCCTCGGCCGTGTCACAGCCCGCCAGGGCTACAGTCAGCGACAGTGTCGCAAGCATCGCGGCCGACCGACTGATTCCCTCGCGCCGCACTTCTCTATTCCACATAGCCTTCTTCATCATCGTCCGTCCCACCTAGAAACGGTCGCCCTGGGCGCCGACGTCCACGAGAGGAACCCGTCCCGTCGCCTCGTCGAGCTGAGCCCGAGCCACCAAGTAGTCGTAAACAGCCTGCGCGTAGTTGAACTCGCTCTGTCGCAATGCGCCCTCTGCATCGGTGAGCTCCAGTTGGCTGCTGAGCCCTTCCCTGTACTGGGCGCTGGCGATTTCGAAGCCCCGCCCAGCCTGCGTTACAGCGAGCCTCTGCCCCTGGGCCCGCAAATGCGTCTCTTCCCGCGCCTCGACCAGACTCTTTACCTGCGCCAGTGCCTGGTCGAACCCTTGGCTCGTCTGTGCCTCGGCTTGGCGCACCAAGGCTCCCTTCTGATCGATGCGGGCGTCGCGCTTGAAGCCCTCGAAGATCGGAATGCTCACGCGTACGCCCACCAGTCTGGAGTAGGCCCGCTGCCCTTCGCCGCGCGCGAAAAAGTTCGGGCTACCGTTGTCCTGCGCGTTGATGATATAGTTCCCGAACAAGGTCACCTCTGGTAGGTAGCTCACTTGTTCGAGCCGCATTTCGCTCCGCCGCAGGTCTTCGTTGAACTGCAGCTGCCGCAGGTCCGAGCGCAGCTCACTCGCGACCCGGGTCGCATCGGCCACCCCGCCGTCGAAACCTGTGAACGCCAGGACCTCCCGGTTCGCTGATGTATTCGCCGCGAGGTCCTCGAGATCCATATCGGCGAGCGAGCCCATCACCTCGAGCGACTCCTGATTCGAGATGTCGAGTTCCACCGCGAGCTGTCGGCGAGCCTGTAAGGCCGCATTCTCAGCGCGACGCAGGTTCGGCTGCAGGTTCGCGAGTTCCACTTCGAGGCGGAGCACGTCGTACTCGGACGCCAGCCCGGCGCGGTGCAACGCTTGCGTCTCCGCGAATGACGTGTGGACGCGATGCAGCGAGTTCTCCGTGAGCCGCGTCTGCTCCTGAGCCAACAGCAGTTGGTAGTACGCTACCCGAACACGAGTCACGATGGCTTGAGTCTGGCCCCGTACCGACTCCTCCTGGAGGCTTTCGAAGCGGGCGGCCGCACCCAGCCCCACGAAGACGCTCGGTCGAAGTAGCGGCTGCTCGACGCTGAGCGCCGACGTCCATTGGTTGTCCGCACCGAACCGCACACCGATGTAGTCGTCCGGACCGGCGGTCGGATCGAAGATGGCCGCCGGCAGAAAATTGACCGTGGGCGACACGTTGCGCGTGTAGTTCACGTTCAAGTCGATCGTGGGGTACACGCCGCTGCGCGCCTCAGAAACGCGTTCGTTGGCTTCGCGCAGCCCAAGGCGAGCCGCGATCACGTCTCGATTGCTGCCGAGCGCCGTACGGACGGCCTGCTCGAGACCCATCGGTCCATTTCCCTCTTGGGCAACGATGTCCCGTGGTGGCATCGCCACCACGGAGAACCAAACCAGGAACGCCGCCCGAGCCGAGCGGCTCAACGCGCGGGCATCTATTTGCATCATCCCTTCCATTCCCATTTTAGGCTTCGGTGGCCGTAGGAGCGTCGACGTACCGCTCGGCGAGCTCGTGCGCGAAGGCATCGGTCGCGATTCCACATATCAGGCGCACGCCGGATGCCTCGAAGAGCGCTCGGAATTCGGACTCCCCGATCTGCAAGTGCCCCTGCCGATAGAGCTGCAGGAGCCCGTGAGCATGTGCCCACAGCGTCAGGGCGGTTTGCGTCGGGTCGCCGTCCTCGAGGATCCCGGCGTCCATGCACTCACGCACGCGATCAATCCAGAATTGGTGGCGAGCGCTACTCATGGCCTCGATATGCGCCGGCAACTCGACCATGCCGAGTTGTTCCGGAGCGAAGTACAGGATCGCATGCCAGCGCGGGTGCTCGAGCGCGAAGTCGAGGTAGCGCTCGCCTGCCCCCTGGAAACGTTCCAGAGGGGTGGGAGCCTCGATCGCCCGATACAGATACGACATGAAGGCGCGGTGGGCCTCGCGCATCACGTCGGCGAGCACGGCCTCTTTCCCCGCGTAGTGCCGGTACAGCGCCGGTGCCGTCACCCCGACTTGTTTCGCGAGCTTGCGCATCGAGAAGCCGTCGAGACCATCCTGCAAATAGAGTTCTACGGCGGCGGCCAGGATCTTTTCTCTCTGATATGACATGTAAACACCGTAAACAACACCGCCCACATGGTCAAGAACTAGAAGCCACGAGGGCGTAACAGTGTTTAGTGACAAATGGTGCGAGAAGCTCCCGGACGCATCACTGTTTTATTGCGCCGGCCCCCCAGACATGAGCGAAGCGGTGATGATGCGGTCGCCGCGCATGATGTTGTCCATCGCCCCCAGGCCCTCGATCACCCAGCCGAAGACCGTGTAGCCGCCGTCGAGGTGCGGGAGCCGAGTATGTGCTAGGAAGAATTGCGAGCCCTCCGTGTCCTTGCCGGCGCTCGCCAAGCCGATCGCGCCGCGCACATAAGGCAACTCGTTGAACTCACTCGTGATCTGGAAACCCGGCCCGCCACGCCCCGTGCCTCCATCCACGTCCCCACCCTGGGCGACGAAGTTCGGGATGACGCGGTGAAAGGGGACACCGTCGAATCGTCCTTCCCGGATGAGCCGCGTGATCGTCTGCACCGCGTGCGGTGCCTGCTCGGTGTCGAGTTCCATCACGACTCGACCGCGGTTCGTAGCGAACGCAATCCGGGGATTCGCCCCGATCGTCGCCAGGTACGCCCAGTCGATGATCGTCGGGTCGTACGCAAGATCAGCCGAACCAGGCCGAGCCTCGGGTTCATCCCCCTTGACCTGGACATCCACGCGCTCGCCGGTGAGGCGTTCGAGCCCGCTCGCGGCGATCGTGCGCAGCACCGCCGCACTGTGCCCCAGCGCCTCCCTCAGAAGACCCTCCGCCCCCGGAGCGTCCGTCAGCGCGATCAGCCTCAAAAACTCCGCGGCTTCACGGGGCTCGTTCTCGGTCAAACGCTGTTGGTAGGCGTCGACCAACAGCTGCCGACTCCCGAGAGAGAAGAGCAGCGGGTCCGTGAGCACCTGGCCCGCGGTGAACTCGAGCTGAGAGTTCCCGCTTTGCAGGGCAGCGGAGAAGATCTCGAAGTAGAACCCGCGCAACTGAGCGTCCCGCTTGTCCGTGGCCCAACGCTGGCTCATCGCCGCCACGGCAGACCCCGCGACGGACTCGGAGGACGAGTTCAACGCGACCTGCAGACGCTCCAGCGCCTCCCGTCCGCTGAGGGAGCCGATGGCCGCCAATCCCACTCTCCAGCCGACCTCGTCCGTCGAGTCGAGATCGTCGAGCCAGGCCAGCACGAACTCGCGCTCGTTCTGTCTCGCGAGCAGTACCATGAGCGGCTCGATGGCGACGAGGCGGGATGGGTTCTGCTCGATCCAGCCCTCGAGGCTGCCCAGTACGGACGGCTGCTGAGCGCTTCCTGCGAGGGTCGTGGCCGCGTTCATGGCCACGTGCTCCTCGGGATCGTCGAGACCGGCCAAAAGAGCGTCCCTCGCGGTCGACTCCAGCTCCCGACCCACGAGCGCAGCCATCGCGTTGCTCCGGGTTCGCCAGTCGGTCGCGGATGCTGCCCAGTCGGCAAGCCGCTCGGTATCCGAGGCCTCCCCGATCCGCCCCAATGCCTGCACCAGGTACATCGCGGCTGGATCGTCCCAATCGTATCCACGGAGCGCTTCTCGAATGCGGGATGCACGGTCCGACCAGACGGATGCATCCGCTTGGCGTCCGAAGAAGTATGCGGCGCCCGCGCGCACTTCGGGGTCCGGATCGGAGAGACGCGCCAGGAGGAATTCCTGGGCATCTTGGCTGCGCACCCCCTTCACCGCGCCGTTGACGGATAGGGCCAGCGCCCGCCGCCCCTCTTCCGTCCCGCCGACCTCGGCTGAGAGCAACGCGCTCGCAGCTTCGGGAGATCCGATCTTGCCCAGCGCCTCGAGGATTCGGTCACGCACCGCCGACTCAGCTTCTCCAGAGAGCGCGGTCGCCAGTCCTGGGACGGACGAGGAAATCCCCAACTGTCCGATCGCGAAGGCAGCGTCCCGGCGCACGGATCCGTCCGGGTCGGCTTGCAGTGCTGCCAGCAACGGCTCCAGCGATTCCGGAACCTGCACGGAAGCGAGCGCGAGGGCCGCACGGGCGCGTACGTCCGCCCGCTGGTGCGTCAGCATCTCGGTGAGCGCCGCTCCGTCCCGTTGAACCTGGAGATCGACCACGCCTTGCAAGGTCGCATCCGTCAGGAGCCCGTCTCGCGGTCGCGCTGGAGGTGGCTCTGCGGCGTCCTGTCCCGCGGGCTCGCACGCCGCGACCAGGGCGACGAGAGCTACGAGTAACGACCGAGAAGCGAACCGCCCGCGCGGTAGCGTCCAACGCCTGGAGTTTTTCATGGAAAGAATCTGTTCGGGAGGAGGGAGCGGGACCAGCGGCCGCGTCTGTTCGATCGGATCTTCGTGAGAACGCTCAAGTAGTCGAGACCTGGTGTCTATATTAAGAAAAGGCACTGCTAGTCCGACTCCTTCGACCGACGCGTGCATGTCGACAGTCCTGATTGTCGATGACTCGAACTTTCAGCGATCGTTGATCGGATCCATCGCCGAAGAGGCGCGCGTTGGGCTGTCGAGCGCCTCGAGCGTGCGCACATGCCCAAACCGGATCCCCGACGTGGCGCTCGTGATCTCGTCCTCGTCTTCGTCCCATGAGATACGGATTCCCAGGAAGCGAATGCCGCGGGAGCGCCGTCTATCACGGTCGTAGTGATCGTCCAATTCCTGCGCCTGACGCAGGTTCTCCCACGGCAGTTCCTTGCTGCCATCGAGAACATCCCCCCAACTTCCCTCGTTCCGGGCCCACCTATCCCTCGTAGACGTTGCCTCCGGACGTGTAGACACGACCGTAGAGGCGGTTGTCCGGAGGGGGCTCCTGCAAGCCCTGTCGCGAGCGCCAGAGCAAGCACAGCGATCAGCTTCATCGTCCCGTCACTTGTATTGGATGTGGTCCGGTCCGGTCACCCACGGCCTCGACGACCCTCGTCGGCCCCGCGTTTCGGAGAATTGGCCATCTTGATGCTCGCACCGACCGACGGCAAATGCACTGGCGAGCTGTAGCCATGACCACGATTTCGACCTTTCAGCCCAGACCTTTCAGACCGGCCGTTTGGGCGCCAGGGCCCCACGCCCAGACCTTGCTCGCTAGGGCCATTCGCCCGCCGACGAGGCTCGTGTACCAGCGCGAGCGCCTCGAGACGAGCGACGGCGACTTTCTCGACCTCGACTGGGGCCCGGAAGCGGACGAGTCCGGACCGATCGCCCTGGTCCTACACGGGCTCGAAGGATCCGCGGAGCGCAGGTACGTGCGCAACGTCTGTAGCGAGCTCCAGGCGCGCGGAGTGCGGTCGGTCGTCATGAATTTCCGCGGCTGCAGTGGAGAATCCAACCTGAAGCCTCACTTCTACCATTCGGGAGAGACCGGCGACCCCCGCTTCGTGCTGCAGATGATCCACGAACGGTACCCCTCGCGCCGAGTCGGAGCTCTGGGCTTCTCGCTGGGCGGCAACGTCCTCTTGAAGCTGCTCGGGGAGCACGAGACCGGGGGAGTCGGCCTGGTCCAGGCGGCGGCAGCCGTCTCGGTCCCCTACGACCTGGCCGCGGGATGTGAACTGCTGGAACAGTCGATCATGGGCCGCGTGTACTCAGGCTACTTCCTGAGATCCCTACGCGGCAAAGTCCAGCTCAAGCGGCAGATGCTGGAACCGCTGCTCGACCTCGAGGCAGTACTGGCGGCCCGAACGATCCGGGAGTTCGACGAACGCGCGACCGCCCCCCTCAACGGTTTCGACACCGCGGCGCACTACTACCGGGAGTGCAGCAGCAACGGCTTCTTGCAGTCGATCCGTGTCCCGACCTTCTTGCTCCACGCCGAGGACGACCCGTTCCTGCCGCGGGGTTCGATCCCCACGAAAGCGGTGCTCGAGAATCCCCACTTGAGCATGGCGCGGCATGCCCGGGGAGGGCACGTGGGCTTCATCGAGGGCACACCAACCAAGCCGCGATTCTGGGCCGAAGAAGAGTCCGCACGATTCCTGGCCGTGCTGGGTAGCTGACTACGGCCGTCAGGCGCCGACTCGATCCTTGAAAAACGCCTTTCCATGCCAGGTCTCGGCGGCGGGCCTCTCGAGCTTGCCAGCGCGGAAGCTGCCTATGGTGGTCAGGCTCGTGTCGAAGACGGCAGTCTGGGGGTCCACCTGTCCGGACTGAGCCAACGAGCGGAATTCGGCACGAGAGGCGGTACGAATGTCGTCACCCCCTCGGTACCACACCGGCGCATGATCGATGAGCGACGCCCCCACCTCCGACCCGAGGGCACGCAGGCGGTTCACCAGTGCGTCGATCGAGCAGCCCGAAGGCGCTTCCGCGTCTATGTCGACGCCGATCACCAGGAAGCGGTCGTCCCTCAAGTCGCGGCCCGAGCGCAGGGGGATCCCGTGCGCTGCCCAGCCGTCGAGGAACGAGTCAACCTCAGCGAGGAACGCGTCGGACTGAGCCGAACTCAGGGCCTCGGTAGCCGGAAAGATCCACAGCCGGCCGTGGTCCGGCAGCACTTCGAACGAGACTCTGGGCATCGCTATGCTGCTCCCGTGTCCCCGCCGTCCGCCGCACCAGGAGGTGTAGACTTGTCCAATAGAACCGCCACCCAGCGCAGATCCCGTGTGTTCTCCAGCCAGATCTTCACCATCACCGTCAGCGGCACCGATAACAGGGCCCCGAGGGGGCCCCACGCCCACCCCCAGAAGAGTAACGACAGGATCACGACCAGCGTGGACAGCCCCAGTCGGCGCCCCAAAAGATTGGGCTCGAGGATATTGCCAAAAAGCACGTTCACCACGACATACCCCAATGCCACCGCCACCGCATGCGACACATCGAAGTAGAGGATCACGCTCAAGAATACCGCCGGGACCGCGGCGATGATCGACCCGACCGTGGGCACGTAGTTGAGAAGGAACGCGATCAAGCCCAACAGGAGCGGGAACTCGAGCTGCATGACATACGCCCAAAAGCCGACCACCAGCCCCGTCGCCAGCGAGACCATCGTCTTGATGCTCAGGTACGATTGCACCTCGGTCACGACCTTCTCCAGCCGGTCCTCGTCTCCGTCGTCC
>Ga0315339_1003189_pt1 | contig 11707 bp, 11 predicted proteins | sample ASW17metaG_FD_204514 | JGI IMG/M metagenome (GOLD analysis project Ga0315339, IMG submission 204514) | Ammonia-oxidizing marine archaeal communities from Pacific Ocean, United States - ASW #17 | ecosystem: Environmental > Aquatic > Marine > Oceanic | place: USA: California | collected 2016-12-05
TCTCGCGGTCCATCTGGTATCGTTTCTTCACAGCGACTCTCCTTTTTCGTTAAAACGAATCAGTCAACCCGAGCCTATCGGCTCGGGCCGGAGAGTCGCTACTTTCTACGGCCTATCGGACATCCTCAAGTGGAATGGCTTGTCGATCCAGTAGCGGTCGATCCACCCGGCGCTGTAGTACCGCCAACACTCCCAAAGCATGATGTCGCCGAAGATGCTGCGGAAGTAGACAAGCGGCGCGATATCGACGGGGTCGAACAGACGATGCCAGATAGGATTCGGCCGAGCAGGTTCGGCGGGAGGCGCTTCACCCTCGCGGGCCAACGTTTCTAACGGTGGTTCAACCACTTGGTTCATGACGGATGAGGGGCCTGACGCTCCGATTATAGCCACGCTTAGTCAGCTCGATACTTCGGGCGTCTACCTTAGAAAAGATGCTTCGACACCCGCGGCTCGGGAGACGCATTCAGCCGCGTGGTAGCCGCTTCGTACCGCGCCTTCCATAGTGGGTGGCCAACCTGTGTTAGTCCAGTCGCCGGCCAAGAAGATATTACGGTACTTGGTCTCGGGGTCCGGGCGACTCGCCTGCAAGCCTGGCCGGGACGAGTACGTCGCCCGTACTTCCTTGATCACATGGGACCGCACAAGCTTGGCGCTGCGCGACGCCGGGAAGAACTCGCGGATCTCCTTGCAAGCGAGTTCGACGATCTCACCGCGCGAGAGTTCGGTCAACGAGCGAGAGGCGCTAACGACGGCCTGCACGTATGTGTCGGACTTGCGGAAAAGCCACTGTAGGGTTCGGTCCAGAAGGACCGCGTGGGGCAGGTCGGTAATTGGGTGGTCGTACCAGAGATGAATGCCGGTGATCGGCGAGTGTTCAAACTTGTCGAGTTGCAGGTTGAGATCCGGCAGGAGGCTCGACACGCGGTCGAAGGGTACGGCGCAAACGTAGAAGTCCGCCTCGTCGCTCTCCGGATCAATACGCTCCACGGCGGAACGTGTATGCACTTGCACACTCGTTCCCAGCTTTCCCTCGCCGGAGTACAGCTCAGCCAGCGGGACGGCGGGCACACCCATTTCATAACTCGTGCGATCTACCATCATGCCGTCCAGAAAAACCTGGAAGCCCCAGCGCGCAGCCGCTCGGTCTAGCTCCTCGTTGAGAGCGCTGACGAGTATCGGTCGCCAGAAACGCTCACGGGCCGCGTCAGTCGTGTGATTCGACCGCAGCCATTCGCTCATTGTGATCGCTTCGAGGTCGGGCCGCTTGGCGTCGCGTTCAAGGGCTCGGAGCCCGCGAATCACGCTCCACTTGTCACGTGCGCTAAGCGCCCCGAAACACAGCAACGATCCCGCGAGATGCATCGGGGCGGGCAAGAGCCCGCGCTTCAGTACATCGACCTCACCACCCGGACGGACATAGAAGAAACGATCGTAGAAGGTGATCTTGTCGGCGACACCGACGCGTTCGTAGAAGTCTAGCAGGTTAGTAAAGCACCGCAGCAGCACGTGCTGACAGTTGTCGATCCGCTCCGATTCAGGGTCCGATGGATCAAGCGGAAAAGAAGTGGCGCGGCCTCCGAGAAACGGGCGCGACTCGTGGAGGTCGACCTGAAACCCGGCAGAACCCAACGCCGCGGCGGTGGCCAGCCCGGCCAGCCCTCCGCCGACGACCTTTACGCGGGAAATGGCGGTGCTCCCCCGAGGTAACGGAGCTTGCAGGCACGCAGAACGATCCACAGCTTTTCGAAGTCACTCAACCGGGCGCGTCGGTCGAACACATTGAAATCGGCTGCTTCGATGCGCCGCAGCAAACGATGATAGATCGAAATCATCGTCCACAGAGCCGCGCGGCACGGTGGCCGAACCATGTGCAGAATGGGCGCGGCCTGCTGGTAGTAGTCATTGGCGCGATGGCACTGAAACTCCATGAACTCGCGAAAATGCTCGCCTGGCCGGCCCGCGAGCAGATCGTCGGAAGTGAGGTCAAAGCGTGCCAGTTCTTCTTCAGGAAGATAGACCCGCCCCAACTCAGCGTCTTCGCGAATGTCCCGCAAGATATTCGTGAGTTGAAACGCGATGCCGCACTTTTCCGCGAGCCCGAGCGCATCCTCCGACTCGTAACCAAACACGTGCATCGTCGTCATACCCACGACGGAGGCGACGCGGTAGCAATAGCCGTAGAGTTCATCGAAGGTCCGGTAGCGCGTGGTGTCGAGATCGCTCGTCACACCTTGGATCAGGTCGAAGAAGTACTGCGGCGGAATCTCGTAGCGCTCCACCGTGTGATGAAAAGCGGGTAGGATCGGGTCGTCGCCGTAGCGCCCTTCAAGGGCTTGCTCGAGAGCACTCTTCCAATTCTGCAAACCCGCAAGACGATCTTCTGGCTTGAGCGCGGTTTCGTCGCTGAGGTCGTCGGCGCGCCGCATGAAAGCATAGATCGCGCACATGGCCTCTTTCTCTTCCGGCGGCAATAGCAGGAACGAGTAGAAGAAATTGCGTGCGCGGGTTCGGGCGAGATGCTTGCAATGAACGAACGACTCCTTAACGGAAAGCATGCTGCGCCTCCCGATAGGGTTTGGTGCGGCGAAAGAGCAATCCGGCGATCGCTCGCGTCATGAGCCCGGCACGATCGAGTTTGCCGAGCCTGGGCCGCCGCTGGATCGTATCGAAGTCCTGATCCTCGATCTTCGCCAAGATCGCCAAGCCACCGCGTGAGAACAAGTCGAGATCGACCGAAAGTCGGCGTTCGACCATCCCAAGCAACGGCTTGCCTTCGTCAAAAAGTGTGTGCGTGCCGCGGACAAGGTCGCAGACCGTCTCTCGACAGCCGGCACGCGCCTGCCCTTGACGGATGTCTTCGTCAAGTGCGTCGACTGAATAGCCGTGCCGTTGCATGACATCGCGCGGAATGTAGACCCGCCCAATTCGATAATCACGCGCAATGTCCTGCCAAAAGTTGGCGAGTTGCAGAGCAGTGCAAGTGGCGTCGGAAAGCCGGTCCCGCTCTGCGTCGGAGTAACCCCACAGCCTTAACACGAGACGGCCCACCGGGTCGGCCGAATAGCGGCAATAGCCGAGAAGTTCGTCCCAAGTGTTGTAGCGTGTAACCTTCTGGTCTTGTTCGAAGGCGTGGATCAAGTCAAGAAAGAGCTGCTTCGGAAGATCGTGCTCCGAGACGCTTCGGGCCAACGCAACAAAAACAGGATGACGGCACTCACCTGCGTACAGCTCTTCCACTCTGCTGCGCCACCACGCAAGCAGTTCAAGACTCCGCGCCGTGTCGCCGAACTCGTCGCCAAGGTCATCAGCCCAGCGGCAGAACGCGTAGACGTTGAAGAAGTGTTCATGGAGCTTCTTCGGCAGCAGAAAGCTGGCTAGGTGAAAGTTCTCATAGTGATGCGTTGCAAGCCAACGGGTGTAGGCTAGCGATTCATCGAGTGTCCACGCCGGACCGTCGGTCCCGAACTGCTCGATGAACTCGACTGGTGACAGAAAGCGCTTCACGACATGCCTCGATCGTGTACGAAGTTCGGCGCGGCGGAGCCTCCGTCCGGGCCCTAACAGTCCGTGGTCGGTGTTGAGTCAGGCCAAGGCAGGATCGCGGTTTTGAGATGCCCGTTGTGACTCATCATGTGACGGAAAACCGAGAGCAGGTCCGTCAGAGGCGCTTCGTTGATCACGAACTCCGAGGCGTCGACCTCACCACCTGAAACGATCTCCAAGGCTCTGCGAATGTACTCCGGCGTGTGATGAAAACTAGATTTGAGAGTGATCTCCGAATAGTGAACGCGAGACGTATCGAGGCATACGTGGCTGCCGCTCGGGCAGCCGCCGAAGAAGTTCACGGTGCCGCCACTGCGAACCATCTCGACCGCACCCTTCCAGGTATGCGGTGACCCGACCGCCTCGATCACAACGTCACATCCCCGCTTGGCGTCGGTTAGGTTGCGCACCTCTTCGACCGGTAACTCCGAGCGCGCTGTGAGGATTAATTCCGTCGCACCCATTTGCTTGGCGCGATCCAACTGCGTTTGCCGCCGGCCAACGGCGATTACGCGGGCTCCCGCCAAGCTGGCCAACTTGACGAACATCAGACCGATCGGCCCGAGACCAATCACCGTGATCGTATCGCCGGCACGCAGGTTGGTGTCACCCAGGCCTTTAAGAACGCAGGCAAGGGGCTCGACCATAGCCGCTTCGCGGTAGCCGATGTGATCGGGAATCTCGTAGGTATTGCGCGCGACGATGCGGCCCGGAATGCACACGTATTCGGCATATGCTCCGTTGTTGAACAGCAGATCCTCGCAGAGGTTCTCACTGTCGCGGCAGCAGTGGAAGCAATCTCCACAAGGAGCGGAGTTGGCCGCGACGACGCGCTGTCCTGGTTGAAACGCCGTTACCTCCGAGCCGACGCTGACGACATCGCCCGCCAGCTCGTGGCCCAATACAGCCGGCGGCCGGATCATTCGGGCGTGGTAGCCGCGGCGAAAGACCTTGAGGTCTGTCCCGCACGTGAGTGCTACCTGTACCTTGACGAGGATCTCGTCCGGGCCCACTTCCGGAACAGCCACCGGCTCAAGGCGAAGCTGCTCCTTGCCATAGAGCACAGCGGCGAGCATTGTCTGTTTCACGATGCCATTTACCTCTGCGGGTACACCATCATCTTGAGCGAACCGGCTGTGGGCCTGCGGGCAAGCTCGATGCCTTCATTCAAACCTTCGAGTGGAAGACGATGCGAGATGAGATCGTCGACTGGGAAATCTTCAGACCAAACGGCTGCGGCCGACTCCTCTTGTAGATTGACGGACGCGCTGTAGGAGCCCAGTAAGGTTCTATCAGCGGCGCATAGGTCCGCTCCCTTCAACTCGAAGGTTTCGTCGGGCGATGTCTGGGCGAACAGCATAATGCGAGCGCCGGGGCGTGACGCGGCAATGGCCTCCCCGACAATCCCTGGAGCGGAGGCAGCAACAATCACGACATCCGCCCCGCGGCCATCTGTTAATCTTCGCATCTCGCCGGGCAAGTCGGCCTGGGGCCCGTCCCAAACGTTGTCCGCACCGAGCCTGGCTGCAACCGCGAGCCGCGTATCTAGGATGTCGGTCGCACAGATGCGCCCAACACCCGCTCGCCGCAGCAACGTCGTAAACAGCAAGCCGATGGGCCCTTGCCCAAGAACAAGAACGGTTTCGTCGCCGCGGAGGCTCAGTTTGTCGAGCGCCTTGAGGCACGTGTTGACCGGCTCGACAAAACTCGCGCGCTCAAACGAGAGCCCGTCGGGAATCCGAACCACGCCGCGCCGCACGATCCAACCCATCACCCGTACGTATTGCGCGAACCCACCGCCGGCCGGCTCGAACCCGGCCGTAATCCCGACTTTCTTGTACCCCGAGCATTGCGCGTAGTCTTGATGATCGCAGTAAAAACAGTCGAGGCAGGGGATGTGATGGAATAGGCAGACGCGGTCGCCCACCTTGAACTGCTTGACGCTTTCGCCAATTCGCGCGACCTCGCCTGCGGTCTCGTGCCCGTAGACCCGTGGCGGCGGTAGAAGGTCGTGCTCGATCTTCTTGAGATCCGTGTGGCAGATGCCGCAAGTCTCCACGCGCACCAGAATTTCGCCCGCGCCCAGTTCGGGGACAGGGATCTCTTCGAGGGCCACCTGTCGTTGACCCTTGTAGACAGCAGCACGCATCGACTGGCTCACACCCATGTCGCGGCTATCAGTTGGCTTTGTCGCTAACCCGGCAGCGCCCAAAAACAACTCCTAATGCGTCGAGAGCCACTTCCGCGTCCCGACGCAAGGCCTTCAAGTGTGCCCATCGCCGCCGGCTCAGGCCCGCCTGCCCCAAGATACGCCAACCGGAGAAGGTGCCGTTCCCGCGCCTTGAGCGATTAAAGTCAATCTCGAACCTCGCTTCCACCGAGTCGCTGACCGCGCGAATGCAGAAGAAAGGCAGCCCTCGCCTGTTGGCCTCCGCCGCAACGGCCGAGGCCTCCATATCGACGGCTCTGGCCCCCGTCTTTCTCAACTCCGCCTTCTCGGCGGGGCTCTGCACAACGCAATCCACCGTGAGAAGCTTCCCGATAGCTACATCAGGGAGCCCGTCAAGGGACGCACACATCGGTAACCTTACAGGATACTCTACCCGGCTTTCGAGTTCTATGATGCGTTGAGCCCAGACGAGTTCACCAACTCTTAGCGCCGGGTCGAGAGCGCCGGCAAGGCCTGTCGATACAACTGTTTTAATGGGATACCGTTCGCAGGCCCAGCGTGTCGCCAAGCCGGCGTTTTGCCGGCCGGGACCATGGGTCGCCAAGCACGCATATTCGCCCTGGATCTGAACGTGGGCGCTCCAGCGCAGGTCCGAGGCGATACGAGTTGGACCTGTGCCGGCCCGGCAGACGGCTTCGAGTTCTCGCCGGTCGGCGGCCACGACTAATAGAGTCGGCTCTTTCGAAGACAAACGGGCCTAGGCGTTGGCGATCGTGAGAAGGGATTGGTGACCCGCCAATTCGGCAGGAAGTGGGAAAACGACATCCTCCTTCACGGTCTCAACCTCTTCGACCCGGGTGTAGCCCCGTCGAGCGAGGTAACCGAGGACCCGCTGCACGAGTACCTCCGGCGCCGACGCTCCGGCTGTGACCGCGACGGAGCGGGCGTCGGTGAGCCAGTCGTCCTGGATTTCCTGCTCGTCGTCGACGAGGTAGCCCGGCATCCCGGCGTTCTGGCCGACTTCGACCAGCCGTCGCGAGTTGGAGCTGTTTTCCGAGCCAATGACGAGCATCAGATCGCAGGCCGGCGCGACACGCTTCACGGCTTGCTGCCGGTTCTCGGTGGCGTAACAAATATCCTGTGCCGGCGGACCCTGGATGTTTGGGAAGCGCGTTTTCAGCACCGAGATCACCTGTTCAGCCTCATCGAGACTCAGCGTGGTCTGTGTGAGGTAAAACACGTTTTCGGGATCGGGAACCTCAACGCACTCAGCTTCTTCACCCGATGAAACGACAATGGTATGGCGCGGGGCTTCGCCCTTCGTACCGACAATCTCGTCGTGGTCTCGATGGCCGATTAGCAGGATCGTTCCCTCACTGGCAGCGAACCGGACCGCTTCAAGATGGACCTTGGTCACCAATGGGCAGGTCGCGTCGATCACCTGCAAGTTCCTGCGCTGCGCGTCTTCGCGGACCGATGGCGCGACACCGTGGGCACTGTAGACGACACGAGCATTGGCGGGCACCTCGTCGAGCTCTTCAACAAAGATGGCGCCGCGGCTCATCAAGTTCTCGACCACATGCCGGTTGTGGACGATCTCGCGCCGCACGTAGATCGGTGGTCCGTAGACCTTAAGGGCCAGTTCGACGATATCGATCGCCCGCACGACACCCGCGCAGAAACCGCGCGGCTTCAGCAGATAGACGACCTTTTCGTCCGAGGCAATCGTGCTCATGAGGGAGCTTGCATCTCGGCGTCAACCGCCGAGACTCGCAGTATAACAGCGGCTTTTCGGTGGGCTCTGTGCCGCGGAGACGCTAATCGTTACTGCCGAACATGTTGGTGAGAGCACCAAGACCATGCGCTTCACCCCCCACCCGACCGGGAACCGACACCGCCACCCAACTGCCGCCGCAGCTTGGAAAGCGTCATCGTCTGGACCCAAGCTCGGCCTGGTCCGGTCAGGGTTGCCAGGAACAGTCCTTCGCCGCCAAAAAGGCTCGCCGAGATTCCGCCGGCCATCTGCACGTCGTAGTTGACCGAGTCATCGAAGGCGACGATACAACCGGTATCGACTTGCAGAACCTCACCGGGAGTCAGATTGAACTCGATGAAGTCGCCACCACCATGGATGAACGCGACTCCCGGTCCGGTGAGCTTCTGAAGGATAAAGCCCTCTCCGCCGAACAGCCCGGCCCCGATCTTCTTGGTGAAGGCGATATCCAGTTTGACCGTGCGCTCGGCGACGATGAAGCCATCGCGCTGCACCAGCACGGACTGCCCCGCTGCCAACTCGAACGCCTGGATGCGCCCCGGGAAATCGCCGGCAAAGCCTACCTCCCCTTCGCCCTGATCCGATTTGAAGTGAGTCATGAAGAGCGACTCTCCGGTCAGCTTCCGTTTCAGGGCTCCCATGAGCTTCTCGCCGATGCCGCTACCCGACATTTGTGTTTGCCAGTTCACGTTCGCCGTTTTGTAGACCATCTTTCCGGCTTCGGCGTAAACTTCCTGCCCCGGCTTGAGCTTGACCCGGACGACTTCGAGGTTGTCTCCCTCGACTTTGTATGACACCGGGTCCATGGGCTCGGCGACCGCAGCCGCCGCGACGGGCGCTGGCGCACCGCCGGCCATCTTCCCACCGCAACCAGGGCAAAACGCGGCGCCGTCCGCCACTTGGGTTCCACAACTTGTACAGAAAGGGATAGCAAGCGTAGAATATCACTTGCGAGCTCAACCGGTCGATGCAACACAAGCGCTAAAGCGTTCCGCGGGCGTGTGGGATCGGCATGCGGCCGGGCGGGAGGCGCTTGCGAGCTTGCGGCCGGGCCTGTTTCTTGCCGGGACTGGTCAGTATTCCCGGCCTCGGGGAAGTCCGCTTACACTAAACGAAGCCTGTGCTCGCACTGCTCAATCGCTATGCCGCCGTCGGTCTCGTGACTATGCTCGCTGCACCCACTGCGGCCCAACAACACTCCTCCGACATCGTCGCGGACCGCATTCTCACCGCGGTAACGTGCTCATCCTCGCTTGAAGAGAACCTTCGCGTTCTGTGTGATGAGATCGGCCCACGGATGCCGGGCACGCCGGGAATGAAGCAAGCCGTCGCCTGGTCGGAAGCGGCTTTTCGGAAAGCGGGCGCTGATACGGTACGAACAGAATCCTTCGAGATTCCCGCTTCGTGGCAAGAGGGAGATACACGGATTGAGGTCACCTCGCCGGTCCGTTTCGAAGTGCGCGGGGTTTCTTCAGCATGGGTGCCGGCGACTCGCCGTGGAGGTCTCCGCGCCGAAGTGATCGACGGTGGCACGGGAGTGGAAGGGTTTATCCGGCGTCTCGGCCGAAGAGCCAAGGGCAAGATCCTTCTTGTCCGGTCCGAGACGGTACGAACCTTCCTCGATCTCGCGCACGAACAAAGGGATACCACGATTGCTCTGCGGGAGGCGGATGAAGTCGGTGCCGCTGCCGTTCTGTTCATGTCGACGCGTCCGCACGGGTTGCTCTATCGCCACGTAAATGTCGTTGACGGTCGGCTCGATGTTCTTCCAACCGCGTTGCTCGCCCGCGAAGACGCCGAGCGTATCCGTCGCATTCTTGAGAGCGGCCGGCGGGTCCACATGCACCTGCGCTTGCCGAATAAGACGGGCGGGCCGTTTAAGGCACACAACGTCGTCGCTGAGGTGCGAGGCCGTGAAGAGTCCGATGAGTTTCTGCTTGTCGGCGCACATCTCGATTCTTGGGACCTCGGTACGGGCTGTCTAGACAACGCAGCGAACGTGGCCCTACTTCTTGAAGCAGCACGCGCTCTGACCTCCGCTGAACGCCGCCCGCGGCGAACCGTCCGCTTTGTCCTGTTTAGCGGTGAGGAGCAGGGATTGCTCGGCTCCAAAGCATATGCCCAGGCGCACCGGGACGAACTCGATCGCATCACGGCCGTCGTCGTTCACGACATGGGAATTGGGAGCATCAAAGGTTACTCGTTGGGTGGGCGCCGGGATATCGAGACCGGCCTCGTGCAGGCGATGGAACCGGTCGCGGGACGTGGCGCAAATGCACATAGCTTTGAAGCGTTCTTTGGTAGCGACCATTTTGACTTCCTGTTGGAGGGCGTGCCCACGCTGATCGCGATCCAGGACACCACCGAGTACGTTCCGGTCTATCACTCCAGCACCGACACCTTCGACAAGGTCAGCCTCTACGACTTGCGCCGCCAGACCGGCACGGCGGCCGTCACGATCTATAACCTGGCGGACCGCGCCGAACCACTTGGTAAGCGGTTAGCGAGGCCGGAGGTTCAGAAACTTCTCGAGGAAACCGATCTCGACGAGCAGATGAAGTTCCTCGGCCTGTGGGAGGAATGGGAGCAGGGCTTGCGGGGCCGCCAACCGCCGCGCTAGAAACTGCGGCGGACGTCATCAAAGAAAGAATTGGTCGGGCCGCCGAGATTTGAACTCGGGACCTCTTCCACCCCAAGGAAGCGCGCTACCAGGCTGCGCTACGGCCCGACTAAGTAGTAGTATTTTGAGTGGCTTACAGACAGTCTACCACAAACTCGCAAGTCTGAAAAGAGGTGTCAAAAACTGCCAGGGAAGAGGTATTTGAGCCACTAGTTGGGCAGAGTGTTGCACTGTTGCAGTCCATCTGAGAGGTAGGGGGTAACGGAAGATCGGTCCGAAAGTGTCCCCTAAATCGCTTCTCGGTGTACCCCTCAGACACCGTGCAACACTGCAACACTCCCGAGCGGCACCCACTCATCATCTCCCGCTAAGCGGCCCACGTTTTCATCCTCTTGAAGGCCCGTCTCCGGCTGCCCTGGCTTCTCCCTCGTAGGGGATCTCGGTTGCTCAGGTGCGTCCCTAACAGCCTCCAGGGTGACGCTGTGGGCATTGTGGACTGTCTAGCCTCACTGACCAAAACCGAAAGGGGGTGGGGGGTAGTGAATCGAAAGCACTGGGCGTGGTGCTGGATGGGGCGTATATGTCGGGGGTCTCTGGATCAGAAAAAATCTGAAAAATTTTCTGGGACGAGGGGCGATCCTCTGGCAGTTTCGGCCACCCCATGCCCTGGGGTAGCATTGGACAGTCAATAAGCTGCGCTGAGGGCCGGAATTCTGAATCAGACTCAGACGCTGAGAATCTATAGTACAAGCGGTTGGACGCCTCGATTCAATGTCTGTGAAGCTTGACTCCCTAAAGAGATTCGCCCTGGCGGTTCTTAAGATCGCCTGCGGCCTCTCCCTAGCGGCTATCCTTCTCGGGCTAGGAGCGTGGGGAGTTATCACCCTGCTTGAGAGATCTGAGGAAGCAGCCAAAGCGCCGCTCGCAACTCCAAAAGACTGGTCTGAGGTAACTGCAGGAGCGCTGGCAGACACGAAGTTCACCCTGCGTACAGTCTGACGCCGTGAGCACCTTTACTACCAGTTTCAAGTACATGCGTATCCACCGGAGATCGCCCAAGCAAGAGAATCCGACGCTGGTGCAGCTTTTATCATCGATTTCCTGGACGGTGACGGTTTCAGGCTCTTTCAAAAGGTGTTGGAGCTACGAGAGATGACGAGAGCAGTAGGGTCAGACAGAAAAATTGGTGGTCTGTCGTGGAAAGGAGACGAGTATCTCGGTGCTGACGTTTATCGCCGAGCTGAATCCTGGGAACTCAGATGGTCAGGTTTTCCTGAGGTAAAAGTAGCCGCTCCCGTAGAGAAGCGTACAACGAAAAGTCCCGCTCGACAACGGTTTCAGGTAGAGAACTGGGTCGATAAGAAGTCAAGAGTAACCACGAAAGACCCTCCGAAGCCCGTCACCAAGAAAGAGCCCAAATGGAAAGTTCTAGGTCGCTGGCGGACTTTGATCAAAGGCTATACGAAGCAGCACTAGTGTCCGGCTATAAGCAAAACAGAATCAGTTGGTTAGAGATTGCATGATATGGATCTTTGGAGTCGACGTGTTGGAAGGCCCGTAGAATGGGGGTTTTCTCGAACAGGGTCACGCTGAGAAC
>Ga0315339_1003190_pt1 | contig 11704 bp, 10 predicted proteins | sample ASW17metaG_FD_204514 | JGI IMG/M metagenome (GOLD analysis project Ga0315339, IMG submission 204514) | Ammonia-oxidizing marine archaeal communities from Pacific Ocean, United States - ASW #17 | ecosystem: Environmental > Aquatic > Marine > Oceanic | place: USA: California | collected 2016-12-05
GAGCGGCGGCGCGGTGCTTGATGATACGGGCCGGATCATCGGTGTCGTCGAGGCGGAATCGCGCAGACGAGGCCGGATCATGACAGCAAAGACCGAAACCTTGCGCGAAATCCTGGCCCGCGCCGACGCGCGAAACGGTAACCAGGCCGTTGCCAGCGGCCCTCTCGGCGCCGACGACTACCCGACAACGGCACGCCGTCTGATCACCACGCTTCGGGTCGCCAAGGTGATCTGCCGCATCAACCGGCTGTCCTAGCCATCGTGGCAATATGACCACCCAATTCAAGGGCCCCACGGGCTGGGCGATTCCCATCTGGTTGGTACCGGCGCTTGCGGCGTCGACCATGCTCAGCCAATTCCTGCGCACATCCAATGGCGTCATTGCGCCGGAATTGATGGCCGATCTTGCCATCAGCCCGGAGCGCCTGGGCGTCGCCAACGGCGCGTTCTTTATTGCGCTGGCAATCATGCAAGTGCCGGTGGGCATGCTCATCGACCGGCTGGGCCCACGGCGCACTGTGTCCTGGCTAACCTGGATCGCCGTCGCCGGCTGCGGGCTTCATGCGGTCGCGGAAGATGGCACGCAGTTGAGCGCCGCCCGATTTCTTTTAGGAATTGGTTGCGGCGGCAACTTCATGGCTGCCGTTGTTCTGTATTCGCGCTGGCATGCACCCGAACACCTGACGCAACGGCTTTCCGTCATGTTCGCCATGAGCCAAGGCGGCACCCTTTTGGCCGCAACCCCGCTGGCGCTATCAAGCGACGCGTTCGGGTGGCGGACGACCTTTGTCGGCGTTGCCATCGTCACGGCGTTGATTGGAATCGGATATTTCTTGGGTGTCCGCGACCACCCAGACAGCACCAACAAACAAGCCAAACCGGAGCCCATCCGCAAAGTGATCGGCGGCTTGGCCGACGTCATCCGCAGCCCGGGCCTAGCGCCCATTTTCGCCATGCATCTTATCGCCTACGCATCGATGCTGACCGTATTGGGGCTTTGGGCGGCGCCTTATCTGCACGACGTCCACGGCATGGATAGCGTTGCGCGCGGCAACGTGATGTTTGTCATGGCCGCCGCCCAGGTTTTCGGTGTCCTCGCCTACGGCCGCCTGGAACCAATCTTGGGGTCGAAAAAGCGCACCGTCATTACCGGTGGGCTGGGTACGGTCCTCGTCATGGCCATCCTGGCGTTGTGGCCATCGCCGCCGCTTTGGGCGGCCGCCGGCCTGCTGGTTATGCATTGTTTGATTGCGTCCTATGGCATCATCATTGTCGCCCAGGGCCGCGGCCTTTTTTCCGACCACTTGGCGGGCCGCGGCGTAACGACGGTAAACCTGGCTCAGGTGACCGGGTGTTTCGTGTTGCCCATCATGACCGGCGCTTTGATTGGTGCGTTTCCCGAAATCAACGGGCAAGTGCCGGAAAGCGCTTACCGGGCGACATTCGCCTGCATCGGCATATGTGTCGTGCTAGGCTTGGTCGCCTATACGAAATCTCCGAAAACATGAGGATCGTTTGATGAGCATGCCCGAATTGACCATCCGCGACGTCAAGGTGCGTTCCGTCGTCGTCCCCATGGCCCATCCGCTGGTCACGCGGGTGATTACTATCGAACAATTGGCCTTGTTGTTGATTGATTTGCGGACCGAGGAAGGCATCACCGGACGAGCCTACTTGTTTGGTTTTTCAGAGCGCGGCAACAGCTATTTGGCGCCCCTCGTCCCTGACCTTGCAGAAACTTGCCGCGGTGACAAGGTCGTCCCCATTGATCTTTATACGAAAATGCAAAAATCGCTGACGCTCTTCGGTCATGAAGGCCTGACCTTGATGGCGCTGTCGGGCATCGATATGGCGTGCTGGGATGCGCTCGGCCAAGCCGCCGAAGTGCCGGTGGCAAGTTTGTTGGGCGGTGGAACCGGTCCAATACCGGCGTACAATTCCAACGGCATGGGGCTCACCGATGATTTGGGTGCGTTGGCTGATGAAGCGCGCAGATTAATAGCTGAAGGTGACTTTAGGGCCATTAAGGTTCGCCTGGGGCGGGATACCTTAGCCGAAGATATTTCGGCTTTCCGCGCAGTGCGCGGTGCAGTCGGCGACGAGATCTTGTTGCCCGTCGATTTCAACCAGGGCCTCGATGTGGCTGAGGCATTGAAGCGCGGTCACGCGCTGGACGAAGAAGACGTTTATTGGATCGAAGAACCTATCGTCTATGACAATCTTACCGGATGCGCGGAACTGGCGGCCGCCCTCAATACACCAATCCAGATTGGTGAAAACTTCTGGGGCCCCAAGGCGCTCTCGGCGGCCATTGAAGCCAAGGCGCTGGCCTATGCCATGCCCGATCTGGAACGCATCGGCGGGATTACCGGCTGGCTATGCGCCGCCGCCATCGCCAATGAGGCCGCCATCCCTCTATCATCGCACATTTTTCCGGAAGCCTCGGTCCATGTCATGGCAGCGACGCCAACGGCGCATTGGCTGGAATATGTCGACTGGGCAGCGCCGGTTCTCACGCATCCGCTTGTTGCCAGAGACGGCCATGTCCGTGTGCCAGACAGGCCGGGACTTGGGATTGATTGGAATGAAGACGCAGTGGCGAGGTATCAGGTCACGCTGTAATCGCCAGGCTAATTGTACCAGGCTTAATCGTAACTGACGTCAACGACAGTCATTTCCGCCGTCATCCTGCCATCCGCATTCAAGGCCCGGTAACGCACGGCACCGGGCTTAGCGCCCTCTTCGACCCAAAGTTCCATGAGGTCGTCCCAGAAAACCGGTCGGTTGAAAGTAAAGCGCACATCCAGCGTTGATGGGGCATATGGGTTATCCAGCGCGCCCAGCAGCCACGCCGCCGTCATCACGCCGTGCGCGATGGGCGCTCGGTATCCCAGACTTTGTGCGAAGGCTGGATCGTGATGATTGGGATTGCCAGCGCCGCCGTAAGTGGTGACGTCATCGGGTACCAATGTGCGCTCAGCTTTTTTCAGAAATCCGTCGCGCGGATCAACTGGTGGTGCGCCTGGCTTCCTCCCGCCAGTCATTTTTTCGGGATTTGGAACCAAAACACCGATCTTACATCGGATCGGCGTTCTGCCGTTGCCTGAGCCAAACCTAAAAACTTGAAAAAGCATCCTCCCCTTGGCGACCTCTTCTGTGCGTTCGGTCGTACCCTGAATAGTGAGCGGTTCGGATAGTGGAACCCGGGCGTCTTGAACCAACCGCATATCGACATGGACGGAACCGCTGATGTCCTGGCCGGCGTCGCCCAGGTGAATGAAACAATCCATACCCAGTATGCCAGGCGCCCAATAATTGCCGCGAGGCCCGCCATGGGGCCCACCATGAGCCTCGCCACCGACGTCGCAACAGCCCAGGCGGCGGGTTTGTTCATCGCCGTCGCGGATCAACGTCATGGCTGGCGTCTGAAAGCCGGGTTGAGTGAAAGCTTGATCGATCATCGGCATTCTTCCGCAACATCTATATCATCTAAAGGGTGAGGCCGGCTTTGTCCTTGGCGCGCTGCCAAACTTCCTCGGCGCTGCCCTCATCTTCAAAGATAAACCCCAGATCAGCCGTTGCGTCGAGCCAGTCGCCACGGGCAATTTCATTTTCCAATTGTCCCGGCCCCCACCCCGAATAGCCGACCATGAACTTCATTCGTTTCGGGCCACGGCCTGCCGATATGGCTTCAAGGATGGCTCTGTCGCCGGTCATCGACAGACCGTTCTTTGCCGAAAGCGTCCCCTTGCCGCTGTAATCGGAGCTATGCAGGATAAACACCAAACCGGACGCCACCGGGCCGCCGAAATGCAATTTCACGTCGCGGTCGCCATCTTTTGACGGCAGCCCAAAGCCCTTCAACAGGCCGGCCAAATTTCCTTCGCCGATGCGCCGATTGACGATCAAGCCGACGGCGCCGCCTCGGTCGTGCTCAACCAGGTAGACCACGGTGCGGTTGAAATTCGGATCTTGGAGTTTCTTTGATGCGACCAGCAACCGGCCGTCCAGGAACCGACCTTCGGCCTGTACGTCACCGATATGCAGGCAAAGGACGGCGAACACGAGAACGAATGAACGGCGCCAGTTCATGAGATTTCCCGGCCCAACAACTGAGACCAATCGATCCTTGGTAATTTTAAAATCCGCATTTTTTCAAATGACAACATACGGTTTTGGATGCTCAACGGCGCCTCGATATAGGGCGTCTTGCCCGCCGGGCGCTTGGCGACCACCGTCAATACAAGCTTTATCGCCGTGGCATTGCCAACCTTGATCACGCGGGCGCGGGTCAAGGCATCGACAACGTCCATAAAGCCCTCGACGTGGGCCGTAAATGCGCCGACGGGCTGCAAGTTGGTATCCAAAGCCAGCGTGCCCGACGTGCGGAGGCGAGCGGGGCCATGATCAGCAGCCAGTCGGGCCACCTCAATGGTGCCGCCGGCGTCGCGCCAACGTCTCAGTGCAGCCGGGTCATCGGGATGGCCGATGGGGCCGCTGACATGTCCGGTCAACCGAAAACTTTCGACATCCCCGCCCAGTGGTGATGACCATGCTGGCGGCAGCACAAGACCGTCCAAGCCGACATCAAACCGGATCGGCGGTGCGGTGTTCGTCTTGCCGACGTCGCCCAGCCAATTGATGTCCCAAGCCAAGGTGGCGAGCCGCAAGTTGCCCGCCCGCGAAAAACCCGCGTCAATCCCGGCGCCCTCGAAGTGCGCGTTAACCGCGCCGCGCGCACCCAAGATCAATTTCGCACTCAGTTGCCTCGCCGTCACCGTGACACGGTGGGGACCGGAAACCTCATGTCGGCCACCGAAATCGATATCGATGTTGCGCAGGTCCCAGGGGCGCGCCGAAGCCTGGATTGAAGGTGCGCGCCACTCGATGGGCGCGTCCCCGATCCAGAGCGCAGCCGGATTTTCAAGGCGCACCGTCAGCCAAAATGGAAAACCATCGATCTCCAAGCCGCCATAGATGACGGTCAGCCCGGCTGCGGCGCGCTCGGCGATCCATCCATCAATCCCGCCCCGCAATTGATGGGAAGCAAACAGCCAATACCCCGTGTACGCCCCGACAGCCAACGCAGCAATTGTCGCCGCGCCGGCCAAGCGCCGCCCCCAGGAAGATGAGGTCTCCCCGTAATCTGGGCCATCCGGCGCATCCTGATCGCCTGAGATTGGCGTTGATGGCGGCTCTGTTGGATTTGTGTCGGTCATGTCCTCAACTCAACGTTCATCGCGCCAGTGTAATACCCGACGCCCGGCTTCGCCATATTCGGTTTGCCGGCTTCATAAAGCGTCCATTGGCATTTGCGGCCCATTGGCTGGACACCAATTCTCTGATAATTCAATGTCCTGGAAATGTCCTGGGCGGGGGCCCCATTAGCAGCAGCCCCTTTCAAGCTAATGATGTTTGGAAGGTTTTTGCGCCGATGAGATCGCATCATTGGAAAACGATGGTATTCTGTATCGCGAGACAGGAGACAACACATGAGCGGCTATGATTTGTCCTACGTCGCCCTGGCCACCAACGATGCGCCGGGCTTGGCCGAGATGTTCGGCAACACCCTGGGCCTGGAAGGTGAGCGCATGGCGGCACCGGGCGGCGAGGTCTATGTATTCACCGCCGGCGCCAGCGCCATCGCGGTCTTCGATAAGGACCATCCCTTGTTGGACCGGCCCGGTGAAACCGGTGTGGATCATATTGCGCTGGCCACCGATGACCCCGCCAAGGCGGCGGCCGATCATCGATTGGCTGCGTTTGCGAATAGCCATGAGGCGGGCGTTGGTAATCGTAAACAGGTGCGCATCGATCCCACCACGACGGCCGGCGTCCGGGTGCGGTTCGCGGAGCCCATCGATAAACCGAAAGCCACGCCGGGCCGCGTTGAGCGGATCGATCATTTGGGTCTGGCCAGTTTGGACGTGTCGGCGGACGAAGCCATATTCGCCACCAACCTTGGCTGCGCCGTGGAAAGCCGGCAAACCGACATGGAGGTCCGCACCGTGGTCGAGAGCTTCACGTCGGATAAGTACGGCGCTGTCTATCACAACCGGGCGCCGGAACCGGTCGGTGGACTTCGGGTATTATTTATCAGTGTCGGGGATTTCGAAATGGAATTCTTGCAAGAATTTGATCCAAACTATGACCGAGTTGTTGAAGCCAACCAGGCAGGCACCACCAAACAAGACCAAAGCGCCATCGGGCGTTTCGTTGGTCGCCGGGGCGCAGGACTGCACCATCTGGCTTTAAAGACACCCGATATCGATGAGGCGCTGGGCCATTTGGCGGCGCGAGGCCATCGAGTAATCGACACCATCGGGCGCCCCGGGTCGCGCCGCGCGCGGATCGGCTTCGTCCATCCCGCCGCCTTGGGCGGTGTGCTGTTGCATTTTGTCGAACGCGATGAGCTCTGAGGTCCTTCTTTCCGAAACCCGGGGGCGCACCCGGATTCTCACCTTGAACCGGCCCCAGGCCGGGAACTCGGTGAACGCCGAGCTTTCCGGCGCCCTGGATCAAGCGGTCGAAGACGCCGCAAGCGACGCAGATTTACGCGCCCTGATCTTGACCGGCGCCGGAGAAAAATTTTTCTGCACCGGGGGCGACATCAAGGAATACCGGGCGATCACCGATCGTGACCAATTGAACGCAATATTCAACCGCACCCGACAAGCCCTCAAAGGCCTGGAAACGCTGCCAATACCGGTCATCGTGGCAGTTAATGGCTATGCCTTGGGCGGCGGCATGGAACTGGTGTTGGCCAGCGATATCCGGCTCGCGGCCGAGGACGCCGCACTGGGGTTGCCGCAGGTTCAATTGGGTATCATTCCGGGCTGGCACGGGATCGAACGCCTGGTCCGGGAATTCGGACGCGGCACGGCCATGAAGCTGGCCGCCGGGGGACAGCGGATCAGCGCCGCCGATGCCGCGCACGCGGGTCTCATTGATGCGGTCGTGCCAGAAGATGATCTCATGGATCAGGCCCTCGCCGTAGCCGCCAGCTTCGACGCCGCGTCGCCGCTCGCCCTGGCCGCCGTGAAAAGTGTCGTTGCTGCGTCAGATCCGGACATGGCAACGGCCAATGCACTATCGGAGGCGGAATTCGCTGAACTGTGGTTTTCTGAAGACCATCGCGAGGCCGAGGCCGCCTTTGCCGAGAAACGTTCGCCGGCATTCAAGGGCAAATAATACCGCCCTAGCAATCCGCAGTCTCGGTGCGTTGATTTTCAGCCCCCCGCCGATAGAGTGGCCGAATGTCGAGGTTCGCCGGAAAACGCCCCGAAAGGCCATCCCTGACGCCCCGCCCGCCGGGCGATCTCTGGGTGTTCAGCTACGGCTCACTGATGTGGCGCCCGAACTTTCCACACACGGATATCCAGCCAGCCCTCGTCCATGGTTAACATCGGGCACTTTGCATTTATTCCGTCGCCTATCGGGGCACCTATGAATGCCCAGGGCTGGTGTTTGGATTGGACCGGGGCGGTGCGTGCAAGGAGCTCGCCTTTAAGGTTGCCGAAAATGATGTCGACAACGTCATGGGATATCTCTGGGAACGCGAGATGATTACCGGGGTTTATCGGCCGCGTATCTTGCACGCTGAAATGCCCGATGGCTCAAAAACCATCAAGCGGACGATTTGGGGCTTCATCGCGGATCGCGACCACGACCAATACACCGGCCGCCTGGCCGACAACGATGCGGTGAAATTGATCCTGCAGGGCCAAGGCATGGCCAGGCCGTGTTTGGACTATCTGAAAAACACCCTCGATCACCTGACCGACCAGGGAATCCACGACCGATCTCTGGCGCGGATTATCAAAAAGGCCGAGACGGGAAAAATCTAAGCCGCGCCGTTATTCTTCCAACAGCGTCCGCCCATCCTCGGTGATCGGAAAGAACGGGCTCCAGGCAATCTCCCAAAGGTGCCCGTCGGGGTCGGTGAAGTAGCCCGAATAGCCGCCCCAGAAGGCGTCTTCGGCGGGTTTGACGATGGTCCCGCCGGCGGCTTTGGCTTCCACCAATACCGTATCCACATCGGCTTTTTCGCGGGCATTGTAGGCGATTGAGACGCCGTTGAAGGGTTGCGATGCAGACGGCGGCAACGTGGCCGTAAAGGCGCAAGATTACGCCGCCCATTTGGAAGAACGTGATCTGGTCGTTGCTCTGCTCGGCGGCATGCGCAAGACCCATGCGGTTATAGAAGGTAGTCGCTTCGGCGACGTCCTTGACGCCGAGCGAAATCAAGCTGAGGCGCTGTTCCATGATGAATTCTCCGGGGTTTTCGCGTTCAGATGTCTAGCCAGACGCCAGTATCCAAAAACCGGTTGATTTGCGCGGTGTAAGGCGCGATGTCGAAACCGTTTTGGGCGAGCCAGGCATCGCTGTAATAGGTCTCGCGGTAACACTCGCCCGGATCACAAAGCAATGTCACCACGGACCCCGACAGGCCTTCATCCACCATGTCACGGATCACCTGCAGGGCGGCATATAGATTGGTTCCCGTGGAACCACCAGGTAAGTGATCAACCCGCTCGGCCAAGACCCGCATAGCGGCGAAGGTGGCGACATCAGGCACCTGGATCATATAGTCAATGACGCCCGGCAAGAACGACGGCTCGCAGCGCGGCCGGCCGATGCCCTCGACCCGCGATCCCGCGTCGATAGTGATATCGCCACGGTCTTCGGTGTAACAATCGTAGAAAACGGAGTTTTCCGGATCGCAGACGCAAAGCCGGGTCGAATGACTTTGGTAGCTCAAATAGCGACCGATGGTCGCCGCCGTACCGCCCGTCCCGGCGCTGACGACAATCCACCGCGGCACCGGGTGACGCTCGGCAGCCATCTGTTCGAAGATCGATTGGGCAATATTGTTGTTGCCGCGCCAGTCCGTGGCGCCCTCGGCGAAAGTGAATTGGTCCATATAGTGGCCGCCCGTCTCCTCGGCGAGGCGCTGAGAAGCCGCATAAATTTCGCCCGAGCTGTCGACGAAATGGCAGCGACCGCCGTAGAATTCGATAGCGGTGATTTTTTCGGGCGACGTGGATTTCGGCATGACGGCAATAAACTCAAGGCCGAGCAACCCGGCGAAATAGGCTTCCGAAACTGCCGTTGAGCCCGATGAGGCTTCGATGACAGTCGTGCCATCTTCGACCCAACCGTTGCAAATGGCGTAAAGGAACAGGGAACGCGCCAACCGATGCTTGAGGCTAGGCGTCGGATGCGTCGACTCATCTTTGAAATAAAGCAGCGTGTGGGATTCCTGGCAACTCCAGGCGGAACAAATGAGTATCGGCGGAGCGGTTGTTGTCTGCTTCGATACGGCGCACCGCCTCAACCCGCCAATCGCGTGAGCGGCTCATAGGCGGCGGCTCATGGACGGCGCCTCATCCGCACTTCGAGTACGCGCAGCTGGTGCAGGTATCACAGCCTTCCTGGCGAATCAGACTGGGTTGGCCGCATTTCGGGCACTGGCGGAAGGGTGCCGTGCGGCCGACCGGGCCGTCATTCGATTGGGCACCCGATTTGCCCCCTGACTTGCCGTGCACCTCGTGATCGCCGGTTTCGTCGAAGCCGCCACCCGCAATAGCAACGATCTGCGCTTCCGCCGCGTCGGGGTCGGCCAAACCGCCCGGGTTGGTCATGAACCCGATGTCGATCAAATGGCGCTCAATCACGCCGCCCAGGGCTGCCAGCAATGAAGGCACGTACTTGCCTTCCATCCATTGGCCACCGCGCGGGTCGAACACCGCCTTCAGTTCTTCGACGACGAACGAGATATCGCCGCCCCGGCGGAACACCGCAGAAATCATCCGGGTCAGCGCCACAGTCCAGGCGTAGTGCTCCATGTTCTTGGAATTGATGAAGATTTCGAACGGCCGGATGCGGCCCGAGTCATCAACGATATCATTGAGCGTGATGTAGATGGCGTGATCGCTTTCCGGCCACTGCAGTTTGTAGGTCTTGCCGTCGAGCTCGCCAGGGCGGCCCAAGGGTTTGTACATCTGATGGACCACACCGCCGGTGTCTCCGGTATTCGCTTCGGGGATTTTTTTGACGGCACTTTCCAAGGGCAGTTCGGGCTCGTCGGCGGACGCCGTCTCGGTCTTCACTTCCAGCACGGCGCCGGTGACGTCGTTCGGGCGGTAGGTGGTACAGCCCTTGCAGCCCAACTCATAGGCCTGCGCGTAGACGTCTTTAAACGCATCGAAGGAAATGCTTTCCGGTACGTTGATGGTCTTGGAAATTGAGCTATCGATGTATTTCTGAACGGCGGCCTGCATGACCAGATGATCGTGCGGGCTCAGATCGGGGACCGAGACGAAGGCATCGGGCAATTCGGCGTTCTCGCCCTTCATCTGTCTAAACAGGCGGTAGGCGTAATCGGAGACCTGTTCCTCGCGCCGCTCACCGTCGGGCATAAGGACATGGCGGCTGTATGCGAAGCTGAACACCGGCTCCAGGCCCGACGACGCGTTGTCGGCGAACAGCGAGATCGTGCCGGTCGGTGCCACCGACGTCAGCAACGCATTGCGGATGCCGTGTTCGGCGATGGCCTCCTTGATGTCCAGATCGAGCCCTTGGATGGTTTCACCGGCCAGATAATTTTCCTTATCGAACAGCGGAAACGCGCCCTTCTCACGGGCCAGGCCGACGGACGTCAGATAGGCGGCGCGCTGTAGGCGTTTCAGCCAGACCTCAACCAACCCGACGGCCCTGGCACCGCCGTAGCGCGCGCCGCACATAATCAACGCGTCAGCGAGCCCGGTGACGCCAAGCCCGATGCGACGTTTGGCCAAGGCCTCGTGTCGCTGTTCTTCCAACGGGAATTCCGAGACATCGACGACGTTGTCCATCATCCGGACCGCCGTCGCCACCAATTCATCAAGGCCGCCCAGATCAAGTTCGGCATCTTCTTCAAAAGGATTATTCACCAGCCGGGCGAGATTGACCGACCCCAACAGACATGCGCCGTAAGGCGGCAGAGGTTGTTCACCACAGGGATTGGTGCCGTGGATGGTTTCACAATAATTCAGGTTGTTGCGAGCATTGATGCGGTCGATGAAGATCACGCCGGGTTCGGCATAGGCATAGGTGGCGCGCATGATCTTGTCCCACAGCTCGCGTGCCGGCAGGCTGTTGTAAGTGGCGCCGCCGAAAGTCAGTTCCCAGGGCTTGTCAGCCTTGACCGCTGCCATTAAGGCATCGGTGACCAGCACCGAAAGATTAAACATCCGAAGCCGCCCCGGGTCGCGCTTCGCATCGATGAAGGCTTCGATGTCGGGATGATCACAGCGCAACACCGCCATCATGGCGCCGCGACGCGACCCGGCGCTCATGATCGTCTTGCACATGGAATCCCAGACATCCATGAAACTGAGTGGCCCCGAGGCATCGGCACCAACACCTTTGACCGGCGCGCCTTTCGGGCGCAGCGTCGAGAAATCATAGCCGATGCCGCCGCCCTGCTGCATGGTGACGGCCGCTTCCTTCAGGCCCTCGAAAATCCCGGCCATATCGTCGGGCACGTCGCCCATGACGAAACAATTAAACAACGTGACATCGCGGCCCGAGCCAGCGCCCGAAAGAATGCGCCCCGCCGGCAGGAAGCGAAAATCCTCCATGGCGGTGAAAAATCTTTGTTCCCAATAGGATGGGTCCTGTTCGGCCCCACTCAGCGCCGCCGCAACACGGCGCCAAGTCT
>Ga0315339_1003191_pt1 | contig 11704 bp, 8 predicted proteins | sample ASW17metaG_FD_204514 | JGI IMG/M metagenome (GOLD analysis project Ga0315339, IMG submission 204514) | Ammonia-oxidizing marine archaeal communities from Pacific Ocean, United States - ASW #17 | ecosystem: Environmental > Aquatic > Marine > Oceanic | place: USA: California | collected 2016-12-05
AAGCGACGAAGCACACCAGTCATTTTGCAAAGATAAAGCACCACATCGTGGCCAGGTAGCTCAGTTGGTAGAGCAGCGGACTGAAAATCCGCGTGTCGGTGGTTCGATTCCGCCCCTGGCCACCATTTTGTTCAATGACTTACGGCAGCCTACCCAGCTGCCGTTTTTCGTTGTGTGTAATTCCAGTGTAGTTGAGAAAGGATTCGAGCTCGTCTATTCACTGGAATTGTCATACGTCGCTGAGTCTTCCGCCGCATTTCGTATTTCTTGTACGTCCGAGGTCGCGTTGCTTGAGTCGCATTGAAAGGCACCTGGCCAGCCTCCATGTTTATCAACGACTTGGTCTATGTCTCCCATGATGCGGTCGGTTTCACATAGAGCGGCGATAAATCTCTGAACGTGATCAACGTCATCGCTCGACAAAATACGACCTGGCCGTGGATTCTTTCCGCCTTTGGCTTGGCGGTCTTTAAGCCACTTTTGGCAAATTTTGTAACCACCAATTTCAAAGTTCCATATCCGTTCAGGGACTCCCCCAAAACCGGTGCTACACGACCGATCAAGCCAAATCGTATCATCGGCAAAAGTCACTTTCTCGACATTCAATTTGCCTGATCCGATGACCGTTGTCCGATAATCGCCGACCGCCTTTGATTCAAGTAAGTGCAAAGCTACCAATTCCTTGCCAATCTCAATTAGCCGGGAAGTCAAAGCCGCGGACCTCGCTATGAAAACGCGAGGATAATACTCTTTGAGTTGGGCGCCGTACCGTTTTCTGTATTCAGGCGAATGCAGTTGCGAATAAACGTAGTAGAGCAGGTCATTACCTTCATAGGAAAACCTGCTGCCAACGGACGCTACACGCAGAAGTTCGCCGCCTAACTCGGCCTTATAGTTCGGAGTGACAGATTCCGCATTGAGCTCAAGACCCTCCTCTTGAACTCGCATCAGCGGAAACATGTAGGCTTTTCCGCGCGTACTGTAAAAGCACCTGTTGTTTGAAATGTTTCGAGATACAAAAACATGAGAGAACGGTCGATCCAAGACTACTTGGCGCATAGCTATCAAACAGATGTTTTCGGTCTGTAGAAGGTGACGTGCGACGCTATTGCTGTGAACATTGATTAGGTCAGTTCGGAAAAAGACAATACGCTCATCAAACGGCGTAAATGTAAGCGGCACAAATCTATCGGCGTATTTAGGGTCCGAGAGAATTGTTCCTCGGAGATTTGCTATCTTTCTTCCGCATCCTTTCTCCGCGTCGTACAGTTCTCTTACCGCTTTATCGCCCACCGCTGGATCCCCGAAATGCCGCATCCTTTTATCGAGTGACGCTCTATCAAAGTCGACGAGGATAGAGTCTTTTCCGGTCTCGATACCGGTCGCGCTTTCAAGAAAGAGATCGGCAATAGAGATGCCGCTTTCGAACTCAGACTCGATCTTTTCGTCTTTGGCGATGAATACATATCGGTCCGGTTTCGTAAGCACTCGTGTTGAATTGATCGTTTGCAAGGTGTTTTCACTTAGGAGGCTATATTTTGACGTCCGCGTTCCCAATATATCGGTGCGAAACAAAGCTCCTTTTTCTGGAGTGGGTGTCGGCAGTTTTAGTGCCAAGAAAATCGTTACGCCCTTTTTGATTTCAAAGACGTTCTCGTCCTTTTCACCTTCGCTAGTTTGCTCCCGTTTGTCCGCGTCACCATGGAGGTCAAGCACTTTGATAGTCTGAAAATTGTCGAGCATGTAGCAACGCATGCCGCGCAGATTGATGTTTTCGAGAAAAGTGTTGTTCGATATAAATGCGAGGATTCCGGTTGTTGCGCTATGGAGCAGTCGGGACGCAAATGCGTAGAATTTGACATAGTCATCTTGCAACGTCCGTTCAAGGACAATCGCACTTTTCTCGACAATGCGCTTTCCGTCGACGTCGCGAAATATATCCACAAGTGCCCGACAATCTTCGGACAAGTTGGCAGACATTATTGAATAGGGCGGGTTTCCTATCAGAACAGTAAAGCGTTGATCTTGCTTCACTCCATTGACGGCCTCGGCCTCATGTGCGAGAGCTGGAATTGCGAACGCCAATGTTCCTGAAAAGTCGTGCGCCGATTCTAATGAATTAGTCAAATAAACTCGTGCACGCTCAGGGCTCTCGAATTGGTAACCGGTCTCGTGCAGCTTTAGGCCGATCTTCATGTGCGCGATAGCATAGGGGGCCATCATCAGTTCGTAGCCGTGGAGCCGTGTAAGCAGGTGCTTGGGAACGTACTCATTCCAGAGCTCACGGACGGCCTTAAGATCGTGTCTCTCAGCTCGCCACTTTTCAGTCATCGTTTTGTGGATGATATCGATCACCTCCACCAGGAAGGTGCCTGTACCGGTTGCGGGGTCGAGGATTTGGACGAAGGCTTCATCGAGGTTCATCCCCTCGGGGATCTCGACGTAGTCACAGCGATCAACTACCTCGCCCCAGGTGGATGTGTCGGCGAGTCCGTCCTTCAGGCCGAACTCTTTGCGGAGTTGTTCATCGACAGAGCGAACCATGAATGAAACTACGGGCCGAGGGGTGTAGAAGACGCCGCGCTGCATTCGCTTCTTCGCGTCGTACTCTGTTAGGAAGAGTTCGTAGAAGTGAATAACCGGATCTTCCTGCGGGTTCCGGTCGCCGAAATCGCGAACAACGGCTTCCATGTTAGCTGCATCGAGCAGCTCAACGACGTCGCCAACCCCCAGTTCGTCGAAATCCAGGCCCGTGGAATCACTGGCGCTACCCTTCCGTCCTCCCACGTCGAGGAAGGTCTCCATTAACTCTTTGAGGAAGGGGTTGGTTACTGGCATCGCTGCGGCGATACCGTCGGCAGTATCGCCCGCGGGGTTTGTCACGCGGGCAGAAAGCAAGCCGTACGCAATAGTCTGTGCATACATGTCTGCAAAGCCGTCCTCGTCCAAATCGTGAACGAGCGACTTCCTAAATGCCGCCATGAGCTTTGAGACACGGCCGTCCTCGGTTTCGATTGCTAGAACCGTATTTAATCGATCACGAATATTTCGGGCCAGCTTGGCAAGTTCAACTGACAACTTCTTCGAGGTGTTGATGGTTTCGCGATGTTCCAGAGTGAATGCAGAGCGCCACTTTTCGCGCCACTGATCCGTATCTCCCTCGTCATCTGGCCAAGATAGGGATTGAGTCAACTTATCCGCGACGTCGTCTAGGTGCAGCGCCGTGTCGAGGTTGTTCCAACCGAGAACCTTGAGGGTAGGTAGATCCTTTTTATTTGCCTTCTGTGAAAAATGCGCAAAACTAATTTGACGAGTTTCACCCTCGCCGTAGTTGGATACGAATAATAGATCATCAGCGGACCACGCCGCGCGATCCGCGCTGTTTGCGGATGCGCGCTTCTTTAGTGCAACGCCGCTCAGTATTCGACGAAGCGCCCCTACGGGCAGCTGTTTTGGCTCGAACTTAACGAAGAAAATGCCGAATGGCTGGTTTGTTGAAAGTGGCCGAAGGCGTTTTATCTCTTGAATCTTGGCAGCATTCTTCCTGTCGATACCGAGCTCTTCGGGCGTGAAGTCATAGAAAAGATCGTCTTCGTCGACGAAAGAGTCACGGGAGATTCTCCAGCCCATCTCATCGCGCAAATACGCAATCAGCTGAGTGAAACTCCTGATTTTCGCAAGTTCTTTGCGGTGGTCGGTTGGCAACGGGCTATTCCTCGTTCAGTTCCATCCAACACCTGAGTGCCGGCTTTACCCCTAACGGCGCATCGACGCGCTTGAGGTATGTATTCTTGATGTGCTTCTCTATTTTCGTGCGGTACTTCATGAGAGAGTCATGCTCAGCCGTGCATTTTCGAGTTGTATTCACTTTCGAACGGATACTTACAGCGATCTCTCCTGGGTCCTCAAGGATTGTGTCGCGGCCGAAGTCGTAGAGGTACCAACGAGTAGTGCCTGCTTCCTCGGTGAACTCGTTTTTCTCTTTATCGAGCGCCGGAAGTCCATAGCAAAAGAACACACCATGTACGCCCTTTGCTGGTTTTTTGCGGCCACTGAAGATGGAGCCAGGAAAGGCTCGCAGCCGTGATTCCAACTCAGGATCGGCTTGCAGCAGTGCCTGATATTCGAGGTGCATTTCCTCGACTGCTGAGCGCGTACCCTCGTAGGCCGAATTGAATTCCTTGAGCGCATCGTAGTCGTCTTCGGGTGTGAGCAACTTCTTGCCCTCTATTCCGAGCGTCTTGGAGATCAGCAATGTCTTTTGCGTGACTTTGGTATAGAGGGTGAGGATTGCGTTGAGCTCCTCGGGCGGCAGGAAGTTCCAGAAGCTCACCTTCCCGCGAGATGACTCAACCTCTGGGTGATCGGCAATGAGTTGTTTTTCGACTTCGGGATTCATGCGTCTATCGACTCGACCGACGCGCTGCATCAGTCGAACGGGGTTCCAGTGGATGTCGTAGTTGATCATCCGTGAGGCGTCTTGCAAGTTGAGTCCCTCAGAGAGAACGTCGGTAGAAATCAGAACGCGTATCTCCCTACTTCCCTTTTCAGTTAATGCTGCGGATGACATCTCGTTGTAGTAAGGCGAAAATCTTTCGATCACGTCAGCGCGATTGCCCTTCGTTGCACTATCCACTTGCGCGACACCGTCAATACCAGCCTTATCCAGCTGGCTCTTCAGATAGCGGGCGGTATCGGCGAACTCTGTGAAAACAAGAACCTTCTGACCTGTGAGTTCCTTCGTCTTAAGTAGTCGGATGAGTTTCTTGAGCTTGTCGTCATTCTTAGGCTCGAATTTCCGGATTTCATCGAGAAAGAGAACAATTTGGTCGAGGTCCAGGAGTGTCTCGGCGATCATTTCCGAGACATCAAACTCCTTGCGGTCGAGCGGCCTCACAGCATCGAGCAGCTCCTGCGGCACGATGTCCTCGTCTTCTGCATCGTCGCTACCGTCGCCCCAAAGCTCAAACTGGCGCTGCCCTGCGTGCCCCAGGATCTCTGCATGTTGGGCTTTCCAACGTTCAAGTCGCTTCTTTTCGGAAGCAGACTCGCTGTGAACCTCGACGAAAGCTAAGAGTTTCTTTAGCAGCCGGTCGCATGACATCTCAAAGGCCGCTACTGAGCTTTCAAATCGCTTAAGAAAGTTCGTGCGAATGAGGCCTACAACCTGGGATTGTCGTCCTTGCTCCAGAGGGTCGATGCTCTCATCGTCACCTTTGTACCAGGCAAGTGGGTAGTACATTGGCAGAGTGAAAAGTGGGTTCTTACGCTGGAAGGCTTGCTCGAACATATCCAACAGATGACCATACGTCTTGTGGATTGAATATTCGGCTACCTGAGGGGCGCGGCGCACAGGAAACGCAGCGGCCTTGCCGGTTTCGCGAATCTGGCTCTCACGGGCATAGTCACGGCTTCGTTGGACAACGAGATGTCGGACAATTTCGTCGCCCAATAGAATGTCCTGGGCCTCACTTATGTGCTCGCCAACATCAATTACATCATGCCCTACGGATTTCCTAAGGGCTCTTTCCAGGTTATTGAAGTGAGCACGAAGGTTATTGACCCCGATCGTGCGAGCAAAATACGTCTCGTCTCGTCGAGTAAAGAGCTCCGCCATATGGCGAAAATCACTAAGGCGATTGTTGATCGGTGTTGCTGTGAGCATAAATAGCGATTTCCGTCGAATAGCATCGTCAAGGAGATCGAACAACAAGTGGTATCGCGACGGCTCAATGCCTTCCTCAGGATCAGCCTTGCGTCCGGGGTTACGGAAATGGTGGGCCTCATCAATGATCACTACATCAGCTAGTTCCGTCATGCGCTTGAAGCGCTCTGGAAAATCACCCTTGCGGCCGAGATCAGTGTGACTGAATACGGCGAGGTTGCTGAAATCGGCGTTGCCTCCGATGCCTCCGATGTGCGCCAGCCATCTACGAAGATGTGGCTCCCAGACTCCTTCTTTGGCCGCCTTGGGTGCGAATAAGACGACTCGCTTACCCTCATGCAGAATTAGGCGCTCGATTAGCATTAAGCCGACGAAGGTCTTGCCCAACCCAACGCCATCGCACAAAAACGCACCTCCATGTTGGCGCGCGATTTTCATTAGTGCCCAATAGGCTTCCTGCTGATATCGGTCCAGGTACGGGAACATCTTGGACTGTGTTTCATCCCATTCGGTCGCTGTGAGTTCGTGGCCACGAAAGAACTCCTGTAACGATTTTGCGTACACATCGAACGGCGTATACGGGTGAGTATGCTTTTCTATGATGCTAAGAACAGCTTCCGAAACCTCACTCGCGTCATCCCAGTGTATTTCAAACCACTCTTGCAGTTGGGTTACTTCACGAGCGCTTTGAACTTGAACATTTAGTTCGATGTTGTCTGTCAGCCCTGGTTTCGTGAAATTGCTTGAACCAACGAGGGCTTGAGAGCCAATGACATCCAATTTCGCATGCGTGATATACGCCTTCGCATGGAACTTGTTTTTATCGTATACGCGAACCTCGATTTGGCCAGACCGCAAAGCTTCGACTATTGCTGGTACACCGTGAAGAAAGGGATTCTCGACCTTGTCAGACTCCAAACTTTCATCGAGCCGAGCAGTAGCTCGTTCGCGGACGAAATCCTGCAGCATCTTTTTCGTTCGAGCGGTGGTTTCCGAGCCCATCAACACGCGAATCTTTTCGAGCTGTTGCCATTTTCCATCAAGCTTAAGCAGTGACCCGATTTCGAAGTAACCGGTCGCGATGTCAAATTTCTTGGCAATGCCTGTCCATTCTTCTAGGTAACGCATGCCAGTCCATCCGGACACACTATTGTCGACAATGAATAGATCGCGGCCCTGAGGATTCGCTGAGTCGGATTTTTCGGGCATTAGGTTACGCCTTTCACTGAGGTTTCTTGTAAGCGACTCTGTAACTTGTCCATCGCAGCCTGGATGTGCTCACCATTGGCGTGTGCATACCTTTCTACCATAGCAAGCGTCTTATGGCCGCTGATCCTTTTCACAGTTGGCAGGTCTACACCAGCTTGGACCAGGTGCGTAATTGCGGTATGCCGCAATGTGTGGCGTACGACTTGGTCTGGATCTAAACCGGCCGCCTCGACTACTCGTCTGAACGGCTTGCGAATATCAATTCTGCGGCCCTCTCTCGCTGCAGGGGAGGGAAATAGCCAATCCGTACCCGGTTGCGAAGCCGCGATGTACTCTGCGAGAAAGTCCGCCAGGTGTTGTGTAATGGGTTGCTCTCGCGGCCCTGACTTCGCTCTCGGTATATAAATGACACGGCGTTTGAGGTCGATATTGCTCTTTTGAATGGACAATATTTCCGTCTTTCGCATCGACGTTTCGAGAGCGATGACAATGAAAGGGTAAATGTGCGGGCAGCCGTCTTTCATCGCGCACGATACAAGTTCTTTGGCTTGGTTGATCGTCAGGTATGTAATTCGGCCTGTCGATTCCTTCAGTCGACGAATTACTACGTTTTTGTGCGGCATCCAAACCCACTCAAGAGCTTTGTTGAGAACATGAGATAGCACAGCCAATTCGCGATTGACGGTACCGTTGGACGGCGGCTGGTCTTTGTAGGCGATAGTTCCGTCCGCCTGTTTGCGCTTGATCGCCTTTTCACTTCTACGATGCTTCTTGTAGCGTTCGACGTCGTAGGTCGAGATCTTCGAAAGCGGTTTGGCATTGAAGAACGGAATTAGGTGTAGATCGAGGCGATGCCGTTTCTGCTTCATATCTTTCCCGTCGCCGGCCTCAAGGCGTTGCATGTATTGTTCAGCCGCTTCCTTAAACGACATCTCCCGTTTTCGTCCCTTTGGTAGCGACAAGCGGTGATGCTTGGCGTCGGTTCGGAGCTGATCTACAAACTGCTCGGCCTGGGTGCGGGTTGTGCCGTCGGATTCTCGGCCAAGTACACGGTGGATGCGCTGCCCATCGACCATGATGTTGACGGAGAATCTGCCATCGCCATTAGTCAGGCGGTCAAATGCGATGCCATGCTCGGTGATGGCCGAGCCGGGTTTAAGCGACCTCATGGTAGCGCGGGTTAGTTTATTAAAGGATTTGGCCACGATCGCGTTCCGTCAAAAGGGGCAACTAATGTCGCTGACATCAACAGTTGGCATGTCCGACCATCTCGGCAGCACAGTTTGTTCCTTCTCGCCACTGGCCACCTCATTAAAGAGATCCCAGTTTTCGCGCAGTCGCTTGGGAATTAACGTCTCTGGCGAGGCGTACCATTGCCAGACGCCGTTCGTGTCCTCTCTGCCTCGCCAGAGGTGACCGTTTTCCCGGACCAGCTTCCAAACAATCTGCTCGTGATGGTTGAGCATTTCCGGGTGGCTCATTGCGAGCTTCGCGAAGCGGTCGGCCTCGTCCACGTCCCAGAGACTTTCTGCTTCAACGGCAACGCTTACGGCCTTTTCGTCTTTCTCGTCGAAGTCTCTTAGGGCTATGTGTTTGAGGGTTTCCGCAATCGTCCATTCAATGAAACTTGAGAGCGTCCTATGTTGTTTGCGGGCGGCAAGGCTCGCAAGATATCGCAGTTTTGGATCCAGGCGTATCGTAACGGTCTCGGACCGTATGAGCTTACTACCGCCCCCACGTCTCTTTTTGTCGGCCATTGTTGTCCTCGCGCTCTAAAGTTCTCAGTAGTTCTGCGAAAGCATACTACCACGTGTACTGTCTTGCAATACGTTTAAATCCCGATTAGGCTGCTGATGTCTTTGAAAATACGCGGAGTTCTGCAAATGGTTGCCCGAATTGACGTAGTAATGCTGCCGGATGGCCGGTTGGATGCTAAAAACTCTGCCGCATATGTCGGCTTGTCCGTGAAAACTCTCGCAATGATGCGCTGTAAGGGAGATGGGCCAGCATTTGTCAAACGTGGCCGAGTTTTCTATTTCCAGGACGACCTAGATATATGGCTCCAGGAAGGGCGGGTCGTTAATACGTCCCAAACTCATGAGCAATCTCGGCAAGAGGGTGGGAAGTGAACTACGAAACCATATCGCTGGCTCCGGACAACATCGAGGCCATAACAGCCTCGCCAGATGCCAATGCGTATCGAGATGTAGGAGAGGAATCTCTGTGACTATTGATGCCCTGATGAATCGTATCGATGGAGTCAGAGAGACCGGCAACGGTAAGTATGTAGCGCGTTGTCCTGCTCACGACGATCGCACACCTTCTCTCGCGATTCGGGAGTGCGATGACGGTCGGGTGTTGATCCACTGTTTCGCTGGTTGTGACGTTGAAGATGTTGTATCTACTATTGGACTAACTTTCGCAGATTTGATGCCTACATCGGCCACCGATTGCCGATATGAGGGGTCACAACGTCGTCGAAGTCGCCTTCGTATTTCTGCCAACGATGCCCTTGTAGCCATGGACCATAACGCCCTCATAGTGGCTGTTATCGGATCAGACATAATTGAACACAGAGACCTTGACGAGGCTGCATGGGCGCTACTAGCAAAGGCTGTTGAACGTATTGGCACTGCCCGTGATGCGTGCTGCCCCGCAAGGTATAAATCATGAGCGCGCAACTTGAGCGAGCACTGCATCAAATCGAGCAGCATCGTAGCGATTGGCATGAGCCGGCACCTTTGCCAGCCAATCTCCCCTCAGTACCACCATTCGAGCCTGAGCTACTTCCGTCAGTTTTGGCAGTGAGTGCTCAGGAGATTTCAAACTCGAAACAGGCACCAATTGACTTCGTTGCTGTTGGGTACATGGTCGCACTCTCTAGTTTGGTATCGAGGTACATCGCAATTAGACCAATGTCGGCTGATAACTGGACCGTAGTACCTAATCTCTGGGGACTTATTGTTGGCCGACCATCCGCCAAGAAGACACCAGCCCTGACAGCGGCACTTAAACCCTTGGAGCGGATCGAGGACCATGCGGCAGAGGATCATGAATCGGAGCTGGGCGAATATGATATGCGGCAACAGCTTCACGCTCACCAAATCAAGGCGAATAGCGCCGAGATTCAGAAGCTCCTAAAAAAGACTGGCAACCAGTCGAAGAGTGATGCTCTTGCACTTATTCAAGAGCAGCAAGAGTCTGAACCGTCAGAGCCTATATGTACGCGATTCATTGCTAATGATTCGACTGTGGAGAAACTCGCGGATTTACTACAAGCCAATCCCTCGATTCTGGTGGTTAGAGACGAATTGCAAGGATTCTTTGCTGGTCTTGAGCGTCACGGGCAGGAAAGTGCCAGGGCATTTTATCTAGAATCCTGGGCAGGTGATAAGTCTTTCAAGGTTGACCGCATCAAAAGAGGTTCGACCAGAATCCCGCGAGCCTGTGTGTCTGTTCTAGGCGGTATTCAACCTGGCCCAATAAGCAGTTTGATGCGAGAGCTTCAGCACAATGCAAAAGCGAACGATGGTCTGTTACAACGGTTTCAACTTGCAGTATGGCCGGATCTCTCGTGTAAGTTTGAATTAATTGATAACAAGCCGGACCAGGAAAACTGGCGAGAGGTTGTGAATCTATTTGACAGCCTAAGTGATGTTGATTTGACGGCCGTTGCCGCCGTCTTTCCTGAATCCGGCATACCGTACCTTCGGTTTTCAAAGCAAGCTCAAGTCCTCTTTTCAAGGTGGCTTGAGGAACATGAGAACCGGCTCCGACAAGAAGATATGCCAGAGTGTATAGAAGCCCATCTAGGCAAGTATCCGAGCTTGGTCCCATCTATCGCACTGATCCTTCACTTAGCGGAAGGCAATACAGGTCCCGTCGGGATTGAAAGCGCAATCAAGGCAATCGCATGGGCACGTTATCTGAAAGCTCATGCGAAACGACTCTATGCCCCGATTGTGGGAGCTGACTTTGTTTCAGCGAAAGCCCTGGCTAGGAAGCTCAAAAGCGGAAAGCTCGGTGAGAAATTCAGTCTCCGCGATGTCTATCGCAACGGGTGGACTAACCTATCTACCTCAGGGGAGGCGCAATTGGCTGCTGACGTGCTTGAGGACTTCCACTGGATACGTCGCTCTCATGAGAAAACCGAGGGACGCACAGCAACCGTCTACACCGTGAATCCGCAGATCTGGGAGGTCGACAAATGAGCATTCTTCGTCAGGTTATCGAGGATTACGCGATTTCTGAGAACCTAGAAGCGCTAACTGACAAAACCGACAAAAGGGCATCTGTCAGTTCTGTCAGTGAGTGGTCAGAGGATTTTCAAAAACAATTCCCGGATGCTGAGGCTTATGAGGTTCCGGCAATCTTGGACTCAATACGAATCACGCGGATGCGTGAAGCAGGGGTTGTTCCGGACCACTACACATCGAGCACCGAATGCAAACACTGCGGCATTGTCCCCATATTCGAGGGAGTCCCGTCCGTGGTTAAAAAAACGGAATTAGACCATGAGGTTTAGCTCCGAGTACCAGCCCGCCAATCGGGGGCGTAAACCGGGATCTCTCAACAAGGTCAATCAGTTACTCCGGGAGGCGGCTCCTGACGTAATCCAAGCCGTGATTGAACAGGCGAAGGAAGGTGATATACCAGCGGCGAGTCTAGTCCTCGCACGCACGGCAGCGCCGCTCAAGGCAGCCGCATCCCCAATAGAGCTCTCCGGGCCGATTGAATCCATGGCTGATTATGTACGCAAGCTCTTGCATGCAGCTGCCGATGGGGCCGATCCACAGGTGGTAGCCCAGTTGATCAAAGCTGTAAGTGATG
>Ga0315339_1003194_pt1 | contig 11682 bp, 10 predicted proteins | sample ASW17metaG_FD_204514 | JGI IMG/M metagenome (GOLD analysis project Ga0315339, IMG submission 204514) | Ammonia-oxidizing marine archaeal communities from Pacific Ocean, United States - ASW #17 | ecosystem: Environmental > Aquatic > Marine > Oceanic | place: USA: California | collected 2016-12-05
AGTCGGGCAGCAGAGCCCTCACTGGTGAGCTACGGCGACTGGGTGGGCTAGCCGTTGGCAAACCCTTGATTTTTCCCGTGCTGTTCATCGTGCTGGGAGCGGTCGCCATCCCTGGAATGCTCAGTGTCTCGGTCAACGATAACCCGGTGAAGTGGTTCAAATCCGGCAGCGATATCCGCGTTGCCACTGAGGAATTCAACCGGTTGCTCCCCGGCGTCTACAACGCCAGCCTGATCTTAGAAGGAGAGAGCCTCACCGACCCAAAAACGGTCGCGCAGATCCTGGCCTTGAAGCAACAGCTTTCAGGGATCTCGTTTGTGGGGCAGGTTACGTCCTACGCCGACCTGATTACAGGGGGCGCACATGCTGTCCCTGAAACCGACGACGAGATCAGGGACTCGCTGGACGCTGTTTTCAACTCGGCCCAGGGCATCTACGAGGAGGAGCTGATCACTGCCGAATACCAGCGCGCAAATGTTCAAGTCTCGATGAAGAGTGGCGACAACAAGTCGATGCAGATGGTGCTGGATGAGACCGAGGCCTTTTTGACGGCCCGGCCATTCCCCGCAGGCACCACGGTCGACTGGGCGGGTGAGACCTACTTGAATCTGGTCTGGCAGGACAAGATGGTCAGCGGGATGCTAAAAGCGTTCATCTCCATGTTTGTAGTGGTGTTCATCTTGATGGTTATCCTGTTCCGTTCACTGCGCTGGGCCTTCTTGGCAATCCTGCCGTTGTCAGCCACCATCCTGTTGGTCTACGAGGTGATCGGATTTAGTGGTAGAGACTACGACATGCCCATAGCGGTGCTTTCAACCCTGGTCTTGGGGATCGCCATCGATTTTGCCATCCACTTCATCCAGCGCTATCGGCAGCTGATGGAGGAGCACGCTTCGGTGGGCATGGCATTGGGCAGGATCTACGAAGAGCCAGCCCGGGCAATCACCCGTAACGCCCTGATCATAGCCCTAGGGTTCGTGCCCATGTTCTTCACCTCGCTGACGCCCTACATAATCGTCGGCATCTTCATGGCCTCGATCATGGTCCTGAGTTGGTTGGTCTCCCTGGCTCTGCTGCCCTCGATCATCACGCTGTTTCAGCGAGGTGCACGGAAGGCGGAGGCGTAGGTTTTCACCAACCAACGTGAAGCTGTTCGACTTAGCAGGCCCGCTGCAGTCTGGTTATCGTTTTTAAATGAGTAGATTTCAAGATGAAGGTGAGCTTGGATAACGCTAAGTACGTCCGGATCTACGCAGATGAGGCGGGTGAATCTCATTTTGAAGACATGGAAACCGAGCTAGTTTTCATGGACTTTGCTCCACCGGCTGCTCCTCTGGCGGTAGCTCCGTTTTTGCAATCAGCGAAGGTACAATGGCTCGGCACTCCTCTAGGATGGGAGGGTGACGTACCTAATCCAGTCCCCACCAGAAGTGTATTTGTCACTACACAGGGCGAGTACGAGACTACGGCCAGTGACGGCGAAGTGAGACGTTTTCCAGTCGGCGCGGCATTTCTGCTGGAAGACACCTGGGGCAAAGGGCACAGGACCGTAGTCACTAGTGATATCGATTGCGTGATAATGGTCGTGGCAGTGGATGAACAGGAATCTAATGGCGCGTAATCAGAAACCTGTTCAGGCTACAAGATCGTAATCTGTTCTGGCAGACCGTCTTCCATCCGCCACCTAAATTGCTTCCCGAACTGGTAGACCAGGCCGTAACGCACCAGTTCCATGTCCACCGGTTGACCCAGGATGGCTGCCATTGATGTGACGGGCCGGTCTGCGATACCGCAGGGGATTATGTTCTGGTAGTAGGTGAGGTCGGTGTTCACGTTTAAGGCAAAGCCGTGGAAGGCTATGCCACGGCTGATCTTCACGCCGATGGCTGCGATTTTGCCGTGGTCGGTCCAAACGCCGGTGTTGCCGTACTCCCAGCTGGCGCTGATGCCCATCTCAGCTAACGTGGCGATGACCACCTGCTCCAGCGCCCGCACGTATTTTACGGGACCACCCCAGTCCCTCAGGTTCACTATAGGGTAGACCACTAATTGCCCCGGCCCGTGGTAGGTCACCTGGCCGCCCCGGTCAGTCTCGTAGACGTTGATGCCGTTGGCCGACAGTTCTTCTTCGGGCAGCAAGACGTCCGATTCTTTACTCAGGCGGCCCTTGGTGTAGACGTGGGGGTGCTCCAACATGAGCATGGTGTTGGGTTCTTGGCCTGAAAGCACCGTCTCAACCAGCGACAGTTGTAATTCGCGGGCTTCCAGGTAATCTACGTCGCCGAGCCAGACGGTGCGGCAGAGGTTCGGGGGAGGCATGGTGGAATTGAACTTCCTACAGATGGTCCAGGTCAACACCTGTTCGTGGTGAGCCCGCCCCGTCGAATCATGATTGCGCCAACGTCCTTTGAGAGCCTCAGGACGAACGTAGGGCCGTAACGGGGTCCTTCGACAAGCTCAGGATGAGCGTATAACTTCAGCGTCCGCTTCTAAGAAGCTGCTCCAGCAGTCTAATAAATGGACGTGCCGAGGTCAATTTTCTGCAGCTTGTTCTTCACAGCCGATATGAACCCGCTGGCCTCAGCGCCGTCGTTGATGCGGTGGTCGAAGGACAGGCACAGATTCATCATCGAACGGATGGCTATGGCGTCGTCAATCACAACGGCCCGCTTCTGGATGGTCTCGGTGGTCAGTATCCCGGCCTGGGGGTAGTTGATGATCGGTCCGGAGACGTAGGAGCCCAGAGCGCCGGTGTTGTTCAGGGTGAATGTGCCGCCTTGGACGTCATCCAGCTTCAGCTTCTTGGTCCTAGCCCGCTCCGCCAGGTTGATGGCCCTTGCGGCCAGCCCGGCGATGCTGAATTGGTCGGCATTGTGGAGCACGGGGACGATTAGTCCATCAGGCGCAGCCACGGCCAATCCCAGGTTGATCCGGTTCTTGAGTATAATCTTGTCGCCGCCCCAGGTGGCGTTCATGGTGGGGAACTCTCTTAGAGCTTCTACCACCGCTTTGATGACGAAGGGCAGATAGGTGAGGGACCCGCCCTGGTTCTGTTCATACTCGGCCCGGATAGATGCGCGGAGGGCGACCAGTCCAGTCACATCCACTTCCACCGTGCTCCAGGCGTGGGGTATCTCGGTCACGCTGCGGACCATAGCTTCGGCGATCATGCGCCGGATCTGGCTCACGGTGACGTGGGTTTCGTTGCCATCGGCTGTGGTCTCGCCTGCGATCTGGCGCACCGGGGCGGCTGCCGTAGGAGTGGCTTCCGGGGCTAGAGCCGCGCCGCTCTCGATGAACTTGAGCACGTCGTCCCTGGTGATCCGCCCACCCAGACCGGTGCCTGCGATACGGGAAACGTCTATCGAGTGCTCCTGGGCCAAACGTCGCACTGCCGGGGAGAGGCGAGTCTGTCCGGATGACGGATGGGCCACCGCAGCAGGCGTAGTAGTTGTCGGTGCCGGCGCTGCCGCTCGTCTGGCAGGGGGCTGGGCCGGCGCTCCGGTCGGTTCCGCTAGTTCTACCGCCGCGCCGCCGGTCGGTCCAACTGGGGTTACGTCCCGCAGGAGATAGCCGGTGGTGCCCGGTGACTCAGGAGTTGCTGCCGGGGTCGGTGCAGGCTCTGCGGTTTCGATCTCGACGGACGCTGTTTCAGGCTCTGCGCCCTCGGGGCTGTCCGCAGTCGCCACCTCGGCGATGGGCGCGCCCATTGGGAGGGTTTCGCCCTCTTCAGCCAGCAATTTTACCAGGGAGCCTTCGACTGGCGAAGGTACTTCCATCGTTACTTTGTCGGTGATGATCTCGACCAGTGGCTCGTACCGCTTAACTTTATCGCCCGGTTTCTTGAGCCACTTTCCGATGGTCCCTTCGACCACTGATTCGCCGACGTGGGGTAGTTCTATGGTTACTGACATTAGTTAGTCCGTATCACCTAGTAGGCGGCCAGTTTGCGTAGGCCGTCTGCAATCTTCTCCGGGGAGGGCATGTAGGCGTCTTCCAGGGTCTGGGCAAAGGGCATGGTGGGGACGTCCGGCCCACAGATCCTCATGACAGGCGCGTCCAAGTACTCGAAGGCCTGCTCGACGGCCACGGCCGCTACTTCAGCGCCCACTCCGCCAGTGATATTGTCCTCATGCACGATGGCCAGCTTTCCCGTCTTTTTCACCGAATCAAGGATGGTCTCGGTGTCCAGTGGGGTCAACGTTCGCAGGTCTACCACTTCCACGTCAACGCCCTGAGCGGCCAGATCTTCGGCAGCTTCCAGACAGTAGTGGAGGGTTAGCCCGTAGGAGGCCACCGTGACGTTGCTGCCGACGCGTTTGACGTCGGCCTTGCCGATGGGCAGGGTGTAATCTTCGTCGGGCACCTCGCCGCGCACCAGCCGATAGGTCTTCTTGTGCTCCAAGAACACTACCGGGTTGTTATCACGGATGGCCGATTTCAGCAGGCCTTTGGCGTCGTAGGGCGTTCCTGGCGCAATCACCTTTAGGCCAGGGGTATGAAAGAAATGGGTCTCCACGTTCTGGGAGTGAAAGAGACCGCCCCGTATCCCGCCGCCGTAGGGCATGCGGATGACCATGGGCACTGGCAGCGCACCGTTGGTGCCGTAGCAGGTGCGGGCCGCTTCGCCGATCAATTGGTTGACCGACGGCCAGACGAAATCGGAGAACTGGACCTCAGGTATGGGACGCATCCCCCGGAAGGCTGCGCCGAGGGCGATTCCCATGATGGACGCTTCAGCTAGGGGCGCATCAATGATCCGATCGGCGCCGAACTGCTCGGACAGACCCTGGGTGGCCAGGAAAACACCGCCCCTGATACCCACATCTTCGCCCATGACAAACACCCTGGGGTCACGGATCAACTCTTCTGTTATGGCTTCCCTGATGGCTTCGATCAAACTCTTAACGGCCAATTCTATTCCTCATTGAATCCCCAAATCCCTAAATCTCCTGTTGGGCGGTTGCTAGTAGAGGCGGAGCTTAGGGGCTATACACTGAGTCATGGAGCACCGACGGGTCGGGCTGGCTTGATGCGTCGGCCAGGTCTGTGGCATCGTCCGTTGCCCTGAGGGCTTCGGCGGCAATCTCGTCGATCTGCTTTTGTTTCAATATCCCTTGATCAAGCAGAGCTTTGCCCAGGGTTATAACAGGGTCCCTTTCACGAGCTCTCTCCACCTCGCCCTCGGGCCGGTAGCGCCGGTCGTCGTCGTCGGTGGTGTGCGACATGAACCGTTCCACCATCATCTCCAAGAGCACTGGACCCTGGGCCCGGGCGTGGGTGATGGCCTCCCTAGTGGCTTCATAGCAAGAGATCAGGTCCATGCCGTCAACCGTAAACCCGGGGAAACCGTAGCTGGCGGCCCTGCTGGCCACTTCTTCAATCACCATCTGGTTGCTCTGTGGCGTTGAGATGGCGTAACGGTTGTTCTCGCAGATGAAGATCACAGGAAGTTTGTGTATCGAGGCGAAGTTCATGGCTTCGTGGGTCTCGCCCTGGCTGGTTGCGCCGTCGCCGAAATAAGAGAAGACCACGGTTTTCTCGCCGGACATGCGACATCCCAAGGCATAACCAACGGCCTGGGTCAGACCAGCCGCGACCACGTTTGATATCTGGATGATCTTGTTGGGAAGGTCAGCACCCTGAAGCGGGAATTGCCGGCCGTTGCTATAGGGGTCCCCTGCCTTGCCCATGAAGGACATCATCACCTGGACGGGAGTCAGCCCGGCGGCGACCTTGAGAGCCAGGTCACGGTAGTAGGGGAAGAGGAAACAGTCGCCGTCTTTTTCGGCGGCCAGCAGGCTGCCCAGTTGGGCGCCTTCATGGCCTTGGCTGGAGGCTGCGATGGGAACTTTACCCTGCCGGTTTAGCGCCCAGATACGCTCGTCGAGAGACCGGGCTTGGACCAGCCTGGTGTAGAAATCCACCAGGTCAGTATTCTTTAGGCCCTTTGGGAGTGCCGATTTGGAACGCGCTCCATCGCTCTTGGTTGCTTGGGCGTCGTTCGTCCGCTTCCTAGGCATTGCTACTCCCTGATCAAGACGGCCCTGCCGCCTTAGAAAATAGGATGGGGGCTGATGAGAAGCCCTTCGTATCGAACTTGATCATAAGCGCCACTGGTTGGATGGGCGCTAATCGCGTGTCTAGCTGGTCAGACGATTATATATGGCACGGTGAGGCACGGCAAATCTGTTCCGAAGCCACCATGCTTCGGCCCGGCTTGAACTGCCGAGGACAGCCACGGCTTTATTAAGATGCGACGATTGGACCGGTTTCTGTGACTGAAACGGGTCGTTTACAGTCGAAATTTTAAAATAATAAAAAAACCAGATTGCCCTGAATCACGGTTGACTTTTTCCCGCCGATGTTGCTAGTCTCCGAAATACCAAGTCGATTACGGTGAATGGGATTAAGCCGGTTCACCCGAATCGCAAAGGGAATACCGGTGCTAGGACAGATCACTTTTGCCTCACCGGGTCAACATGAAGGCCACTGCCGCAGGTGGTCAGTAGATTAACGGTTAAGCATTAAACGGAACGGCCTTACCGAGGTCCGACCCGCGACCCCAAGTATCCAACCTGGCCTGGCGAATTTCAATTAGGGCGTACAGTCCCCGGGTGTTCTATTGCCTTTTTTAGCCACTTGGGAACGAAAAGGCCGGTCTAACGGGTACCTGAACAATCGAATTTGGCCTGGTGCACTGGCTGCGCCAGAACTTTGAGTGAGGGTGATGAGAGGGAGAGTGTGGGAGCTGCAACTGGGGCGGGAGCAGACTCATGAGTGAGTCTACGGCCCGAGAGGTATGGCGGGCAGTGTTGGGAGATCTTCAGTTGCAGCTCCCACGCCCTACTTTTGAGACCTGGCTAAAACCGACTGAAGGCATCGCTTACGATGACAATGTTTTCGTAGTTGAAGCGCCCAACTCCTTCGCCGTGGAGTGGTTGGAGCGCCGGATGTATCACGCCCTCCAGAAAACCCTCCGCAAGGTTTCCGGGCGAGAGTTCGAACTTAAATTACAGGTCAAATCAGAGGGTTATTTCTACGCCGTGGAGCAGGCTCCGGCGGCCCCTGATCCGGTGGTCAGCGCGACACCCACCACCCCACCGCTGTTCGAGATTCGGTCTTTCAACCCCAAGTACACCTTCGACTCGTTCGTCGCTGGGCCTTCCAACCGGTTGGCTTTGAGCGCTGCCCGGGCGGTGGCGGAATCCCCTGGCCAGACTTACAACCCGTTGTATCTACACTCAGGATCAGGGCTGGGCAAGACCCATCTATTGCAGGCGATAGGCAAGACCTGCGCCAGCCGTGGTATGTCGGTGCTCTACGTGACCTCCGAGCAGTTTACCAATGAGTTCATCACTGCCATCCGGAACCGGACCACGGAGGATTTCAGACGCCGCTACCGGTCGGTGCAGGTGCTGTTGATCGACGATGTCCAGTTCCTCAGCGGCAAGGAACAGACCCATGAGGGTTTTTTCCACACATTCAATGAACTGCATAACGCCGGGAACCAGGTGGTCATTTCGGCAGACCGCGCTCCTCGCGAACTGGGTGCCATAGAGGACCGGCTTCGCTCTCGCTTTGAAGGCGGGTTGATTGCCGACATTCAGCCACCGGACCTGGAGACCCGCATGGCCATCCTGGCCAACAAGGCCGATCAGCTGCGGGTCGAGATGGAAGACAGTGTCATAGAGCTGATTGCCAAGCGTGTCCAGCGCAATGTGCGGGAGTTGGAAGGCAGCCTGAACCGCATGGTGGCCTACTCTCAGTTGATGAATTCGACTATCACGCTGGAGTCGACCCTGCAGATTCTGAATGAGATGGCCCCGGAAACCAACGGCCGTTCGATAGACCCGCAACGCATCTTCGAACAGGTGGCAATGTTCTACGCCCTTACGGTGGGCGACCTGATTGCTAAGAACCGGACTAAGAAGGTGGCCCTGGCCAGGCAGGTTGCTATGTATCTGCTGATCTACGAACTGGAGATGTCCCCCACACAGGTGGGGCGGATGCTGGGCGGGCGGGACCATTCAACCGTGATCCACGGCGCGGGCAAGATCAACGGCGAGGTCGCTGAGAACGGTCAGATACGGCAAGAAGTATTGGCCATCAAGGACGCGATCTTCGCCTAGGGGTTTGGTGGGCGAATCCGGCTGGACTCCCGCGGGCTGCGGAAATTCTCCTAAATCCCCCTTTATTAAGGGGGGATTTTTTTGTCCCCTCATTTCGTAGACGAGATTTGCGGGGGAATTTTGGATTTTATCGGGTACAATAAGTAAGTATGCAAGAACTCAAATCACATGCCATCGTAAAAACCCATGAGCTGGCGCTGAAGGGCAAGAACCGCCCGTGGTTCATGCGCAAGCTAACCGACAACCTACGCATTGCCACCCGTGGAGCTGGCGTTGAACGCGTCTGGAAAGGCCAGTTGATGGTCGGTCTAACCTTAGCTGATGAGGAATGCTGGCCCGAGGTTAGGGCCCGCCTGAGGGAAGTGTTTGGCGTCGCCAAGTTCTATAAGGCCTATGAATTGCCTCAGGACCTGGATGGTCTGAAGTGCAGGCTGCCCGAGATGCTGGAGAGCCGCAGCTTCAAATCCTTCCGGATTACCACCAACCGGGCCGACAAGCGGTTCCAAATGACCTCCGAAGAGGTCACCCGGGACCTGGGAGCCTTTGTCAAAGACCTGACCGGGGCTGATGTCAGCCTCAAGGAACCGGAATTAACCATCTACGTGGATATCCAGCACAAAGGGATGTTGTTGTACTTCGACGAGGTCAAGGCTCACGGCGGACTGCCGGTGGGGGTCAGCGGCAAGGTGGCCGTGATGCTTTCCGGGGGCATTGACTCTCCGGTCGCCGCCTGGCAGATGATGAAACGCGGTTGCCAGGCAATGTTCGTCCACTTCCATAGCTACCCGCTGGTGGATCGCACGTCGATGGAAAAAGCGACCGATCTGGTGGAACACCTCACCAGGCATCAATACGAGTCCGACCTGTTCATGGCGCCCCTGGGCGAGATTCAGAAGCAGATCATCTTATCGTGCCCGCCGTCCTACCGGGTGGTGCTCTACCGTCGGTTCATGGTGCGGATCACTGAGGCTCTGGCCAGACGCAACCGGGCCAAGGCGATCATAACCGGCGAAAGCTGTGGTCAGGTAGCTTCCCAAACACTGGAAAACATCGCCGTGGTTGACCAGTCAGCCGGCATGCCGATACTGCGGCCGTTGATTGGACACAACAAAGATGAGATTGTGAACATGGCCCAGGACATCGGGACGTTCACCACCTCGATCCTCCTCGATCAGGACTGCTGCACCCTGTTCGTCCCCAAGCATCCCGAGACCAAAGCAGACTTGGCTACGGTATTGCGCCTGGAAGAGTCCCTGGCCGTCGATGAGATGGTCAAGGCATCGGTCGAGAACACCGAGCGGACCCATTTCACCTCTCCGGTGGTCGCCGCACCAGCTCGGTAGCCATGACTCGGACCATCTCTCCGGGTGACTTGCCCACCGTGGATACTGTCAGCCGTAACCGGTTATTGAAAGACGTCATTAAGGGCGTCTCCCGTTCTTTTTACCTGACCCTTCGCGTCCTCCTCAAGAACCTGCGTGAACCGGTGGGCCTGGCCTACCTGCTAGCCAGAACAGCCGACACAATCTCCGACCAGCGCCGGCGCGCCGGGTTTTCTGGGGTGAGGTTGGATGATTTGTTGGTTTTCAGGGGGCAGGTTGAGGGGCCGGCAGATTTGGAAGTGTTGCAGGGGTTGGCGGCCCGGTCGCTGGATGGGGCGTCGACTGAAGAGCAGGTCATGTTTGGGTCTATGGTTGATTCTTTCTCCTTGTTGCAGTCTCTGGATGAGGCTGACCAAGAGCAGGTCAGGTGGGTGGTCATGACTCTGACTCAGGGCATGGAGATGGACCTGACCGTCTTCCCTGCTGAGGACTCGGGCGGCCTGGCGGCATTGCCTAGCGCCGCCGATCTGGACCGGTACACCTACCTGGTGGCTGGGTGTGTCGGTGAATTCTGGACCAAGATCACGACTGCTCACGACTCCAGCTTGAAGGAGTGGGACGTAGCCGATATGTCAGAGGTTGGCGTTCGGTTCGGCAAGGCCCTGCAGCTGACCAATGTCTTACGTGACATCTCCGGCGACCTGCGAAACGGCCGCTGCTACATCCCTGAAGATGAGCTGATGGCTGCGGGCCTCACTCCTCAGGACCTGCTTGACCCCGCGAATGAACCGCGCGCCAGAGCAGTGCTGGTTCCATGGATGCAGATCGCCTTGGGTCATTTCCAGGCTGCTGAAGACTATCTGCTGGCGGTACCGCGGAGTTCTGTTCGGCTGCGGCTGGCCTGCCTGTGGCCGCTGTTATTGGGGCTGGCGACCTTGGTTCGCCTGGCAAGCAGCGGCAGATGGCTGGATCCCGAATCCACTGTCAAAGTAAGCCGCCGCTGGGTTTACCGCACGATGCTAATGTCCCTCCCAGCCGTCATCTCCAACTCCCTCCTCCGCCGCTGGATAAAAAACCTTCGCCGTCAGGCAGAAAACTCGATCTAGCCCAAATACCCTCAGGAAACCTGTGAAGCAAGAACCCCGGCTGCGCCGGTCGGTGGTAGTATTGGTTGGTCGATTTTTAGCTTACTTATTCATGCCCGCTGGAGCTTCAGATGGAGTTCGGACTTTTCGTAGAGTTTCCCTCGAACGAGCACACCACCCAGGCGCAGATATTAAAAGATTCAATGGAGTTGATCGACGCGGCTGAGGAATCCGGTTCTGAAGGGATCTGGCTGGCGGAATTCCATGCGGCGCGGAAGAAGGCGGGCCACACCGGGACCGTGGACGTCGGATTAAGGGTGCCGGTGTACGTGGCTGAAACCAAGGAAAAGGCCTATTCCGAACCCAAAGAAAGTATCATGTACCAGATGCAGCGACTGATCCGGGTGATCACCGATTACGTCGTACAGACCGGGATAACGGTGGGCGACGACCGGGCCAGCCAGGCCAACGCCTTCAGTCCATGTCCTACGAGGACGTGTTGGACAACATTGCTATATATGGCACCCCTGACTCCGTTGTGGAGAGATTACAGGAACTCCAGGAAGAGCTGGGTATCAACCAAGTGATTTATGAGGTCAACTTTGGCTGCAGCGTTCCGCTGGAACACCAGATCAAAGCCGTCCAGTTGATCAATGAAAAGGTGGCCCCAAAACTAGATTAGCTGAAAGCAGACCGCTGACAGCCCGTAGGGAGAAAAAATGCCTAAATTCGTGCACGTTTATACCGACCTCGATGGAAACTCCGTGATCGAGGAAAAAGAGTTCGAGATGACGGAATTTCTGGACACCGAGGGCGCCCACGGGCTGGCCTCATCAGTCGAACAGACCCCTGGCATATCCTTCCGCATGGTCAAGGCGGGGTATTTCTTGGACTTTCATACCGCCCCCCGGCGTCAATACAGCATTTCGTTGACCGGCTCCATCGAGCTAGGCCTCCCTGACGGCACCCTCAAGCAATACGGCCCTGGAGCAGTGCTTTTGGCCGAAGACATGACCGGCACCGGACACTCCACCCGCGTCATAGGCAACGAAGACCGATTTACCATCATCATCCCGCTTTCCGATTAACCCGCCCGAAGACGGAGACATCAAAATGACCCAGCAAAACCTGCTGCAGGGGGGG
>Ga0315339_1003195_pt1 | contig 11681 bp, 11 predicted proteins | sample ASW17metaG_FD_204514 | JGI IMG/M metagenome (GOLD analysis project Ga0315339, IMG submission 204514) | Ammonia-oxidizing marine archaeal communities from Pacific Ocean, United States - ASW #17 | ecosystem: Environmental > Aquatic > Marine > Oceanic | place: USA: California | collected 2016-12-05
GTTGCGGAACATGAACGCGACGACCACGGCGATGGCCAGGAAAATGACGCTGAACATCAACCGCTTGCGCAGCTCGTCGAGGTGCTCGCGCAGCGTCATGCCGTCGTAGTCAATCATGCGTCACTCTGCCCGCCGAGGGACCGTCGCCGGCGTCGTCGGGCTCGCGGGCAACCGCGTCGTCGGGGGGCTGGATGAGGTCGCGGGGCGGAGCGCTCGCGGACGGCGTCTCGTCGAGTTGCACGGTGGCGGCGTCGGCCATACCACGGAGTACCCGCTGCGCCTCGCGCCACCAGCGTCCGGTCTGGCGTGCCACGTCCACCATGCGCGCAGGCCCCAGCACCAGCAGCGCGATGATGAGGATGATGAGGATTTCCATGTTACCGATGCCGAAGAGGTTCATTCCGCGCTCGGCCCCTTCGGGGGGCGGGGCCTTCTGGCGTTCTTGACGACGACGCCCGCGCGCTTGGCGCATTCGGGGCAATGAGCGAGCTCGGGCCACTGCATCGCGGGCAAGGGCTTGAGGCGCAGGCCGAAACGCTCCGTCGCCTTAAGCAGCTCGCAGACCGGCAAGCCCACGACGTTCAGGTAGCAGCCCTTCACCCCAGACGCAGGCGCAAAACCATCGTGCTGCACGGCGTAGGCGCCCGCCTTGTCGAATGGGTCCCCTGACGCAATGTAAATCTCGATCTCTTCCTCGGTGTAGGCGCGCATGTCGACCCGCGAAGCGCGGTAGGCCGTCCGCTCCTCGCCGGTGGCCGCGTCGATGAGCGCGATACCCGTAACGACGCGGTGCTCACGTCCGCGCAGCGCCGTAAGCATGCGCCAGGCGTCGACGACATCAATCGGCTTGCCCAGCAGTTCGCCGTCAAGCTCGACGACCGTGTCGGCGCCGAGAACCGCGCCCGAGTCGCGGATGGCAGCGGACGTACGGGCCTTGGCCAGCGCTCGCATCACGGCAACGTCGTGGGCCTCCTGGCCGGGTTCAGCTGCGGGCTCTTCAACGTCGGTCGCGCCATTGTCGAAGTCGATGCCCAGTTGCGTCAGGATGTCCTGCCGACGGGGGGAACTCGACGCCAGCACAAGCCGCGAGCGCGCGTCCAACTGGGCCTTGCGGTCGATGTCCAACGTGAGGACTGACACACTTTCCACGTGGTAGGTCTGCGGGAACATGTCCACAGGCGTAACCGAGTCGAGGGTGTACGGGCCAGCCGTGAGCAGGGCCAAGTCGCGGGCCAGGGTTTCGGGGTCGCACGAAACATAGACCAACCGTTTGGCCGGATAGTCCACCAACGCGTTGATGGTGCCGGGCATGCAGCCCGCACGGGGCGGGTCCACGATGACGGCGTCGATGTCCTCCGCCACCAGTTCGGCGAGCACGTCCTCGGTGCGCGCCTCGCGCAGCTCAACGTTGGCGATTTCGGCGACATTCACCCGCGCGTCGGCGACGGCGGCTGATGAATCCTCGACCGCGATGGCGCGCTTGACGTGGTCGGAAATGAGCACAGCGAAGGTGGCGACGCCGGCGTAGGCGTCGACGACGGTTTCGTTGCCGGTGAGGGCGAGGGCGTCGATCACCTTGGTCATCATGCGCTCTGCCTGGTGAGTGTTCACCTGAAAGAAGGAGGGCGATGACACCTGGAAGGTGTGGCCGAGCACTAACTCAGTGTAGTGCTTCTGGCCTGACGCCAAGGGTACGCCCGGGTCGGTGAATCTCGGCTGGAGAAGCCAATCGCCGGAGTTTTGACCGTGGCGCAGCGACAGCTGGGTTGTTTCGGCCACCTTGCCCTGGAGCTTGCCCATGGCCTCGTTGATCCAATCGTCCATGAGCAGGCAGCGGTCGATCACGATGTGCCGTCGTTTTTCGCGGTGGACGTAACCGAGTTGACCAGGGCCTTCGCCGGAGTGAGTGTCTTCGGCCTCCCCGTCAGCGTACCAACTGGGTTTCGAGATGGTGAAGCGGGCGTGGTTGCGGTAGCCCAGGGGCTCGGGGCTGGCCAGGGTCTGGCCCACAATGGCGCCGTCCAGCCCGCCGAGCCGCTCGAGTGCGTCCACCACGGCTTCGCGCTTCATCTCCAGCTGGCGCTCGTAGGCGATGTGCTGCCACTGACACCCGGTGCACTCACCCACGTAGGGGCACGGGGCGGCGACGCGATGGGGGGAGGGCTCGAGGACCTTGACCACCTGCGCAGCGATGTACCCTCGGCGCTCGCGAACGATCTCGGCGATGACGGTCTCGCCGGGTATGCCGCCGAAGACGTAGACGGGCTTGCCGTTGACCTCGGCCAGCGCTTCACCGAGTCGGCCAAGGCCATCGAGGGTAAGCGTCAGCAATCGTTGTTCTTGCGTAGGCGTGGCGGTCATCCGTCCGAGTTTACCAGCCGAGGCGCGCCTGGAAGTCTATCTCGACTTTCATCCCGTCTAGCGGGCGAGGCGGGACACCGGCGTGAACCGGCCATCCGTGAGTCGAACGATGGTGGTCGGGTCCTCATGCCAGTGACCATTGTGGTCGGTGAAGCTGAACCGCAAGAATCCCGTCGCGCCGACGATGGGACCGGCCGACTCCAGGTAGGTGATCTGGTCATCGAGATCGCTCCCGTTCGCAAGCGCCGCGACCAGCAAGCGGAGACAGTCCCAGCCGAAGCCGTGGCTCGCAGTGGTGACCAGGCCATCGTCGGTGCTGGCAAGCCGGTTCATGAGCGCGAGCTCCTCGGAAGAAGCATCGGTGCTGCGCAGGAAGAGGTCGATGAAATCGTAGCCTTCGCCGTCCGCCGCACAGCGCTCGGCGAATTCGCGGCACACCATGCCGCGCGAGAGGAGCACGCGAGGCCGACCCCCAAGGCGATTCAGCGCGGGAGCGAGGTCGATGAGCCGGTCGACTTCAGAGCCCATGACGCAGACGGCGTCCGCCTGGTGGGTTTCGATGGCCCGCGCCACGTTGACGTCCGCGTCAGCAGTCAGGCCAATGTCAACGAGGGTCGACAGGACGCCGAGCTCAGTCGCGGCGTCTGCAATGCAGCGAGCCGCGTGCACCTGGAACTCACCGGGCGTATGAAGTACCGCCAACCGTTGCACGCCTTGCTCGCCGTGCAGGTACGCCATCGTGCCATTCGCGGTGATCTGCGACGGCACACCGATGTGAAAGACGTTGCGTCTTCCTTCGCCGACCCTGGGGTTGTTGTTGCCGGTGGCGTAGAGGACACCGCGGGCCTCGCAAGATGCAGCGGCCTGGACCGAGAGCGGCACGGGGAGGATGCCGAGCAGTGCGTCGCACTCTGCGTTTCCGAGCAGCTCGTCGAGTCGTTGCGGCAGCTGTGCGTCGTCCACGAAGGGCCGTTCCACCAGCTCGAGTTTGGGGGCGACGTGTGACGCCTCTCGCGTATGCCCGGCAGCTAGGCGAACGCCAAGCAACTGCTCGGCGGCCCCGGTACCTAGCCCGTTGACCTGATGGATGACGCCGATGCGCATGGAGCGTGTCCTCAACCTGATCTGTGGACGAATGTACACCGCGAGTGGTGGCTCGTCGACTCGTGTGGTTGGCGAGGCAGGGCTGGCTGACATTGGTTCGGGATCCGCGGGCCTCACCACGAACGGAACGAGGGCAGGAGGTTAGGAGGGGAGGAGGCGGCAAATGAGGTCATCTTCCAGCCGTTTGATATGTTGCTCACATGCCACGAGTCATGGGGGGTGGCGGCTTGGACGTGACCGCGGTACGACCAGGGGAAGCTGTACCGCATGTTTCTGGACGATGGGCCCAAGGCCATACACGCGATTATGGTGAGCCTGGCTGCCGCGCGGGTGCACGAGCGCAGCATGGCCGACGGGCGTGATCGTGAATATTCGTTACGGCTCCTTGCGTGCAAACGAAGCGCCATGCCAGCGACGCTAACGCACCGGGGCCGCGCCCACGGCGTGATCGAGCGCTACATGGGCGCCATCGGGCTGGAGCCCGCACAGGTGTCGGCGTTGCGCAGCGCGCTAGTGGAGCCCTGACCACTGGTAGACTCGCGCCCTAACTAGCCATTGCGGAGAGCACCCATGAGCCTCGATCACGACCACCTGCATCACTTCGCCCATGCGCTGATGGACGCAGGGCATTCGCTCAATCCTATCGCGCCCTTCACCGATGAAGCGCCGGAGATGGAGGTGGCCGACGCCTACGAGATCGCCGCGGACATCATCGGGCACAAGATCGGCAGCGGGCGCAAGGTGGTGGGGATGAAGGTTGGGGTGACCACGGCGGGCGCCATGAAGACGTTCGGCATGGACACACCGGCCTACGGAATCATCCTGGACGACATGACGGTGCGCGACGGCGGACGGGTGAAGGCGTCGAGCCTGATCCAACCGAAGATCGAGGCGGAGATCGCCTTCCGGCTCAAGGCGCCGCTGCTAGGGCCCGGCGTGGACGTGGCACAGGTGCTGGCCGCGACGGACTACGTGTTCCCGGCGCTGGAGATCATCGACTGTCGGTTCGAGGGCTGGCGCGTGAAGCAGCAGGACCTCATCTCCGACAACACGGCGTCCGCACTGGTGGTCCTCGGCAACGCGCACCTCTCGCCCGGCGACCTGGACCTGGTCACCGAGCAGGCGGTGATGGAGGTCGACGGCGTGGAGACGGGCCGTGGCACCGGAGCGGAGGTGCTGGGGCACCCGGCGGAGGCGGTCGCGTGGCTGGCCAACAAGCTGGCCGAGCAAGGCCACGGCATCCAGGCGGGTCAGTTCGTCATCCCGGGATCGATCGTAGCCCCGCCGGCGGTGGCAAAGGGCAACGTGATCACGGCGGCATACGCGAGCCTGGGCGTGGTCTCAGTGAGTTTCACGTAGAGGCTTCCCGCTGCCGGTTAGCCGGCGGGCGGGTACGTGCGGGTACGTGGTGGACAGAGTACTGGGCATCGACTGTCTGGTTGGCGCGGTTCAGGGCTAGTTCTGGGGCGGCTGTGGGGCGGTTCGGGCGCTCGGATTCTGCGCGCTGATCTCCGACGCCTCACAGAAGGGCGCGTGCTACCTCATGCTCATCAACCGGGCGGGGTCGATCTATCAAGACCCGCAAGCGATGGCGGAGTTCTGCGCGAAAGTCGAGGCGGACTACTGGCGAAGCTGTCTGCTGGCGTAGTTGTCCTAGGTCTACTGCTACCATGAATGGCCTATGGAAGCCGCAGACGATCAACGCTTGGTGGAGGCCATCGAGCGCACGCGCGTGGTCCGAGCGCCCCAGCGAGCGCTGGCGACGTTCGGGACGACGGCGGTGCGCTACTACCTGGTGACCGAGCCCGCGTACGTCGACCTCCCGGGCGCAACGAAGGAGCCGGAGGCGGTGGTACGCGAGGGCGTGGTGCGCGCGGAGCGCCCGCGGGTGGTCACGCCCTACTATCTCTCTCGCCACGAGGGGTTTGGCGAGCACGCGCAGGAGTATCTCGACTACCTGGTGCGCGAGCTCGGGCCGGATTCGCCGGGCCTGCTGTACACGTACAAGAACGAAGCCATGGAGACGAGCGTGGTCACGGGCACGCCAGGTGAGGTGGCGGGCCGCCTGGGCGAGCGCCTGGACCGCGAGCGCAAGGCGCTGGCAGCCGTGGTGCGAGGTGTTGACGAGCTGTGGGACGTGTCGCTGATGAAGTTCATCTACGAGCTGACTGACCAATCCGTCCAGACCAACGTTGATGACCTGCGCGGACGCGGTTTGCTGGGCGTCGAGGACGGCATCCCGCGCGAGGCCCGCCGCCGCATCGAGCGCCTCCTCGGTCGCGCGGCGAGTGGGCAGGTTGAGCCGTCGACGGTGCATCAGGAGCTGGAGCGCTGGGGACTGTTCGAGGAGTACCAGGACCGCTTCCTCGCGCTGTTCAGGGGCCGCTGACCGAATGCCGCTGAATTTCACCGACCCAAAGATCCACCGTCATTGGCGGCGCTATTCAGCGCAGGTGTCGCTGGCAACGGCAACGCTGGGTGCCGCGCTGGTCGTCGCGCGGGCGCGGTCGAAGCGCGCGCCGTGATCGTCGCGGCGATCGCGTCCACGGCGTTCGTGCTGTTCATCTCGCCGGAGAGTGCGTCCGCCCAGCCAAGCCATGCGCTTGGCGGTCACATGCTGGCGATTATCGTCGGCAGCGCGCTGGCGCTTGTCGTCGACACCGGTGTGGGGACGGCGCTGGCCATCGTGGCGCACGGGTTCGCGTGGGATCTGGTGGCGTTCGTCGCGCTGGCCGTGCTGATCATGGTGGGGGTTCACCGGGCGCTCCGCGGTAAGCTCGTAGGCCTGTTTTAAACTCCTGCCGGATTCGCCAACGCTGGGTTTGATGCAAGCGGCGCGCCGCAGACAGCGGTGGACCGGCGCGTTCGAGCTCGATCTCGCGGCCGCCTCATCCTGCAGGTGGTCACGATTCCATGTAGTAACGGGTCGGACGCCTGAGGCGTTCAAGGGCTTCGATCCAGTCAGGCTCGCCCGTCCCCTCCCACTCGACGAAGCACGAGCCCGGCGCCGCGAATTCGGGCAACCGCGAGACGAGGTTCGCGTGCACCCGTCCAGCGACGTATCGCTCCTTGGCCTCGCGGCTGCGCCAGACAGTGTAGGTCCAAAACTTCTTGGCCCACCAGCGTCCTTTGATGCCCCCGAACGCGAAACCATTGGCCTTGCGCGCCTGTTGGTATGTGCCCATGTGCAGGCCCATGAAGCTAAACACTTGGCTGAACGCGCGGACTTTGATGAACTCGGCAACGTGGATGTGAACCGCCGCGTCCCGCTCCGCCGCCTCCGCCCGCATCTGCAGCACGTGCTCGTCATGCTCCAGGCGGAGCTGCTCGACCGGGATCACCAGCGGCTCCGGTGGATCCAACACCCGCAGGCCCTCGTCTGCTTCGTCAGGATTCGCGTCCGGCCGGATGGGTTGACGCCCTTGGGCGCGCAGATCCTGGGTCGGTTCGTTGGACTCTTGGGGGTCTTGCGGGTCTGGCATCGTCACTCGCTTGGCTATGAGATGTGGGCGGCGCCGTTGACTTCGAGAAGAGCGCCGGAGACATAGTTGGACAGATCGGAGCAGAGGAACAGCGCCGGGCCCGCTGCCTCATCCACCGTGCCTGGGCGTTTCATGGGCAGCGCGTCCAGCACCTTGTTGCGCGCACGCTGCGGGATACCGAGCACGGCCTCGCCGACGCGCTCCTCCTGCGACTCGCGAGCGCGGGTGAGGCGGGTGTCGATGGTGCCGAACGCCAGCGAGTTGGCGAGTATGTTAAACATCGCGCCTTCGATGGCGAACGTGCGCGTAAGGCCAGCGATGCCCGCCTTCGCCGCCGAGTAGTTGGCCTGCCCCAAATTGCCGAAGCCAGATTGCGACGAGACCGTGACGATGTGCCGCGCGGGAGGCGTACCCCCCTCATCGGTGACGCGCTTGGCGTTCTCGCGCATGACCTTGAAGGCGTCGCGCAGCACGCGGAATGTGCCCGTGAGGTGGACGTCGATGATGGCTTGCCACTGATCGTCGCCCATGCGGTGAGCCATGCCGTCCCACGTGAAGCCCGCGGCGGTAAAGACGAGGTGAATGTCGCCGAACGACGCCACGGCGAGCTCGGCGAGGCGCTCGCCGATGTCGGCGTCGCCCACGGACGCTGCGAGGCCAACAGCCTGCCCGCCCATGGCGTGAATCTGACCAATCGTATCGTCCAGCGGGTCCTGGTCGAGGTCGTTGGCGACGATGAGCGCACCCTCGTCGGCCAGCCCCAGCGCGACGGCCTGGCCGATGCCGCGGCCGGCGCCGGTGACGATGGCTACTTTTCCGTTGATTCCCTGCACGTGTCCCCCTTGGTGGCGGTGTCGCGTCATTTTACGGTGTCCTGCATCAAAAAGATTCAGCACACCAACCTCATCCTCGTACCGGGGATACACGCACCGAGCGATACGGAATCCGCAAGCTAGAGCCAACAGCTTCACTTGTGCTTCAATTCATAGATTTGTTCTATGTCCCCGATCGACCTTTACCTCTGGACTGGCGGTTCAAAAACGGTTTGCGAGGCCACATGGGGTCACTTATACTCAGGAATCAACCCAGCGCGGACGCCGTTCGTGCCGTCCGGTCCTGTCGCGGGCCAAAGGTTTCATCTATGACCAGATCCGTTTCATGACCCGGTTCGACGTCGCGATCATCGGTGGCGGGCCGGGCGGCTACGTCGCCGCGATACGGGCCGCGCAACTGGGATTCAGCGTCGCGTGCATCGAGCGGGAAGCCCTGGGTGGCGTGTGTCTGAACTGGGGGTGCATCCCCAGCAAGTCGCTGATCCGCAACGCCGAGGTGCTGAACACCGTGCGCGGCGCGGAGGATTTCGGCATCAGCGTCGGTCAGATAGAGGCAGACTATAGCGTGGCGGTGGAGCGCAGCCGCAAGGTCGTCGATCGCCTGACGCGAGGCGTAGCGGCGCTGTTCAAGAAGCACGGCGTGACCCGCCTGGAAGGGCACGCGGAGCTGATGGGCCCGCACACTATCGCGCTGGGCGACGAACGGGTCGAGGCGACGAACATCATCATCGCGACGGGAGCGCGGCCGCGGCTAGCTCCCGGCATCGAGATCGACGGCGAGACGGTGGTGACGTACCGGGAGGCGATCCTGCAGGAAACGGCGCCCCGGGATGCGGTCATCGTCGGGGGCGGGGCCATTGGGCTTGAACTCGGCTTCGTGTACAACGCCTATGGCGCGAAGGTGACGGTGGTGGAGGCGCTCTCGCGCATCCTGCCGAATGAGGACGACGAGGTCTCGACGGCGCTGGCCCGGTCCTTGCGCAAGCAGGGGCTGGATGTGCTGACCGACTCGATGGTGAAACGGATCGAGCAGACGGACTCGGGCGTGATCGTGCACATCGAGACGCCCGACGACGACGACCTATGCGTGCCCGCCGATCGCGTGCTGGTGAGCATTGGCATCGTCGGGAACACGGAGGACTTGGGGCTGGAAGCGGCAGGCGTGGAATTAGAGGCTGGGTTCATCAAAGTAGACGATGAGCTACGAGCAAACGACGACGGGATATACGCAATCGGCGACGTAACGGGTAAACTGCCGCTGGCGCACGTCGCGCAGGCGCAGGGCGTGTACGTGGCGGAGCGACTGGCCGGCGAAGAGGCCTACCCCATCGACTACCTGGCGGTGCCGCGCGCGACGTACTGCAGCCCGCAAGTCGCGAGCATGGGACTGTCCGAGCGCGAGGCGGCCGAGCAGGGACGGGACGTGAAGATCGGGAAGTTTTCGTTCCTGGCCAACGGCAAAGCGTTGACGCTGGGCGATTACGACGGGTTCGCGAAGGTGGTGGTGGATGCAGGAACGGGCGAGTTGCTAGGGGCGCATCTGGTAGGCACCGACGTGACCGAACTGCTGGGTGAACTGAGTCTCACGCGGCTGCTGGAGGGAACGAACGTGGAGATCGGCGCGGTGATAAACGCCCATCCCACGCTGTCAGAAGCGGTAAAAGAGGCTGCGCTCGCGGCCGATGGCAAGGCGATCCACGGATAGGCGGGGAGCGCCTGGCAGGCAGAGGAGGAACGAATGAGCGGATACGACATGGCCATCGCCATTGGCGGAGAGGCGGGGCAGGGAATCGCTACCCCCGGCGACATCCTGGCGCGGCTCTTCACGCGGCGAGGCCTGCACCTGAACACGTACAACGCGTTCCAGTCGATCGTGCGTGGCGGGCACATCTTCCTGACCATGCGGATGACTGAAGAGATGAAGTACTCCCACGGCGACAAGCTGGACATGCTGGTGTGCCTGAACCAAGACACCCTGACCAAGCATTTGCACCTGATGGGCCCCGGCACCGCCGTGGTGTACAACGGCGATAACGCTACCCCTGGGCAGATGGAGGACGGCGTCCAGTTGTGCCCGCTGCCCATCGGCGAGCTCACGGGCACGCCGCGCGCGGGGCTTAACCAGAACACCGTGATGATCGGCACGGTGATGTACCTGCTGGGGCTCGATTTCGAGATCCTCAAGGAGAGCATCACCCAGCAGTTCCAGCGCAAAGGTGACAAGGTGGTCGAAGACAACGTGCGCGTCGCCCAACTGGGTTACGACCACGCCGTCAAGCACTTCACGGCGTTTATTTCGCAGATCCCGACCTTCGACAAGCAGTACGGGATGTGGTCCGGCAACGAGGCGATCGGCATGGGCGGCGCCGCCGCGGGCTGCAAGTTCTACGCGGCCTACCCCATGAGCCCGTCCACCGGCGTGCTGCACTGGTTTGCGCAGAATGCTCGCCACTTCGGGGCGATGGTTCGGCAGATCGAGGACGAGATCGGCGTGGCGAACATCATCATCGGCGCCGCGCACACGGGCGTCCGCTCGATGGCGGCGACGTCTGGCGGTGGGTTTGCCTTGATGACCGAGGCCGTCGGCGCGGCGGCGATGATGGAGATCCCCGCTGTCTACATCGATGTGATGCGCGCGGGGCCGTCCACGGGCGTGCCGACGAAGACAGAGCAGGGCGACCTGTGGCAAGCCCTCGGCGCCAGCCAGGGCGACTTCCAGCGATTCATCGTTGCGCCGCTCACGGCGCGTGACGCGTTCGACACGATGCCAGAGATTTTCAACCTGACCGACCGGTTCCAGACGCCTGGCATCGTGCTCTCGGACCTCCTCATTTCGGAGGGCCGCTACTCGGTGGACCCGGACGATTTGAACATGCATCCGGAAATCGACCGGGGCGCGACGATCACCGAGCCGTCGACCAACGGTGGCGAGTACCAGCGCTACCAGTTCACGGACAACGGCGTTTCCCCTCGCGCGGTCGCCGGTCTCGAAGGATATGTGCACGTCGTCGCGACGGACGAGCACGAGGAGAACTCGGGGCTCATCTCGGACGAGTGGACCAACCCGCACAAGCGCCGCGCCATGGTGGAAAAACGGGCGCGCAAGTTCGACAACATCGTTGACGAGATCGTGGGGCCGGAACTGGTGGGCGACGCCGATGCCGAGGTGACGCTGATCGGCTGGGGCTCAACCTACGCCGCGATCGTCGATGCGCTGCCAATCCTAGCCGAGCGCGGCATCAACGCGAACTACCTGCCGGTGCGTTGGCTGGTGCCGTTGCACGCTGAGAAGATCGCGCAGGTGTTCGCGGACGCCAAGCGGACCATCATCGTCGAAAACAATCACTCGGGCCAGTTCGCGCGATTCCTGCGCGGCGAGACGGGGCTGGTCGCGGACGGACACATCCGCAAGTACGATGGTGAGCCCTTCATGCCTCACCACATCGCCGATGGGGTCATCGACAACATCGTGAACAAGACTGAACAATACATTCCGTACCAGGAAGTAGTGGTCTAAGGGGACTCCAATGACGACGACCATCGAACTGACGGCAAAGGATTTCAAGGGCAAGGTCGATCCCGACTGGTGCCCCGGTTGTGGCGATTTCGGCGTGCTCAACGCCCTGCAGCGTGCGTGCGCTGACGTTGGCCTACAGCCCCACGAGATCGTAACCATAAGCGGCATCGGCTGCTCATCCAACCTGCCGGGCTACATTAACACCTACGCCATGCACACGCTGCACGGACGCTCGCTGGCCTTCGCTACAGGGGTGAAGATGGCCAACCACGAGCTTACGGTGATAGCCACGGGCGGCGACGGCGACGGCTATGGCATCGGCGGCAACCACTTCACGCACACGGCCCGCCGCAACACGGACCTCACGTACCTGGTGATGAACAA
>Ga0315339_1003196_pt1 | contig 11679 bp, 10 predicted proteins | sample ASW17metaG_FD_204514 | JGI IMG/M metagenome (GOLD analysis project Ga0315339, IMG submission 204514) | Ammonia-oxidizing marine archaeal communities from Pacific Ocean, United States - ASW #17 | ecosystem: Environmental > Aquatic > Marine > Oceanic | place: USA: California | collected 2016-12-05
TACCACTGGTAGGTTAGATCATCTCCTGTTGCCTCGACACTTAAGGTTACCGGATCTCCTGTTGTTACTGACTGACTCAATGGCTGCGTCGTAATTTCAGGGGCCGGGACTGCTGGTGGTGCAGGGGAACTCTCGACGCCGAGGGGAGTAAATCCAAAATCATCCATTGCAATATCTGTTAAAAAGCCCCCCGTTTGTGCCTGTGGCGAGGGAGCATTTTTGTATATTATTTTCCCTATACCGCCCGGAGCTCCTAATTCCTCTGCGACAAAAGAGAAAAAGGTAAAGGGAAAACTTGATACCTCAAAACTCATATTTAAGGGAATGTCATTTGTCGAAGTGAGTAGATTATTTTCAGTATCGTAAACTTCAATTGTTCCATCTCCTTCTTCACCTACGGCGGCGTAAAATTCCACTTTTGCCATCGGAGATTCGGTAAAATTAATTTCACCCTCCATTTCATCGAGGACCCGCCAAGAGGCAGATTCATGTTCAGCTATATCACCGGGAGATAAGGGATAAGAGTGGTTAAAGGGTCGCCCCGCACCCCCAGAACCACCGTAAAATATTATCGTAACAATACCACCCGTAAACGTAGCGGTTTCAGGTGACTGACCTAGGGTGAAATTAGCACGGTTAACTCGTACTTTGAAAATGGGATGTCTATTTAAATCTTCAAAATCTTCAAAAAAAGTATTGTTAGGTGGACCTTCCATATTAGTGAAAGTAAGGTCGTCGATTGAGACCTGCCCCGACGGATTGACAATTTTAATTTCTTTAATCCCACTAGTAAAATTTAGATCCGTGGTTACAAATATATTGCTGTTAAAGGCAGTAAAATTTTGTACGGATGGATTAGCCCCTGGACTGATGTCAACTGGTAAACCCTCTACCACTCCATTTTCATGTAATGTATGAAAGTTTTTATCTCTTAATTCTACGCGTCCTCCACCTTGAGTGTCGGCGACATAGAATTGGAGATCCTGAACACCTCTCTCCATTAGTATCTTGCCCTCAGTTGCGCCTGGAACAAGAACCAGGGCCTTAGTGCCTGAATGCGCGAGGGCTGGATTTTCTACCGTTTCCAAGGTAAAGTTTATAACATGGATACTCGTCGGTGATTGGCCAATGACAAATTCTGATCCCTCCGCGGTATCGTTCTCAAAATCGTAAGTGGTTGTCTGTGATAGAACTGAAAAAAAAGGGATTCCAAGTGAAAGACAAAAGGAGGTAATAATTTTCAATTGATACATTTTATTATTTTAGTTTTTTGAATATCTATTTAATTATAACATGAAAATTATGCGTGACTTAAACGCCCCCTAACCAAAAGCATGTAAATGCTAATTATTCGTTTGTCAAATAAGAGCCCAAAGTTGAGCGTAGATTGCGAGAAAGAGGGATATGGCCAAATCCACCCGATTGACCTTTCCTACCGTGAAGAGTTGAATTCTTTATCTGTTCAGTATGTACCTGCTAACTACCCCCATTTCTTAATCCAGTCTTCAAAGGTTATGATACTTGAAGGATTACATAAACTACAGACAAAAAAACCATGGGTTATTTTGATAGTTTTTAATTTCAGCTTACTATATATAAAAAATGGCGGGACAGACGGGACTCGAACCCGCGACCTCCGGCGTGACAGGCCGGCGTTCTAACCAACTGAACTACTGCCCCAATCAGAAATGGCGAAATTACAGCCTAATTTCGCTCTGTCAAGTGACGATTAATTGTGAGTGCAAATTTTGATTAATTCAAGAGCGGTTATTGCCGTTTTTCAATGTATTGATGAAATGCAATCACAATAACTGGTCATTTAGTATTTCAAATTTAATCCTCGCTGTTGCCGTCCAGGTGGGAATTCTCCTGCTCACGGTATTTGTTGTCGTCTTTGTGCCAAGTGACAACTCAGAACCCAAATTTGGCGCGGCGAAAACGATTTATCTTTCCCAGCGTGAATTGGAACATCAGATCTATTTTACCGAGCATCAACAGGTGATGAGTAACCCGCAGTGTATCAAACTCCTATCTACTGCCGCTCTTCTCAACGATACACTGCCCCAACTTCCCTCGTTTCCGATGAAAACCTTTAACCCCTCAACATAAATATCAATTTTCACGACACGAACTCTCTCTTCGGCCAGTTCGAGATTATGGCCGCCTTGAACGGATTGAAATCCAAAACAGCCACTTTCCTTCTCAAACCCGAGGTAATCATTGTCCTCTTCGACGGCAGTTTTCAGCGAAAAGCCCTAGGTAAATCCTGGCAAAAAGTAACCTGGGTGAAGTTGAGAAAGACAATTGATCAGTTACATAACGATGCACCCCATGATGTACGACTCTACTTCGTCAGCTTCCAAGTTGAAGATAACGATAAGTCCGAACTCAAACGCCTCATCCATAAATGCGCCGGCATTTATTGGGATATTAGTCAAAGGTCGTAAGCAGTGAAAGCGTAAATTCGATAATATGAAACATTTTCTGGAGAAACGCGCTCCACCTTTATTTCCCTTATTTTCTTGTGGTTCTTGTACTTTATATGGCTATAAAGACAATACCATGCAGGAAGAAGCAGCAACAGCTACTGAAAAAAAAAGCCCCACGAAGATCCAACACATTGCGGGGTGGCGCTATGCAATATTCTGGCCTTTAAGTCTTTTGCTTCGTTTATGGGGCGCGACGCTGCGCTTTAAAATAACACCTGAGAATCTTCGATTAATTAGCAAATCTGATATCCCTGCAGTGGTCATCATCTGGCACAACTGGCTCTTTGTCGCTTCGGAAATTATACGGCGCTACCGCTATCACCGACTGATGTACGGACTGATCAGCGCTAGTGGCGACGGAGCCTGGCTCACAGCCTTTCTCTCCTTTGCCGGACTTAAGGCTGTTCGCGGTTCGAGCAGTTACCGTGCGATCACCGCAACCCGTCAACTCGTCAACCAAATCAATGCCGGTAACGATATCGCGATTACACCCGACGGGCCCCGCGGGCCCCGCTACCAGTTCAAACCGGGCGCCGCCCTCGTCGCACGCCAGGCGAAATCCCCCGTCCTCCTCATAACTGGTAAATTCCACAACGCCTGGCGCATGAAAAGCTGGGACCATTTTCATCTTCCCAAACCCTTCTCCGTCGTCGAATTTCAATGCCGCTATTACGACAGTTTACCCGAAACAATATCTAATGATGAAGCCGCCAAATTTCTTGGTAATAGCCTGATGGAAATTACCACTGACTCTATGGATTGAAAGGCACATAGTCATAATAATCTTCGTCTCCATTTTAATTCTTACTAATTTAAAAATATTATACAGGACAAACGCGAAGATGAAGATTTTTATATTACAAACTGCTTTCAAACACCAGTTTGGCGAATGGCCCCATCCCCAGGCAGTGAATGCTATAGGGCGAACCTTTCGAACGACCTGGATCGCTTCTTTTGGCGATAGCCCATCTTGCTGTATGAGGAAATAAGAGAGGAATAGACCGGTCCTGTCTTTTCCTGCTGAACAGTGAACAATAACGCCATACCCCTTCTCTATTTCATTCTTTGCAAAGGCATAGGCTTTGGGAAAAGCGCCAGACAAATTTTTTCATTGCCGGGAATGGGCGGGGCATAGTCTGAAAAAGGGGCACACAGGTAATTGATAACCTGGGACTTAAGTTCTTTGGGATCGCACATTCGACCATCATTTACAGAGAGGATCGTGCCGATGCCACCCCTCTCGTAAAGAAATCAGATCCCACGGTTCCGTATCAGGGCCAGGACGGCCGGCAAGTTTATCCTGAATAAGCCAGAAGATTTTATTCATAATGAAGACCGACGTGTTTTCATCAGTCTTAACGCGTATACCGAGTGACGGAGCTTCCCAGGGTAGTTCATTAAAATTTACTTTATAAGGTGCTCTCATGATCCTTTCTTTGCCCTACAATCTGTTTCCGGGCTGTAGTAAAATCACCAACCTAAAATGGACTCCATTTAACATTGGATGCTGTTATCGGTTCATTCTTGCTTGAATACTACACCCATTTGAGAAAAGTCTCAATAATGATTAAACGATTTTCGAAAAACTCTATAATATGAAAACACATTCAGCTCAACTGATGTGCTCAACGATAGCCTCATTCGCCATCCTACTAATTTTCAGCAGCTCACTATTTTCCATGGGCAAAGTGGGGGTGGAAGTCGAGGAGATGGAGGCACTGGAAGCCTGGGTGCATAATGGCTTTGATGGGTTTTCCCAGGGTCAATTCGAAAACGCGGGAAACAATCTCTACGTGAATGCGAAGGGAGAAATTGCGATCATCAATCACTTCGATGTTAACCGCGATGGCTATGTCGACATCGTTCTCGCTAATTCACACGATAAAGTCGAACGCGGCCCCACCTGGGTCTACTCAACTGAAAAAGGTTCGGGTGATAATTGGAAGCGACACCAAATGTCCAGGTCTCGCGGGTATATGAGCAGGGTTATCGATGTGGACGGTGACGGTCATAATGATCTGGTAACGGTGATCGGTCATGATGGAGTCACTTCTGAACTGCCTTTTTATATATATTGGGGTGGCCCCGAGGGTCTGGAAGCGAGCCGGACCGACCTTCATGCAATCGGGTCCTTTGATGTGATCGCCGTTGACATTAACCGTGATGGTCGGCTTGACCTGATCTTGCCCTCGGCGTGGGTAGACAGCCACAATCCGGCAAAGCCACGATTAACCCATGTCTATATACAAGGCGATAACCGTAGCTTTGAAGATAAGGGTAAGGAATATGGCATGATGGCAACGGGATCCGTGGGAATCGCCACAGGAGATCTGAATAATGATGGCCATGCAGATATTGTTTTGGCCAGTTGCCGGGTAGGAAGTGTCGAACTCAATACCGAATCGTTATTATACTGGGGAACGGAGGACGGCGTAAATGCCGAAGAACCACTTATCTTGCCGACTTATGGAGCGCGCCAAGTCATCCTGGAAGATCTTAACGGTGATGGGAGCATAGACATTACTTTCTGTGGCAGTGGTCAAGTTCGCATCTATTGGAATGAAAACGGATCCATAGATATTGAAAGTCCAATAATCATTAAAGGGTCTGGGCTCACTTCAGAATTCAGCACAGAAATAACTCGCGTAGCCATAGCCGATGTCAATGCCGATGAGATCCCTGATCTTCTTACCGCAACTGCCGATGGCGTTCTAATCCGTTCTGGTGACAACCTGGAAAAGGTGAAATCAACGATTCATATGAAAAACTCTCGATGGATAACAGCTGCGGATCTCGACGGAGATGATCTTCCTGAGTTGATCATCAGTAAGCACTTTGAGGGGAATGAATACAAAACAAAGTCTCCTATCTATTGGAATGGGCCAGATGGCTATTCCGAAGACAACACGAGCTGGGTTCCAACGATTGGAGTAATTGGAAATACCGCAGGGGATCTCAACGGGGACGGCATCCCGGAAGTCATCTTTAACAATGTCAATGATGGCCATGTCAGTCATGTGCCCTCTTATGTCTATCTGGGAAACGCAGAAGCTGAGTATAGTGTTGAAAACCGTCTTGAACTTGAAACCCTTCACAGCAATGTCGCATTAATTGCCGATTTGAACCTGGATGGTTATCCGGAAGTAGTATTCAGCATTCCACAGGCACTACGCATCTACGAGGGAGTGCCCGAAGGGATAAGTCCCGAAAAGTTTACCGATTTACACACAGGACATGACCATTACGATATGGAGACCACCGATTTTAATCGTGACGGGTATCTCGATCTTCTTGCAGTATCGTTGGTAAAAGAAATCACGGATGACCCTGAAAAAAAGTCGATTATCTATTATGGATCACCAGCCGGATTTTCTAATTCACGTGTCGATCGAATAAAAAACCATGGATTCACCTCAGCGATCGGTGATGTCAATAATGACGGCTATATCGATATAGCCTTCCATGATTTTGGGGACCGGATACTGATTTACTTTGGTCAAGTTGATGGTTTTTCCGAAAACAATAGGCAATACCTTCCCTGCGCTGCGACAGGAGATGTGGTAAAACTGAATTTTGCCGATTTGAATAAAGATGGCTGGTTGGACATGATTGTGAGCATTCTTGGCACCCGACTCCGCTATAAAGATACGCTCCGTATCTTCTATGGCAACCCTGATGGTTATACTCCCGATAATATCCAGGAATACTTTGGTGAATACAGCGCCCGGTATACGGGCATCGCGGATTATAACAATGACGGCAATTTAGATCTCGTGGTCTCTGCCTATGCAACGCCTACGACAAGAGTGCCACCAGCTCAGTTATTCTGGGGTAATGGGAAAGGACTGGACTTCGAGAACCCTATAAACTTTGAAGCCTACGGGTCAGGGGACGTCATTCAAATTGATTTGAATCGAGATGGATGGATCGATATCGTCCTTGCATGCCACCGCGATGATATCGGCCACCAGGTTGATTCATTGATTTATTGGAATGGTCCCAACGGTTTCTTTGCGACCGAGCCGACACGACTCCCCGGATTGGGACCCCATGGGATGTATTCCTATGATCATGGTAACGCCTACACGAGAAAGCCCGAAGAACATTATTTTTCACCACCCTATGAGCTGGGTAATAGAGAGGCAAGCCACATCCATTGGGAAAGTGAAGAGACAGATCTTTTAAAGATTAAATTCCAACTACGATGGAGTGAAATAGAAGAGGGATTAGAGGATGCCGCTTGGTCGGGCCCGGATGGGGACAAATCTTATTATGAAACATCCGGTGAAGCGATTGAAGGAATCCCCAGTGATGCGCAATGGCTACAATATAAAGCGACCCTTATATCACCTTATGGGTGTGGGACTCCTAAATTGAAAGAAGTCCGGATTGATCTTTAAAAATAAAAATTTATTCAGGTGGAATGTGGTATCTGACCGTCGCTTTTATATTTGCTCCCTTAGTGTAACGCTAAACTCTGGATACACCCAATATATTTTTCGCCCAACCAATACGTTCTTTTTCTGTTTTGCCTGATTTTTTTACTTTTCTTTTCAGGAATCCTCATTCCTTGCATTATGGTTTAAGTCGTTATTATGTGGAACTATGGTGGCTATACTATACAAGGCAAACGCTTTCTAAAAGCTCGTAATATATATCCGAATGCCCATCCTGCGTTCCACAATAGCCGAACTATTGAGAGCAGGGTGACAACTGTGAAAATAAAACTGAGACAGAATAATAAAGTGGACGAAGCCGAATGGCAGGAACTGGAGTCGGTTGGTTATGTTCGGCTGGGTGTGGTCCTACCAAGCGCGCAAATCGACGAACTCTGTAATCGCATCGATCAAATTATGCTTGGCGATATTTGCTACGAAGGTATGGGCATGCAGCTCTGTCCTTCTGCATCGAGTGCGGAGCAAAAGGTTTGTTTTTCAGCAAAGCACAAGGGCAGTTCACTGAAGTACCGGAAAATTCAGGAGCTGGAAATGGACCCCTTGTTTCTAAAATATATCCAGCATCCACTTTTCAGGGACATCACGCGAAAGAAGATTGGCAAAAAAGTCAGTGTATTCAGATCGATGTTTTTTAACAAACCGGCCGACGGCGGCGTGCCTCTTGGTTGGCATCAGGACGGTCGGGATTGGGACTTGAGCATCTGCGAAGAGATAACCGTCTATACCGCATTAGACCCCCAAACACGTGAAAATGGCTGTCTGACAGTTATCCCCTATTCACATATAGAATGCCCGATCCATACGGTTAGCAAAGAAGAAGACATTCAAAAGTATGCCCCGGAAAAGAAGCGGGTCTATCTAGAAATGAAGAAAGGTGAAGTCATCCTCCAGAAGACAAAACTTCTGCATTCATCACTTGTGAACACCACGAACCGCGCCCGCCGCGCCTTCAGCATTGCCTTTATTCATGGAGATGCGTACTGCACAACTTCCGACGAACGTTATCCGCAGGTGTTTCCAGTGTATCGTCCGATGGAAAATCAATGATGACCACTGACGTCCACACAAGGTGATGAATAATGGGATGAAAGGTTGTTCGCATTTCACATCCTCCAGTAGCGACCGTTGAATGCATTAAGCTTTGTGACTGGAATGCCAGCCTTCGCTGAGACTACGGCGTGACAAACTTTGCAATGCAAATTTGGTGGAGCCGATCGGGATCGAACCGACGACCTCTACAGTGCGAGTGTAGCGCTCTTCCGACTGAGCTACGGCCCCAAAATTCCTTAAGCATGAAATGCTAATTTAAATTTAAATTTTAAAAAAGTTATTTTTATCATAAATCTATAAAGAGATAAATCTCTAAAGAGCAAAGCCTAACAATCCGCAATTCCCTAAACACCCTTCTCGATACGACTCATTGTTTGCACAATGCGAAGGCCGAGAACACGAGCGAGATTAAGATAGAACTTGGATGCGAGATAGGGTGCGTAGCGGTGAATTTTTTCCAGAGACTCCCAATCGATGGCTAGCATTTTAGTATCGGTAATAGCGCGGACATCAGCAGTTCTTTTATTCTGGGAGACCAGCGCTATCTCTCCAACTGCGTCACCCAAAGTGAGATTTGCCAGTTTGGTCCGCCCTCCCTTTATTTGCTTAGATACTTCCATCTCGCCTTCAATAATGATGTACATGATATGGCCAAATTCCCCTTCACGCATAACGAGGGTCCCCGCTGGATACTCCTCCATGTGTGAGAGCAGAATAAATTTTTTCACCTGCCACATACTCATGCCCTGAAAGAGACGGCATTTATTATGGAGCGTATTTTGTAATTTTATTCCCAGTAAATCCCAAAGTGTAATCAGACGCTTCGTTGAAAAAAGAGTGGGCGTTAAAATCATGTCCACAATTACCGCGATTACGATAACGATTGCGCTTAGTATGCCAAATTGCTGAACAGGGAGAAAGCTGGAAAAAGAAAGGACAAAAAAACCGGCTGCGAGTCCGATTGAGGTGACGATGATAGGGAGGATTACCGTGCGAAGCGCTTTTTCGAGCGCTTTTTTTTCATCTTTAAGGGACTTCAACTCGCGGTTGTATTGCACCAACAAGTGAAGCGTGTCATCTACGCCGATTCCAATAGTAATAGCCGCGACCATACAAGTGCCGAGATTAAGTGGTATCTGCGCCACGCCCATAAAGCCGAATATGACGGCAACTGAAAAAAGATTAGCCAATACCGCAAGACATCCACAGCGCAAAGAAAGAAACAGCGTTGAGACAATGATAAACAGTAAAACGGTGATCGTACTGAGCGAGGTTAACTGCCCCCGCACAATATTATCTACTGCCGCAGCGACGAGGACAGATTTTCCTGTAATCGTATAGACAAGAGGACCAAATCTTCCACTCTCAAGCAGGTCTCGGATTTCACCGATGATCCGGTTAAAATGTGTGCTGTTCCCAATGTTTGTACGAATAGCAATATTGACTTGAGAATAGTCATGGGTTGCATAGGGGCGCAGATCACTACTGTGAAAGAAAATCAGGTACTGAGCGATGAGTGAATCATTTTCAGGGATCATGAAATGTTCCGCACCACCGCCCTGCATCTCACGATTTACAAGACAGATGTAATCTGCAAGGGACACCACTGTATCGAGATCCTCCCTATTTCTTAGTACAACAGTGAGATCTTTAAGTCGTCGAAGGTTTTCGTTGCGCTTAAAATCACCGGAGTTTCCTTTGAGTGTTATATTAATGACTTTAGATCCAGACAGACGGTCAGCTACGGTGTTAATATTTTGAACAACTTTCGCTTCTTTCTTTAAAAAAGCAGGTAAGTCATTATTCAAAACGATCTTGTCTGCTAAATAGAGACTGGGCACGGTTATAACCATAAATGTCAGGATAACCAATGCCGGATGCTTGACGAGTCGTTGCATTATGGTGACCGCCAGTTTATCCGCAATGATTCGCGGAGTATGTTCACGTGTTTTATTTGGCCCGACGGAAAAATGATTTTTAAATATACTCAGATAGGCGGGGAGGAAAAAAGAAGAGGCTATAAACCGGCAAAACATACCCAGAGAGGCCGCAACTCCAAAGTGTTGCATCGCAATGATATCAGTTAATCCTGTCGCGGCAAATCCTAAGATTGTGGATATCGCGGTAAGAAGTAGAGTGAGTCCTATTCTGTGCGCAGTCGTCAACATGGCATGCGTCCCAGACTGTCCCCTCTTTCGCAATTCAATATATTCAGAGAGGATATGTACATCTTCAGTTGCACCGACCACGATAATAAGGACAGGAACAATGTAATTAAGCATGTTGATGGGAATGCCAAGAAGAGCGAGTAATCCCAGTGTCCAGATCGAACTAAGAGTAGCATTACAAATAGGAATAATCGCCGCATGAACACTCTGTAACGCAAGCCCAATGACAATAATTATGAGCAGTGCAGAAAGAGGGAGAAGGTAGCGTTGATCTTCAATGATAAATTGTTTCATTTCCACCTGCATCGCCGCGACACCCACTTGAAATACCTGGTCAAAATCTTCATTAAAGCCTTTCAATGCCTCTTCAATCTGCTGGTAAATATAGCGTTCAAAACTCCAATGCCCCAATTCATTGCCCTGAGTCACCTGGGCGTCCCCCACCACGGATAAGCCTTCTTCCAGATAGAGTGTGAGAAGCGTCGCTTTACCATCAGTCGAAATGACTCTGCGACTTAATAGAGGGTTATTAGCTGCTTCATTTTTGATTCTCTGCAGCTCTTTTGGATCCTCGGGAATAACGTCAAGGATTGGCCCTGTCTCCAGCCATCCATCCCGATATTTAATATGACTGATATTAAAAAGGCTTTCTACCCTTTGCACGCCATCGAGACCTGAAAGCTTATTATATAAGCTCTCCAGCCGCCGAAGCGTCGCATACGTAAATAACGTATTGTCTTCTATGTAAACGGCCGCAATTTTATCTGAGCCGAAAGTAGCGCGTGTTTCATCATAGGCCTCGCGTAAAGCGCTTTGCCGGGGTAGCAACTGATCTGCTGATACCTCTAAACGGATGCGGTCGAGCAAGGTCCAGGATAAGCCAGTTAAAATGGCAATGACCAACAACACCAGTGCGGCATAATGGTAACTGAACTTTATAAGTCTCCACACCGGGGAGTCACCTCTTTATTACAAAATATTGGTATAAGGGTAATGCACGAATAGATAAAAATAAACGCGGTGACGGCAGTCTATGAAAGTAGATATTTATGGTTCGAGACTTGCCAGAATAGTAGCGTCATCCTCCCCGTTCCAATTTTTCAATCCTTCCGGGGTAAAATATCTATCCTCTAAAGTTAAATTGTATTTCCCCCTTGTAACAACGAACATCGAAGAGGTCTTTTTAAGATGGTGCACCATTTCAAAGCGGGTGGGAAGCCGGAGCCTTTCTGCCTTTTCTTCGAAATCAGTCAGGGTTAAGGTCTTCATGAGTTTTCCCTGACGGTCATAGTGATCTATCTTTTTCAGCGTGAAATCCTCATGTGTAATCCAAAGTACTCTCTTTGAATAATTTGTGAACTTTTTTGTCTCATTGGCTTGCGCGATTATCTCGATCACATAACAGACGTCATCATTCAGATTCTCATCAAACTTTCGTTCGTAAACGAAATTTTTTGACGTACTGTGAAGTAGATCTTCATAGGCAAAATCCGTGTCGATAAAATTGCCCTTTTT
>Ga0315339_1003197_pt1 | contig 11678 bp, 8 predicted proteins | sample ASW17metaG_FD_204514 | JGI IMG/M metagenome (GOLD analysis project Ga0315339, IMG submission 204514) | Ammonia-oxidizing marine archaeal communities from Pacific Ocean, United States - ASW #17 | ecosystem: Environmental > Aquatic > Marine > Oceanic | place: USA: California | collected 2016-12-05
AAAGAGTGTTTTTACGAGGTAAAGTGGAAATGTCGTGCCCAAAAATATAAACTAATCCGCGGGATGGTCGTAAGGCTAGATACATTATCTTCAAAAGAGATGATTTTCCAGCCCCGGAAGGACCAGTCAGAAAATGAAAGGATCCTGGCTTTAGATCAAACGAAATATCTTGAAGTACCTCCGGCCCAATTCCATATCGGAGACCCACATTTTCGAATCTGATTATATCATTCATATCTAGTTAAAATTAGCGCCTAATTTGCACAATTACCTATAATTACGGATATGCCCAAACCGACTTTTAGTCTATAAGAAATCTTTAGTTGGATGCTAGTTTAATTAATTACTATAGACAGTAAATTAGGATACAAAAAATGTTTATTAGTTTACCTCGTTAACCCATTAATAACCCATTTTATGGGTTAACTTGCGTTGGATTTTGGATTTACCTATAAGTATCCAATATAAAATCGTTCAAGGTGCCAATGTTTATCAGCTGTCCCAAATGTTCAACATCCTACACCATTGATGGTCGTGATATTGATATTAGTGGAAGAGGGGTGCGTTGTTTTAAATGTGGTGAAGCGTGGCACCAGTACCCTGAACCTGTTGAGCAGGCCCAAAATTCTAAACCTCGATTGAAAGTGTCTAAGCCAGAAACTGAATTGAAGCAGGAAATCACGGAAGTTCCCTCTTCAAATCCCCAATTTTACGGGCCAGGTTATCCGCCTCCCAATATGGATCCAAGTTCGGTGAATTCTCCCCCACCATTCTATCCGCCACCACCTAATACAGATCCCGGTGCCGGACCATATTACCCACCACCATATCCGCCATATTATCCGCCATATTATCCACCGCCACCACAGGCTCCTCATACTGGTGCTGGTTTTGCGGCGCCTTACCCCACCGATGCGGCGCCAGCCGCAGCCGCGGCTCCGGGACAGCCCCAACCCGCATCGCAGCCTAGCGCAAGTAGTGGTTCTTCGTCTGCATCTGACAATCCGCCGTTGGCAACAACTGACAATGAAACGACACCCACGACACAAGAAACTCCTGATGAAGACAATTTGCCGAGTGAGGAAGCACTGGCAGAGGCACTGGGTGAAGAGGATGACGTCCAGGCTATAGCATCTGCCACCCCCCAACCAAAGGAGGATCTTCCAGAGCTTAGTGAGGAAGATTTGGAGAATTTGGAAGACCCTGAACCCATAGGTGGAGCAGGGGGAATGAAGAAGGTGGAATTAGAGGACCCGGATATGGATCCGGAAGATCTCCCAGATCCTGATCCACTTCCAGGTGGTGCTGGAGAAACTGACACAGTAGAGAAAAAACGAAGCTTCAAAGGAATAATAATTTCTCTTATTATTTTGATCCTACTAGGGGGCATAATTGCTGGATTAATCGTAATGCGCCATACCGTAGTAAGTTTTTGGCCGGGCGCTAACGGTGTCTTATATGATTTAATTGGCCTTCGAGTATCTCAACCAGGAGACGGGCTTGAACTTTCTTTGCGGAGCCCTCAACGAAAAACAGAGGGTGGTAAAGATGTCATTATATTCGAGGTTATTATTCAAAATACAACGGATCAAACTCAGCGGGTACCAACTGTAATTTCAAGCCTTACTGACGTTGAAGGTAACATAGTTCAGGAAATTAAAACTGAGCCTTCAAAGCCAACCTTGGAGGCCGGCAAGATCTTGAAATTTACTGCTACGTTCCCGAACGCGCCTTCAGCGGCCAAGGAATCTATAGCCAAATGGGGCGACTACCCAAAAACTGGTAGTGAAGATCAAAAATCAAAAACTGTTAGTGAAGATCAAAAATAATAAGTTTTTAGATGGTGGTTTCGTCTTTGAACCCTTGGAACAATGAAGCTTAATCTTGGGTGCGGGTATAATAAACTGGATGGCTTCACAAATGTGGATAGCCAAGAAAGTTGTGAACCCGATTTGCTTATAGATCTAGAAGATTTACCTTGGCCTTTCGAGAGCGATAGCACGGATGAAATAGTTTTGTGTCATGTCCTGGAGCATCTAGGAGGAACACCTGACGTCTATCTAAAAATAATCCAGGAACTATACAGGGTCAGCCAACATTCGGCGCAAATATTGATTACTGTACCCCATCCGCGTCATGACGATTTTATGATTGATCCAACCCACGTTCGGCCAATACTCCCTGACCAGTTCTACATGTTTTCAAAAATTCAAAACAAGAAATGGAAAAAAGAAGGCTGCGCTAATACCGCACTTGCTGATTATTTAAATGTGGATTTTGAGGTTACCGACACACAGTGGATACTGGATACCGATTGGAAGAGGCAATTGAAAGCTGGCGAGATAAGTTCAGATGAACTCGTTCGACTGGCAACACACCAATATAATATAGTGAAAGAAATCCAGGTAACGTTGCGGGTAATTAAAACATAGTAAAATCTGAAATTCGAAAGCCAATTAACTCGTCTAGCCACCCCAAAACTTCTGATATATCTACTCAACTAACGTTTATTTTCTATAACTATTTTACTCCTCATTACGTTATAACGGTTTTCAAAGCCAATCAGGTACGTTTTCATAGCCTAATAAAGTGTCAATTCCTACGCGTTCTCGGATAACTGAAAATTTGTCATCCTTTACTAGAATTTCTGGTACAAGTGCCCGGCTGTTATAGGTTGATGACATTACTGCCCCATATGCGCCTGTCGAATGAATGGCTATTAGTTCCTCCTGATTGACCGCGGGAAACACTAGTTTAGTTGCAAACTTATCTCCAGTTTCACAAACTGGTCCGACTATATCTACCAGAGAGCTCTCCTCATTCTGAATGCGTTCGGTTTGTTGTACTATTGGTAAAATCTCGTGTTGTGCACCGTATAGGGATGGACGCAAAAAGTCGTTCATCCCTGCATCTACTATTAGAAATGTCCGTGTGGGACCTTTTTTTACATAAATTACCTTGGTTACTAAAATGCCAGCACCACCAATGATTACCCGACCTGGTTCAAATAATAGGTCACAATTTAAATCTCCTAGGATCTCTGACACTAACTGGGCGTATTCTGGGGATGTGGGAACCGGTGATCCATCGTATGAGATTCCAAGACCACCTCCGACGTCAAGCCTTTTAATTTCAAAGCCATCTTCCATCAATCCAGTAGCTAGGTCGTGGAGCTTTAGAAAAGCGTTTCTGAAGGGCACAAGATCTGTCAACTGTGACCCGATATGTACAGCAAGGCCTATGGGTTCAATATATTCCATTTCAGTAGCTTGAGAAAATACTTTGCCAACTTTAGGCCATTCTATGCCAAATTTGTCCTCTTGGCGGCCTGTCGAGATTTTGTCATGGCTTCCAGCATCAACATTTGGATTGACTCTAAAAGCGACTTGAGTGCTTTTTCCTAGTGACTGAGTAACTTCGTTTAGCCGTTCCAGTTCAGGCTCAGATTCGATATTAATTTGTAAAATATCTTGCTTAATGGCAAAGGCTAGTTCCGAGGCAGTTTTACCTACACCTGAAAACACAATTTTCTTTGGGGGCACTCCGGCTTCAAGCGCGCGTATCAATTCGCCGTCAGATACTACATCAGCGCCCGCGCCTAATTGAGCTAAGGTCCGAACGACAGCTATATTCGAATTGGCCTTGACAGCATAACAAATAGTGGACTGCATATGGTTAAGTGCATCTGAAAATTCCGCATAATGGAATTCAATCGTCGAGGCAGAATAACAATAAAAAGGTGTTCCAACCTCAGAGGCTATTCTAGAAACTGGCACTCGTTCGGCGTTCAATTCCCCATTCTGATAATTAAAATAACTCACTGACCCAAAGCATAACGAGGGAATGTCTTCACCTTCATGCCTCTACTTTGTTGGATTTGATTTGGGATAATTATAAGTTTCTCCTGGTGGGACAATGGGCGCACTCTTTCTACCGCAGGATGATAACAGCGGTAAGACAATCAAAACAAATAGCAGTGTAAGATTTAACTGTTTTTTCATGGGCGTAACAAACCCGACAAATTATAAATACTTCGAACGCGCAGCGGCACACGCAGCCTTGACTTTCGCGGGCGCCGTGCCTCCAAAACTATTCCTAGAGTTTATAGAAATTTCTAACTTTAGCACTCTAAAAACATCTTCGGTTATTTCATTATCAACGGCTTGCATGTCTTCCAGGGAGATGTCTTCTAATTTGCATTCTCTATCTTCTGCAATTTTGACCAGCAATCCTGTAATCAGATGCGCTTCCCTAAATGGTTTGCCAAGAGCTTTTACAAGCCAATCCGCGAGGTCAATCGCGTTAGAATGACCGTTAATAGCTGCTTCCATCATAGGAGCAGGATTAAACTTGATCTCAGACAACATGGTGGCCATCGTGTAAAGGCAAAGTTCAAGCGTATCTGCCGTATCAAAAACGGGTTCTTTGTCTTCCTGCATATCCTTACTATAGGTAAGGGGTAAACCTTTCATGACAATCAACAAACCATTTAACGCCCCTATAATTCTGCCAGTTTTAGCCCGAACTAGCTCAGCAGCATCTGGGTTGCGCTTTTGTGGAAGCATTGAGCTACCTGTTGAAATTGTGTCTGGCAAAGAAACAAATCCAAAAGATGGGTTGCTCCAGATCACGAGTTCTTCTGAAAGCCTTGATAGATGGATGCTGACAATAGAAGCAAAAGATAGATATTCTAGGGCAAAGTCTCTATCTGAGACCCCATCCATTGAATTAGCCATAGGGCCGTCGAAACCAAGTAAAGATGCCGTTTTGACCCTATCGATAGGAAAGGATGTCCCTGCAAGCGCCCCAGAACCGAGTGGACACTCATTAAGACGGCCACGACAATCTCTGGCCCGTCCTCGATCTCTTCCTATCATTTCAACATAAGCGAGAAGGTGATGCCCAAGTGTCACGGGCTGTGCAGTCTGAAGGTGGGTGTAGCCAGGCATGATGGTATCCGAATGCTCTTCTGCTCTTGAGATTAGTATCTCTTGCAATCCCATTAACGCAGCATCTGTTATGTCGATAGTATCTCGAACCCAAAGACGAAAGTCTGTTGCCACCTGGTCATTTCTCGACCGTGCCGTATGCAGCCTACCTGCTCCATCGCCAATTAGTTCCGATAGTCGGGACTCAATATTCATGTGAATATCTTCCAGCGCATTAGAGAATTCGAAAGTACCGTTTTCAATCTCTTTTTGTATGGTATCGAGGCCATCTGAAATAGCTAACCCAACATTTTTTGAAATAATTTTCTGATCCGTTAGCATGGAAGAATGGGCCTTGGATGCGGCAATATCCTGCTTGTAAAGGCGCTGGTCAAAACCAACTGAGGAGTTTATTTGCTCCATAATTTGTGCGGGGCCAGAGGTAAAGCGGCCTCCCCAGATAGTGCTTTTGCTGTCACGTATATCACTCTGACGCTTCTTATCTTTTCTATTCATTATAGATCACCGGTGTCTTAAGCTATCTATACCTTATACATGGTACTAGTGAAGTGATTAACTTAAGTTAATTTTTGTTACATTCAGCCAGTCAACTTGTCGTTGTAATTCATTGGTTAAGGTAGACGGTATATTTGATATAACCAAAGTTAAACAAAAACACGTGGCTTTTGTAGTAAAAGACAGAAAGCTAACCGTTTGGAAGCATTGTGGTCAACCTTAGGACAATCTTTAGAAACTAAAGCCTCTATCAGGGAAGTTGGGAGATGTCGATACTTCATCTACATCACAAATTAACATGAACTTGAGAATTTTTTCGAATACATTCCGGCCATAATAAGTTTCAAATGCACCTAAAAAGCGTTGCTTGTTAGAATACTAATAATTCCAAAACAGATTTTTGCCTTTAGCCCGTGATCCCTCTAAATTTGGCGCGTAACATGTTTAAGCCATTCGCGATTGATGTGGTCTAGATTTCTGTTGTGGGTATCAAAGACGCGTGAATGGTAGGAATTTAACCACGCTGCCTCTTCATCGGATAGGAGTGCTCTCTCAACCAAGGATAGATCAATTGGTGCCACCGTTAGTGTCTCGAAGCCTAACATTTTTTTGTTTGTTCTGACTTGATTATCTATGTTTATTACGACAAGTAAATTTTCGATACGAATACCATAGGCTCCGTGTTTGTAATATCCAGGTTCATTCGAAACAATCATACCTGGTTTCAAGGACACTCGACTTGGTGATTTAGATATTCGATGGGGACCTTCATGGACGCCAAGATAATGGCCAACCCCGTGGCCCGTACCGTGATCATAATCAAGCCCAGCTTTCCAGAGCGGGGCCCGAGCCAGGGCATCCAATTGGGACCCTGTGGTACCTTCGGGGAACACAACTGTCGCTAGGGCGATATGACCACTTAGAACACGGGTGAAGCGATCTCGCATTTCGTCGGTGGGGGTGCCTATCGCAATTGTCCGGGTCACATCTGTCGTGCCATCTAAATATTGGGCTCCAGAATCGACCAGATAGAGGCCATCTTTTTTGAGGGGCTGATTGGATTTCTCTGTGACCCTGTAATGAATTATAGCCCCGTTTGGGCCAGCGCCTGAAATGGTTGGGAAGCTGAGGCCTTGGATGTGTTCTCCTTCTCTACGGAAGGTTTCGAGGCGTTCTGCTGCGCTAATTTCAGTTTCTCCCTTTCCCGATCCTTTCATTGAAAGCCAGCATAGAAAGCGGGTGAGAGCTAGGCCATCGCGGCGGTGTGCAGCACGAATACCCTCCAATTCAACATCGTTCTTGCAACTTTTAGGCAGGATACAAGGATCATCATCTGCTTTTAGTTTGGCGCCAGCCGCTTCCAACTTTAAATGTATGGCTTCAGCTGCAGTGGCGGGGTCAATAAGTATCTTTGCTTTTCTTTTTCCAAGATTATCAAGCGCAGAAGTAAATTCGCTAATGGTTTGTATCGAGACATCATCCTTAAGTAATTCAGCAACACTAGGGCTAACTTTTCTAGGTTCGATAAATAGGTCCAATCTTGCGTCCGCATGAAGGATGCCAAAAGAAAGAGTGAAAGGAGTATAGGGAACGTCGCCGCCACGAAAATTTCCGAGCCAGGCGATGGAGGCAGGTGATGTAATGACGACCGCGTCGAGGTCATCTTTTTTCAAATTCTTTGCTATTGCTGAGCGCTTATCGAAAGATGATTGACCCGTAAATTGAATTCCAAGAGCTTTAATTGGAGATAGTGGTTTGGCTGGCTGGTTATCCCAAATAATGTCGATGGCATTGGGTTCAATAGCCAGTAAATTAGCGCTAGACTTTTCTGCCGCCTTTTTAAAACGTAAGGCCCCATTTACAGTGTGAAGCCACGGATCGTAGCCCAGTGTGTCACCCAAACCCATTTTGGAAGAAATCCAAGTTTCCGGAGATATATCCGAAATATTAAAGATCTCTAGTACATTCTCATCAACCTCATTAGCCGCTTGTAGGGTGTATCTCCCATCGATGAATAGTGCGGCCTTATTTTTTAGTATTATGGCGACGCCCGCGGACCCCGTGAAACCCGTAAGCCATCTGAGGCGTTGAGCACATTTCGGTAAATATTCTCCTTGGTGTTCATCTGCAACGGGAATGACAAATCCATCCAGATTTTGGCTCAGAAGTTCTTTCCGTAAAAGTGTGACACGCGCTTCGCAAGGACATGGCGCCACCAGACCGTTTATTTCTGATTTTCTGGCAGTGTTTAGGAGAGAATCAAGGTGCTTGATTAATCTGGGTGAGGGGTTCAGAGCAGCCATGTCCATCCATGAGTTCTCCCCGCCATTGCCACCATCATCTCCCGGAGCGGCGACCACACCTGGGATGATTTCCAGCACTTGATCAGCTGTCAAATATGCGCCTGACTCTGCGAGTAAAGTGGATAAAACTTGATGAGGTGTTTGGTCCATTGAATGTTGTGGTCAGTTGTTAGACAGGTGGTCTAATAGGGTAGAGATTTGTCAATCTTATTTTATGGTAAGATCCAACCCTAGGCTGTGCTTAATAATTTTTCTTATAATATTTTGATTGCTGGTTATGATAGGGTCCAAATAATTGTCCAATGGCAGCGTGTACTTTCGATTTTTGACGGGACATTTATGTACACTAGTCTCTAACTTTCTGGCTATCGCGTTCAGATAAACAGTTTCTAAAATAGCGTCCTCTCTGCTTGTGGGCATCAAATCGGGCAAATGAAACCTCAAGAGAGTTACCACCGCTACGATCATAAGAACTATCAAGCTTTAATTCACGATCAATTAGGGCGGTAGCTTTCTGCCTGCAAGTTGCGACATCGGCAGCTAAGAACCCCGATGAGTTTTTAGTATGTTGATTAACTTGCGATGGAGAACAGCTAATGATTAATATAGTCAAACTCACCGCTAAAAATAATTTTCCTCGGTACCCTTCTCTAGTGATCTCAATGACCTTCATTAGGTGTCTCCCAGTATGGCAATACAAACAGCAATAATGTATTACCATTTTCGTAGGTCAAAACAAAAATTATTTATTGAAAAAGTTAAATAAGTCGATTTACTTGCGCTCAGCTTTTAAAATTAATTGAATCGAAGATACAGATTCCAATAACCATGTGTTGGACATAAATTGGAATCGTTTGGAAAATTTGATAATTACGGAAAATCTTGATGACTACCGCTACCGATTTGAGTGCACCGACAGTAAATATGGCGGAGGCACTTCTTGGGCCCGCTTTATCTAGAGGGCAACATAATGACTTGGCTGTTATCTGCAGAGATGAACAGATTTCCTATGGAGAACTTGATAAAAGGTCTAACCGCGCAGGAAATGCATTTAAAAGATTGGATGTAAATGTAGGTGATCGCGTTTTAATGATGGTCAGAGATACACCGGATTTTTTCTATATTTATCTCGGATTATTGAAGATTGGTGCAGTACCTGTGGGGCTCAGCACGCGGCTAGCAGCTCAAGATCTTGCTTATATCATAGAAGACAGTGAGAGTGTTTTATTTATTTTAGATCATTGCTTCTCCGAATTATACGCCGATGGAATAGCTTTGGTGCCAAATGCGCCGACCACTATTTTCACTGATATGAAAATTGATGGGGCTTTGTATTTTCAGGCGCTGGTATTGGAGGCTAAGGAGGAATTACAAGCAGTTCAGTTGCAATGGGATTCTCCGGCAATTTGGATGTATTCTTCGGGCACTACAGGTAAGCCCAAAGGCGTTGTCCATTTACAAAGAACGGTTTTGGCATCTACACGGCTTATGGGTGAGGTTTTGGGTGTTGGGCCCGGGGACCGCATTTATAGCACCTCCAAACTATTTTTTGCCTTTTCTCTAGCTCATTGTTTTTTTGCTTCCTTACAGCTCGGAGCAACAACCATTTTGGATCCAGACTGGCCGGACCCGAACATTGTCAATTTGAACGTACAGCGGTTTAAGCCTACCGTAATGTTAAGTGTCCCCACGTTCTATCGCCAACTCCTGCGAGACAACTTAGCGACTAAACCCGCATTTAAAAAAGTGCGACATTACTTGACCGCTGGAGAAAAAATGCCTGCATCCTTATTCAATGATTGGATGAAGGCTACTGGGTGCGCCGCGTTGGAAGGTATAGGAGCGACAGAAACATGTTTTTTATTTTTAGTTAACCGGCCAGATAATTTTAAACCTGGTACCTGCGGTCTACCCACACCCGGAACCGAGGTCAAACTTATCGACCAGGATGGTGAAATAATTGTCGAGGCCGGCAGACCGGGTGTATTATGGGTGAGAATGCTTTCTCTAGCTTGTGGTTATTGGAATTTGGAAGAACAAACAGAGGGTGTGTTTCAGGAAGATTGGTATTGTACTAATGATATGTTTACGGTGGATAAAGATGGTATGTATGAGCATCAGGGGCGGGCCGATGACATGCTCAAGATTTCTGGCCAATGGGTGAGTCCTTCAGAAATTGAAGAACAAGTCCAGCAGCACCCCGAAGTTTTGGAAGCAGCTGTAGTTGGTGTTCCTAATAAGGATGGTTTGGTGCGATTGGCTTTATTCTTAATAACACCTGAAGTTGGAACCAACCGTAAGAAGCTAGAAACAGAAATACGGGAACTAATCGTCAAGAGTTTATCAATCTATAAATGTCCGCGTAATATCTATTATGTCAATGACATGCCAGTTACTGCAACAGGTAAGCTTAAAAGATTTGCACTTCGCGCATTAGTTGTGGGTGGGGAAACTGACGTCTAATATTAATCTTTTATGCGATGAATAACTTGAATAGTTATAACTCGGTTAGTACTGCCCGGCTCTTTTGATCCGGAGTAGGCGTAGGTGTATTACAAATTAATATCTAAAATGGTGCATTTTCGTATAGTTACAGTTGCCATACTTTGTTTGGGTATGCCTGTGGTACTATACTCGATATACTGGTACGCATTCGCTGAAAACCTCAAAGAAAACATAACGTCATTTCTCCTTGATCAAGTTCGAGAGGGAGTTGACGTTAGTTTTGAGCAGATCGAAGTTGTCGGGTATCCTACAACCTTCCGTATTATAATGAGCAGTCCGAGTTTGGCAGCAAAGTCGGTATTTCAATCGCATTTGGGAGTTAGTTGGCGGTGGAAGGGGGCTCGTGCAATAGCTGAAGTAAAACCATGGAATTTTAATAAAGTCAGCCTCAATTTATCTGGTGATCATGAGGTTTTAATTGATACATTTAAAGGACATCATGAGTATACTGGTAGTATCGCAGGTCTCATCGTTGATCTGGGGTTGCATGAAGACGGTATGCCCGCATCTGCTCGGTTAATTGGCACCGGTTTGCAATTCACCTACGGCTATTCAAAAAATAATATTAGGACCAAAAAAATCCGTTTAATGGCGGAGAGACTTTTCTCAGATAATTTTTCGAGCAAATTACCTACTTTAAATATTCAGTTTGATCTAGAGGAATTAAACTTTGATGGGATTGAGGCGTTACCATTCGGAGATGTCATTAAACGTTTGTCTACTAGTATAAAGGTGTTTGGTAAAATTCGTAGTCCATTTGATTTTCTGTCTCTAGAAAAATGGAGTGACGATGGTGGCATTATCGAGTTTGAGTCTATTGAAGGTAACTATGGACCCATCGAGTTTAATGCAAATGGTACTCTAACATTAGATGATAAGCTCCAAATATTAGCTGCCTTCTCGGCAAAAGTTAGAGGTGTTATTGTTGCAATTGACCGGTTAACGCAGGCACAAATTATTCAACCTTCCGACGCGGCTATGGCAAAGATATTTTTGAGTATTTTTTCAAAAAATTTGTCAGATAATGGTTCACCCTTTGTTACTCTACCGTTGAATATCCAAGATGGTCAGTTGAGTATTCACCATATCAAGCTGTTAAACGTTCCAAAGATTGAGTGGCTTAAGACACTTAAAATTGAGGATGGTTTGGGATTTGTTGAGGAATGATCACTCGTACATTTTTTCTTGATTAGCTTCAATAACTCCCCGACGAATGGAACGTGTCTTTAAAAAGAACTCATAAAGGGTATCATGTTCATCCCAGCGGATAGCTCTTTGTAGAGCAGTCAAATCCTCGTTGAAGCGTTGAAGCATCTCTAAAATTGCGTCCTTGTTGTTCAGCATAACATCACGCCACATTGTTGGGTCTGATGCTGCAATACGGGTGAAATCACGAAAACCACCAGCGGAATATTTAATTACTTCG
>Ga0315339_1003199_pt1 | contig 11658 bp, 8 predicted proteins | sample ASW17metaG_FD_204514 | JGI IMG/M metagenome (GOLD analysis project Ga0315339, IMG submission 204514) | Ammonia-oxidizing marine archaeal communities from Pacific Ocean, United States - ASW #17 | ecosystem: Environmental > Aquatic > Marine > Oceanic | place: USA: California | collected 2016-12-05
CTACCCAAATACGGCGCAACCATGGTCTGGGGCAGCGGCGACGCTCCCTGGAGTTGGTACTTCAAAGAAACTAGCCAAAGGTACCCCAATTCCTACCAGGTCTGGCGTCCCGAGTTCGACAAGATTCTGTTGGACAACGCCAAGGAGCAGGGTGTCACGGTGCTGGAAGGGCACCAGGTAACTGAGGTGATATTTGACGGCGATGAAGCCATCGGTGTGGAGTTCACCAACAGTAGCGGAATCCCTGGCGAGGCCCAGTGCCGATTTGTGGTCGATGCCAGCGGCCAGTCCACCTTGCTGGCCCGTCATTTGGAAACCAAAAAGTGGGATCCATTCTTTCAAAACCTTGCGGTCTACGCATATTTCACCGGTGCCAAGCCGCTGCCGGAGCCTGACCAAAACAACATCTTTATCGAGTCTTATCGCTATGGCTGGCTCTGGAGCATCCCGCTCCACACCGGCCGCACCAGTGTGGGAGTGGTAGTGGATTCAAAGATCGGGCAAGAAGGCATCCAACAGAACGGCGCCAAGGCGTTTTTGGAGGCCCAATTAGCCCAGAGCAACCACACCAAAGCCATGCTGGCAGATGCCCAAATGGACTCAGAACCAAACGTGGTAATGGACTGGTCATACACTGCTGAAAAACTGTTCGGGCCCGGCTACATCATTGCCGGGGACGCAGCCTGTTTCGTTGACCCTCTGTTCTCATCGGGAGTCCATCTGGCACTGATGTCCGGCGTTCTGGCGGCAGCCTACGTGACCACGGCGCTCAAAGAGCCAACCATGGCTGGAGAAGCCGGCGAAGTGTATCAGGAACTCTACCTTAAGGAATACAACCAGTTTCGGGAGATGGCCCGATTGTTCTATTCCAGCAACCTCAGCGAGGAGTCATATTTCTGGGAGGCCAGGCGCATCACCAACACAGACGAATACTCCCCACGCCACAGCTTCATCCAGGCAGTGGCCGGGCAACCACCTCGCGGATACGAACGGGTAGTGTTAGACCGAGGACAAGCTCCGGAAGAATTCATTGAGAGCGTCCGCGCCGTGGAATCGGAGCGACTGTACCGCACCCAGTGGCTGTCAGCCCTGGCGGCAGACACCCAACGCAACCAGATATTGAACGCAGTCCCCAGACTCGCAGATGGCGTAGCAGTGCAACGCAAACCCGTGCTGGCCGAAGGCGAGTTTGTGCCCGGCCAAGTGCTAAATACAGTGTCACAGCCGGAAGGCACGCCCTGCAGTCCGTTGGTGGCCGCGGTAATCAGCGAGATTGACGGACAGAAATCAGTGGCCGACATCGTAGACAGCCTGGGACAACACCTAGACCAGGCTGGTCATGCCCAACTAGAAGAAGCTGTGTCCCGCACCGTGGAGATACTCTACGTTGACGGCACAGTAGCCGGGCTCATCACCGAGTAACTTCAAAGTTAGAACAAAGTCCCTTCTCCCTCCGGGGAAGGTTAGGTCCGACAAAGTCGGGACTCTCGACTACCCTAAACAACCAATAATAATCTAGGAGAGAACCATGGCCACACAGATACCAACAGAGGAACAAGTTATCGGTTGGATGGACTCACTCAGCAACTGGGGACGTTGGGGCAAGGACGACCAGATGGGCACCCTCAACTTGATTACCAACACCAAACGTGCCCAAGCAGCAGCCCTGGTGAAAGAAGGTATCAGTGTTAGTTGCTCTCGGTTGGTCGTTCCGGAATTAGCCGCCGATGTAACCACCATCCCGCCTCTTCACTACATGATCCGTGCCGGTGATACCGTTCCTGCTCAAGGAGGCGGCGGAACTTCAGATTTTTTGGGATTCTCTTACCACGGGTTAACCATTTCCCACCTAGACGCACTGTGCCATCAGACGTGGAACGGCAAACTCTACAACGGTTTTGACCCGGCTGAGGTTAACAGTGAGACCAAGGCCAACGTACTGAACATTGATACCGCCAAAGACGGAGTGATCACCCGTGGCGTCATGCTAGACATTACCAAGGTACGTGGCGTTGACTGGCTGGAGGCCGGGGAGGGCGTCTTCGTGGAAGACCTGGAGGCCGCGGAGAAGGCCCAAGGCGTCAGACTTGAAGAAGGTGATGCCCTCATGCTGCGACTAGGCTGGTACAAGCGCCGCCTAGAGAAAGGAGCACCCGAATCCGGCCGTCCCGGTCTCCACGCCGAGACCCTGCCTTGGTTGAAGGAACGAGGTATATCTATAGTGGCCGGTGACGCTTCCCAAGACGCTGATCCCAGCGGTTATCCAGGTATCGGGTTGCCCATCCACCGGGTTGGCATCGTTGGCATGGGATTGTGGCTCATCGACGCGGCCAATTGCGAAGAATTAGCCGCCGTCTGCGAGAAGCTGAACCGATACGAATTCATGTTCATCGTGGCGCCCTTGCGGTTCAAGAACGCCACCGGTTCCCCAACCAACCCACTGGCCGTTTTTTAAACAACTAGCGACTGGCAAGCGCGTTGCGGAAAAATGGGCTGTGGATTATACCCGCCGCCCATTTTCATTATTCGGACTGGCGAGCATGACAGCTAACGATTCATTTTCGGGCTGCCGACAATCTCATAGTAGACAATCCAAGCAAATTGAAGGTAACATCCTCGCCTCAAGTAGTGCTGAGCAATACTTGTTGAAGCATTCCAATGCCAATCGGAATATCAAGAGAGCGTGAAGAATGAAATACGATGTTGTAATAATTGGAGCAGGGTCGGCCGGATGCGTACTGGCCACTCGCCTGACCGAAGATCCAAACCGGTCGGTATTGTTACTTGAATCTGGCCCCGATTACACTACTTTCGAGACCTATCCCGACGACCTTAAATTCGGATACAACCAAGCTGCGTCGGCAGTGAACGCCCCGCACAACTGGGCCTTTTCTGGTAAGGCAACAGAGGAGCAAGGAAACACTATGCCTGTGCCCAGGGGCCGGGTGGTCGGTGGATCCAGCGCCATCAACGGCCAAGTATTCCTGAGAGGAGTGCCTGAAGACTACGACAACTGGGCTTCTTGGGGTAACGATGAATGGTCCTTCGTCAAAACCCTTCCATATTTTAGGAAGGCAGAGACAGACACCGACATCAAGGACGACTTCCACGGCTCCGACGGTCCAATACCGGTTCGCCGTCACGCCAAAGATACTTGGCTCCCGGCACAATCCGCTTTCTTTGAGGCCTGCCGTGCCGACGGTTATCCCCACGACCCCGACATGAACCACCCGGAATCATGGGGAGTTGGTCCCATCCCCATGAACAACCCAAACGGGGTCCGTATGAGCACATCGTTAACCTACCTGAACCCCGTCCGAAACCGGATCAACCTAACGGTGCGATCCGGCGTTACGGTCCGTCGGATTGTGTTCGAAGGTACTAAGGCCACCGGCGTTGAGGTTGAAAGTGGAGGAGAGGTCTTCACCGTCGAAAGTAACGAGGTTATCCTCAGTGCCGGCGGAATCGGTTCGCCCCAAATACTCATGTTGTCTGGAGTAGGACCTGCTGATCACCTACGGGAAATGAACATTCCAATAGTGCTTGATTCACCGGGCGTAGGCCAGAACCTTAGGGATCATCCGAATGTAAGGGTACCCGTCGCCGTAAAGGATGATTTTCCATTGGACCCCGAAGCGCCGCGCAGCCAACTTGCCCTTCGGTACACTGCCTCAGGCTCCAGCGACCGAAACGACATGCAGATATTGGCATCTTCCTTCTCTTCTCCCATGGGAGGAGACCCAGCCGAAGGCGAAGGCATCCGGTTCACCTGTGTCCTTGAACTGGCGGTTGGATCAGGAGAAGTGAAACTGGTCTCCACCGATCCCCACGAGCAACCGTTTCTTGATTACCGTTACTTACAGGAACCGTGGGATCGGGAACGATTGCGTGAAGGGGTTCGACTGTGCTTCAAGTTATTGGAACATGACGCCTACAAAGACATCGTAGAAGAATGTATTACCCCAACCCCGGAAGATTTGGTTTCCGACGATACTCTGGACCAGTGGCTGATGCGTAACGTCACCACCACTCAGCACATCTCTGGCACTTGTAAAATGGGTCCTGAATCCGATTCGATGGCGGTCTTAGATCAATATTGCCACGTCCGGGGACTAACAGGGCTTCGGGTGGTTGACGTTTCAGTGTTGCCAGATTGCATCCGGGCAAACACGAACGCCACTACCATAATGATTGCGGAACGGGTGGCCGACTGGATGAGTTAACCGCAGACGCTATTTTCCATCTCGACTAGGTAAAGAGTGTTTACTATGCCAAGATAAAAGCCCCAGTCATTAGACCGGGGCTTTTATCTTGCTGGGAATCAAGGTTAGATCGGTCGGAGTGGAGACTCCTTACGTGTTGAGTGTGATATAAGTCGTGACACAACCATTTGATCTCAGAAGGAAATCTGATTACTGAAAACCACTTACTTCCAGCAACTGGAGGCCATACACTAACCCTCCCCCGTGCACGGGAGAGGGTATTTTGCTTCCGTTTATCGGGGAGTTGATATCAGAGCAATCCGTTTGTAGCTGTCTATTTACCCTGTTTGATCCAATCAGAAACACGCTCACCAATCATCATGGTGGTAACGTTAGTATTGGCCCTTACGCAGTTCGGCATGATAGAGGCGTCCGCCACTCTCAGGCCTTCCAATCCATGAACTTTCCCATACTGGTCAACGACCGCCATAGGATCAGTAGAAGGCCCCATTTTATTAGTACACGATATATGCTGCTGAGTCGTGACTTCTCTATATAGATACTCGTCTATCGCTTCGTCAGATGCGAGTTCCTCATCGGTGGGTTCGATGCGCTCTTCGATAATATCTTTGAACGCAGGATCATTGCCTAGAGCTACACAGATTCGGAGCGTCTCCCTAAGACGTTGCCTATCAAATTCATGTTGAAGGTAACGATAGTCGAGAAACGGTTGTTCGTTCGGATCAGAAGATTGGAGCCTAAGTTCCCCTGACCCCTCCGCAAGCTGAATCCCGGATGTCATACGAATCCCCACTGGCTCCATGCGGTCTCCACCCCGATTGACTCGCTCAGTTGCGAACGATTGCATTGACACTTTCATATCGTTCCGGAGATCGGAACCCTCGGAAGTATAACGTAGAGTCGCTTGCATCCTCGGAGCCGTCCCATCCAAGTCCACTCCCGGTTTTGTCCGCCAAGTGACCCATACCGAAGGGTGATCTCTCATATTCTGACCGACGCCTGGAGCATCGTGAACCACAGGAATATCGAATTCCTCCAAATGCGAAGCAGGACCGACACCCGACAGCATGAGGATATGAGGAGATCCGATTGCACCAGAGCTTAGAATTATCTCAGATCCTTCCGCTTGGAAGACCTCTTCTCCGCTTTCTACTTCAACTCCAACAGCTCTTTTCCCGTCGAAAAGGATTCGTCGGACTTGGCAGTTAGCACGGATAGTCAGGTTCAACCTGTGACGACCCTGATCAAGATATCCTAACGCGGTACTCATTCTTATACCGTTCGGGTTATTCAACGGCGTCGGACCTACTCCGGTCGAATCAGGGTGATTGTGATCAGGGGCGTCTGGGTATCCGGCAGATTTGCAGGCTTGATAAAAAGCTTCAGTCGCTGGGTGCCAGGTGTCTCTGGCAAACCTGTGCATTACTATTGGACCTTCTGTGCCATGAAAATCATCACTGTAATCAGTGTCGGTCTCTATTTTTCTAAAATACGGCAAACAGTCCTGGTATCTCCATTCATTGTTCCCCATATCGGCCCAAGAATCGTAGTCTTCGGGGACGCCTCTTAAAAAAACCTGCCCGTTAATAGCACTAGATCCACCAGTAACTTTTCCTCGTGGTACCAGCATCTCTTGAGCTGTTTCAGTTGCTTTGCCGACGAACTGCCAGTTATGGTCGCTGACCATAATATCGATTTCCGTCGCGTATCCGAATTTGACCTCTTCCGGTAAATTTTCGAACTCTGGGTAATCAGGGCCAGCCTCTATGAGCAGTACACTCTTACTGGGGTCCTCGGATAACCGAGTAGCAATTATAGATCCGGCTGAACCGGCACCTAAAACGATATAGTCGTATTTCATTTTAACTCCTGTAAAAGTACAGTCCCCCTGCGAAAATCAAAACCTTGAAGGGCTGTTTTTGTTGAAACTAGAACACTCACTTGTGGTTAGAACAATGCTTCAGGCGTATGTATTCCTTCAAAGTCTTCATCTGATGCAGGATTCTCTGGGGTTATGCCAAGATTGTTCTGCATGTAGTGATAAGTCTGCTTCAAGTGGTGGGCGCTATGACTTAAGATGATATTCAACAGTTCTAATACCGTGACTTCACCGCCGTAGTGGGCTGGAACTTCCAGGTCAAATGCCTCTACGTTGCCACTTTGTAAGAAGGCGACGATATCCTTCCGAACGCCTTCCCCGTACTCGACCATCTGTTCTGCCGTATAGACATCCTTCAAGCGTTCGTCTGATGCCCTCATGTCATCTTGACTCATACTACCGACTTTGTGACTCAGGTAGGCCACTTCAGGGAACGACATGATATGCATCACTGTCCTTCGGGCGGTCCAAGGGCGCCAAGGGACATCAGCGTCCAGTTGTGCCTGGGAGAATTGGACACTTGCACGACAGGCTGCTGTTAGGATTTTTTCGTATTTATCAGCCAACCACTCAGTCTTGCCCGAAAGGTCCACCGTTACGTCTAGCTTGAAAGCAGGGATCAGCTTCTTGGGGAAATAACCGATGATAACTTCCGTATCATCTATGATTGTCACAGGGAGTGCCTTAATGCCTCGACTGCGCAAATCTTCCATGGCTTTTTCGTCTTCTAAAACGTTGTGGTGCTCATACTGAACACCGTTGGACTTTAAGAATTCCTCCAAAGTCCGACAGCTAAATCAACCAGGCTGTGTGTAAACTTGGACGTCCATAGCATCCTCCAGTCGTGCTAACCAATGATTAACCGTGTGATTAATAGTGGCTGCAGTCCAAAAAAATGAGTGCCAAAAACCAAGGACATCCTAACACGAGTTTAAGCTTGAAGTTTAGACCCGTAATTCCGGTCTAACCACGGTTCCTCGCCCGTAAGAAAATCTCTATTACAGGCTTGATTTATATCTCCGGGAGAATAACCACCTGGATGTCTCATCACCAGGACAGAGTTAAGATGCCTTGCCCGCTCTGATATGCGATAATCCCGTTTGCCCTCTGGAGGAACCTCAGCACGCACCACTGAAAAACAGGAATAACAAATGCCAAGGAGCAATTATGAGATTCGGTAGCTTCGTCTTTTCGATTAGCACCGACCCCGATGCAGATCAGCAAATGATCGGCCAGACCCTACGCGAGATTGAACTCGCAGAGGACGTGGGCTTTGACGCCATCTGGCTCACTGAGCACCACTTTGACGGAGCAGTGGCCTATGCCGACCCCGTAGTATTTGGAGCCGCCGTGGCCGCCCGAACCAACCGAGTGAAGATCGGTTTCGCTGTAGTAGAGATGGCGTTACACCACCCCGTCCGACTGGCAGTTCAAACGTCCTTACTTGACAACCTAAGCAACGGAAGGTTGATCATGGGCACCGGCCGTGGATCAGCTTACAACGAATACGAGTACATCGGTTTCGGCACCACCCTGGAAACGGGCCGAGAGATGCTAGACGAAGCCGAAGAATTGTTGATAAAAGCCTGGACCGGAACCGATGTGGTGCATAAAGGCAAATTCTGGGACTTGGCCTTCCCCGGTCTACGCCCTCGTCCCGTTCAAAAACCCCACCCGCCCATCGTCCGGGCTTGTATCTCAGAAGCATCCATGGTGGCCATGGGTCAAGCGGGCCGACCTGTTCTCATCGGGGTCCAGACCATCGACACTCTCCGTCATCGGTTTGGCCGTTACCAAGAAGGCCTTCAGGAGTCGGGTTTGAACGAAAGTCAAATTGAAGACATTTTAGACCAAACTTGGGCCCAACGCGCTTTATTCGTCTGCGACAGTGATGATGAGGCCCGAGAGGTCGCAGAAACAGGTCTCACCAAGTACAAGGCCCACCTCCTTGATGCCCGTGTCCGCTTCAATCCCGGAGGAGCTCCGCCACCCCCTCCCGGAACACCAACGCCGGACAGTGAGATTGTCGAACACGCTTTCTTAGCCGGAACACCAGCCACCGTTGCAGGGAAGTTGGAGGAGTTGAGGGACATTGGTGTGCGCAATATCCTGCTCAACCCCAACGTTGGCGAAATACAGCCTGACAAGGTAGAGAAATCTCTCAAGATCTTCGGTGAAACCGTGATACCCCGATTCAAGAACAACTAGCATGGCAAATCAAGAACTATTCGATTTAACCGGCAAAGTTGCCGTGGTGACCGGCGGAAACGGTGGCCTGGGTCTTGGCATCGCCTTGGGCCTGGCTGGCGCCGGAGCCAATATAGTGATTGCAGCCCGCAACGTGGAGAAGACGGCCCAGGCGCTGGAGGAAATCCGGTCAAATGGAGTGGAGGCCCACGGTATTACCGTAGACGTCACCAAAGAACCAGCCATACAGCGAATGGTCACCGACACCATTGACCACATGGGACGCCTGGACATTCTTGTGAATAATTCGGGCATTGCCGTCCGCGCCCAGCCCCAGGATTTAACCGCAGCCCAATGGGACTCGGTCATCGACGTGAACCTCAAATCGGCATTTTTGGCTTCGAAAGAAGCCTACCCCCATATGATTAAGGCCGGCGGCGGCAAAGTGATTAACATCGGCTCCATGTATTCCCTTTTCGGCAGCGACTGGGGTTCTCCCTACGCAGCCAGCAAGGGTGGCATAGTTCAACTCACCAAGAGTTTGGCTGTGGCCTGGGCTAAGGACAACATTCAAGTAAACGCTCTACTGCCTGGCTGGTTTGTCACTGACCTAACGAGAGGAATCGAAGAGGGAGACCCGGCCCGCCACGACAACATCAGTCGACGCATACCCTCGGGTCGTTGGGGAGATCCATCCGAATTGGGCGGCTCGGCTCTCTTCCTGGCCAGTGCCGCCTCGAATTACGTCACTGGATCGACGCTAACGGTTGATGGCGGGTACTCAGCTTCCTAATCAGAATCATCATCACGGAGTATTCATCATGGCTTTTAAATACCCTAATTACCTGGTAGAGACCGGATGGCTTGCCGACCATATTGACGATTCAGATATTCGGATTTTGGATTGTACTGCGTTTAACATACCCGATGACAACGGCGGTATCCGTGCTGAAAGTGGCCGTGAATCATGGGAAGCAGAGCACATCCCAAGCTCAGGTCACGCCGACCTAGTCAATGACCTTTCGGATAAAAGCGCGGCGTTCCGGTACATGCTGCCATCGGTGGAGCAGTTCGCCAAAGCGATGTCAGGTTATGGTGTTGGAGCTGCCACTCGCGCGGTGTTATACGACTCTACCTCTGGCTCTTGGGCCACCCGAATCTGGTGGATGCTCCGCGCTTTTGGCTTCGACGAGGCATACGTACTCAACGGAGGTCTGCACAAATGGAAACTGGAGAACCGGCCAGTAAGCACCAGCCCACCGAACTATCCCCAGGCCATTTTCCACGCCAGACCGCGAACCGGTCTGATGGCTGACAAAAACGAGGTTTTAGCCGCAATCGGAAGCGGAACAACATGCGTGATAAATGCTCTGAGTCCCGATCAGCATCATGGCACCGGCGGAGCAAGTTATGGTCGACCCGGACGTATATCAGAAAGCGTCAATGTTCCTGCAGGAGACCTGACGGACCCTTTGACCCATGCGTACCTACCGCCAGAACAACTATCTGAACGATTCTCCAACGTTGGAGTTGATTCCGCATCACGAGTGATCGCCTACTGCGGCGGCGGAATTGCTGCCAGCAACGATGCTTTTATCCTGACTCTGCTTGGTTACGAAAACGTGGCAGTATACGACGCGTCTATGTCCGAGTGGGCAGCCGACCCATCGCTGCCAATGCAAACAGACTAGTAACCACCAGAATTTAATCCTTTGGCCACTTGTTCCTTTACGAGCCCTCGAAGAAACGCCGGGGATTTTCAACCATTATCTGGTTTATGGATTCTTCAGATACTCCTAGGTGTTTCAAACGAGGAATGACGTTGCGGGTAATGAAGTTATAGCCGTCCGGGTTGTACTTGAATCGCTCTTCTTGGACTTCTAGTCCGTACCTGGCCTTGGGAACGGAGTGATCGTGGGAGAGCATGATTCGGTTGGCGTAACCGGCATCTATAAGCTGCTTGGCGAGGTCCGTTCGTTCCTCCCAAAGAGGGGTTCCCGGACGTCGACCACCAGGAAAACGGTCTAGTCCTAGCCATACTCCTTTTTTAAGCAACCCAACCAGATAACCCAAGTCAGTATCGTCATTGCTGTGGCCGATATAAACGCGGTCCATGTCCACACCCTCTTCCATCAGGATACGCACCTGTTCCTCACCAATTCGGTCTGGCGACCAGGTATGTGTGGAGATTGGGGTGTTGGTTCGGACAGAAGCCTGACCGGCCGCGCGCAGCACAATCTCCTGCTCAGTAGTGATTCCACCCGCGTCGCTGGCTACCTTGATGATGCCCGCCTTCACTCCGGTGCCCTCAATACCGACCTCGATCTCTCTGACGTAGAGGTCGGCAATAACCTCCGGAGCTAGGTCGGCGAACGGTCGCGGCACGGCCAGGTGGTTGCCGGTGGCTGCGACGATCTGCACGCCGGTAGCCCCCGAAACCTCTTTCATCATCTCCACGTCGCGTCCTAGATCAATCGTGCTCACGTCGATGATGCTACGCAGTCCTTCATCGTAAGCCTCTTTCAGCGTGGCTTTGGCCTGCTCCATGATGCCGACGCGGTCGATCAACTCCGGAAAAGTCTTCCAGATTCCAGCGGCGCTAGTGGCCAGGTGCTCGTGGCTAAGGGTGAAGCCCATGTTCTCGGTCTCAATGGGCCCCAATACTGAATTTATCGTGGTCATTAATCTGTCCCCTCTCTAGTTTTCTGCCCAGCTATTCTAATACCAATCATGCGAGGCGACACAGATTTCTCATGAGGCCGCCTGCACACGCTATAATTGCGGCGCGATTTTATGTTAGGCACGAGGTTCCCATGAATTATGACGTGATTATAGTTGGCGCCGGCTCGGCTGGCTGCGTCCTCGCAAATAGGCTATCTGAGGACCCAAGCCGGTCGGTTTTACTCCTGGACGCCGGTCCCGACTACCCCAACATCGACCTGATGCCTGACGAGATCAAACACGACATGAATCAGAGTGCTTCCAAGGCGAACGCCCCGCATAACTGGTCGTTCATCGGCACTACTGACTCAGCGGGTAGCAGGAACGCCGAGGTGGCCCGAGGCAAGGTATTTGGTGGCACCAGTTCCATAAACCACCAGATTTTTCTGCGGGGTATACCCGACGATTTTGACCACTGGGCCGAGTTGGGGAATGACGAGTGGTCATATCTGAAGGTGCTGCCCTATTTCCGGAAGCTGGAAACCGACCAGGACAATGACGGAGATTTTCACGGCACGACCGGCCCAATCCTGGTCACCCATCACAAAAAAGAGGCCCTACTACCCCTGCAGCGTATCTTCCATGCCGCCTGCCTGGCCGCCGGCTATCGCGACGACCCAGATATGAATAGCCCTGACGGTGAAGGCA
>Ga0315339_1003200_pt1 | contig 11657 bp, 9 predicted proteins | sample ASW17metaG_FD_204514 | JGI IMG/M metagenome (GOLD analysis project Ga0315339, IMG submission 204514) | Ammonia-oxidizing marine archaeal communities from Pacific Ocean, United States - ASW #17 | ecosystem: Environmental > Aquatic > Marine > Oceanic | place: USA: California | collected 2016-12-05
AAGGCGGGTGAGGGAGAGCCGGACCTGCTCTACGTGGACCTGCACCTGGTCCACGAGGTCACGTCACCACAGGCCTTCGAGGGCTTGGAAACGGAGGGACGTGCCGTCCGCAGGCCGGATCTCACGATCGCGACCGTGGATCACAACGTTCCCACGACGGACCGCTCGTTGCCGGTACTCGATCTGATCGCCCGCCGGCAAATGGACGCGCTACGTCAGAACGCCGCGCGCTTCGGTATTCGGCTGCTGGATGTGGACGACCGGCGGCAGGGCATCGTGCACGTCATCGGGCCGGAACTCGGACTCACTCGACCGGGGATGGTCATCGTCTGCGGCGACAGTCACACCTCCACGCACGGTGCGTTCGGCGCGCTGTCGTTCGGAATCGGGACGTCCGAGGTCGAGCACGTGCTCGCGACCCAATGCATCCCCCAACGTCGGCCTGCTTCGATGGAGATTCAGCTCGACGGCCTGCGGCCCTCCGGGGTGACCGCGAAAGACCTCATTCTCTCGGTCATCGGGCGAATCGGTGTTGCCGGTGCGTCGGGCCACGTGATCGAGTACACGGGTCCCGTCGTCCGAGCGCTCTCCATGGAGGAGCGCATGACCGTGTGCAACATGTCGATCGAAGCGGGTGCTCGTGCGGGCATGATCGCCCCGGACGAGACGACGTTCACATATCTGAGAGGGCGAGAGATGGGGCCGAGCGACGACGAACTCGACGCACTCGAACCGCGCTGGAGGGCGCTTGTGACCGACGAGGGAGCGACGTACGACCGCTCGGTCTGCTTCGACGCCGGCGACTTCGAGCCGCAAGTCACCTGGGGAACCAACCCTGGGATGGTAGCGCCCATCTCGGGCGCCGTGCCCGATCCCGAGTCGATCGAGGATGCCGACGCCCGGGACGGCGCGCGGCGCGCGCTTGCGTATATGAACCTCGAGGCCGGAACGCCCATGGAGTCCATAAGCATCGATCGGGTCTTCATCGGGTCGTGCACGAACGGCCGACTGGAGGATCTGCGGGAGGCCGCCGCGGTCCTGCCCGGGCACCGGGTGCACGAGGGAGTACAGGCGATGGTCGTGCCCGGGTCGGCCGCCGTGAAGCGGCAAGCGGAGGCGGAGGGGCTCGACCAGATCTTCAAGGAGGCGGGCTTCGAGTGGCGGGAAGCCGGCTGCTCGATGTGCCTGGGAATGAATCCAGATATTCTGGAGCCAGGGCAGCGCTGCGCGTCCACATCGAATCGTAATTTCGAGGGACGCCAGGGGAGGGGCGGGCGCACACACCTCGTGAGCCCAGCGATGGCGGCCGCCACCGCCGTCGCCGGCCGCTTCGCCGACCCCAGGAACTGGAGCACTTGATGGAGCCGATTCGTGTTCACACCGGCATCGTCGCGCCGCTCGATCGTGCGGACATCGACACCGACCAGATCATTCCCAAGCAGTTCCTGAAGCGGATCGAACGGTCCGGGTACGGTCGGTTCCTCTTCAACGACTGGCGCTATACCGAAGACGGATCGCCCCGTTCCGACTTCGTACTGAATCGGCCCGAATACCAAGAGGCGTCAATCCTGGTGACGCGGCGGAACTTCGGATGCGGATCTTCGCGCGAGCACGCGGCTTGGGCGCTGCGGGATGCAGGATTCCGCGCCGTGTTGGCGCCATCGTTCGCGGACATCTTTCGCGAGAACGCGGACCAGAACGGCATCGCTGCGATCGCACTCACGGACGACGAGATCGACCTGATACTCAGCAGGGCGATCGACCATGTACCGTATGAACTCACCGTCGATCTGGAGAGCGGAACGGTCGCGCACGCGGGCGGACTGACGGCCACGTTCGAGATGGACGACTTCCGGCGCACGTGCCTGCTGGAAGGGCTGGACCGCATCAGCCTCACGCTGCGGCACGAGGCCGAGATCAGCGCGTACGAGCGGGCTAGGGGAGGCGCGTCGCTCTAGCGCCAGACTTCCCCGAAGAGTCGCATGAAGTTGGCGCCCAGCACTTTCTCGATGACGCGGCTCGCGTGCCCGTGAGCCGCCATCCGGTCGGCGATCGTGTCGAGCCGCCTTGGGTGGTTCAGATCCGGTACGTAGGGAATCGTGTCCTCGCGCGGCGCGGCAATGCCGGCCGCCGTGCGGTCGCGAGAGACCGCCTCGAATCGGGACGGGAAGTCTCCGCTCACGTCGAGCGGCACGATGCCTTGATCACTCCCGATGCCCACGTGGTCTTCCCCGCACACGTCGAGCGCATGCTCGATGTGGCGGAGCACGTCCTCCAGTGACGGCGCTCCGTTCGGATTCAGGAACGGCATCAGATAGATACCCACCACCCCACCTCGGTCTGCCAGTCGCCGTAGCGTCGTGTCGTCCTTGCTACGTGGGTGATCGAAGATCGTCTTGCATCCCGAGTGCGTGATCGAGACGGGACGGTCGGAGAAAAGAATGCCGTCGTTGGTCGTGCGCGGCCCACAGTGCGATAGATCGATGAGCATGCCTACGCGGTCCATGCGTGCTACGGCCTCGATTCCGAGTTCGCTCAGCCCGCCGTCGTCGCTGGCTAGGCAGCCGGTGCCGATCTTGTTCTCGACGTTGTACGTGAGTTGGATGATGCGTATGCCGAGGTCGTAGAACTCGCTGATACGCTGCAGGTCGTCCTCAACGGGCACGCCGTCCTGGAATCCCAGGATGAGGCCGAGTCGACCCGTGGCCTTGGCGTCCCTGACGTCGTCGATGGCTCGCACCCCGGTGAGAACCGCCGGCTGCGCTCTCAGCTCGCTGGTCCAGTCTGCGATCCGGGCCTGGGTGTTCTCGAAGGCACTACCACCCTCGTTCGCGCGCGCATTCACCGTGAGGTTCACGGCCGTGATTCCGGAGCGCCTTATGTGGTCCAGCGCGGCGTCTTCCAGGGGGAGGGTCTGCTGCGGGATGTTGAACTGGATCGGACCCGCGAGCGCGTCGATCACGAGGGCGTCGTCGTAGCCGGGCCACGATGGTGCGGTCCGCGTGCGGACGAAAAGGTCTGAGTCGATGGCGCGGGTCAGCCCGGGCGCGAGGGCCGCGGTCCCGGCCAGTCGAACGAAGTCCCTGCGCCTCATCCCACGTAGGATGCCGCCCTCACCGTCCGCCCGCCGCTGAGGCATCCGCACGAAACAGACAGAGGGAACAACTCATCGAGCACACGCTGCGTGATGCGAATTCGGAGCTCGTCCGTCTGCGGGTCGCCGCCATTTGAGCGCCCAAGGGAAGGTGGAAGCCCGGAAGCCCGCGGTCGCGTAGTTGCATGATGGCGATGGCCGTGAACGTCTTGGTGATCGAGGCCCAGTGGCAGATCGCCGTCCGCCACTCGTCTGCGATGTCGCCCCACACAGGGGCGGCGCCGGCTGGGTCCTGGCCGGAGAGGGGGGCGGTGACAAGGAGCAGTACGACGGCAAGGATGAATCGAACGGACATCAGGGCCTCGGTTCGGGTTGTGGGACGTCAGAATCTGGCCGCGTTCGGGGAGATGGCGAAAGCCTTGCCGTCGAACAGCCGTAAAGGCGATCGTACGGCTCTTCCACCCACTACGACCCGGACTTCAAGACTGACAATGACACGTCCCATCCATGAAAGGCCGGCGGTTCCTTTGCTAGTGGCATCGATTCTGATCGTCGCATCACTTCTGCCCGGATCGGCTTTCCTCGGATCCTTGTCTGCCCAGCAGGATCCTCATATGGCCAAAGCATTACGGGTGCTCTCGTCCACGCCTCTCATCGATGGACACAACGATCTGCCTTGGGCGATCCGCGGAAGCGAGGTCGCGCCGCACGATGTCGAGGCGGATGCGCATGATCTGCGAGGCACCACCGCCTTCCACACCGACATCGAGCGGCTGAGGGAGGGTAGGGTCGGCGGGCAGTTCTGGTCGGTCTACATCCCGTTCGATGCCACGGGCGAGGGGGCAGCCAAGGTCCAGCTCGAGCAGATCGACATCGCGCTCCAGGTGATCGAGAAATATCCCGACGTGTTCGAACTCGCGTCGGATGCGTCCGACGTGCAACGGATCTTCGGCGCCGGCAAGATCGCTTCTATGCTCGGCATGGAGGGTGGACACGCGATCGAGAATTCGCTCGGAGCGCTCCGGGCCTTCTACAAAATGGGCGTGCGCTACATGACGCTCACACACAACGGCACGCTCGATTGGGCCGATGCCGCCAACGGCGAGCAGCTGCACGGTGGCCTCACGCCATTCGGCCAGGAAGTCGTGCGCGAGATGAATCGCATGGGCATGCTCGTCGACCTCTCGCACACGGCTCCGACCACCATGAACGATGCGCTCGACGTCTCCGTGGCTCCCGTGATCTGGTCGCACGCTTCCGCGCGCGGCGTTCGGGACCACCCGCGCAACGTGCCCGATCAGGTTCTGCGCCGGCTCTCGGCGAACGGTGGCGTGGTGATGGTGACCTTCGTGCCGTCTTTCGTGTCCGACCGGGACGAGGCGACCATCGCCGATGTCGCGGACCACATCGACCACATCGCTGCCCTCGCCGGGGTGGACCATGTGGGTATCGGCTCGGACTTTGACGGGATCTCGTCCACGCCGGTCGGCCTCGAGGACGTGTCCAAGTTTCCAGCGCTGTTCGTCGAACTGTCTCGCCGTGGCTGGAGCGAGGAAGACCTCGCCAAGCTCGCCGGCGAGAATCTGCTGCGGGCAATGCGCGATGCCGAGACGGTGGCTCGCCGACTGCAGCGCGAGCGGGGTCCCTCGATGGCGACGATCGAGCGACTGGACGGTGGCGTGAGCCAAGACTGGGATTCGGGCGCTCGCGATGAGTAACCTCCCACGTCCGGATGGCTCGGAGTACAACGAGTACTACACGACGTACACATCGCTCGTGCCCGACGGAGAGATCGTCGAGACGCTACGCGATCAACTGGGAGATACGCTGGCCCTGCTGGGCGGCGTCGAAGCGGAGCGAGAAACGTATCGATACGCAGAAGGGAAGTGGTCACTCCGCGAGGTGGTCGGACACTTGATCGACACCGAGCGCGTCTTTGCATTCCGTGCCCTCTCGATGGCACGCCAGGACGGAGCGGAGTTGCCGGGCATGGACCAGGAAGACTGGGGCCGCCGCAACAACGCCCATGACCGCCCACTGGAGCACCTCATCGATGAGTGGGTCGCCTTGCGGCGCGCCAATGTGCACTTGTTCGCCAGCTTCGACTCGGCGACTGGGCGTCGCACGGGTATCGCGAGCGGCTTTTTGTTTTCGGTCCGTAGCTTCGCGTGGATCATTGGAGGACACGAGTTGTGGCACCGCCAGCTGATTGGCCGTGACTACCTGGCTGAGAGCGTCGGCTAACGGTCCTTGAGCGAAAGAAGCAAACGGCGCATTATCGTGCGAGCGTCACTGTACTGGAGGAGTCCTCATGGCGAGCTTCGCACCGTTCTCGTTTAACGCCCATAGGCCCAGCGCAACGGGACCGCGCCGTCGCTCCTACTCGTTCGTCCTGATTGCGAGCGTTCTCGCCGCGGGGTCGGCCCCTGATATCGGGGCCCAACAGACAACGGGCCGGTGGGTGGCTCCCCGAACCACGCATGGCCAACCCGACCTGCAGGGTAACTGGTCGAACGCGACCCTGACGCCGGTCGTGCGCCCAGCGGGAGTCGGGCCGGTCCTGACTCCGGAGCAGGTCCGGGAACTCGAGGGCGGCCGGGCGAGCTTCATCGAAGCGGATCTCGTCGATAGTGACCCGAATCGTGGGGCCCCACCTGTGGGGGGCTCGCTCACGGGAGACGCCCGCTGGGATGCCGGTGCCGGTGCGGTGGGAGGGTACAACCAGTTCTACATCGACGGTGGCGATCACATCGCCATCTACGACGGCGAAGCCCGAAGTTCGTTGATCGTCGACCCGCCCGACGGCCGCAGACCGCCATACACAGAAGAGGCGCAGAGGCGCCTGGGCGAGAGTCGTGCGTTTCTGGGGCAATTCGGGCAATACGACAATCCGGAGAACCGGCCGCTGGCCGAACGCTGCATCATGTCGTTCGGCTCGAACGCGGGGCCGCCGATGATGCCCAACTACTTCTACAACAACAACTATACGATCGTGCAGACCCCCGACCACGTTCTGATCATGACCGAGATGGTGCACGACACGCGGATCATCCGCTTGGGAACGCCCCAACGGCTACCAGACCACGTTCGTCCCTGGATGGGCGATTCGTGGGGATACTGGGAAGGTGAGACGCTCGTCGTAGAGACCACCAACATCCATCCCGATCAGAGAATCGTAGGTGGCGGTGCGACGTTCAGCCCATCCGCACGCGCCAAGGTGACCGAACGTCTCACGAGGGTCGACCCCTTTACGATCAACTACGAGTTCACGGTCGATGACCCCGGGACGTTCACTCGTCCATTCAGTGGCGAGGTGCCGTTCAGGGCGCTGCCCGACCTGGTCTACGAGTACTCGTGCCATGAGGGGAACTACGCGCTCGCCGCCGTTCTGAGCGGGGCGCGCTCACAGGAACGGGAAGGTGGGAACTAAACCGAGACCTCGAACCAGGTCGCTCTTCCCACGCCCAGGCAGGTACCGGACTCGCCGAAGATCGCGCTCCCGGTGAAGTGTCGGCGACCCTCGCACGAGATCTGCCACCCGATCAGCACGCACTCCTCGCCGATGCGAGGCGCTCCCCGGAGCTCCACGCACATCTCGCCGAGCACGGCCGGCCGCTCGCGAGTGTGGGGAAACGCGTAGCCTCCCGGACAATCGAGGGCAGCCCACAGAAACTCCGGAGCGACCCGTCCCTCCTCGCCGGCGACGTTGGTGCCTGGTGTCCAACCGCTCGCGACCAGGTCCCGCCCATCGACGGCGCCCGGGAAGATGCGAAGACCGTCGCCCGCCTCGCGGTCGGGCCCGCATACGAAACAGCCCGGAAAGGGATGGGAGTGCATCCCGACGAAGTTCTTGGCGGCCGCCTCGGCCTGCGCCGCGCTCGGCGGGACAGGGGCCGTGAGGCCGGGGACTTCCCTCCATGCTCGGGCCACCTCGACATCGTCGTGAACGAGGACCATGCCTTCGTCGGTTCGCCGAGCCTCGAGCAGGACGTCGAGCGGCGGGGGCGCGAGCAGTCGCACGGCGATGGGATGCTCGACGAAGTGGGCGAGCCGCCCGCAGACGTAGCCGCCGTTGCCGGTCGCGGGGGGCCCTTGATAACGGGGGTCGATGGTGACGGATCCGAGGTGCATGGCGGGATTGTCGGTGGCGGGACCGAGGGAGACAAAGAGTGATGGCGCGCGGCCAAGCAGCTCGACGTTAGTCGGAAAGACGAGCGGGTCCTACCTCGCTCGCGGTGACGAGCGCGGTCGGGACTCCGCGTCGTTCCAGCGTGTGTCGCTCGACATCCGGCTGCGCGAGCCAAATGCCTTGAGCCGCATCGTGCGTCCGACCTCCCGCGTCCGGTACAGATCCGCCGTGTCGATCACGAGGGCCACGGTCGCATGGCCGGCACGAATACTTGGGAGCGCAAGCTCGTCACCCCAATGATCAGGGCGTCGGTCGGCAATCGAGGGTCGGGTCGCCAGGTGGCAGCCTCGGAATGTGGTGCGGCGGCTCAGGGTCGTTGTCCGGCATGCTTTGCCGACAGAACCGCGAGTCCCGCGTCGATGTCCGCGCGGCTCACCCAGTGCCCGCGCACCATCACGCCCACGCGATCCGTGAGGTTGTCGAGGTCGTCGAGCGGGTTCGATCCGAGCAGCACCAGGTCCGCGCGTTGGCCGACGGCGACGGTGCCGAAATCCCCATCTAGGCCCAGGTGGTCGGCCACATATGAGCCGACCGCCGCCGTGCCGCTCCTGAGGATTTCGTAGTTCGAAATTCCCGCTTCGGCGACGACCCTCAGCTCGCGGTGGAGCGCGAAGCCCGGCACGTTGAACATCTGGGGCGAATCTGTACCCATGAGGATGCCGACGCCCGCGTCGGAGAGCCGCTTGAGAATACGCTTGCGCAGCGCGAAAAAGGCTTCGAGTTCCGCTGATGTGCCGCGGGGCCCAGGTGCGGCCTGACTGCGCCAACCGTCCCGCTGCCTCTGCGATACATACTGCATCTCGGGCTGTACCAGCACCGTCTCGACGTCGGGCGCCCCGTAGAGGTTCTCCCACAGATACATCGTTGGCACGACGTACACATCGTGGTCGAGGGAGAGCTGAACGATCTGATCGAGCTTCGCTTCATCGACGCCGCTCACGAGCCCCCCGAGGCTCGTTTGACCCGCGTTCACTTGTGAGACGACGCCGTCGGACGCGATCGCCTGCACGTATCCGTCGAGATGGTCCACCGTCGACATACCGGTCTCGATCGCGTGCACCAGTCCGACGTCGGCGGGTACGTGCCCGCCAAAGGTCAGCTCGACTTCCTGGGCGACGCCGACCATGTGGTCCCAGGTCGCGAGCGAGACCCCCGGATGGATCTTCTGCAGATCGTACCCCTGATCCTTGTGGGTACGTAGGAGCCGCTCCGCGGTCGCTGCGTCGGGCGCAGACCTCCCGCTCAGGGACGGCGCCCCCACATACAGGTTCGGGCCGAGCACGTCGCTGCGTTCCAGTTCGTCCGCCAGTGGAATCTGGTAGTCCGATCCGAGCATGCCTCGGATGGTGGTGACGCCGTTGGCTATGTAGAGGAAGAGGAGGTCCTCCACGTCCTGTCGAGGTGGGTCGTTTCCGGGAGGCACGTGCGCGTGCATTTCGGAGAGCCCCGGGGTGAGATACCGACCTGTGCCATCGATAACTGTGGCCCCGCTTCCGACTCGGATGTCCTCCGAAGGACCGACTTCCGTGATCACACCGTCGACCACCACCACAGTGTGGTTCGCCAGCACTGTTTCCCGGTCCATCGGCAGGACGTTAACGCCGGTGAACGCGATTGTGCCCGGCGCGGCGACGCTCGCGCCCCCACAGCTTGCGAGCGCGATGACCGCCAGCAGCACATGGTGATTACGTGTCCTCATCCCGAACCCTGCTCTGGTTGTGTTGTCCGCACGGCGCCGACTCTCAGCGCGTCTGTGCCGGTTGTTGCGGCGCGCATAACTTCGGTCCCCGGGCCTCATCCGGCTAGCACTACCGCTCTCCACATCAGGCACGCAATGACCAGACCACTGCTGGCGCTCCTGGCGCTGCTCGCGACTTCGACGCCGATCGTGCTCGCCCAGGAGCCCCCGATGCCCGAGCAACCGACCCTGCGCGAGGGGTTTCTCGCCTGGGACAGGGGCGACTATCCTGCGGCTCTACGCGCATACCTCGACGTCTTGAGTGGTCCGGATGCCGCAGAGCACCTCGAAGAGATCGCGCTGCTCACTGGCGAGCTGTATCGGGTAACCGAGGTCGCTGTCGACGGCTCCCGGGTTGCCATCGCCCCGGACGGTTCGCTCGGCCTGTTTCAGGTCGTGGAAGATGGGGCCGCGGTGAGCAAGGTCCTCGAACTCTCTACCGGTTCGATCCTGGAGACCTTCTCCGAAACTCAGGTCGCGTTGGGCGTGGGGCGCTCGCTTGCCCGTTTGCGCGTCCGGAACACTGAGGCGGTTCGGGCGGCGCGGGACCAGCAGGCTCGGGCATCGAGCCGCGATGAGCGCGCCCGAGCCCGGGCTGTGACAGCCTGGGAGGAGGCCAAGACCGCGACGCTGATCGTACGATCCCAAGCTCGAACGGGGGAGGTCGATCTGGAGGGATTGGTTCCCGTAGAGCTGCAGTTCGCGCCGGATGCGGACGTTCTGTACATGATCGCGGGCCAGCAGGATGGGCCCGAGAACCTCGGCGTCTACCGCGTACGAGCGGGCGGCGGGGCCGATGCTCTCGATACTTCAGCCGGGCCGAAGGCTGGGTTGATCGTCGCGGCCGGGGGTCGGCATGTCGTCTTTCAAACGCGCGCGGGGCTCATAGTCCGGGACGTACTGGAGGGCGGACTCTCGAACTTCGACGGCGCCGCTTCGGCGAGCGTTTCAGCCGATGGCTCGATGCTCACCTTCATGCGGCAGGGCGAGCAAGTGGAGATCGTGGCGGTTCCACTGACACCGGAGCTCTCGGAGTCGGCTGAAAGGGTCGTTGTGCAGACCGCGCGGCCCATTTCGAACGCGGTCGTATCCCCCGACGGCAGACACGTCGCCTACCAATTGCAGCCGTTCGAGGACTGGGAGATCTACGTCGCGCCAACGGACGGGAGCGAGCCCGCATGGGCGATCTCGAACGAGATTCAGCACGATCGAAACCCCCGGTGGCTCGACGCGAGCCACGTTCTTTCGGCGAAGGGCGAAGGCCGGCACATGCGGTCCTTCGTGCATGACGTCGAGGGAGGCCCTCCACTCAAGCTCTTTCACAACAACACGATCCGCACCATCGCACCCGAATATGAATGGGCGGCGAGCCCCGACGGGTCCAAGGTACTGCTCGTTTCGGAGCGAGACGGCGATACGGTCTCCCCGGAGCGGGGCGTCTATCTGGTCGATCGGGGTTCGAAGGTCACGGTCCCTGACGTTCGCGCTCGTCTCGAGCAGAGTCTCGCTGTGGAGCTGAGCCTGCGCGAACACGGGGAGGCGGCGTTCGCGCCCATTGCGGCGCAGGTGGCGCCCATCGCGGATGCGGTCTCGGTCGGTCGCATCTACGAGTATGCCCGCGATGTGTATGCGTTCGGCTCCAAGCACATCTCGCAGCCAGGCAACGCGCTGGCAATCGAGTACTACGCACAAGTTCTGCGCGGATTTGGGTACGAGCCAGAGTTGCAGTGGTTCGAGGCTCGGGGCGTTCGCACGGCGAACGTGATCGTGACGATCCCGGGCACGAGCGACCCGGACCTCGTCTATGTTGCGAGCAGCCACTTCGACTCCGTCGTGCGCGGCCCTGGTGCCGACGACAACTCGTCGGGTGCCACGGCCCTGCTCGAGGCCGCGAGGGTGCTCAAGCATCACCCGATGCCCGCCACCATCGAGTTGGCTTTTTTCACGGGCGAAGAAGCCGGGCTGCTCGGTAGTCGCGAATATGTCCGCCTCGCGATCGAGAGCGGGAAGCACATCGTGGGCGCGCTGAACAACGACATGGTCGGGTGGACGAACGACCACCGACTGGACAACACCATTCGGTACTCCAACCCGGGGATTCGCGACATACAACACGCGGCGGCAATCCAGTTTTCCGACCTGATCACGTACGACGCGCTCTACTACAAGAGCACCGATGCCGCGGCCTACTACGAGGCGTATGGGGATATCGTGGGCGGAATCGGGTCGTATCCCGTGCTGGGCAACCCACACTATCACCAGTCGCACGACCGCCTCGAGACCATCAACCAACAACTGGTCGCAGAGGTCTCGAAGACCACGGTCGCGACGCTCATGCTGCTCGCCTCGAGCCCCTCGCGCATCAACGATCTCATGGTCACGGACGGTGTCGCCCGTTGGGAGCCCTCGCCCGAGTCCGGTGTCTCCGGCTACCAGGTTCGCTGGCAGAGCGAGGGCGGTTCGGGATTGGCGCGCGTCACGGAGGCCTCGGCGCAACTCGAGGGCTTGATCGAGGGTGGGCGCGTGAGCGTTCGCGCGCTGCACAATAGTGGCACGGTAGGGTGGGACTGGGCGTGGTGGGGGGCGAACTAGTCCGCGCGCAGGGACTCCACGGGGTCGACCGCGGCGGCGCGCCG
>Ga0315339_1003201_pt1 | contig 11656 bp, 12 predicted proteins | sample ASW17metaG_FD_204514 | JGI IMG/M metagenome (GOLD analysis project Ga0315339, IMG submission 204514) | Ammonia-oxidizing marine archaeal communities from Pacific Ocean, United States - ASW #17 | ecosystem: Environmental > Aquatic > Marine > Oceanic | place: USA: California | collected 2016-12-05
AGCTCCAGCGGCAGAGGAAGCAGCTCCAGCTCCAGCGGCAGAGGAAGCAGCTCCAGCTCCAGAAGAAAAGAAAGAAGATAAATAGAGAAAGTTATTTTGTCTTCTAGGAAAGAAGAAGAAATTGTTGTGATGGGTAAATTATTAGCCCCGTACGGGGTTAATGGATGGATAAAAGTTTATTCTTTTACAGAAAAATTAGAATCTTTTTTGACATATAAAAAGTTTTTTGTTTCCAAAGATCAAAAAAATTGGCTAGAAATAAAGGTTAAAGAAATTAAACTGCACGGTAAGACGATTATTGCAAAGTTTTCAGAAATTGTTGATCGTACTCAAGCAGAGCATTACAAAGATTATTTAATTGGAGTACCAAGATTTTTTTTACCTCAATTAAAAGAAGGTCAATACTATTGGAGCGATTTAATAGGATGTGAAGTGTTGAATCTTCAAAATATTTCTTTTGGCTTAGTTGATACATTTATTGAAACTGGGGCCAATGATGTAATAGTTGTGAAGGGTGATAAAGAGCGATTAATCCCATATACAACAAAGACAGTATTAAAAGTAGATACCATAAAAGGTAAGATAATCGTGGATTGGGATGAAGACTTCTAAAGCTTTATTAACTTTTGATATTGTAACTTTAATGCCGGAAATGTTTTCGGCAATATGTGATTATGGAATCACTAGAAAAGCCTTTAAGGAGAACATTGTTAATCTGAATTTATGGAATCCAAGGGAATTCTCAACGGATCTTCATAAAACAGTAGATGATAGAACTTACGGCGGAGGCCCGGGAATGCTTATGATGGCTGACCCCTTGGTAAAATCAATTGAAGCAGCCAAGAAAAGACAAAGTAAGTTAGGGATAAAAAATAGTAAAGTAATTCATATGACTCCTAGAGGAAAATTACTGAGTCATAACGAAGTTAAAAGATTGTTGACTTGTGAAGGGTTTGTGATAATTGCTAGTCGATATGAAGGTATTGATGAGAGAGTTAATGATTGGGTTGATGAAGAGATCTCAATTGGAGATTATGTGTTGAGTGGAGGTGAATTACCTGCTATGACAATGATGGATTGTCTAATTAGACAATTACCCGGCGTATTAAATGATGATGAATCAGCAGCACAAGATTCTTTTGTTAATGGGCTTTTAGATCATTCTCATTTCACACGACCTGAGATTTTTAAAAAAATGAAAGTGCCTGAAGTTTTATTATCAGGAGACCATGAAAAAATTAGATTATGGCGATTAAAGGAATCGCTTAAGCTAACTTGGAAAAAACGTCCAGATTTATTGGCCGAAAAGTTGTTGACAAAAGAAGAGACTCGGCTGCTTGAAGAAATTCAGACTGAGCAGGAACAAGACTCTATATAATTTAAAAGGAACAGGAAACATGGCAAATATTATTGAAACATTAGAACAAGAGGAAATAGCGCGTTTAGGAAAAAAAATCCCAAAATTTTCACCTGGAGACTTAGTAAAAGTAGGTGTTAATGTTGTTGAGGGAACAAGAAAGCGTGTTCAAATTTTTGAAGGTATTGTTATATCTAGAAAAAACAGAGGATTAAATTCATCATTTATTGTTCGTAAAATTTCTTCAGGCGAAGGAATTGAAAGAACTTTTCAGCTTCATTCTCCACAAATTGAGAGTATTGAAATTAAGAGTCGGGGTGATGTACGCAGAGCTAAATTATTTTATTTACGTGAACGATCAGGGAAATCTGCAAGAATTAAAGAGCGTTTAAAAATTCGTGATAGCGATAGTGAGTTTGAAGAAATTCCAGATATGTTAGTTGAGGAAGCTCCAGCGGCAGAAGCAGAAGCTCCAGCGGCAGAAGCAGAAGCTCCAGCGGCAGAAGCAGAAGCTCCAGCGGCAGAAGCAGAAGCTCCAGCGGCAGAAGCAGAAGCTCCAGCGGCAGAAGCAGAAGCTCCAGCGGCAGAAGCAGAAGCTCCAGCGGCAGAGGATAAACCAGCTCAATAGAGTTTTTAGGGCAATAAAAAAGCCTCATAATTTGGGGCTTTTTTATTTGGTAGGTTATCTTTGAGAATAATGAAGGGATTATAAAAATAATTTATTCAATTTCTGAAGTAAATAATCTCAAAAACTCAATGAAAAGATAAGTAAATAGCTTTAGAATAAAAGTAATGGTTAATAATTCAAAAGAAATAATTAAAAAAAATATTTTACGAAATAAGATTATTGATGAATTCATTAATCATTTATGGCTAGAGGATGGATTATCCAAAAATACCTTGGATAGCTACCGATTTGATTTAGAATTATTATCAGAATGGCTAACTAAAAGTTTAAAAAAGAATATATCAGATGTGTCAGAAGGGGATATCCAACAATATCTTTCATTTAAATTCCCTTCGTCAAAATCACGAAGTATTTCAAGGCTGCTTGCTACACTTAGGCGATTTTTTAGATATCTATTAAGGGAAAATAAAATAAAGATTGACCCCACCTTACAGATACAGAGTCCAAAGATTCCAAAATCATTACCAAAAAGTTTAAGCGAAGAAGATGTCGAGTCACTTTTAAATGCTCCTAATGTTAAAATTATTTCTGAATTAAGAGATAAGGCAATGCTCGAATTATTATATGCTTGTGGTCTTCGTGTTTCTGAATTAGTTAACATTCTTCTGACCGAGCTAAGTATGACTGAGGGAATTATAAGGATTACAGGTAAAGGGAGTAAAACTAGATTAGTTCCAATGGGTGAGGAAGCAGTAGATTGGATTAAGAAGTATATTGATGAGAGTAGAAAAAATATTCTAAAGCAAAAGACATCAAAATATCTTTTTGTAACGATACGCGGGAGTGCAATGACAAGGCAGGCGTTTTGGTATTTGATAAAAAGATATTCAATTATTGCTCAAATAAAGAAACCAATGTCACCTCATATACTAAGACATGCTTTTGCGACCCATTTGATTAATCATGGAGCAGATTTAAGGGTTGTTCAAATGCTTCTAGGTCATAGTGATATTTCAACAACACAAATTTACACTCATGTAGCAAGAGAAAGATTAAAAAAATTACATCAATCACATCATCCAAGAGGGTAATCCATTTTAAATGTCAAATTTTAGTAAAGATGAGAAAATTAATAAAGATTTAAACGACGTACAAAAATTATTTTTTGAAAAAAAAATAGATTTGTCTATAAGTAAAATAAATAAAGTTATTAAAAAAAATAAAAATAATTATTTACCATATAACTATAGAGGAATAATTTTATTAGAACTTAAAAATTATAGAGATGCAATTAGTGACTTTAAAAAAACTCTTTTATTAAATCCTAGCTTCACTGATGCTTACTGTAATCTTGGTATTGGATACAAATCAATAGGAAATTATGAAAAAGCAATCGAAAATTATAAATTGGCTTATAAATTAAATAATAATTTTCTTCAGGCAAAACTAAATTTAGGGAGTTTATATTATGAGTTAGGCAAATATAGGGAAGCAATTACAGAGTACAGAGATGTATTAGACAAGGATAATAATATAGAACATGCTCATCAACTTATTGCTGACGCTTTAATTAAGGAAGTGAAGCATGATATTGCAATAGATCATCACATAAAAGCAATATCAATTAACCCAAATAATCCAATAAACTTTTTCTTATTGGGAGCAGATTATGTATATGCAGGAAAAAAACATTTAGCAGTTGAAAATTTTAAAAAAGCGATAATTCTAGATTTAAAATATTGTGCTGCTTATTATGGTCTTAGTAAAGTTCAGAAAATTCAATTATCTGATCCAATTGTTCAGCAGATAAAAGAACTTTTAATAGATAAGACAGTATTAAGCTCAGATAAGGTATATTTGAACTTCACAATGGCTAAAATACATGAGTCTGAAGGTTTTCATGAGCAATTTTTTGAGTATTTGATACTAGGAAATAAACTAAGAAACCAAGAGAGCAAATTTGATCTTGGAAAAACAAAAAATCAAATTACACTTATCAAAAATATTTTTAAGAATATAATTTTTGAAAATAAGAAATTCACAGAACAATTTAAAGAGAAGATTGTAAAATGTCCAATTTTTATTGTTGGTATGCCAAGATCAGGCACTTCTCTTATAGAGCAGATATTATCTAATAATGATATTGTATTTGGTGCAGGTGAGCTAGACTCAGTTCATGAGTTCTTATTAAAATCAGTTTCATCTGAAACTTCTGAGACACAATTAATAAACTCATTAAATGTTTTGAAAAAAAATTATCTGGAAAGGCTGGAATATATTACAGATAAAAAATTTATAATTGACAAGTTACCACTTAATTTCTATTGGATTGGCTTTATTAAGACAATCTTCCCGAATGCAAAAATTATTCATATCAAAAGAGACCCAATAGCAATAAATTTTTCAATTTATAAGACCCTTTTTGAAGAAGGGGCTATCGAATTTTCTTATGATCAGGATAACATAATAAATTTTTATAAATTGTATGAAGAATTAATGCAGTTTTGGAATGGCATCTATGGGGATGAAATATTAAATATTAATTATGAGTTGTTGGTTAATAACCCTGCTATAGAGGCAAAAAAAATATTTGAGTTTGTTAATGTTGATTTTAATAATGATTATATTAAAATTGAAAATAATTCTAGGCCTGTTACAACCGCCAGTGACCTTCAGATTAGAAATAAAATCTATAAGAGAAGTTCTGAAAGTTGGAAAAAATATAAAAATTATCTTGAAAAATTTATTGATGCATTTCAATAAAATTTGCTAGTAGTGCTGCTGAATATATTTCAGTATGATCGCTAGTGTCAATCTTAAAATCATAAAATTTAGGTGGATCAAATTTTGACCCTATCCCTGTTAAATCTTTTATTAATCCAGCCTCAGATTTTTTGTATAATCCTTTTGGGTCTCTCGTAATACAAGTTTCCAACGGGGTTGATAAATATATTAATGTAAAGAATTTATGCCCTATTATTTTTTTTGCAGTTTCTCTTAAGTCTTCTGTTGGAGATATTGTCGATACAATTATATAATCTAATTGTTTTAGTAATAATTTTGATACTTCTGCAATTCTTCTTATATTCTCAGATCTCGAAACCTCACTAAAATTTAAATCTGAAGATAATCCTGATCTAACATCGTCGCCATCAATTAAAACACTAGAGAACTTTTGTTTATTAAAAAAATTAATTAAACTTTTTGCTAGTGTAGTTTTTCCAGAGCCAGATAATCCAGTAAACCAAATAACTTTTTTCATATTTTATTCCTAAGGAAATTGTGTAAATTTAGATTGCCTTATTCTAAAATTTACATGAATTTTTAACGTTCTAATATAACTCCAACAAAATCAGTATCAGGTAGAATTTTTTGTTTTGATATTTTTAATTTAATTTTTTCAAACTGAAACTTTTCTTTTAAACGACTAACAATATCCTCACCAAAATCTTCGAGGAGATGATGTTCATGTCTTGAAGCAGCCTCTTTTATTTCAGATTCAATTAAGGCATAGTCGATTGTTTTAGAAATATCATTTGCATTAAAGATTTGATTTCCTTTTAGTTGAATATCTACATCAATTATAAGCTGTTGTGAAACAGCTCTCTCCCAATCAGGCAAACCTATTTTGGTATTTAATTTAAGACCGTGCAAAAAAATATTATTTGTCATGAAGTATTTATTGTTTTTCAAATATAATACCTACTATGATAAATCAAATTTTCCTTATTTCTAGTGCTTATTTAATAGGATCTCTATCTTTTGGAATAATAGTTAGTAAGTTTCTTAATCTTTCAGACCCCAGAACTATTGGATCAAAAAATCCTGGCGCTACAAATGTTATGAGAACAGGTAATAAACTTGCAGCAGTTTTAACATTATTAGGAGATATCCTTAAAGCTACTATAGTTGTGAAGATTGTAATACTTATTGGCTTAAATGAACTTGAGACAATGCAAGTTTGTATAGCAGTTTTGATAGGACATACTTTTCCAATTTATTATAAATTTAAGGGCGGTAAAGGAGTAGCAACAGCTCTAGGTATTTTGTTGGCAACTAATTGGATATTAGCATTAAGTGCAATTTTTATTTGGCTAGTGATTTTTTCTATATGGCGATACTCTTCTTTGTCAGCTATTATTGCCTCTTTATCTGTTTCAATTATTAGTTATTTCTTAAATGATGCATCATATATATTACTTACGAATGTCTTAATTACTGCTTTGATTATTTTTAATCATGCCTCAAATATTAAAAACTTAATTAAAGGCATTGAGCCAAGCTTTAAAAAGTAGATTCAATTTCTGATAATTTCCATTTTGGCTGCACAGAAAATTTATAATTATTTTTGGAGGATAGATGGGCCCTAAGAGCTCCGGCTAGGGCAATCATTGCCCCATTATCTGTACAAAATTCCAGTTTTGGAAAATAAGTTTTAAAATTTTCACTTTTTGAATGAAGTTTCAACTTTTCTCTTAATTTTTTATTTGCCCCAACTCCTCCAGATACTACAATATTTTTATAGCCAGTCTGTTTTAGGGCTTTAAGAGATTTTTTTACTAGCACATCTGTAATAGATTCTTGAAAAGCAAAAGCAATATTTGCTTTAACTGAACTTGTTAATTTTGTTTGTTTTTTAACTAAAGTTAAAACGGCAGTCTTAAGCCCACTAAAACTAAAATCTAATCCATGAGTATTAAATAAAGGCCTAGGAAGTTCAAATTTAGCGATACCTTTATCAGCTAATTCTGATAATGCAGCACCGCCAGGATAACCTAGGCCTAGCAGTTTAGCTGTTTTATCAAATGCCTCTCCTGCAGCGTCGTCTAAAGTGTCACCCAATATTTCGTATTGACCTATATCTTTTACGTCTATCAATTGAGTATGCCCGCCCGACACTAAAAGCGCTAAAAAAGGAAAGGATGGTTTATCGTCTTCAAGCATTGGGGCTAATAAATGACCTTCAAGATGATGCACTGGTATGGATGGAATATTGAGTGAGTATGCTAAGGCTTCAGCTAATGTACTTCCAACTAAAAGAGCACCAGATAAACCAGGTCCAGCTGTGTATGCAATCGAATCAATCAAATTAATTGAAATAGAACTATCTTTAAGCAATTGATCAATCAGTGGAATTATATATTTTATGTGGTCACGGGAAGCAAGTTCAGGAACTACCCCACCATAAAAAGAATGAAGTTTAATTTGAGAGTGTAAGGCATGCCCTAAGAGCCCTTTTTCTGAGTCATAGATAGCAATCCCTGTTTCATCACATGAGCTTTCAATACCAAGAACAAGCATTTAAATAGTATTTTTTCTTATATTAGTTGAAAAAAATGAATATTAGCATTAAAATGTCACACTTTCTTAAATTAGTATGGATATTTACTAATTCAAAGATTCAAACTTTAAAGAGATCATTAATGTCAACAGTAAAAGTAAAAGAAAACGAACCATTTGATGTAGCACTACGACGATTTAAAAGACTTGTTGAGAAAACAGGATTATTAAATGATTTGCGCGCTAGAGAGTTTTACGAAAAGCCAACATGGGAACGTAAAAGAAAAGCCGCTGCAGCGGTTAAGAGACAATATAGACGTCTAAGAAATCAAATGCTACCCCCAAAACTTTTTTAAGTTATAAGTGTCCTTAAAGATCCAAATTACTGACGACATGAAATCCGCAATGCGTAGTAAAGATTCTGCGCGTCTAGGAACTATTAGGCTTCTTCTAGCCGCAATTAAACAAAAAGAAATTGATGAGCGAATCGAGCTTGTTGATGTAGATATTGTTTCAATAATTGATAAGATGTTAAAGCAGCGACGTGATTCTATTGAGGCATTTAATAAAGCAGATCGTAAAGATCTAGTTGACAAAGAAGAGTTTGAACTCAAAGTGCTTCAAGATTATATGCCACAGCAATTAACAGAACAAGAAGTAGAAAAAGTGATTATTGATGCAATTGAAAGTGCCGGAGCTAATTCAATGAAGGATATGGGTGCAATAATGAATATTCTTAAACCTAAGCTTGCCGGTAAAACTAATATGGCTGATGTCTCACAAAAGATTAAGACAAAACTTACTTAAAATTTTTAGAGTTTATCTATGATTGGACACGCATATTTATAAATATTAAGATAATATTTAATAATGATTCCAGAATCTTTTATCCAAGAGCTTTTAAATAGAATAGACGTTGTTGATGTCATTGATAAAAGAGTTACGCTTAAAAAAGCAGGTGCAAATTACCTAGCTTGTTGTCCATTTCACCAAGAAAAAACCCCTTCTTTTACTGTAAGCCCGTCAAAACAGTTTTATCATTGTTTTGGTTGTGGTGAGCACGGCTCTGCAATAAGTTTTTTAATTGAATATGAGGGGTTAACTTTCGTTGATGCTATTACTGAGCTTGCTAATTCTATTGGTTTAAAGGTGCCGAATGATGCACCTCAGAAAATAGAAAAAAGTACTGAATATTCAAATTTAGAAGAAGTAATTAAAATTGCAAGTATCTTTTATCAAAAGCAATTAAGAGAGTCACCAAAAGCTATAAATTATTTAAAATCACGAGGCTTAACTGGAGAAATAGCTAAAGAATTTTCGATTGGTTATGCCCCTGAAGGGTGGCAAAATTTACAAATACCCTTTAAAAAATATGAAGATAAAATTCTTGTAAAAGCTGGGCTTGTCGTTAAAAATGAAAAAGGAAAATATTATGATCGTTTTCGAAATCGAATTATATTTCCTATTTATAGCGATAAGGGCAAGGTAATTGGTTTTGGAGGTAGGGTAATCGATTCAGAGGATACCCCAAAATATTATAATTCTCCTGAGACTCCTTTATTTCAAAAAAGTTATGAGCTTTATGGATTATTAGCATCAAGGAAAGCAATTAGGGAAAAAGCCTATGTATTGGTTGTTGAAGGCTATATGGATGTAGTTGGACTTGCACAAAATGGCATCAAAAATGTTGTAGCAACCCTTGGAACAGCGACAACAGCTTTTCATATTAAGAAGTTAATGCGCTATACCCAAGAGATTATTTTTTGTTTTGATGGAGATAATGCTGGTAGGGCTGCGGCATGGAGGGCAATGAATAATTCCTTAATATCAGTAACTGACACTATTCAATTAAAATTTTTATTTTTACCAGATGGTCATGATCCAGATTCGTTTGTAAGACAAAATTCTACCAAAGATTTTGAACTGCTAGTGAAACAATCAACCCCACTAACGGAATATATAATCAAATATTTAACTAAAAATAATGATCTCGTTACTTCAGAAAAAAAAATTAAGTTTCTAAATGAAATTAGGCCCATATTAAAAGAAATGAATGCTCCAAAATTATTATTATTGTTTAAAAAAAGAATATCAGAATTAATCAATCTTGATATTGAAGAGATTGATCAAATATTAGAATTAAAAAAATATATAAAAAAAAATAGAACTAAGCTACCGAATAGACTACCGATGAGCCCTACAAGAAGGTTTTGCCTTTTGCTTATTTTAAGACCAGATTTAATTAAGCAAGAAGACTTAGAATATTTTACTTCGGATAATATAGATGACAATTTGGTATTAGCAATAATAGAAATGACAAATAGTGGGGCTGTAAATAATTCAGCAGCAATTATGCACTTTTTAGCAAGTCGATTTGATGAAGAGTTACTCAAGCAAATTCAGGCACAACTTGCAACATTTGACGATGAAATGGAAATGCAGGAAGAAGTTAACGCTTTAAGATTAAGTATTATAAAACGCCATTCTTCTTTGGCAAATAAAAGCAAGCTGAATGAAGCTACAAAAAAAAGCTTAGCTTCACTTTCAGAAGAGGAAAGAAAATTTCTCAAAAATATAGGAAAATTATAAGCAATTGATTTTTAATGCTTTTTATAAGATAAAGTAAAAATTTTAATTGATTTAAAATTGATACTCTGATAAAATTCTTAGTCCCGAAAATAATATCTGACCAATATATTTAGCCCCATATGACAATTAGAGGTAACTATGGCAAGACCTAGAAAAAATCCAGAAGATAAAAAAACTAAACGAGTTACTAGAGTTAAAAAACTTAAAGACCTGTATCTTAAAGATGCAGCAAATAATCCCGCAGAAGCTGAAAGTAGACGAATGCAATTAAAGGCATTAATTATCCTAGGAAAAGAAAGAGGATATTTAACTTACCCAGAAATTAATGATCATCTTCCTGATGAGATTGCTGAAAGTGATCAAGTAGAAGGAATTATTGGCATTATCAATGATATGGGAATTATGGTTTATGAACGGGCTCCTGATGCAGAAGAATTACTAATGTCTGATGCGCCCCCCCCAGTTACCGATGAAGAAGCTGCCGAGGAAGCAGAGCAAGCTTTAGCAACTGTTGATTCTGAGTTTGGTAGAACGACTGACCCAGTTCGGATGTATATGCGAGAAATGGGAACAGTCGATTTATTAACTCGGGAAGGTGAGATTGAAATTGCAAAGCGGATCGAAGAAGGTTTGAGGAGTATGGTCCAGGCAATTTCAGCATGCCCAGGAATTATTGATGATTTAATGAAAATAAGCGTGAAAGTCAAAAAAGCTGAAATTGGTGTCGATGAATTTATTGACGGTTTGATAGATATGGAAGCAGAAAAGGAATTAGCAAAAGTAGAGGCTGCATTAGCACTAGAGGCTTCAAACTCCGAGCAAGAAGATGATGACGAGAATGATACAGGTAAAGCAAGTGGAATGTCTCCCGAAGATTTAGCTAAATTGACTGTGGAAGTATTAAGGCGGTTTGGCCTTATGAAAAGAGCGCATAAAAAATTAGGAGATTTACGACTTAAAAATAAATGGATAGATGATCCTGAGTACCAAAAACATCAAGAAAATATTCTTAAAGAGCTTATTAATTTTAGATTTGCATCAAAGTTTGTTGAATTATTATGTGACAAAGTTAGAATATTTGTTACGCAGATTAGAATTCATGAAAGGCAAATAATGGAGTTTTGTGTTGAAAATTCTAAAATGCCTAGGTCACATTTTGTTAAGGATTTTCCTGGTAACGAAACAAATTTAAAGTGGCTCAAAGAGCAAATGAAAGTAGATAAGCCATACGTTGCCGAATTAGAAAAAAGAAAACATGACATTATTGATCAACAACGGAAATTAATTGCCTTAGAGGAAGAAGCTGGAATTCCGATTAAGAATTTTAAGGAAGTTAATAGGCAGATGGTCTCTGGAGAATTCAAAGCGAAAAGAGCAAAGCGTGAAATGATAGAGGCGAACTTAAGGCTCGTTATATCAATTGCGAAAAAATATACTAATCGTGGCTTACAGTTCCTGGACCTAATTCAAGAAGGCAATATTGGTCTTATGAAGGCTGTAGACAAGTTTGAATATCGTCGAGGATATAAATTTTCAACTTATGCAACCTGGTGGATTCGTCAAGCAATTACTCGTTCAATTGCGGACCAAGCTAGAACAATTCGTATTCCAGTTCATATGATTGAAACTATAAATAAAATGAACCGAATTTCTAGACAAATTTTACAGGCTACAGGACAAGAGCCAGAACCATCAGAATTAGCAGAAAAGATGGAAATGCCTGAGGAGAAGATTAGAAAGATATTAAAAATATCTAAAGAACCAATTTCAATGGAAACACCAATTGGGGATGATGAAGATTC
>Ga0315339_1003202_pt1 | contig 11647 bp, 11 predicted proteins | sample ASW17metaG_FD_204514 | JGI IMG/M metagenome (GOLD analysis project Ga0315339, IMG submission 204514) | Ammonia-oxidizing marine archaeal communities from Pacific Ocean, United States - ASW #17 | ecosystem: Environmental > Aquatic > Marine > Oceanic | place: USA: California | collected 2016-12-05
TCAGTCCGATGTTGACCTGGCCATCGCCATCATCGCCGAGATACACGGCGAAACGGCGATGCTCGTTATCATCGTCGCCCCGCAGGCAAATTGAGTAAACTCAGACTTCATCACCGGGCTGCTAAGCATCGTCGCCTTTGTGTTCCTCGCATTGGCCTTGCCGGAACAAGCGGCGTCATTTTTTGGATGGTTGCGTCCAACACTGACGTCAACATTCGACTGGTTCTTTCTATTGGTTGGCAACATATTTGTGCTTGTGGCGCTTGCGCTGGTCGTTTCGCCGCTGGGCAAGGTCCGTATCGGCGGCTTGGATGCAAAGCCTGACTACCCCTATTCGGGTTGGTTCGCCATGTTGTTCGCGGCCGGCATGGGTATCGGCCTTATGTTTTTCGGCGTATCCGAGCCGATCTCCCATTACACCGCTTCGCTTGCCGAAGGCGCGGGGTCGCCGGAAAGCTGGGCGCCATTATCCGGCGCGGTTGGCAATGAAGTGGAAGCCCGCCGGTTGGGCATGGCAGCCACAATTTTTCACTGGGGTCTTCACCCTTGGGCGATCTATGCCATCGTCGGACCGTCGCTGGCGTTGTTCGCGTACAATAAGGGCCTGCCGCTCAGCGTTCGCTCAATTTTTTATCCGATCTTCGGTGAACGCATTTGGGGCTGGACCGGGCATGTGATCGACACGCTCGCGGTCTTCGCGACGTTATTTGGTCTTGCCACATCGCTGGGGATTGGTGCTGAACAGGCCAATGCCGGGCTCGAATTCCTGTTCGGCATAACGGTGAGCAATGTTTCAAAGGTGGTGCTGATCGTCGCAATTACCGGCGTTGCTCTGATCTCGGTCGTTGCCGGGCTTGATGCTGGCGTTAAGCGACTTTCAGAGATCAATATGGTCCTCGCCGCGGTGCTTTTGATCTTTGTCATCGCTGTTGGTCCAACGCTTGCGATCATAACCGGGTTTTTCACGAATTTGGTTGCCTATGCCGAGTATCTTCCGGCGCTGTCCAACCCGTTCGGGCGTGAAGATATGAATTTCTCTCAGGGCTGGACGTCATTTTACTGGGCATGGTGGATTTCCTGGTCGCCCTTCGTCGGGATGTTCATCGCACGCGTCAGTCGCGGCCGAACCGTGCGTGAGTTTATCATTTGCGTCCTTCTCATCCCCTCATTGGTTTCGGTGTTGTGGATGACGGCCTTTGGCGGCTCGGCGATCACGATGCTGAATGAAGGCTACGGAGCGATCGGCGATGCCGCTCTGGAACTGAAATTGTTTACAATGCTCAACAACCTTCCACTCGCCGGGATTACGTCATTCGTCGGCATCGTGCTGGTGATCGTCTTCTTCGTGACGTCGTCGGATTCCGGTTCGCTGGTCATCGACACGATCACGGCTGGCGGTAAGATCGACGCGCCATTGTCGCAGCGTGTTTTCTGGGCGTCGTTTGAAGGAATGGTGGCCATAGCGCTTCTGCTCGGCGGCGGCCTTGGTGCTTTGCAAGCGGCGTCGGTGTCAACCGGACTACCTTTTGCGCTGGTGTTGCTGCTTGCTTGTTTCGCTCTGATCAAGGGGCTCATGTCGGAGCCGCGAGGGCGCCCCAGCACTAAATAGAAGAAATTTGGGCTAGGGCGGTCGAACTCCGGTCGAGGAGTGTCAGGTCGTTCCTATTTGCTGGCCCGCATCAGCTAAAGTCCGCGACACTTTTTTCTGATGATCGGCGGCGGTCGTGAAGCTGCCGGTTTGAAGCAAAGACGTCCGGTGTCGGCACGCGCTTGTTGATCGAGACAGAACGAAAATTCCATTTGAAATGGCTGCGAGCCCGATTACGGTGCGCATCCGTTTTCCAGCGGAAGACAGCAAGAAGCGACTGTAATTCTCGCTATTCGGCATACAGTCCCGGTCGAATAGCTCGGTATTCTCAGAAGCGGACTAGCGGCGGGCCCGCGCATCTGCCTCGGCAAATAGACGGCGTGCCGTTTCGGCAACAAAAGGCGCCTCGGTTAACGTTTCAGACTCCCATTCGCTTTTATGCGCAGCGAAGAAATCACCGCCATAGACGTGGATGCCAGCGGTGTATTTCATGGTTGGATTGGTAACTGAGTGGATGATGTCGGGCCCAAGGGGTGAGACATCGCCGAGCCCAAGCGATTTGGCGCCGGCCGCCTCGATGCTCTTTCCGTTCTCTGTCTCCAATCGGCGCCAGAAGATGTTGTCCTCGCGTCCGGTATAAACACCGATCACTGCCCACATATTGTGATTGTGCGGCATGATCGTCATGTATGCCGGCCAGATCACATTGAGAATTGTGATGTCTGAACCCTGATAGAGGCAATTTGAGCCGCCTTCGAGGGGTTCACCAAGTCCGGCTATCACTGAGTTAGCGTCAGAAACCTCGCGGGCGACGATTTCGCGGATCGCGCGGCTATCATCGTTTTCACGCGCCGCATTTCGACACTCCTCAATAAAACGGTCCAGATCGAACATCCTCGTCTCCTGCTCAAGCCTTTCACATTAGTCCAAGACTAACACATGATTGCCCAAAATCGTCGGCTAGAAATCTCGAATTCAGGGATGGCGGGCAGGGCACTCGGCATGAGGCCGCCACTCAAGTCTTGGGTACAATCTGTTCCCAATGTCTCCAGGCTAGAACCATGAGGTTTTGGCGGATGGGGTGTCCATTTTGCGCTCGTTCGCACACGTTCACCTAATTCCGTCAAATGATTGGTGCACAACATTCATTACCACTAGCTGGTGCTTTTCGGTTCGTACCAATTCGCCTGAATCCTTAGTGTGTTTGTTGGTAAATTTGCAGTCAAAAAGAGATAGGCGAACACTTTGCGAAAGAGAATTCGACTGTCTGCGTTAGCGGTGGCGCGCCTGCCCGACCGGCGGGCAATGAAGAAAAATTCGGCGCAGAATTCGACAAAAACATTTTTTTCAATGGGCAAAAAAAGGGCACAAGGCGTCCGGACAATGTTCAGGAGAACAGCCAGACCGAGTGGAGCCGGATGAATTGTCGAGGACTTTGCAGGGCGGCCACTTGTTGGCGAAACGCGATGTTTTCAAGCGGTAACGTTACGCGGCTCAAGAGTATCCCTCGGACGAAGGAGACGAGGATCATGACAATCGTTTGCATGCTGCAGACGTTACGGCAGTCGGCTGAAAAGCCGGGCTTTCTGCAGCTGAATAAGTTTTGAGGAACGACAGGGTCAAGCTTACCTGGAAGTGTCAGAAGATTGTCTAATCCAAGCCGAGCCACAAACCAACGATGTCGATATTGACCATCGGGGATTTATTTATCTGGTCGACCGCAATATGGGCAACGATATCGTTGAGTTTGTAAACCGGTGACACAATGCTGCCTGTTCGGTCTATGTGACTACACTCAACGGCGGCGTGCAGCGCTCTGCCAGCCGATAACTTCCAGCATGGCATCGGTATAGTGTAATTAAGAATGGACGATGCCGAAGAGATCTATCCCGGCTACTGCAGCGCTGCCGCCAGCATCATGATTCGACGTTGATTTAACGGGCATCTTTCACTCAACCCTCGCCGCGCCGAGCGCGTCGATTCCTGTTGCCGGGAAAACCGGCCGTGAATCGGGTCCAGATTTCGTGAGAATCGATGACGATCAGAAGAGCCCCTTGGTGGCGCCGCCATCAACAGGAATAGAGGCGCCCTGGATGTGAGCGGCAGCAGGCAAAACAAGAAATAGCGCCAGTGCGGCTATATCGTCCGGTTGACCCAAGCGGCGCAGTCCGGCCTTCTTGGCCTGTTCGGCGCCAATCTGTTCGGCGGTCTTGCCCTCAGCTTCGGCCTGCTGCCTGACGAGTTCGACATTGCGGTCGGTTTCGGTGCGGCCGGGATGGATAGTGTTGACGTTAACGCCGTCGCGAATTCCGAGTGTCGACAGTCCTTTGGAAAAGTTTGCCATGGCGGCGTTGACGGAACCACCAACCAGATTGCCCGGATTGGGTGTTCGCGCCATGCCGCCGTCGATATTGAGGATTTTGCCGCCAGCCTCACTGAGCATCGGCCAGAACAGGCGGCTGACGCGAACGGCGCCGAAGAATTTTAAAGCGAAGCCGTCGAGCCAGACATCATCCGGCTGTTCGGTGAAATTACCTGCTTTGGTGGCGCCTGCCGAGTTGACCAGAATGTCGCAGCGCCCATGCGATGCCTTGACCGCGTCGAAAAGCGATTGGCAGCCGTCGAGTGTGCCGAGGTCGCCGGCGACGGTCGTCGGTTTCAAGGCACCGGTTGCGGCAATATCGCCGGCGGTCTTCTTCAGATTGGCCTCGGATTTGGCGGCAAGGACGATCTGTGCACCGGCACCCGCCATTGTCAGAGCGATAGCGCGCCCGATACCGCGGCTGCCGCCGGTGATCACGGCCGTTTTCCCGGATAATTCGTTCGACATACTGACAATTCTCCCTGAAGTGTTTTGCCCAACATTCACCGGATGACGGGTATCGAAGCTTCAGATAGAACGATTTTGGTCCCCCCCGCAACTCTGACAGCCGGCCGCGGTGCGACGGGCGGCGTCGTTCACGTCCTCATAGCCACCGAGGCGGCCGAAGACGGATTGGCGAAACAATCTCGTCATCGCGTGCCAAATTCAATCCGCCCGTTCTAAGATGGGCGCGGCAATCGACTTATCAGAGTTGCTGTCTGATAGGACTGTTCCCCGTCAGCTCCAATGGGTCCAACTAGGCTGATTTTCTAACGGAGTGTTTTGGCTCATCATCACGTATTAGGAGTGAACGATGAGACGGACAGCCCAGCTCTACGCCGTCGAGAAAGAAGCGCGCGGCCAGCCGCCGGACATCAAACATGCGATCCGGCAGGACAAGGCAAAGCCGATCCTCGATGATCTGGACGCATGGCTGCACGCACAGCTTCCAAAGATATCGGGCAAGACGCCACTCGCATCTGCAATCCGCTATGCGCTCACCCGGATCAAGCGGCTCAGGCCCTATCTCGACCACGGCATTCTGGAACTCGACACGGATGTTGTTGAACAGCCCTTTTCTCAACCAGTTTTGGGTTTTGGTGGTTTTTCCCGCCAGGCTTCGACCATTCGTTCGTAAGCGCTCTCTGCGTTGGCAACGAGCTCCATTTCTCGATGGCGGATTTCCTTGATCCAGTAGTCACGCCCGGGCCCGGCTTTGCCGTGCGCTTTCGGTGCGCCAGCACGTAACGCCAGTTTGCGCATCTTCATTGCGACAAACGCCGGACGTGCCCATTGGTAGGGGGCGTCCTTCGTTAGGAGATGCCAGATCAGGGTCGCAATCTTGCGTGCTGTGGCAACCGCCGCGACATTCGCACCCTTGCGATCCTTGATCCGCAGAAAGAAGGCCCGCAACGGACCGGGGACTGAAGCTGCGCCCCAGGCGGCTTCAACGAGCATTGTCCGAGCCGTTGCATTTCCCTGCTTGGTGATCCTGCCGTGGATGGCCCCGCGGTCACCGGACTGGCGAATCCTTGGCGTCAGACCAAAGTAGCTGGCAAGTTTCTCCGGCGTGGCGAAGCGGCGAATATCTCCGATCGATGCTATCACGGCGGTCGCGATTACGGAGCTGATGCCAGCCACGGTCATCAGTTTACGCATCTGCGGATCGTCAAGCGAGATGTGGATCAGGTTGCGCTCAAGCGTCTCCAACCGCGCAGCCAGCCAGTCCAGCTCATCAAGATGCCTCTCAAGAAGATCGCGACAGATGGCCTGCGTATTTGGGGATCAGGTTGGCATGCAAGACAGCCTGAACGCGACTTTTGGATCGCCGGATAGAGCGCACCACCGCCGCACGCTCCGAGACAAGGCGCCTCAGGGCGAGCGTCTCGTCGTCCGCCGCCCACACCTCGGGCAAGAACCCCGCCGCATGGAGCTGGGCGAGGATTTTTGCGTCTACCTTGTCGGTCTTCACCCGGGCATGAGCGATTGCCTTCACCTGAAGCGGGTTGGCAATCACGACCCGGGCCACGAACGGCGTCAGAAGCCGGACGATCGTCGCCGTGTTCCCGGTAGCTTCAAGAACGACCTCGTCGTCCGCTTGCAGACTTCGCCCAAAAGCTACAACCGCATCATGCTCCATATCCACACGGAAATTCGCGACGATCGCACCATCGTCATGGATCGCAACCTGCGCGAAACTTCGATGGACGTCCATTCCGATCGATCTCATCATAGGTTCTCCTTCTTGCTGTCAAAGGAGTGCGCGGGCTGTACGACAACTACCGATACGCGCTCTCGGCGCAGACGGGCTGGTCGTGGGGGCGGCCAGATAACAACACGAGCTCGCAGCTCATTGTCTAATCGGCCTGCCCGCTTCTTCGCACTCCGACGCCCCGATCCCGCAAACCTTGCCTACCACGACAGATGGAAAGACAGGATGTGAAATCGAAACGCCGATGTCACCATGCCCGATAATAACACCGCCGAGCGATCCATGCGCCCGATTGCACTGGGCCGAAAAAACTATCTCTTCATGGGTTCAGAGGGCGGAGGAAAAGCCGCGGTTATCGCCTATACGCTGATCGAAACCGCCAAGCTGAACGACAGCATCCGCAGGCATGGCTAACCGACACCCTTGCCCGCATCGCCGATCACAAAATCACCCGTATCGACGAACTGCTCCATTGGCGTTACGCTGCATCCGCAGCATACCTGGCCTCTCGGCTATGCCGCCATAGTGCCTTCGCCGGACGGGCTGACCCAGGGAGACCTTACACGCATTGTCGAGCGACCGATCGTTGCCGCGTTTCTGGTCCTCGCGGTTGTCGCGATGGCGGCACCGATGGTAATGGCAAGACTACGGTTCCGCGGCAAGCGGATTGAACTCGAGCAAGAAGATTAATAGCCCAACAGTATTCGCGTACCAGCAAGGAAGGATCACAATTGTGTCACGACCCTATTACGACCCCAATCCGGTAAGCGGACCGGAACAGTACGACAACGCCGACTTCAAGCTCAACGAACCATGGAAGGAAGAATCGAAGAATCTTCGCCTTGTCGGTCACAGCGACCTCAACGGCTGGGGCGATGCGTTCCAGATACGAGTGAATAAAGGCATCTGCTACGTCGCCGCTTCCGGCGTCAACGGCCATGACGGCATCACCATCCTCGATGTCAAGGATCCGAAGAACCCTAAGGTTCTCAATCAGCTTGCCGACGATGGGGCCGCCAGGACTCACAAGGTTCTGCAGATAACTCCCGAAATCATGATCACGAATTCCGAGCTGCGTGTCGGGGCGAAAGAGAAATTTCCCGACGCAAAAGGCGGACTGCGCGTGCTTGACACATCGGATCCTGTCAATCCGAAGTTGATCGGTTATGCGGAAACGGGAAATCGGGGCATTCACCGCCCGATCTACGATGGCCGGCGCAAGCTGATGTACTCATCCGGCTTCAAGGACGGCTGCGGCAGTGAGCGCATCCTGATGATCCACGACATGAAAGACCCCTCAAAACCCGAATTGATCTGCGAATGGTGGCTCGAGGGTCAGATGGAAGGCGAGACGCCAACATGGAATCCTGAAACCGTGCGTAGCGCCTCATGCCATGAATCGCATGCCTTCGGCGATTATCTGACCGTCGCGTGGTGGGACGCCGGTGTCATGTTGATGGATCTCAAGGATCCGAGAAAGCCAAAATTGGTCTGGCGCCACAGCCCGCATGAGACTCATGGATGGGCCGGTGCCAACCACACCTTCATGGTACCGGAAGGGTCCGAGTTCGGCATCTGCGCCCAGGAAACGGTGGTGGTCAACTGCCAACACCCGCCAGCGCACATTACCTTCTACGACATGCGCAACATCGACGTGCCGCAGGTCGCCTCGACCTATATGCCGCACGATATCGATCCGGCGACCATGCGGCCGGTCGACCAGAAATGGTGTCAGACTGGATCCCGCTACGGCGCTCATAATCTCTGGCACGGCATGACCGCCAAGGACGACCTTCATGTCTGTTGGTTCAACGCCGGCCTCAGGGTCGTCGACTGGTCGAACCCGTTCAATCCGAAGGAAGTCGCCTACTATATGCCCGCCGGCAACGGCGAGCGTGCGTGCCCGCAGAGCAATGACGTGTTCGTCGATCGCGACACCGGCCTGATATACCTATCGGACCGCTGGGGCCTCGGCCTGCACATTCTCGAACGCACGGGCTGAGCAAAGCGTATCGAGTCGTTCACTGGACGCACACCCTTCAGCCGCGAGACGCTTCCGACCTCGAGGTAAAGATCGAAGAACCGCCTGACCTGCTTGACTTCGATCGCGTTGACGATGAGGTGCTTTTCCCGGGCGTCGTAGCCGAGGGGCGTGGGGCCGACCATCCACATGCCCCTCGTCTTCGATGCCGCGATCTTGTCGCGGATTCGCTCGGCGGTAACTTCACGTTCAAACTGGGCAAAGGACAGGAGGACGTTGAGGGTCAGCCGTCCCATCGACGTGGTAGTGTTGAACGCCTGGGTGACCGAGACAAAGGAGACACCTTGGCCATCGAACACATCGACGATTTTTGCAAAGTCCATCAGTGATCGGGTGAGGCGATCGATCTTGTAGACAACGAAGATGTCGACCTTGGCGGCACTGATGTCGTCCAGCAAGGTGTTGTCAGGTTAACCGGTTTTACTACGAATTTTTGGCAATCCGCCTTTGCCACCCTTGGTAATTTCAATGACTTCGCTGACGAGGTGGGCGCCGAAATAGGCCTAAACTTGCCTAACATTACAACACCTTTCAAACAACACCGCTTGCGACGAAAATCCGTTTACCCGCGCTCGACACCATCAGGTCGACCAGCCGGCGGGCGATTTCGGGCCTGGATGCGGACGTAAGAAGGCCAACGGCATAGGGGGTCTCTCTGCCGATGGCCTTGGGCAGTGGCCCCAACAGACGGGTGCCAAGATGATCGTGGCGGCGAATCTCGGTAATTTGACCAAAGCCGATGTCGTCGAGGCGCGCGTCCTCAACCAGTCGCTCCATCACGGCGGCCCCATTGGCAACGACGATGGTCTTGGCTGCAAGCTTGTCGGTGAGCTCGAGCTTGTCGAGCATCGCGGCGATATACTGTCCGCTCGACGCCTGGTTATAGATCACGCTATCAGCCTCCAGCAGGCTTCGCGTGAAGGACTCGACCGACGAGATGTCGGGTTCCCGGGCGCCTTCACGAATGACGACGCCAAGCGTGATCGAGCCAATCGCAGAAACGGTTTGAGGCTCGACATGGCCGGCGCTTGCGAATTCCTCCATGGCGGCAAGCGGCGCGACGACGATTTCGGCCTCGGCGGTCCCTGAGCTCACGCGCTCCTTGATGAGGGGTGACGTCGCCCGTTCGATTTCGAATGGCTGGCCGGACGCGGTGGCGTTGGCCTCGGCGCAATTACGAACACCGGTAATCGGCGCGCCGGCAGAAAGGATACGGATCGCAGGGGGCTCAATCATGCGCGGCTTTCCTCTTATCGATCGGCTGACGCAGGCGACGACCATGAACGGGCGCGGGCGTTGGCAATTTGACAGCTCCTTGTGAAGAGCGACAGGGCGAGATTTGATTTCTGCAGAAGCCGTTCGCCTTGGAAGAATATTGCGTCGCATCATATTTCGACAGAAGTATATTGCATTGCATTAAGTGCAAGTCAGCCATGTGAAATCTCGTCTGCACATCGCGGCCGACCTTCCCTAAATATAACGCAACGCAGCGGGTTGCCGCTCGCAAAAAAGAGTTCGAAAGGGATAAATTATGACCAACCGGCTTGTCGCCTCCTTCCGCAATTGGAGGAAGAATCGTGTGATCGACAACGAGTTGATGAGGCTTTCGCCCCGTGAACTTCAGGATGTCGGCATCGCCCGTATAGGCATTCCAGGGGTCGCCCGAGAGTCCACGATCATCTAACCGGAAAACGTACCGGAAGCGCTCCTCCCGCGCAACCGAGCGAAACGGAAGCGGCGACCACCTCCCTGGCCATCGCATTCCACCTGAGAAACGCTCGCCGACTTCCTCCCCGGCGAGCGTTTTTCTTTGTCTGGACTGTCCCTGTGAAAGGGTGCGTCCGGTGAACGATTCGATCCGCTTTGCTCAGCCCGTGCGTTCGAGAATGTGCAGGCCGAGACCCCAGCGATCCGACAGGTAGATCAAGCCGGTGTCGCGATCGACGAAGACATCGTTGCTCTGCGGGCAGGCGCGCTCGCCGTTGCCGGCGGGCATATAGTAGGCGACTTCCTTCGGATTGAACGGGTTCGACCAGTCGACGATCCTGAGGCCGGCGTTGAACCAGCAGACATGAAGGTCGTCCTTGGCGGTCATGCCGTGCCAGAGATTATGAGCGCCGTAGCGGGCTCCGGTCTGACACCATTTCTGGTCGACCGGCCGCATGGTCGCCGGATCGATATCGTGCGGCATATATGTCGAGGCGACCTGCGGCACGTCGATATTGCGCATGTCGTAGAAGGTGATGTGCGCCGGTGGATGGGCACAGTTAACGACGACGGTTTCTTGTGCGCAGATGCCGAACTCGGAGCCTTCCGGCACCATGAAGGTGTGGTTGGCCCCGGCCCATCCATGGGTCTCGTGCGGGCTGTGCCGCCACATCAGTTTTGGCTTTGTCGGATCCTTGAGATCCATCATCATGACGCCGGCGTCCCACCACGCGACCGTCAGATAGTCGCCAAATGGATGCGATTCATGGCAGGAGGCGCTGCGCACGGTTTCAGGGTTCCAGGACGGCGTCTCGCCTTCCATCTGACCCTCGAGCCACCATTCTGTAATCAATTCGGGTTTTGAGGGGTCTTTCATGTCGTGGATCATCAGGATGCGTTCGTTGCCGCAACCGTCCTTGAAGCCGGATGAGTACATCAGTTTGCGCCGCGCATCGTAGATCGGGCGGTGAATGCCCCTATTCCCCGTTTCCGCATAACCGATCAACTTCGGATTGACAGGATCCGATGTGTCAAGCACGCGCAGTCCGCCTTTTGCGTCGGGAAATTTCTCTTTCGCCCCGGGACGCAACTCGGAATTCGTGATCATAATTTCGGGAGTTATCTGCAGAACCTTGTGAGTCCTGGCGGCCCCATCGTCGGAAAGCTGATTGAGAACCTTAGGGTTCTTCGGATCCTTGACATCGAGGATGGTGATGCCGTCATGGCCGTTGACGCCGGAAGCGGCGACATAGCAGATGCCTTTATTCACCCGTATCTGAAACGCATCGCCCCAGCCATTGAGGTCGCTGTGACCGACAAGGCGAAGATTCTTCGATTCTTCCTTCCATGGTTCGCTGAGTTTCATGTCGGCGTTGTTGTATTGTTCTGGTCCGCTGACCGGATTGGGATCGAAATAGGGGCGTGACATGTCGTCGTCCTTCCTTGCTGGGCAGCTATTGTTTTTCTTAGGAGGCAATCTTCGCCGGTTCATTCCGTTGAGGGTGTAATTTGGACCCGACATAGATCATTGATTTCACCAACCAATCGGCGCGAGGCCGCGGGAAGGGCTGGCGGTCGATCATTTTTTAATTCGTGAACTATCCCCCTTGACAGCCCGTTGACGAAGTCCCGGTTGACTGACTCAATGATGACATTGGGATTCGACCGGGGTTGATACGATGGCGATGCGACGCGAGACGGGTGTTCAAGGCGATTTGGTCGTGACCTGGGCTGAGA
>Ga0315339_1003203_pt1 | contig 11647 bp, 9 predicted proteins | sample ASW17metaG_FD_204514 | JGI IMG/M metagenome (GOLD analysis project Ga0315339, IMG submission 204514) | Ammonia-oxidizing marine archaeal communities from Pacific Ocean, United States - ASW #17 | ecosystem: Environmental > Aquatic > Marine > Oceanic | place: USA: California | collected 2016-12-05
CCAGAATAATTTCCGGATGATGGCCGATCGTTGTCGCCGCATGGGCAAGATAAAAAGGATCGACACCGATACAATGCCCACCGACCAGGCCCGGTGAGAATTTCAGGAAATTCCATTTTGTACCGGCTGCCTCCAGAACATCGTAAACCGACAGGCCCATTTTCTGGAAAATCGTAGCTATCTCGTTAACGAAAGCAATGTTGATGTCGCGCTGTGCGTTTTCGATCACCTTCGCGGCCTCAGCGGTTTTTATATCCCGAGCGAGGAACACGCCGCCCGAGGTGAGCTTCCCATAAATGTCACCCAGAATTTGTACGACTTCCGGCGTCTGACCGGCAACCACCTTGGTGATCTTGTCCACCGTATGTTCGCGATCGCCGGGATTGATTCGCTCCGGTGAGTACCCAAGGAAAAAATCCTCACCGCATTTAAGCCCCGATGCTGCTTCGAGTTCCGGACCGGCGATGTCTTCGGTCACGCCTGGATAAACAGTCGATTCATAAACAACGATGGCGCCTTTCCGGATAATGCTGCCAACCATGCGGCTGGCGCCTTTCACCGCGGTCAGATCGGGCAGGTTGTTTTTATCCACCGGCGTCGGAACGGTCACGATAAAGATGTCGGATCCGGAGATTGCCGAGGAGTCGCTGGCAAACGTCATTGTGGTGTCACAAAGCGGCCCCCGGTCGAATTCACGTGTGCGATCGTGTCCGCGTTTCAGCTCGCCGACGCGATTTGCATCGATATCGAAGCCGATTACAGGGAAATGTTTAGCCAGATGCACCGCCAGAGGCAGGCCAACATAACCGAGACCAATTACCGCAATTTTTTTCGTGTCCGCCATAAAACGCTCCAGTCGTTAGCCGATGGCGCCTCCGTCTACTCCGAGGCCTCGCCGGCTGTCAATTCAAGAACGCTGCCAACTGGTCTCGACCATCGAGTGACCCGCGGCGCGTTCGGCTGTCGTCGACTTTGAATAAAGTCCGCCGAACTGGGCGAAACTGGTATCCAGTATGGTGATATACCGGAAAAACGTAACCATATTGTTAGTTAAATCTAACAGGGTGCTCGTACATAGTCGGTGGCCAGTTGGACGAAGCCCCGGCGGGTGGTCGCCAAGGTCGAGTGGCATCCGGACGAACTGTATCCGCGCGTCGGGTTCATCGTGACCGACCTGAGCCGTATCACTGAGCGAGTGTTGGCGTTCTACAATCAGCGGGGCACGGCGGAACAGCACATCAACGAAGGCAAGAACGCCGTCAAGTGGACCCGGCTGTCGTGCCGTAGGTTCAACCACAATGCCGTCCGTCTCCAGCTTCATGCCCTCGCCTACAACCTCGGCAACTTCATGCGCACCCTGGGGCACTACCCGATGCCGTGGAACAGTGGTCACTGACCAGGCTGCGAGAGAAGCTCATAAAAATCGGCGCGAAGATCGTGCGCCACGGGTCCTATGTCACGTTCTAGATGGCCGAGGTCGCCGTCCCACGTGACCTGTTGGCAGATATTCTGCACCGTACCGACCGACCCAAACCGAAGCCATGTCCGGCATAATCAAGGACTCCCACTGACGAAAGCCGACGACGGGACTGGTGCGTCTAAAACACGCCCCGAACGACAACTTTTCGCGCCAACACGCCCGCACGGCACTCCATTCCATGATTTTGGTGAGGCCGTGGTTGCTAAACGCAGCCCGCTTGCCAGTCAAATGATTTTCAGCCACGATCAACCCAGTTGGAGGGATCCAAATGGAGAATACCGGATTAAACATATTGGCATCCTGTTTCAGGGACGCATCGGTCCCGGTCACCAGATCAAGTTTTCAATAAAAATATTTGTAACCTTACCAGCGATAGACAATTTTCCCCGCCTTGGTCGATCAGCCGGACATTTTGCACCACAGCGGCGGCGGGCCAATACAGAGAAATGGGTCTGAAGGTGACCAAGAACACTGTCCTCGTGACGGGCGGCGCCGGTTATATCGGCAGCCACGCCTGCAAGGCCCTCTCCGCGGCCGGTTTTCTGCCCGTTACCTACGATAGTCTGGTTACCGGCCATGAAGAAGCGGTGCAATGGGGACCGCTGGAAATCGGCGACACCAAGGACAAGAACAGGCTTACCGATGTCATCGGGAAATATGCTCCGAGCGCCGTCATGCATTTTGCGGCCTTTATCGCGGGCGGAGAATCGGTCGCCGATCCGGGGAAATATTACGACAATAATATAGTCGGGTCGCTCTGCCTACTGGAAGCCATGCGGGACCATGGGCTCGAAAAGATGGTGTTCTCAAGCACGGCGGCGGTTTATGGTGAGCCTTCAACCCCGACGATCGCGGAGAACCACCCCAAACACCCCATCAATCCCTACGGTTTCAGCAAATACGCCGTCGAGGTGATGCTGAATGATTTCGCCGTTGCACACAACATCCGGTCGGTCGCCCTGCGTTACTTCAATGCGGCGGGCGCCGATCCGGACGGCGAAATCGGCGAAGGACACGATCCCGAAACGCACCTTATTCCCATCGTGCTGGAAGCCGCGGGCGGGCGCCGCAACAAGGTGCTCATTTTCGGCGACGACTACGCCACACCCGATGGGACATGCATTCGCGATTATATTCACGTTGCCGACCTCGCCGATGCTCACGTCAAGGCCTTGTCTTACATGGATAAGCAACCTGGTGCATCGGCATTCAATCTCGGCAACGGCGAGGGATTTTCGGTTCGCGAAATAATCGATATGGCGCGGCGCGTCACCAGCCGCGCGATCCGGACTGAAATTGCACCGGCAAGGGAGGGCGACAGCGCCATCTTGGTCGCCGACTTTTCCCTTGCCGCGGCGAAGCTGGGATGGAAACCGAGATATACCTCAGTCGAGGATCAGGTGAGCCACGCATGGGATTGGCTCAAAAAGGATCAAGACCGTGACCGATTTGGTTTCAGGTGACCAACTGAACGATGAAGACGGAAACGATGCAGACGGAAAAGGGGGCATTCCACCAGCATGGTGAAGCAACACGACCGTCGGCGAGGGCGCGGGAATCCTTTTCAAGATTGATATTCTACGGTTTTATCGCGTGAGTTCAGATAACGTTCTCGATAACACGTCAGGGCTTGCCAGCAAATTATGGGACTTCTGCCACAGCTCTTCAGCCGCCGCCATCGGGTCTTGTTTATCGGCCCGCCACCAGGATAGTTCGTTGCCTGCCATGTGAAGAGAGTGGTGGCGAATGGCACATAAGGGGACCGTCCACTGATCGCCGACCTTTTTGCCCATCGCCCGGGGCTCCGCAATCAGGATGTGGTGCGCTTCGACGTTTTCCCCGCCGCAGATCAGGCTGGGTTGGGACGCAACAAATTTGAGGTGGTCTTTATTGCGGGCCCGTCTTGAAACCATAACGGTGGCGGTGGCCTCTTGCGGGTTGGAAGTGGAATCATTTAGATCGTGCTTGTCGTCTTTCTTCGCTGAACTGGCTCATGCGTCCAGACGGGTGGCGAACAGCCGGGCCAGAATGTCGGCATAATGCTATCCCTTTTCGGATTTTAAGTCCGGACCTTTGGCCTTGAAGATCAAAAGGGTGTTTTGGTTTCGGTCCCAAAGGGATTTTAACGCCGTCGGGGCGGATGCATTTTCCAGCAGGCGGCGGAAATGGGCGCAGTAATCGACCGGGCCGGTGTGTTGACTGTTGAGGGTTCTTTCCTGATCGAAAAGCTCCCAGAGCGTTTTGTTGGGTTTTGTCTTGGCGGCGCCACCGGTGAGGCGCTGAGTCACTCCTCGTTGTTCCCTGTCATAAAGGGCTAAACCGAAAGGATTGCCGAAGGTTGTGAGGGACCGTTTCGTTGCGGCGGTGTCGGCAAAACCGTGTCCTGAGCCAGACTCTTCCCGAATGATCTCCTGGTTGTCGGCAAGAACACGGATTCGGACCCGTGCGGTGTAGCTGCAGGCGTGCCGGTTCTGCCACGGCGCATCCCAGGTCTCAAGGGTTTCCAGGCTCCAGCCGTCGAACCCGAAGAGGCGGTTGGATTCAGTGATGGCATGCCAACCCTCGATTAGCTACGAGACCATTTCCTACTGGCTGCAAGGCTCGACGCAAAATGCTACGAAGTCGGCGGAGGCTCTTGCTGTCCAATCGGGCCAGGCGAGGGTGGCGTATGAGTGCCGCTGGTAGACGTGGACCCACTGCGCGCGGTCGCCCCGATGCTGGCGGGAAAAAACCCGGCCGGCAAACGGGATATGCCCTAACGCCCGTGAACAGTCTGCCCGATAGTGTGCTGGACCGGCCCAAGACCTGTTTTTCCATTCCGGCCGCGAATGGTTGAGCGGCGGTCGCCCGGCGGAAGGGAATCAGAGCAAATTCGGCTGGTCCACCACGTGTATCAGCGCCACGGAACTCACCCGTCCCCTAAATCACGCCACGCTCCTCCAACAAGGTGAAAACCCGGTCGGCCAGTTCGTTCGGTGTAGCGTCGACGGTGTTCAGGACCAACTCGGGATTGTCGGGTGGCTCGTATGGAGAATCTATTCCTGTGAAATTGCGTATCTCGCCGGCCCGGGCGCGGGCATACAGCCCCTTCGGATCGCGCCGTTCGCACTCCTCGATCGGCGCCTCGACAAAAATCTCGATGAACTCGTCCGCCTCCAGCATGTCGCGCACCATCAGGCGTTCGCTGCTAAACGGCGAAATCAGCGATGCCAGAACGATGAGCCCGGCATCGACGAATAGCTTCGCGACTTCCCCAACGCGGCGGACATTCTCTACCCTGTCTTCAGTCCGAAACCCAAGATCCCGGTTCAGCCCGTGCCGCAGGTTATCGCCATCCAACAAGTAGGTGCGTCGGCCGCGGGCGTGAAGTCGTTTCGCGATCGCATTGGCGACAGTGGATTTTCCTGCGCCGGAGAGTCCGGTAAACCAGAGTACGACTGGCTTTTGCCGGTTGAGGTCGGCGCGAGCAGCCTTATTGATTTCGAGGTACTGCCAGGGAACGGTTGTTGCGCGCCAGAGTGCGAAATTGATCATGCCCCAACCGACGGTGGCGCTGGTGAACCGATCTATCATAATAAATCCGCCGAGTGTCCGGCATTTTCCATAGGGTTCGAACGGTATCGCCCGATTAAGACCAAGCGTGCCATAGCCAATTTCGTTGATATCGAGATGCGGCGCCGCGAGCTGGTCGAGCGAGTTCATGTCGATACGATGTTTTAACTCCGTAATCTGCCCCGTCAGTGTGCAGTTGCCGATCTTCACATGGTAGGGCCGACCGGGATAGAGCGGCTCCTCGTTCAGCCAGACCACGTGAACGGCGAACTGATCGGCCTGTTCGGGCGCGTCCGCGGCAGCGGCAATCACATCGCCCCGGCTGATGTCGGTTTTCCTCTCCAGCACCAGGGTGACCGCCTGACCCGCGACCGCATGATCAAGATCGCCATCGAACGTTACGATCCGCGAAATGGCTGTCGTCTGACCCGACGGCACGGCGACGATGGAATCACCGGGTCGAACCGCCCCCTGTACGATTGTACCGGCATAGCCGTGGAAGGTCTGGTCGGGTCTGACGACCCGCTGGACCGGCATGCGCATGGGACCATCCAGATCCTGCTCAACTGGGATCGTTTCGAGCAGGTCCAACAGGCTCGGGCCTGTATACCAGCCCATATGGGGAGAGGAATGCATGATGTTGTCGCCCTTCAGCGCCGACACCGGCACTGCCTTCACATCATCGACCTCAAGACACCCGGCAACCGCCATGAACCCGTCTCGGATGGCTTCGAAGACGGATTGTTTATAGCGCACGCGGTCCATCTTGTTGACGGCGAGCACCATTTTGCGAACGCCCAGAAGCGATGCGATATAGGCGTGCCGCCTTGTCTGTGGCAATAACCCTTTTTCCGCATCTACCAGGATAATGGCGAGATCGACATTCGATGCAGCGGTCGCCATGTTGCGGGTGGATTGCTCGTGCCCTGGCGCGTCCGCGACAATAAATTTCCGGCGGCGGGTGGCAAAATAGCGGTAGGCGACATCGATCGTGATTTTTTGTTCGCGCTCAGCCTCGAGCCCATCGAGCGATAGCGAAAAATCGAGATCAATTTCGGCCGCCCCAAAGCGTTGGCTGCCACTTTGCAGTTTTGCCAACTGATCGCCGAACAGCACGCCGGTGTCATAGAGCAGACGGCCAAGAAGCGTACTTTTGCCGTCATCGACGCTGCCAAAAGTCATGAAGCGCAGCAGGCCTTTTACCGCGTCGTCCCTGAGTTGCCGGCGTGGCGTGTTACGCGCGATGTTCTCCTTCTCCGCCATCAGAAATAGCCATCCTGTTTCATACGCTCGAAGGATGATGTGGGATCATAGTCGATCAGCCGGCCATGCCGTTCGGAGCTGTCGACCGCAATTGTCTCCTGGATCACCTGCTCCAGCGTTTCAGCATTAGATTCAACGGCGGCGGTCAGCGGGTAACAACCAAGGGTCTGAAAGCGGACGCGGCGTGGCACCGGCGCCTCTCCTGGCACGAGCGGATAGCGGTCGTCGTCCACCACGAACAGCACGCCGTCGCGCTCGATCACCGGCCGTTCGGCGGCGAAATACAGCGGGACTACGGGTATATTTTCTGCCTGGATATAGAGCCAGACATCAGACTCGGTCCAGTTGGACAGCGGAAAAACACGCATGGTTTCGCCAGCCCTAAGCCGGGTGTTGAACAGATGCCAGAATTCGGGCCGCTGGGATTTGGGATCCCACCGATGCGCCTGGCTGCGTAACGAAAAGACACGCTCCTTGGCGCGCGATTTTTCCTCGTCGCCTCGGGCGCCGCCGACAACAACGTCGAACCCGTTGGCGTCAAGCGCCTGTTTAAGCGCGTCGGTCTCCATGACCCGAGTGTAGAGCGATGACCCATGATCAAACGGGTTCATACCGCGTTCGACACCCTCCGGGTTGGTGTGAACCAGAAGGTCAACGCCACATTCGCGCGCGCGCCGGTCGCGAAACGCGATCATCTCCCGGAATTTCCAGGTTGTGTCGATATGGAGGAGGGGAAAGGGTGGTTTTTCCGGGTAGAACGCCTTGAGCGCCAGATGCAGCAACACCGCGCTATCCTTGCCCGCCGAAAACAGCATCACCGGTTTGCGGAATTCGGTAGCAACCTCCCGAAAAATATAGATGCTCTCAGATTCGAGCTGGCGCAGATAGGAATGCTCGCTCAATTAATGTATACCTTTCCCCATGACGGATGCCATGGAAGGCCGTTTTTGGGAACGGTAAACCTTGACGTTCCTTCTTCCAGTACTTTCGAACCGAATAAAATGCTTCATGTGGAACCATTTTTGAGACCGACCCGCTGATCGGTCCAAATATTAACAGTCATAAGCCCTGGCCGCCATAAATCATCCAGTGCCCGCGTTAAGGAAACCATTTAAGGGCAAAATCATATGCCCATTGTGGTGCATATTTTTGGAAATCATCCATAAAATTTCAAAGACGCCTCCACCGGCACAGATATGGTAGAATGACGTCGCATCCCACATCTGAGGGGGGTGTCTACTTGCAAACGCAAGACTTACCGAAAAAGTGCTGAAACGCCCAGCCCGCGCAGTTTCCCCACTAATTCGTGAAAGCCATTTGGACCTGGGGTCGAAACCAGAGATCGGTGCGCCAAACACCGTTACTTGTGGCAACATAGCACCAACCTTCAACACACGCCCTACGAATGCTCGCCAAGCTTCATCAAGTGCAGGGATGTAGCGATCAGCGTTGTCAAGAACAAGGTACCAACCCGGCCGGATTCTTTCCGCAGCCTTCAGAGCGGTTACGGCACAGCGTTTGCCGTCAATCAGTCCGAAGTCGTTTTCGCCAATATCGTCAATTGCGCACTCATATTGATACCCCGTGCGGCACAGCGAAAATCTACATTCCTGATGCTTGCGTTGGTGATTCGCGCTGCAGGGCGGTTATGGCGCTGAGCCATGTGCGGGCCTTGTGGTATCAAGAGGATTTTTACCATCAGGCTTTCCGCCGGTGATACTTGATGATTATTTAACAATTTTCTTGACGTTCATGGAATGAACTCGGTAGTGTTCAGATCGTGAACTGAAAGTTAGGTTGGCCTATTCCATGATCCAGAAAACCGACTTAAACAAACCAATCGCCGGGGACGAGGCGCAAATCATGCTCGGTCTGCTGCATGCTTTGGAAGCGAATAGTGCGGTGACCCAGCGCTCAATTGCCGGAGAATTGGGTATCGCGCTCGGGCTGGCGAATGCGTATCTGAAACGGTGTGTCCGCAAAGGACTTGTCAAAGTTCAACAGGTGCCATCCAATCGGTACGCCTACTATTTGACGCCGAAGGGCTTTACTGAAAAAAGCAGGCTGACGGCAAACTATCTTAGCATCTCCTTCAATTTTTTCCGCGGCGCACGCGATCAGTGTATGGCGCTGCTGGATTATAGCCAGGCCCAGGGGTGGCGGAGTATTGCCCTAGCCGGAGCAAGCGACCTCAGCGAAATCGCGGCCCTGTGCGCACAGGCCCATGTCGTGGACGTCGTCGGGGTAGTCGACGACCAGATCAACTGCGCAACCTTTGCCGGCCTTCCTGTCGTCCGGCGGCTAAAGGATGTGGGCGCAGTAAGTGCGTTCATGGTGTGTGACCTTCGCAACCCTCAAGGCGTTTTCGATATCTTGGTGGAATCTTTCCCCCGTGACCGTGTGCTAGCGCCGTCTCTGCTGCGTATTTCGCGCACGCGGCCGGTCTTGGCGGGGTAGCGCAATGCCGTGGTACGTGGTGCAAACCCAGCCCAACAGCGAGCGCAAGGCAGCCTTCCACCTCCAGCGTCAGGGCTTTAACGTCTACATGCCGCAATATCCCAAACGATGGCGCCACGCGCGGAAGACGGAGATCCGCCCCGCCCCGCTGTTTCCGCGATATCTGTTCATCGCAATGGATGTTGCCCAGGCGCGCTGGCGGGCGATTCGTTCGACAATTGGGGTAACCGCGCTTGTATGCAATGGAGAGCGGCCCACACCGGTACCCGACGGTGTAGTCGAAGACATTCGCGCGCGCGAGGACGACACCGGGCTGGTGCCGTTGCAGGCGGCGAGTACGTTAAAAAAGGGCGCCGCAATTATGGTTGTTGAAGGCGCGTTGGTCGGGGCCTGTGGCTTCTTCGAAAGCTTCCAGGATCGCGACCGGGTCATCCTATTACTCGACATGCTGGGCCGGTCGATGCGCGTAAGGGTGCCGGCCACGTCAGTAGTGGTCGCGAGTTGAGATAAACAGCCGCGGCGTCGTTGAGGCGGCAACAAGAAGTAAACGCAAGGCAACTGGGGGAATGGCGATTCACCCGGAGTGCGGTAGCGTGGGGAAATTCGATTTTTCGGGTTTCCCCCAATATCCGCTATTCTCGTCAAACATCAAAGACAACTGAATGCCGATGTCCGTTGAATGATATGGCACGATATATCCCGATATATAGTGTGGGCAGTGATCGAAAACTTTCCGTCGTTAAGCCAACGACTTCATCGAATTCAGTCGCCCTGTGAGCCATAACCTAGGTGTAGTCTTTCTCACGCAGGCACAGAGCGTTGGCGTCTTTGCTGACTTGGCTGTACGCCTTACACATGGCGGCGAGGCAGCGCGAACGGCATTCTACGTAGCAGACTCTGGAAGCTTCAACCGGTTCGCTAGCGAACGGGCCGATTTCGTGACAACAGCCGACATCGTCAAAGAATGGGAAATTTTGCAACGTGCCCAGCAAATGTCACCCACCCTCGAGCGCATCGCCGAGCTTGAGAAATGCTACGGCGAGTCGCTCTGGAATGCCGTGATCGCGGATCGTCGACTGTCCATGGGACGCAATGCCGTTCGCGAACAAGACTATGTGCCCCGATACTCCAGGGAGGAACTGTTGTCGATACTGATCGCCGTGGCGGACGAGCTTGAAGCCCTGTTCGACCGAGTACGCCCCGATATGGTCGTCGGATTCATCTGTGTGACAGTCGGTGAATATTTGGCGCATCTTATCGCGCGTGCGCGCGGAATCCCGATGATCAATCTCCGCCCGACGCGAATCCGAAACTTCTTCTACGGTGGCGAGGACGTGTTCGAACCCTCGGCAAGTCTGGAAGTGGTCTATCGGAATTTCATGGAATCCGGCATGCCCGACGCAGCCCGTGCCGCGGCAGGCCAAATTCTCGCCGCCGTCCGCGAGTCGCATGCCATGTATGAAGGTGTGCTACCCGCCAGAGGTCAGTCCGTTGCCGTTAGCCAAGTCGGCAACGACACGAAGCCCGCGCCTACGCGCGAAACAGCATCAGCGCGGCTCGGGCGGATTGCACGAGAAACTTGGGACTATAATTTCGGAGCGCTCAGCGCCGACAATCATCGGACGCATCGGCTCGCGGCACACTGGTTCCGCCGCGTGAAGAAACCGTGCCGAGCGATCTTAATTCGGTCGGCGCTTGGCCGAAATTATATCGACGATCTGGAGGGGCTGGGACGCGAGGGGTACGCCTTCTTCCCGCTGCATAAGGAGCCCGAGATAACACTTTTGGTCTACGGGCGGCCATGGCGCAATCAGATCGAAGCGGTCCGTACCATCGCCCGCGCGCTCCCCGCCGGCATAACGCTTCTGGTCAAGGAACATCCTGCCGCCATTGGATACCGCCCGTTGAGCTACTATCGCAAGCTTCTGGCGATCCCGGGCGTGAAACTCGTCAGCCCCCACCGGACGAGCCGCGAGGTCTTAAGCCATGCACGTCTGGTCACGATAATCGGCGGCTCCGTCGGCCTTGAGGCCCTGATGCTGAAGCTGCCCGTTGTCGCTCTTGGAAACGTACCGTTTCCATTCCTTCCTGATAACATGATCTGCGCCAGCCGCGATCCCGACAGTCTGGGGGAGGACGTTGCCGCCCTGCTGTCCGGCCACCGCCACGACGAGTCAGCGCTCGAAGCCTATGTCGCGGCCGTCACCGAAAGTTCGGTCGCCATCGATTTCTATTCCGTGCTGCTGGGCCGCGGCGGCGGCATTTACCGTCCCGACGGCCCGAATAGCGCCTCTTACGACGCCCAGCTAGAGCGGCTTGCGGATTACGTCATGCAGCGCTATCGCCTTTTCGCAACGCCGGATGACTCCCTGCTTCCCCTTGCGTCAGTGCAATGAGGCAACGGCTCGCCAATCGTCTGCGCCGGTCATTTGGGTTGCGGCAATTCCCGGAGAAGGTCGGCGCAGGAATCGTGCCGTGGCTGTCAGGGAACGGTCTGCGAACCCGGCTTCTGTTCAACCCGATGCGCGACCCCTCTGTCCGCACGGAGATGCTGACGGCGAATGTCGTGCGCTTCGCCGCTGATGGTAGCACACTTAACGAATGGCAGTTGACGATTCCGCCATCCGCCGTACTCGCCTTCAATCTGCCGATCGAGGAGGGCGAGTCAATTAGCTGTGGCTACTGCTGGATCCGGGAAATTGGCAGCGGACGGCTGATTTCGCCCCTTCAGACCCATTTTCAGGTCTCTGGCCCTGAAACATTCGCAAAAACGCACGGTCGGGCCAAAGGCGTCGTCATGTTTCCGCCTGCCGGCATTGCCGATGGAATCGTCAGGGCATTGGACCCCTGGCCATATAATGCCTCGACCGTTCAAACTCGTGACATCGCGTTGCG
>Ga0315339_1003206_pt1 | contig 11642 bp, 9 predicted proteins | sample ASW17metaG_FD_204514 | JGI IMG/M metagenome (GOLD analysis project Ga0315339, IMG submission 204514) | Ammonia-oxidizing marine archaeal communities from Pacific Ocean, United States - ASW #17 | ecosystem: Environmental > Aquatic > Marine > Oceanic | place: USA: California | collected 2016-12-05
GCAGGAGCAAGGATTGCGCCGCCTTCGGAGAACCCCTGGCGAGGCAGCGTCCCGCCAGGATGAGCACCGCGCCGGCGGCGGCGGCACGCACGAGGTCGGGCAGCAGTGTCGTTCGAAACCAGAGTCGGTCGCTCTCCGACACTTCGGGAAACAACCACTGCTCGAAGGGCAGGAAACCCACGCCACCCAGGAAGATCAAGAATCCGCCCACGGTAAGCAGCGATCCACCGCGCCCCTCGCGGCCCAGACGTTGAAACTCCGACGCGGCCAGCCAAGCCAGGGCGAAGACCGTCAAGAGAAGGATGCGCTTGGGGCTGCCCGACGAGAAGCCGGGCAAGAGCACCATCAGCTCTTCCGCTGCGAACGTGCAGGTGGCCATCAGGAGAGAGGCGAGCAGTAGGCAACGGGGAAGGCCCTCGCCGGGGCGCCTCCGTCGCGTCAGGGAGAGCAGTGCCAGGGCGAAGGGGATCACGCCGGCAAACACGATGTTGTCCTCGAAACTGTTCTGGGACTCCACACGTTGCCATCTCTGGAACGACGGGAAATCCCAGGGCGCCCGGACTTCGGGTGCCTCCAGTTGGATGTCCTGGACGGTGGGACCGAAGGCATGTGGAAGCACGAACCCGGCGAACGATGGCAGTGCAAAGCGCTTTGCCTGCAGAACCTCCGAGGAGTATCCGCCGCCGCGCAGGCTGCGTGAGTAGTTGTCCAGCGACGGCAACATCTGCACGCAGGAGATCAGGCCGCCGAGGATCAGCGCGAACCCGAACAGCAGCCCGGTCAGGAGGCGTCGGTCGCTGCGCACGAGTCGAACCGCAAGCAGCACAACGGCCGCGGCAAGGGAGAACACCGAGAACTGTGGCCAGCCACTGAGGAATGACAGACCGACAGCGGCCCCGAGCAGGGAGGCATTTCGAAAAGAGGGGCGCGATACCAGGCGCTCGGTCGCGAGCAAGATCCACGGCATCCAGGCTGCCACGTGAATCATGGAGGGCTGGTGAACGCGCACCGCCATGAAGCCGCCGAATGCGACCGCGCTCGCCCCCAAGCACGCAGCGGAGGCATCGAGCCCTTGTCGTCGGAAGAACATCCAGAAGCCGACGCCCAGCAACACGAGGTGGAAAGCGACGGACACGGCCATGGCGCGCAGTGGGCCGAACACGAGATGGAACAAGCCGGCCAGCGAGAAGGGAGAAAACCCGAGCTGTGCGAGCAGAGGTTGCCCGAAAGATTCGCGTTCGTTCCAGAGGGGGATTTCACCGCGCTGGAATCGCTCTCGCTGAAGCAACAGCTCGGGCGTGATCCAACTGTTCAGGTCCATGCTGACCACGTTCATGGGCCGAGCGCCCGCCTCGCCCTCGAGATGATGTGTGAAGGGCGGGGCGATGCGATTGTCGAGCCCCAGGATGCTCGCATCCAGGAACAGGGCTTCGAACAAGAGAGCGATCGCCAACACGGTCATGAAGGCGAGCATGGCGATGGGCGGAAAACGGGAACGCATCACGAGCGCTGCCTCTCCGGCGTTTGTCGCGAGCGCCCGCGCCAGACCAGAAGAACGGCGATGGCAAGCAGACTCATGCCAGAGATCATGATGCCCCTGCGCCAGCGATGACCTGCGTACTGAAGCACCAACTCATGACGGCCTGCCGGGATCTCCACACCCATGAACGCATGATTCGCATGTTGCACGCGGACCGGAGCGCCATCCAGCTGCGCTTCCCACTCCGGGTACCAGCTCTCCGCGATGACGAGGAAGGCGGGGGCGTCGCACTCCACATCGAAGGTCATGCGCTGCGGTCCCTCTCTGCGCGAATGCAGGCTTCCGGTCGAGCGGGGCCCTGGCGGAGGGGAGCCATCGCGGGCTTCGACGAAGGCTGTGTGCGTGGGATCCCATGAGCCGTCGCTCATGCGCATCAACCTCTCCTTGTCACCTTCGACGTAGACGGTTTCCTGCACGAGATAGGCGGGGGCCATGGCGGACGGCCGCTCGTGGATGACAAGGCGTTCCGATTCTCCAACGTAGGCGGCTGCCTCCAGGTCATGCCCGAGAGCGCTCAGCACGTTCTGCCCAGCGACCGACGTCACGAGAAAACGCACGCCGGCTGCATCGAGAATGGGCGAGTCCAAGCTGGCTGCGTGAAGGGCTCCGTGATTCCGACGACTCGTCTCCAGCATCAAGGGGTCCACGGCCTCCAGCAATTCGGATGTGCGGCGCAGCGTCATGCCCGCATACCCGCCGAGGGAGCGCAGGCCGAACACCTGGGCAACCGTCCCCGGAAGGACTTGTGTGGAATGGAACGAGGCGATGCGGTGCTGCGTATCGGCACCTTGTTCGCGAAGCCATGCCACACCTGGTGTCGCTTCGTACTGACCGCTGGGATCCTGCGCCGGTCGGTACTCGCGAGTCATCACGATCAGGTCGACCACTGCAAACAGCACCAGGATGCTTGCCGCCGCTGCCGTCTTTCGACGTCGTGCGAGCGCCCAGGCCAGCACGAGACCAGCAGCAGCCCACAGCAGGTGGAGGTGGTCGGCGCGGACCACGCTTCGGAACCAACGGGAGGCTTCGGCATCGAGGCCGGGAAGCAGCCAGGTCTCATAGGGCAGTGAGACGGCGCATCCGAGTGCGCCGAGCACAAGCCCCCCCACAAGCAATCCCCGCGTGGGGAACTGCGGGTTGGTGAGCAGGCCGTGCAGGGCGGAGGCAGCAAGAGCAGCGAGTACGACGTCCAAGAGGAACACGAGCCGGAACAGTTGGCCACCCTGCAGGCCTGGCACGAGTTCGTGGAACTGGACGAACAAAGGAAGGCCCATCGCCGTCACCAACGCCACGACGCCCACGGCGCGGAGTATGCCATCACCCCGGAGGCCCCGTTGAAACGCCCCGAGCAACGCGAGACACAAGCCGATGCCCCCGATGAACATCGTCTGGTCGCCCAGGTCGTCGACACCTGCTGGGTTCAACCAACGCTTGGCGGTGGGGAACTGGGCGAGGTCGCGCGTGCTTGGTGCGGCCGGCTGCACGATCTGCACGGGGTTGCCGAAGAACCGCGGCGAAAGCAGTTGCAGCAATGCGACCGGCTGCATGGGTGTGGTGGCTTCCGTGAGCCCAGACGCGCGTGTGGACTGTTGCAAGAAGGCGGTCGCGGGAAGCAACAGGGCCGCAGCAAGTCCGACGCCCAATCCGAGTGCCAGCGCACCGGACAGCAGCACCTTGGGTCGAAGGGCCCCGCTCTGAGCCAAGAACCAGACGCCGGTCAGGATCAACACCATGACTGATACGTGCGGGAACCCGGAAAGAAGGCAGAGCCCCACGAGCAGCGCCGCCCACCCGACCCGCCGAGGACTTGGGGCGCGGGCGATGTCTTCCGCCACGCACAAGAGCCAGGGCAGGTACGAGGCCGCGCGGAGGATCGATGGAGCTTGCCAGTGGTTGGTGATGAAGCCGCAAAGGACGAGGATCACGCCGCCCAGGAAGGCAGGCAATGCATGCTGCGACCGGCGGTGCAGCCAGAAGGCCATCCCGATGCCGAGCCAGCAAAGGTGCAACGCGAGATCCCAGGCGTGGGCTCTCAGCGGTTCCATGACCAGGCTCAAGACGGTTGCTGGATGCATCGCACCCGCCGCCATTCCGGCGAGCAATGGCCGGCCGAGCAGGCTGCGGTCGTCCCAAAGGGGAATCGTGCTTTCCCGCCAATGCTCCGCCTGCAGCATGAGTTCCGGGAGCACGAGGGCATTGATGTCGGCGGCCATCAAGTGCATCGGCCGAGGCTCTTCCTGCTCGGACAGGTGATGACAGAAGGGAGCCACCATGCGGTTGTCCGGGCCGAGAGCTGCGCGCCCGAGCACGATCACCTCGAACAGTACGACCGTGACCACGGTCACGATGCCGAGGGCCATCCAGATCCGCTCCTGCTTTCGGCGCGTCGTCGCGGTCATATCATGTCATGCGGTGTCGTCGCTGCTCTTGCTGAGTGCGGGTGGGCGCTCCCTGCGGGCCGGGACTGGCCTTCATCTGTCATGGTCTATCCGCGCGGCGGCGGAGCTGGGTCGATGATGTCGACAAAAGCTTGCAACTCATGCTGGGACAAGGTGCCTTTGCTGACAAGCAGTCGGAGCAGGGAGGCCAGATACAGTTTGAGCTGGTCATTCTCGAGCTCGAGCTCTTTCAGGCGCTCCTCCTGTCTTTGGTCCACTTTGGACTTCTTCGCGATCTTCTGGTGAAGACTCGCGATATCACGCTCGGTATCTTTGATATCAAGCCGGTTGCCGATATCGCCCAGCAAAAGGGTGCGTCCCCAACCCATGTGGATCTCCTTGGTTTCTTGAGAGGCCCTGCGCGGAATGGCTGAAGCAGCGTCACACGACTCCAACCAACCACAATCTACACTAGGCCGAGGGAGTGCGCGGCGCCCGCCGCAGCGGTGGCAGCTAGCGCGTCGACCTGCGAGTGCGCGCCGGCGGGTTGAACTGCTGATTGGCGGCGTCGAGAGCTCACGATCGGCCGAAGGTCATTGCCCGTTGATGGAGGCACGAGCCGTTTGCAACCGGACTCGTTGTCAATCTGTTGATTCGTTCCCAGCCGAGGCATTCAGGACAACACGGAAACCGTTGACGGGCCCTTGGAGACTCTCCATGTTCCCGTTGCGATAGGCCGAACTGCAACCCAAAGCATAAACCCGCCAACCGCCACTACGAACAATCCGGGTCGAACCCAGCACTCCACTGCCTGGCTCGGAGACAAGTGGGTTGGTAACGGCCTCGGCCGTGTACTTGGAATAATAGTCCTGACACCATTCCCACATGTTGCCGTGCATGTCATGCAAGCCCCAGGCATTCGGTTTCTTTTGCCCGATCGGATGGAGACGGTTGTCGTTGCTTTGCACAGCTTCAACTCTTTCCAAGGGGCCAAGCTTTTGGAAATCGATCTCTGAATTCCCGCTGTTGCCAAGGAACCATGCGTACTCGCCGAGTTCCGAAGCATCATCGCCAAAACAGTACTCGGTCGTTGTGCCGGCCCGACAGGCGTACTCCCACTCTGCTTCGGTTGGAAGACGGTAGACACGACCGGCAGATCGCTCCGCTGGCATCGCCGAGAGCTTCTCGCAGAAGGTGACGGCCTCGGACCAACTCACGGCACTTGCCGGATTCACCGGTCCCCCAGCGCTCGTCGGTTGCCTCCCCATGACCTGCTCGAATTGTTCCTGCGTCACCTCGTACACACCCATGTAGAACGGCTCGGTCAGTGTCACCTCATGGACAGGCGCTGTGACCTTCCCTCCCGGCGTCTCGAGATTGGAACCCATCATGAACTTGCCAGGTGCAATCCACTTGAATTCCATGCCGGTCGAGTTTTTGAGGGACGCTGGTCCGGCTTGAGTCGAAGCCGTCCCTGTTGGCTGTGCAGGCTGTGCATTTGCCCGGGCGCTTTGCGCTGCGTCGGAATTCACCGCCTCCGCCGCATCCTGAATCGAGTTGCAGTGCCCAATCGTTTCCGGGTCGGCTGCATGGCCGCCCATGCCTGTCAGGAACAACGATGAAATGAGCAAACAGAGCTTCATGATCAAACTCCCTGATGAGTGAGGGCGAAGAGAAACGCGTCGTCAAGCCAATCGACCATCAGTCGGTTGTGTTCGGAATCCGTTCTTTTTGCCGGCGCTGATTGGTGGCGTCGAGAGCTCAGGTCTTGGTCCAGATCCGCGTGTTGAGGTTCAGTTCCTCGACGATGCCGACAGCCATGGTCATGTCGGCGAGGTAGCCATCGATCAGTTCGCGGTTGAGGATCGTCCGGAAGATCCTCGGCTCGAACATGTCCCGGGCCGCCGAGATGGCCACGTAGACGTTGTTGTGGCGAAAGGACAGGTGAAGGATGTGCCCCGTCTGCGTCTTGAAGTCGACGATCCGCCGCATCAGGCTCGGCGTCAGGATGTACCGACTCTCCACCTGGTCGTCACCGTAGACCACGAACTGCTTCTCGAACTCCGGATCTTCGAGCTTCAGCAGGTCTCCCGACCGACCGACGTTCATGCCCTGGAACACCTTGCCCAGGCGCCCGAAGAGCCGCTCGGCGAAGTCGGGCAGCACCAGCGTGGTGCCGCTGAAGTGCTTGTTGAAGTCCCCGATGAAGTAGAGGCCCTTGAAGATCGTGTGCCACTGGGTCTGCGTGCGGCCTTTGCTGTCGGTGCTCGTGGTCTTGTACTGCGCGTGGACCTCGCTGACGCGGATCGCCGTCTGCCCGACGGTGCCCTCGATGTAGTCCTCGCCGCTGTAGCGGTCGATGCCCTGGCGGAAGAGATTGCTGGCCGAGAAGTCACCCATCGAGATCCGCCCCTCGGGGCTGTATCGCAAGCTGTCGTCGAAGTAGCGCACGATGGCCGCGATGACCTGATGCTTGAAGGTGCTGACATAGGTCCTGGTGGTCGCTCGGGAGATCCAACCCATGATCAGCAACAACACGAACCCCACGGCGAAGGCGATCATCAAGGAGAGGGACGTCTCTCTGGTGTACGCCATCGCCACGACGAAGGCGACGCCGCAGAGCGCCAGCACGGCCAGGAACCCCATCGTGAGCTTGCCCGCGATGCGCTTGCGGTCCACCTCTAGCGTGGTCAAGACGGGCAGGATGTTCGCGGCGTAGAAGGCGTCGAAGTCCCCGTCGTCCTCGGGCACCGTGCTCATGTGTCGAACAGCGCGCCCACGTCGACGTTGGCGCGCTCGGCGTCGGGGATCTCGAACAGCTCACGACGGCGGTAACGCATCATCCCCGCCACGATGTTGGACGGGAACATCTCCACCGCGTCGTTGAAGTCCGTGACCGACGCGTTGAAGCTCCGGCGCGCCGCCGACAGCTGCTCCTCCACCTCGTTGAGGGTCCGCTGAAGCTGCTGGAAGTTGTCGCTCGCCTTGAGTTCCGGGTAGTTCTCGACCGCCACCATGATGCCGCCGAGCGCCCGGGTGATCTGGTTCTCGAGCCCGACCTGCTCCTCGTTGCTCTGGCCCGCGCCTCCCTGGGTGCGCATCTGCGTGACCTTGGTGAGCACGTCGGCTTCGTGGCCCATGTACCGCTTCACCGAGGCCACCAGGTTCGGGATCAGGTCGTGCCGCTTCTTCAACTGCACGTCGATCGACGCGAAGGCGTTGTCGACCTGGTTCTTCTTGCCAACCAGCGAGTTATAGACACCGATACCCATGAGCACGATGACCACACCCACGATGCCTGCGATGATCACGGTTCACTCCTCGGTGCGCGTCCACGCCGCTGGCCCGCTTGAGCCCGACGACCGTCCGAAAATCTACCTCACCTGTGAGGATAGGATAAGCGGAGGCGCTCAGGCGACCGCTGCGGCAAAAGCCGCAAAGATGTCCCCGGGCAGGGTGCCTGCCTCTCCGCTGCCGAGTGGTCACAGACTTCGCGCCGATGGCGTCGTGGCTCCCAGCCCCGCATCGACCTGGTGTGGCTGACGTCAGGACTGTGAATCGTCTGCTCGATGTTTTTGTCCACCCAAGAGAAGGGGCCGCTTTCCTCGACTGAGTGCGCGATCGAGTCCCAGGAAAGCCCAGGAGACCAGCAGGCCTACAGCAATGATTGCTGCGAGATTCACCGCCACGCCGGCAAACCCTTCCGCGGACACACCGGGTACCAGCGAGATCGGCTCACCGGTGCCGTTGTAGTCCGGGTCAACAAAGGGATAGGGGTACCAATTTTGTGGTTGCCCCAGAACTCGAGCAGCTGGGTTCGCTGCGCACGGTTGTCCCGGGGGAGTCGTCAGGACGGCTCCATGAGCAAAAGTGTAAGCCAGCCAAATGGTGGGAATCAGCGGCATCTTCCAGATCAAGTCGGCCGTCAATCTGGGTCGTGGACCGAATATCAGGAAGCCAAGGAGCGTGCCCCACGGGACGATGTAGTGGACGGCGAGATTCGTATAGACATACACGCCACACGGTGTGGCCTCTTTGGCCAGAACGAGATCAAAGACCAGGCCGACGATAAAGATCATCACCAGAGTGGTCATGCGCAGCCACCGGAAGATGCGACCGTCTCGGTGTGGATTGATGACAAGCGACCAAGCAACGATGGCCACCAGGATGTTAGCCCAGATTGTCAGTGCGCTGAGCATGAACAAGACGCCGTTGAACCAGGAACCATTTTGGTCCTCGGTCGCCACCATGATGAGATCGGTGGCCACGGCCAGGGTGCCGATCGCTGCCAAGATCGCATGATAAATGCGGGCGGTCGCAATCCAACCCGGGCTGGCCGGCATGACGGTAAGAGTTGCGTTTCCTGACCGAGGGTCTGCCATCACCAAATACTGACAGTCCGCGGGGGGAGAAGCGATACAAAGCCCGTCGCGTTCAGACCGTTCAGGCCGGTATCGGGACACCGCAGACGGCGACACGGCGCTCCTTCCCTGCTCCCCTCCTTTTCCGCGGCCGGCGTCACGGGGACGGACCGCAGTACGAGGCCACTGATGAGGGCCTCGCTGCAGCATCAGAGGCACCATTCCCTTGGCCAGTCGGGACAACAGGCGTTCAAAGGGCCGTCCGCAACACCGCTGCGACCCTAGGCCAAGCCAACTCTCTGATAGGGTGTTGAACCCCGCCGGAGACCGCTGGCCAAGGGGTTCAGGACACTCCGAGACAACCGGAGGAAGGCGTGCTCAGAATAACCGCCATTATATGTGCGCGTAACGACGCGACCTATTTGGAGGAGGTGCTGACCTATCTCCATTCAGAGAAGATCAACGTTGCGTTCATTGATCACGGAAGCACCGACCGTACTCAGGAGCTAGTGCAGGAACGTAGAACAGAGAATGTCATCTCAGTGACTCACCTGCCCTATGAGGGTTTTTTCAGCCTCTCTGCACAACTAGATCTGAAATTGCGGATTTCGGCCGCCACTCAGAGTGACTGGATCATCCACCAGGATGCTGACGAGATCCTGTGTTCTCGCCATGGCTGGGGCGGCCTGCGGGATGTGATTGAGCGAGCGAACTCGGAAGGGTTTACGGCCATAAATTTCGATGAACTGGTGATGCTGCCCGCGGATCCACTGTTGGACGATTTTCTGTCGAACAACCGTCGGTGTTATTTCTTCGCTCCACATCCAACACAGAAACGCCTGATGCGTGCATGGCGGCACACCGCTCACTTCAGCAACATCGCGAGCGGCGGACACTCCCTGGAAGGTGCTGGTGTCGAACTCTATCCAGAGAACCAACTGTTGAAGCACTTCATCGTCCGCAGTCAGCAACATGCGTATGAGAAGTACCTGGGCCGGGCGTTCGCCGCCGAGGATCGTGCCCGTGGCTGGCACGGGAATCGAGTCAACCTGAGTCGCGAGAATCTGACGCTACCTGGCACGGCTCCCGAGCTGAGGGAGCTAACGTCCGTCCGTCAGGCGCCAGACCCGATGCCCGTTCGGCAATCACGGCACTATTGGGACTGGTGAGTCCTACCGGACGGCGTCCTCATACAGTGATTTCACCTGTCCCAACGCGTCCAGACAATCGTCTCGCAGGGCGGCAAGCCCCCCCGGCAGTTCCGCACGCGCTGCGATGTCTTCCAGGGTCTCGTGCCCGCCGATGCGGATCGGTTTGACGCGATCGCGGTCGCGGCCAAGGCTTCCATAGTAATCGTAGAACTTGAATCCATCACCGATCACGCGGTCCGACAACTCGATCCAGACCGCCGGAATACCGAGCGCGTGGGCAAAGATAAGTCCATGAAGGGTCGACGAAGCAATCGTGGCGCATTGCTTCATTTGCCGGAAATAGGTTTCGAGGGGCCCCTTCACATCGATCACCGGACACCCACGCTCGCGGGTGGCTTCCAGCCACCGGCTATCCGCATCGACATAGTGGGGCACAATGCCGATCGAGTATTCGACCTTTTCCTCCTCGGGGAAGAGATCGGGGGCCAGCACGCCAGGGTCAGCAAAGCGCGCCGGAGACTCGATCCCCTGGCTTGCGAGAGCAGCCCGCGTGAGGGGTCCGCGTACGCAAGTGATGCCTTTTGGCGCGTGGGCTAACTTCAGGTCTCCCTTGATCAGGCCACTACCACAGATCAGGCTGTTTTCATCTGCCCACTGCAGGATGCTCCCCAGCAGGATGATGTTTGGCTCGCTGCAGTCCCGCTGCCCAACCGACACGACATCTTGTGACAAGTATTTCTGGGCCACTCGCCTGGAGAACTGGTCCCCAGCGTTTGGCTTGAGATCGAAGTACTTCAAGTTCACTTGGGCGAGTTCGCTGCACACCTGAGAAAACCTCGGGGTGGGCCTCTACTTCTGCCAGATTTCCGTTTGCACGATTTTGCGGTCCGTGACCTGCGCTTTCTCCGGTGTCATGAGGGCAACGCCGTGGAAGGAGCGATTTGTGCGCGCGAAGAACAGTGCTCGATTGGGAGCGAACCCGACTCGGGACACCTCCTCGAAGTCATCAAACCGGTACTTTGTACTGCCATCACATTCAAAGGCCGGGTCCAGACGGTGCCTATAGAACGCTGTCCCCAGGGACGGATCTTCTTCGGCGGTGTCCGGGAAGTAAAATATGATGCTGGCGACCTTCTTCTTGTGGTCCGTGTGGGGTCCCAAGTAGTGGCTCTCCAGATGACGGCAAACCCGTGAGACAATGCGGAAGTCCGTGGTTTCGCCCTCGATCCCCAGCCGAAGCATCATCGCGCGGACCACCACTGCGGACTGCACCGCATCCGAAAACTGTGTCCAGAGCTTGCGGCCCGCAGATTCGTCGATCGCGTCCAGATCACGCGGTAGCTGCATCTCAACCCGACGGGACGCATTCCAATGGTTCCGCTTTGGCTCGGTCGTGATCGGGTTCAGAGCGGTTGGAAATCCTGCCAGCAGATCGCCAAACATCGCGCCAGGGAAGATCTTCTCGACCACACCGTAGGGACCGGAGTTGTGCTCCTGCATCGCTGTCTCGTTCAGTCGCCCTGCAAGATGCTGCTCCAAACTCATGCCTCCGTATCCTCCTTCCTGAGTCCTCGGGAACGCGTCATGCGATGTTCATTGTTCAACAGGGCGCTGTAGTGTCCAGACCATTTTCCTGAGAAGGGGTTGCAGCCTCTGCCACCCTCCGGTCCGTGCACAACGGGCAAACTGCACAGGCCTTTCAAGATTGCGCAACCACGATGCTCTGCTTGCAGCCACTCTCTCTGCGAGTTGCGCATTCATGATGCCGGTGGCGACACCCCCCGCCGCGATTGTCTACAGCACGGGCTTCGTACCCAAACCCCAGAAGATCAGTCCTGGCTCGCCGACAGCAGCACGTAGCTCTTCATGGTGCCGTTGACGATGTTCGTCCAGTACGCATCCGTCCGGAGTTCAACCTCCACCACCCAGGGCTGTGCCGCGTTCGGTGGAATGGCCCCCCGCAACCGGTGAACCCCGTGCTCTTCAACCCGTTCCAGATCCAGTACGGCCGCCGGCTGACCATCAAGGCGCATGCCAAGCCGAAAAGGGAAAAGCTCGGGATAGTCCGGTACCTCCACCTCGACAGTGACATGGGTGCTGCCCGGCCGTCGCCTGAGCAAGAAGACTGACTTCGGTGAACCGAACGGTGGGGCGGCCAGTGGCTCCGACAAGTTCTGTGGGTGCAAGCCCCCCAGAAAACCTGTCACGGCTC
>Ga0315339_1003207_pt1 | contig 11642 bp, 9 predicted proteins | sample ASW17metaG_FD_204514 | JGI IMG/M metagenome (GOLD analysis project Ga0315339, IMG submission 204514) | Ammonia-oxidizing marine archaeal communities from Pacific Ocean, United States - ASW #17 | ecosystem: Environmental > Aquatic > Marine > Oceanic | place: USA: California | collected 2016-12-05
AGAGATCTTCGAGTGTGTCGGGGTGTACGATCGATATATATTCGATGTCGCCGCCGACTTCTTTTTCGATATGACGGCGCATTTCGCCGATGATGCGTTGCGTATCCCGTTCACCGCGTTCTATATATCGTTTGGCCATCTCAAGGGCTTGGTAAAGGGCGGGAACGCGCCGCCGTTCGTCTTCGGTGAGATTGACGTTGCGAGAGCTCATCGCCAGGCCGTCGGCTTCGCGCATGGTAGGTGCGACTTCGATGCGCAGGTCGAGGTTCAAATCGCGGACCAGTCGGCGAATGACGGCGGATTGCTGGTAGTCCTTCTGGCCGAAGACCGCCAAGTGCGGTTTGGTGGCGGCAAATAGTTTGCTGACGACGGTGGTCACTCCACGGAAATGACTAGGCCGGATGGGGCCGCAAAGTCCGTTGGTGAGTTGTGTGACTTCGACCGTGGTTGAAAAGTCCGGGGGGTAGAATTCCACGGTTTGAGGTTTGAAGACCGCGTCGACGCCGAGTTGCGTAAGGAGTTTGATGTCGCGCTCGATGTCGCGCGGATAGATGGCAAAATCTTCTTTGGGGCCGAACTGCAGAGGATTGACAAAGATACTGACGATTGTGCGGTCGGCGGCATTAAGGCTATAGTCAACGAGGCTGAGGTGGCCCTCGTGTAGAAAACCCATCGTTGGGACTAACCCGATGCGTAGACCTTCGCTGCGCCATGTATCGGATTGCACCTGCATTTTGGCTACGGTGTTGATCCGTTTCGGTTTAGACATGGTCGGTGGCGGGCAAGGTTAGTTGGCCGACGGCTTGGGCCTCCTCGGAGCAGTCGAGTGCCGCAAGGTGGGTGGCGAAAGCCAGTCCGGTAAGGGGATGGTGCCGGTCGGGGGAAATTTCGCAAAGGGGCACCAAGACAAAGCAGCGGTCGTTCATATGTGGGTGCGGCAGTGTCAACGAGGCGCTCTCTACGATGTGTTCGCTGTAAAGCAGCAGATCCAGGTCAAGTGTGCGCGGTCCCCAGTGGATATTGCGTTGGCGCAAATGGTCTTTTTCGGTTTGCAACATACTGATGAGCAGGGCTTCCGGTGAAAGTGACGTATCGACGGCAAAAACGGCATTGAGGAAATCGGGTTGCTCGACTGGGCCAATAGGGGGCGTTTCGTATATACTGGAGACGGCAGTTATGCACGTGTTAGGGAAGGCGGCGACCGCTGAGATACCGGATTCGAGGTGGGCGTCTCGGTCGTCTATATTGGACCCGATGGCGATATAGGCCCGCTCAGGCATAGGTGCGGTGTATTTCGATTTCGATGCCGTCGAAATGTGCGGCGACTGGAGGGTTGGGTTTGCGAACCCTGACCACGAGGTCGATCGGGGCGAAGCGCTGGCCGATATTTTGCGCGATGCGTTCGGCGAGGGCCTCGACTAATTTGCAGGGCTCGCCGTTGACGATCTCAGCAACGAGCGCGTAGGCTTCCGGGTAGTTGATGGCCGCATCGACATTGTCGTCGTGGCACGCACGGCCGAAATCTCCGCAAAGTTCGAGGTCGACCTCATAGTTTTGGCCGAGCGCGTTTTCTTCAGGAAAAAGTCCGTGATAGGCGAAGAAGCGCATATTGCTCAGGCGAAGCACGTCGTTGGGCATAGCGAAAATATAGAAATGATACATCTGAGAGGCAACGGTAGCACGCGGTATAAAGTCTTGATTAAGGGTAATTTGTTGACTACATTGACTAGTGATGTAGGATGACTTGCTTCCCCCCAAGGAGGTTGGATATGTCTGAAGTGACACCCGTTGGTGCCCAGCAACAAGCCCGTACCGATCGCTCAGAGCAAGCTAAAAGCAGTCGCCAGGAGCGGGCTGCGCGCACCGATCGCCAGCAGGAAGCTCCCGCCCATCAGCTTTTGTTCGAGCAGATGCGTCGGCAAGAGTCGTTCCAGGCTGCGCAGCGTGGGCAGGATAATCGCGGCCAGAGTTTGCTGGTCGAGCAAGAGCAAGGTCGAGGGCAAGCCGTTGATACGATAGCCTAAAGCCTACTGAAATAATAGCAAAAGAAAATGCCCCGTTAGCAATAAGCTAACGGGGCATTTTCTTTTATTCTGTGCCTGTTAGTCTTTTCGACGTAATGCTCGATGGGCGATGTCGCGGCGAAAGTAGACATTGTGGTAGGTAATGCCGTCGATGGCGGTATAGGCTTTGTGGACGGCTGATTCGATATCGTCGCCAATGGCCGTTACGCACAATACTCGGCCCGAATCGGTAAAAAAACTGCCATCGCGATGGGCTGTACCGGCGTGGAAGATGACGATGTCGTCGCGGTCGGCGAAAGCCTGCAACCCATCGATTGCAAATCCCTTTTCATAGGCCCCGGGATACCCCTCGGAGGCCATTACGACGCAGACGGCTGCCGCGTCCGAGTTTTGTATTTGTATTTCATGCAAGCGGCCATCACAGGCGGCTTCGAGCACGTCAACGAGGTCACTGGTGAGCAAGGGCATAAGGATCTGGCACTCGGGATCGCCGAAACGAGCGTTGAATTCGACGACCTTCGGGCCTTCTTCGGTGAACATTAGCCCACAGTAGAGCACGCCTTTATAGGGTATGCCCATCCTGCGCATCTCGTCGAGCACTGGTCGGATGATCCGGTCTTCGGCTTCTTGTACGAGTTCGGGTGTCATGACCGGGGCCGGGGCGTAGGAGCCCATCCCCCCAGTGTTTGGACCTCGGCCGCCCTCGTAGATGGCTTTGTGGTCTTGAGCCGGCACCAGGGTGACATAGTGTTCGCCGTCGCAAAGGGCGAAGAGCGAGGCTTCTTCGCCGACCATGTAGTCTTCGATTACAATTTCGCTGCCCGCCCCGCCGAATGTGCCCTCTTCCAGCATTTCTCGGGCGGTGGAGAGTGCTTCGGTCTCGTCGTGGCAGACGAACGCGCCCTTACCGGCCGCCAGACCGCTTGCTTTGATGACAATCGGAGCACCTTCTGCGCGGATATAGGCACAGGCTGCGTCGGCGTCGGTGAAAGAGCGATGCCGGGCGGTGGGCACGCCGATGCGTTCCATGAGCTCTTTGGCGAAGGCCTTGCTGCTTTCGATTTGCGCCGCAGCTTCGGTGGGGCCGAATATCTTCAGTCCACTCGCTTGGAAGCGGTCGACGATGCCGCCGGCGAGCGCGTCGTCAGGACCGACGACCGTCAAGTCAATGCGCTGGTCTTTGGCAAACTCTATGAGGCGGCCTATCTCGCCGGTGAGCTTGTCGCGATCTGAGACAGGGGTGTCAACGCGGATATCGACACATTCGGCTAGAGTGGCAATACCGGGATTGCCAGGGGCGACATATAGTTTGTCTACACGCGGGCTCTGTGACAGCTTCCAAGCCAAAGCATGTTCGCGCCCCCCCTTGCCGACGACCAGAATATTCATTGCTGCTCCATTCTTTAGGCTAGAGATAACCGAATTCGCGCAAATCACGGTCGGTATTGCGCCAATCTGAACGGACTTTGACCCATAGTTCAAGAAAAACCGGCGCCTCGAGCAATTCTTCCACCCCAGCACGGGCCATGCGGCCAATGGAGTGCAGGTTTTTCCCTTTTTTGCCGATGACAATACCCTTTTGACTCTCCCGCTCGACATAGATGATGGCATTGATATAGGTTTTGCGGCCCTCTTGCTCGCGGAACTCCTCTATATGGACATTGATGGCGTATGGAAGTTCGTCTTCGAGGTGCTCAAAGGCGGCTTCGCGAATCAACTCGGCGACAAAAAAACGTTCGGGCTGTTCAGCGACCATATCGTCTGGATACAATTTGGGGCCATAGGGCAGGTGGGCTTCGAGTTGCGTGAGTAAACCGTCGAGCCCGTCGCCGCGCAGGGCGGATACGGGGATCGGTTTTTCTACGCCGAATTCGTTTTCAAGGGATTGTTGTAATGGTGTGATCCGGGCCGGGTCTACTAAATCGATTTTGTTGAGTGTAGCGAGGACCGGCACTTGCGCGCGTTTGAGAAAACGCTTGATAAGCACATCGCGGTCCTTGGGGCGGGAAGCATCTACTAACAACAGGATTACATCGGCTTGGCGTGCGGCTTGGTCGATTTGATTTTCCATCGTTCGATGCAATTTGTAGTCGGTGTCGAGCAAACCCGGCGTGTCGAGAAATATGATCTGGCTCTGCGGACGGGTGAGGATACCGAGGATGCGTCCTCGGGTTGTCTGGGGTTTGGAGGTCACAATGGAGAGCCGTTGACCGAGAAAGGCATTGAAGAGGGTAGATTTTCCCGCGTTAGGGCGGCCGGCGAGGGCGACGTAGCCGACACGGGGCAGTTCAGAAGCGGAAGTTGGCGGAGAGTTGGTAGGTTGCTCTGAGCTCATTGTGTTGTAGATAGGCCAAGTCGAGGTCGAGTTTGGCGTGGGGTTTTAGACCCAGCCCAAGGGACTGGCGACTTTCTTCCAACCCCGCTCGTAAAGTGATATAGTAGTGGTGATATTCTAAACCGGCATTAAGTGGGGCCTTACCAGCCGTGTCGGTCGAATCACCGCCGGAGCGACTGCCAACGATGAAAGTGGTTTGGCCACCGGCCAGAGGAAGGGCGTAAGCCAAACCTAAAAGCAGCGAAGGCTGAATGCGATCAGTGCTATCCGTATTCCAGATGATGGGCGTGGTAGTTATATCGCGTAGATTGGCAGCCAGTGCGATCCCGGGGCTCAATTGGTAGCGGGCACCCAAATCAACACCGAAACCATAGGCATTTACCGAGGCGACCTGGCGATAAATTGCCTTGGCGCTCAGGCCTATAGCTAAGCGTTTACCAAACCGGCGCGCGCCAGACAAATAAAGGGCATAGTCGGCACTTTGTTCGGTTGAGGCTATCAGGGGCCGGTTATCTGCGCTTATTGCACGCCCTGGATCTTGCAATTCGGTAAAATGAATATCGTTGACGCCAACGCGCACTATACTGAGAGCCACACCATGTAGACGGCGACCAGGGCGAGCGACGGAGAGAAAATCGTGCTGGACTAAACCCGAGAAATGCTCGGCGTGCATAAGGTGAGCTTGCCGCTGTTTTAGGGCCACTAAGCCAGCCGGATTCCAATACCCGGCGGTGGCGTCATCGGCTAGGGCGACATAGGCACTACCCAAGGCCAGAGAGCGGGCACCGGCACCTAGGTTAAGAAATTCGCCTGCATAGCTTGAGGCCGCGTGGACGGATTCGGTGCAGAGTAGGGCGAATACGAACTGAAATAGGTATTTTTGCATGAAATGACGGGGTTATTGAAACGGCGTAAGTCTAATACTAACAGAAGGCTCCGGTAGTGTCAAGGGCCGCGGGGAATGCTGTGTGCTTATGGGCTTGTTCAGGAGATTAGTAGGATCTGCAAGTCCATTACATTGGTGCCTGTTGGACCGGTTATAACGAGATCGTTTAACGCGTGAAAAAAGTTATAGGAGTCATTGCGAGCGAGAAAGTCGCGGGCTTCGAGTCCTTGTTTACGGGCGCTGCTAAGAGTGTGGCCGTCGACTATGGCACCGGCTGCGTCGGTGGGCCCGTCGGTCCCGTCGGTGCCGCCGGAAAATAGGGTAATCGCGGGCCAACCGTCGAGGTGTAAGGCGGCTGAGAGGGCGAGCTCTTGGTTGCGACCTCCTTTGCCATCGCCACGTAGGGTGACGGTGGTTTCGCCGCCGGTGATGACACAGGCTGGACTGGTGACGGGACGGTTGGCGCTGGCGATTTCTTGCGCAATGGCGGTCAGAGTTACAGCGACTTCGCGTGCCTCGCCTTGTAAGCGACTGGTAAGTACGAGCACTTCATAGCCAAGGGCGCGCGCCTTTTGTGTTGCGGCATCGATGGCTAGGCTGCTATTGCCGATGACTATATTCTCGGTAGCGGCAAAGCAAGGATCTCCGGTTTTTGGGGTTTCTGCTAAGAGGCCGTTGGATCCGTTTTCGAGTCGTTGCCTGACGGTTGCGGGTAATTGTCGTCGTAGATCGTAGCGGTCGACTAATTCTAAGCAATAAAAGAAGGTAGTCGGGTCTGGGTTGGTCGGTCCAGAAGCAATTGTGTCGAGCGGGTCACCGATGACATCGGATAGCATAAGAGCGAGCACGCGGGCAGGCGTTGCGGCCCGGGCAAGGAGTCCACCTTTGACCGAGGAGAGGTGTTTGCGCAATGCGTTAATCTCATCGATCGTCGCGCCGCAGGCCAGCAGTAGGCGGGTAGTCTCTTGTTTTTCTGCTAGTGACAGGCCATCGGCAGGGGCGGGCAAGAGGGCCGAACCGCCGCCGGAGAAAAGGCAGAGCACTAAAGCGTCAGAGTCTAAATCCTCAAGTAGTTCGAGTTGGCGTTGGGCTCCAGCGACTCCGGGGGCGTCGGGAACGGGGTGCCCGCACTCAAATGTTTCTATACGCTGGAGGGTAAGCGCATGACCGTATTTGGTATTGATCGCACCGATTTCGATGCGATCGCCGAGAATCTCCTCAGCGGCTAAGGCCATCGCCGGGGTAGCCTTGCCCGCTCCGATAACGCGAAGGTGAGAAATTGAGTCGAGCGGCAGATGGCGTGTGCCGCACTGTAACACGCCATCTGCGATTGAGAGTGCGCGGTGGACGCAAAGACCGGGCTCGGCTGCGGCTATACCCGCATTAAATATGGCGCGGGCGTGTTCGCCGCGCGTGTTTGCTTCCACCTCAGGCTATGCTAGCTGTTTAGAAGCGGCGCATAAGGCCGACTACTTTGCCGGCTATGCGGAATCCATCGGTGTCGGGAGGGACGATGATGGGTTTAAATGCCTCGTTTTCAGGCAGGAGCCGAATGCAATCGGAATCGGGGGAGTAGCGTTTGACCGTGGCTTCGTCGCCTAAGAGTGCTACCACGATATCCCCTCTTTCAGCGTTTTCCTGGTGGCGGGCAAGGACGATATCGCCATCGAGTATACCAGCGTTGCGCATGCTTTCCCCGTGGACCCGCAATGCGAAGACGTCGCCCGAGGCGGGGATAAGCGATTTATCAACCAGGAACGTGTTCTCGATGTTTTGCGTGGCGAGGATAGGGGCGCCAGCTGCGACTCTTCCGATAAGCGGCACTTCGCGTAGATCGGAAGAGAGAGGTTCGGGTTCGACATAATTGACGAGCTCAATGCCTCGAGAGAGGCGCGGGTGCCGGCGGATATGACCCTTTTTTTCTAATGCTGCCAAGGTCGTGCGTACACCATTGGTAGAATTGATCTTAAAAACATCCATAATTTCGCGGATGGTGGGGGGCGCGCCTCGAGAGCGAATAGCCTCAGCGATAAAATCGAAAATAGCCTGTTGGCGTTCGGTAAGGGGTTTAGGCATAGATGGACCTCCGATTTGGGGGAGGATTAGTGAAATGTGAACAACTGTAATAATATATACTGCACATTCGTTCATTTGTCAATATTGTGCGATAATCTCTTGAGTAGGGTCTACACGAAAGTGAGTATAGGTTATGCATCTGAATATGCGTATTGACAAAGTTCACCCAACGCAATAATCTTAACGAAAACCGACCTAAACGACTATTGTTCAAGTGTATGCGCATTTTTCAGCTCACGCTTAACAAGCCAGTCTACTATTTTTGAAGGGATAGGCATGATGCGATTCCATCGTTTAGCAGCGGCGCTACTGGGCGCAGTGCTTTGTACGCACTTGATAGCTCAGCCGGTGGGTGCTGAAGATAGGCAAAGTTCATTTAAGGCTCGTCGATCCCTTGGGCTCCTCTTTATTGGCGGAAGTTTAGTGCTGGCCAAACAAGGGTTTAGTTTTCACGATGAGGCTGACGAACTCTACGCAAAATACAAAAAGGCCGGATCACCCGAAGAGGCCGATCGGCTATATACGCGGACCAATAACCGCGATGTCAAAAGCCAGGTTAGTTGGGCTTTGGCGGCGGCTTTTGTCTTGAGTGGTTCTCGCCTACTTCTCTCTAAAGACGGGGGTAGCTCCCGCATAGCGAAAGTTGATAAGGTCGCTCCCGGATTTTTGTTAGAACCCCAATTGCAGCCTCGCAGTATAGGGGTGCAACTAAAACGTCGATTTTTCTGAGGCGTTCTGTGTCGTCCTATATAATTTACCCCTGCTCCGTGCGATGCTATTTTCTCTGCAAATAGGAAAAAGATGAAGCCATTTTTGACGCCCTTAGCCTTAGCGGCCTCTGCTCTGCTGCTCTTTAGTTGTGATCGTGAGCGCAGCAATCCGATTGATCCTCAGTCATCCGTCCTGGCCGAACGGCCGTCAACTCCAACTGGCCTAGTTGCACAAGATGATGTTGGACGGATTCTCGTCGCCTGGCAGTCCGTGGAAGAAGGGGACCTGGCGGGCTATGGGGTTTATCGTTCGAATAAGTCCAACGGCATCTACGAGTTTGTATCCGGGGATGGCGATTCTACGCTATTTATCAGCACGGGCAAAACGACTTTTGTCGATTCGCTCGATACGCCTGGCACAACATTGTTCTATCGGATCACGGCAGTTGATACGGTTGGTCTAATTAGCGAGCGTTCGAACTTTGTCGGTGCTACAGTGCTCGAAGATCTCGTGCCACCGGAGACCCCGCTCAATCTCTCTGTTGTCGCCGATGAGGACGGCAATGGCCGGATCATGGTTCGCTGGACCGTGCCGCGAGTCGACAGCGATGGTGGAGAGCTTTCGGGACTTTCGGGTTTCGTGGTTTTTCGCGCGGAAGGTTCGCAGGGCGGTTTTGTTGCCATCGACACATTAGCTGGGCACGCGCAAGAGCTAGTCGACGAAGGGCTCAAATCGCTGACGGCCTACGCCTATCGGGTTATGGCCTTTGATGACGCTGGAAATGAAAGCCCATTAACGGCCCAGCAGCAGACACAGACCCGCGGCTTGCAGGTGCCGCCGAACGTGAGCGCATCGGGCCAGATTGGGCAGATCGTGCTTAGTTGGGGAGGAATCGACAATCTCGATTTGCTTGGCTACCACGTCTTTCGCTCGACTCGGGCCGATGACGAATTTGAGCAACTGCCGAGCGTGGAGGGCTCTGATTTTACTACCGGGCAAACGGCCTATATCGACTCCAATCTTACCGGTGGTCAAGTGTTTTTCTATAAGATCCAGGCGGTCGGCAAGAATAGTTTGCTGAGCGAAATGTCGGGTTCCGCTGGTGCCGAGGCCTTGGCCGATGAATTAGCGCCGGCCGCGCCAAGTGATGTGTCGGCCGTGCCGAGTGAGAGTAATTTTAGTCAGGTTCAAGTCTCTTGGAATGCGTCGGTGCGCGACGCGACGGGAGGTGATTTGACGGGCTTGACGGGTTATATCGTCTATCGCTCAGAAGAAACGAGTGCCTCTTTTATCCGAATCGGCCAGGTCGATGATAATACACTTGAGTTTCTTGACGGGAGCGCGGTGGAATCGACGACCTATTTCTATGCGGTTACGGCCATTGACGCCGCCGCCAACGAAGGCCCGCGGACGATTCCGATTCAGATTCGCACTAAGGGACCGGATAAAGTAGCGCCTCAAGCTCCGCAAAATATATCCGCCATACCAGATCCTGTAGATTTCAACCAGGCTGTTGTGCGTTGGAGTCCTTCGGTCCTCGACGCCGACGGAGGGGAACTCACGGGGATTGTGGGCTATGTTGTCTTTCGCTCGAAGGGGGGCACGAGTTCCTTTGTGCCGGTTGATTCATTGGATGTCAATGCCCGTGACTTCGTAGACGTCGATTTAGCATTTCTAACCACCTACTTCTATACGGTTTCGGCGTACGACGAAGCGGGCAACGAAGGTCCGCGCGGCGCTTCGGTACAGGTGCGCACCGAAGGCCCTGATAGGGTGTCGCCACAAGCGCCCAATAATGTATCGGCTGTCGCTGACGAGTTGGACTCCGGTCGGATTACTATTCGTTGGAGTCCGGTGATCCAGGATTCGGATAGTGGTGAGCTGACAGGGTTGGCCGGCTATGTGATCTTTCGTGCGGAAGGGGGGGGCTCGTCTTTTGTACCGATTGATTCGGTTGGTGCCGATATCAGGGAATATGTAGATAGCGGTCTGATCTCCCTGACGATTTATGCCTATCGGATGTTGGCCTACGACGAGTTCGGCAATGAAAGCGCGGTATCGAACACGGCGCAGACCCAGACGCTTGGTTTGTCCCTCCCACTTAATTTGACGGCAACGGCCGGGATCGAAAGAGTCGAACTAGTTTGGGGTGCGGTGGAAGATAGAGACCTGCTCGGTTATAACGTCTTCCGCTCATTGCGTTCCGATCTGGGGTACGAGTTACTGCCGAGCGTTGAAGGTGGTGATTTTACGACCGGGCGGACTGCCTACATTGACTCGAATCTCGCAGAGGGGCAGCAGGTCTTCTACAAGGTGCAAGCGGTCGCCGCCGATGGCCAGTTCAGCGAACTTTCTGGTTTCGTCGATGCCACTACTCTTGGTGATCAAGCCGCACCGGAGTCGCCGAGAAATGTCGCTGCAGTACCCGATCCTGTGAATTTTTCCCGCGTCCTTGTCACCTGGAGCCCGGCGTTGCAAGACGTTGGCGGAAGGGAGCTGACCACGCTGGAAGGTTATGCGATATTTCGCTCTAAAGGTACTAATACGGCCTTTGTTCAGGTCGCCGTGGTTGCTGGTGATATAGGCGAGTTTGTCGATTCGGGCTTAGACGTGGCAACCACTTATTTCTACACTGTTAGCGCGATTGACGATTCGGGCAATGAGAGTGTCCGTACCAACGCGGTGGAGGTGCGCACAGACGGGCCGGATCAAGTTGCGCCGGAGTCGCCGAGCAATGTATCCGCGGTGCCCGATGAAACGAATTTCAGCAAAGCGGTTGTTCGTTGGAGTCCTTCGATGCGCGATGCTGACGGTGGAGACCTCACAGGGCTTGCGAAATATTTGATCTTTCGCTCGAAGGGCACCGTTAGTTCGTTCGTGCCGGTCGACACGCTTGGTGCAGAGGCTCGCGAGTATGTCGATACTTCGTTGGAAGAGCTGACGACTTATTTCTACACTGTTAGCGCGATTGACGATTCGGGCAATGAGAGTGTCCGTACCAGCGCGGTGGAGGTGCGCACAGACGGGCCGGATCAAGTCGCGCCGGAGTCGCCGAGCAATCTTTCGGCGGTGCCGGATGAAACGAATTTCAGCAAAGTGGTCGTTCGTTGGAGTCCTTCGGTGCGCGATGCCGACGGTGGAGACCTCACAGGGCTTGCGAGCTATGTGATCTTTCGCTCGAAGGGCACCGCTAGTTCGTTTGTGCCGGTCGACACGCTTGGTGCAGAGGCTCGCGAGTATGTCGATACTTCGCTGGAAGAGCTGACGACTTATTTCTACACTGTTAGCGCGATTGACGATTCGGGCAATGAGAGCGGTCGGGCCAGTTCGGTGCAGGTGCGCACAGACGGGCCGGATCAAGTTGCGCCGGAATCGCCGAGCAATGCATCCGCGGTGGCTGATGAGGTTGACTTCAATCGGGTGGTTGTTCGTTGGAGTCCTTCGGTGCGCGATGCCGACGGTGGAGACCTCACAGGGCTTGCGAGCTATGTGATCTTTCGCTCGAAGGGCACCGCTAGTTCGTTTGTGCCGGTCGACACGCTTGGTGCAGAGGCTCGCGAGTATGTCGATACTTCGCTGGAAGAGCTGACGACTTATTTCTACACTGTTA
>Ga0315339_1003208_pt1 | contig 11641 bp, 15 predicted proteins | sample ASW17metaG_FD_204514 | JGI IMG/M metagenome (GOLD analysis project Ga0315339, IMG submission 204514) | Ammonia-oxidizing marine archaeal communities from Pacific Ocean, United States - ASW #17 | ecosystem: Environmental > Aquatic > Marine > Oceanic | place: USA: California | collected 2016-12-05
TCAGCACGCCCGGACCCGGTGTGATAATCAACAGAAAAACGGCGACGGCGAAATAGGTCATGCGACGGCCTTATGGCGTTTCGGGATGTACCTGACCAGATAATCGCGGTCTGTCCCTGTATTCAAACGAAAAACGCCGCCTCGAAGGGCGGCGTTTGATCGACGTGATGGCGCAGGATTAAAAACCCAGACCTTCGTATTTTTTCTTGAACTTCGACACGCGGCCACCGGTGTCCAACAGACGTGCGCCGCCGCCGGTCCAGGCGGGGTGTACGGTTGGATCGATTTCCAGCGAGAGCGTGTCGCCCTCTTTGCCATAGGTCGATTTCATCTGAACGACATCACCATTGGTGAATTTGACGTCGATGATGTGGTATTCGGGATGAGTATCTTTTTTCATCGTCTGTCCCCTTACGCGGTCGCGCCGGATTTCGGCTTATAACGGGTGTCCTCTGCGATACGCGCGGATTTACCACGACGCGAGCGCAGATAGTACAGCTTGGCGCGACGAACGCGGCCACGGCGGACAACTGTGATGCTGTCGATATTGGTCGAATGCAGCGGGAACACACGTTCCACGCCTTCGCCAAAGCTGATTTTGCGCACGGTGAAAGACCCGGCAATGCCGTGGCCGTTCTTGCGCGAAATGCAGACGCCTTCGTAGTTCTGGACCCGGCTACGGGTGCCTTCGGTCACTTTGTAACCGACGCGGATAACGTCACCGGCTTTGAAGTCCGGGATATCCTTGGCCAGGGCAGCGACCTGCTCGGCTTCGATCTGTGCGATCAGGTTCATCTGATGCGCTCCTTATATAGCTCGCAGTTTTTCTGCGAAGATTTGCGCCGCCTCAGAGCTCTGGTTCTTCACCGGGTTTACGGTTCCCAATTCTGGGAGGCACCCGCCAGAGATACAGTCGTCTTTGCTTTCGTCGATCTTGGTGCTGATTTGAGTGCATCGAAGGGAATGCCACAGCACAAAGAGCCCGGACGGCAAAAACCGATTCCAGACCTGCGGGTTCTAGGGCGGATTGGCGGGCGGATCAAGCCCCGATAGATGGGGATTGGACCGGATTTCGTATCAATACATAAAGGCGCGCGGCACCCAATCAAGAAGTTCGTCGGCACGCTGCAGATGGCGGCGTTTTGACGATTGGCTTTCCCATAACGTTTTCACAAGCAGCGAGACGTCCGGAGCGATCTGACGCCAGGCATTGCAATTCACCGTCTCCGCGGAATCGTCGGTGCCGTTACAGAAAAACCCGTTCTGGGCATCGCCGCCGGAAATCAGATCGGCGCGGTCTTCATGCTCGAGCCAGCCAAGGTGGGTGGGAAGCTTCAACGATCTGCGATTGATGATTTTTATAGTTTGGAACCCGGCAAAGCTGTCCGGCACACCGATGGCGCAATAAGGTCTGTTGGCGGCCGTGGGGTCGTTGCAGGTTGATAGCATGCGGGCGTGTGCGGTCGCCGGTGTCATCCATATCATGTCCATCGGAACCGGATTTTCCCCACCGTTTGCCATGTCGCACAACCGGCGCAGGTCTTCCTTGCTCTTGGGGTCAGTGAAATATCGCACGGTCAGGCTATACGCCGCGTTTTGGGACACCGGAGCGCGCTCAAGCCTTGTGCTGAGTTCGGGATGAACCAGAAAGCCGGTTCCGGCCACAGTTACAATCGCTGCGTCCGTCACGCAGGCAGAAGGATAGACGATCTGGCGCTCAAAGGACCGTGCGATGAAATACAGCGCGGGCAGTGCTGCCAGGATCAGGATCCAGCCAGTGCTGAGGGTCCGCGACGTTTTGTGGCGCAGAATGCGCTCGGCCACCCTGATCAGGAACGCCCAGCCGCCCGCCAGAAACGTTGCCCTAAAAAAAGTCGCGATCAGCACAAGCTGGCCAAGTCCAAAATACTGAGTACCCGCAAGATCGCGCCGCCAGAACCCAAACACATAGATGGCGATGCCGATTAATGCGACGAAGGGAACAACGGCGAACCGGCGGTTTCGAAATGCCAGGACAAAGAATATTGCGCAGACGCCTGAGAAGGCGACGAGCATTCCGAAATTCTGAAAGGTATCACTAAGCGGGAACAAGGGCGGTCACATTCTTCGTTACACACCCACAACCCTTAGAGAGGTTTGTGGTCTTGAACATACCCTTTGGGCGTTATTGTTTGTTGCCGGGATCATCCGTGGTGTAGGCGTTCCACAAATCCGGCCGCCGCTCTTTGGTCACCTGCTCAGACTGTGCCTGCCGCCATTTGTCGATGGCACCGTGGTTGCCCGACAGCAGCACCGGCGGAACCTCGTGGCCGCGCCACACCGGCGGTTTGGTGAATTGCGGGTGTTCCAGCAAGCCGTCCGAAAAACTCTCTTCTTCGGTGCTGGCCTCGTTGCCCAACACGCCGGGGATCAGGCGGACGGTGGCGTCTATCAGGGCTTGGGCTGCGATTTCGCCGCCGGTCATGACGAAATCACCTAGGCTGACCTCTTCGATGGCGTAGTGGTCGATGACGCGCTGATCCAGGCCTTCAAAGCGGCCACAGATCAGCGTCATGCCGCGGGCCTTGCTGAACCGCTGGGCCATCTTCTGCGTCATTGGTTTGCCGCGGGGCGACAGAAAGACGATGGGCCACTCGGCGCGGTCATCAGGCGTTCCGTGCGCGGCGTGATCCAGCGCGTCGCCCATGATATCGGCGCGCAGCACCATGCCCGCGCCGCCGCCAGTGGGGGTGTCATCGACGTTGCGGTGCTTGCCCTCGCCGAACTGGCGCAGGTCGATCGGTTGCAACTGCCACAGCCCCTTATCCAGCGCCTTGCCGGTCAGCGATTGGCCCAGAACGCCGGGAAAGGCCTGCGGAAACAGCGTGATGACCTTGGCCATCCACGCGCCCTGAAGCTCTGGTTTGTCAGTCATCAATTCGCGCGGTTTCAGCGTCGCGCTGATTGACAGGCGGCCGTGTGATTTGGTGGGCTTCATTGGCCGGATGCCTTTTGTATCAACGCGTCTTTTTCGCGTTTCAGGTCAGCTTTGCCAAGTGGTTTGGCATTCAGTGCCCGCAGTTTCTCGCGCAGGGTTGCCGATTGCCCGGTGTTGCTGCGCCGTGCCGGGGTCAGCGCCGCGCGGGTGTCGTCGGGGATGTTAAGTAGGTCCAGCAGGGCTGCGGCGGGGCCTTCGGGGCGGTGCTGATAGGTTTCCAATGGGGCGGTGATCACCGGGATCGGGGCCAGGAAGGTGGCCATTTCGGCGGCCTCGTCAGCGGGGCCTTTCAACTCGGGGAAACGGGCGCGGAACTGGTCGAAATCATCGGTCAGCCGGATCGACCGGAGCAGGTGGCCATGCACCGACTTGATCCAGGATTCGCGGTCGCGCAGGGTGTAAAAGAACGTGATATCAACGTCCTGCCCGAAACGGCGGCGCAGTTCGGATATGATGACGCTGGCCAGCGCGCGGGCGGGTTTTCCGTACGACATCATCAACGCGCCGCCCAGCCTGTGATGGCCGGGCATGCCGCCCGAGAACGTCTCTCGGGATAGAACGATCGTGCCGCCGGGATCAACGGTGGTCAGGAAGTGCCGCAGCGAACGGCGAAACCGCCACAGCCGCCAAGGGAACGGGCGTTGCGCATAGATGCGGGCATGCGCCCCGGCGGACAGAAAGTCGACCTTGCCGTAAAACCGCAAATGCGGGGCCAAGGCGGCCCGGTTGTCGCGGAAGAAATCCTGCAAACTTGTCGTGCCGGTTTTATGATAGCCCGCGTGGACGATTATACGTGTCATGCGCGTCTTCTAGCTTGGTTTTTTGTGCAGCGTAAGCCAGCAATGGTCGCGTTTGACTAGGACTTGGCCTCGGGGAAAAGCCCATCTGGCGGGTCCGCAATGATGCGCCGTGCGGTCATGTCGACGGTCGGCACGGATTCCAGCGTAAAGGGCAGCAGGATAGAGTCCTTGATGCCGGGGCCGGTGATTTCCAGCAGGTCGCTGGCCCCGTGATTTTGCACCGATTTTACGGTGCCAAGCGTGCCGCCGCCGGTGTCCAGCACCGTCAGGCCAATCAGGTCGGCGTGGTAATATTCGTCGTCGGGCAGGTCGGGCAGCGCCGTGCGGTCGGCAAACAGCCGGGTGCCGCGCAGGGTGTCGGCCTGTTCCTTGGTCAGAACGCCATCAACGCGGGCGGTAAAGCCGTTGTTGATGGATTGGCCCAGCGTCAGAATGAACTGACGCTGGCCCGATTCATCGGTCAGCGGGGTGTAATCGGCAATGGCGGCGGGCTCGGCGCAAAAGCTTTTCAGCCGCACTTCGCCGTTAACGCCAAAGGCACCGGCGATGGCACCGACGCAGATTTTAGTACCATTTGACATCTGGATCGTCACAGTCCGGGTGAAACCGACCATGCTCCATAAAGTAGGATGCTGTCCCATCGACACAAAGGTCAATATGACGATTGATAGCAAAAAGCTGACTTGCGGCCAGGTAGATCCACCCGGCCCCAAGAATTGTTACAACGACTGCTATCCACCTAATCCAAAGCCTCTTGGCTTGAATGGCAGCAAAGATCGCGACCAATGTGACTATTGGTATTGCGAACCATAGCATCGTCGGGCCGCGCAGATTACTCTGCTGCGGCTTCTTCTGCTGCGGGCTCTTCAGCCGGAGCAGCGGCAGCCTCGGCGGCGGCGGTTGCCTTGTCGGCCTTTTCCTGTGCGCGCTCTTCGGCTTTCTTGCCGGGTTTGGCTTTGTTGGGGTTGCTGCGGGTCTTCTTTTCCAGAACACCGGCGGCTTCCAGCATGCGGGCCAGACGATCGGTTGGCTGTGCGCCCTTGCTTAGCCAGTACTGAACACGCTCCATGTCCATTTTCACGCGCTCTTCGCTGTCTTTGGGCAGCAGTGGGTTATATGTGCCCAGCTTTTCCAAAAAGCGACCGTCGCGCGGCATGCGGCTGTCGGCGGCTACGATTGCATAGTGTGGGCGCTTTTTGCTGCCGCCGCGGGCCAGTCTGATCTTCATTGCCATTGTGGTATCTCCTATTGAGGTTTGTTTGACGCGATTTCTGCGTCAGGATTTGTGTTGTTTGTGGTGATGGATGACTTCCTGAATGATGAAATTCAGGAATTTCTTGGCGAATTCGGGGTCGAGATCGGCGCGTTTGGCCAGATCTTCAAGGCGTTCTATCTGCGTTGCTTCGCGGGTCGGGTCGCTGGGCGGCAGATCGTGCTCTGCCTTGAGCTTGCCGACGGCCTGCGTGTGCTTGAACCGCTCACCCAGCGTGTAGACAAGGATGGCGTCGAGCCGGTCGATACTGGCGCGGTGTTCCTTTAGCAGGTCGGCGGCGCGGGTCACGGCGTCTGTCATAGCTGTGTCTCCGGAGCAGGGTGGCGATATATGTTCAGGAATCCATGACGTTCATGGGTGAAATCGCCATCATGTTGCGCGCCCATGCGGGTGGCGACGGCGGCGGATGCGGTGTTTTCGGGTTTCACAAGGCTGGTGAGGGTCGTCCAGCCAAGAGTATTGTAGGCATAGTTGCGCGCGGCCAATGCGGCCTCTGTCGCGTAGCCTTTGCCGGTGGCGTTTTCCATCAGGTCCCAGCCAAGTTCCGGCTCGGGCCAGCCGTGCGGGGCCCAAAGGCCGATGATGCCGATGAAATCAGAGGTATCGGTGACGGTGACAGACCAGCGGCCATAGCCGCGCAGCGCCCAGTGGCCGATTTCACTGGCCAAGGCGCGCCAGGTGAGTTCCGCCGACATCGGCCCGCCGACGAATTGCGACCGATCTGAGGCGTAGAAATCGACCAGCGGCGCGAAGTCATCGGCGTTTGGCGCGCGCAGGGTCAGGCGCTGTGTTGTGAGGGTTGGGATTTGGGTCATGCGTAGGCCTCTATCCCGCCATCGGAATCGTCTGCCGCGTTAGGGGTTGGGTGGCGATAGACAAGGACGCTGCGGGTCGGGTCGTCGACCCCTGGCGCATCGGCTGTGGTGTCAAGCGTGGCCCCAAGACGTTCGGCGAGGGCGATAGAGCGCGTGTTTTGTTGTTCGATGTAGCTGACGGCGGTGGTCCAGCCGAGGGTGGTATAGGCGTAGTCGCGGGTGGCAAGCGCGGCCTCATAGGCGAGGCCTTTGCCCTCGATGGTGGGGGACCAGACCATCCAGCCGATTTCTTTTTCGGGCCAACCCTGTGGATCCCACGGGCCAGCAGAGCCGATGGGCGTGTCGTCGCCCCGGAGGGTGAAGACGAAAGAGCCGTAGCCGCGCAGCACCCAGTGGCCGACGAAATGGCCAAAGGCCCGCCAAGCGGATTTTTCGCTATGAGGCCCGCCGATATAGGCCGCGCGATCTGACTGCGCGAAGGCAGACCAATGCGGCCAATCCGACTGGATCGGTGCGCGAAGGGTCAGGCGCGAGGTCGTAATGACCGGGGTTTCGGCGAGGTGGATCATATCAGCGGTATCAAACGGTCGCGCTGCCGCGCGGCTTTTATTCTGGGTGCGCAGAGGCAACGCATCGCAGTTAAGGCTGCGGACGATTTGGAGTTGGGATGCCTCTCAGGTGAAATTCGCAAGATGCGAAATTCACCGAGGCGGAGGTATTTTTGAAGAGAAGAAGCCATCATGGATTACTTCTTTTTGCCAAAGCCGGACAGGCCGGGGGGCAGGGCGCTGCCGCCGCCAAGGCCGGGAAGACCGCCCATTCCGCCCATGCCGCCGGGCATTTTGCCGAGCGCCTTGGCGGCCTGTTCCATCGCTGCGGGATCGTTCATGTCGGGCATGCCGCCGCCTTTGCCCATCATGCCCTTCATCGCTTGTTTCAGCATGCCGCCTTTGCCCATTTTACCCATCTTCTTCATCATGTCGCCCATCTGGCGTTGCATTTTCAGAAGACGGTTAAGTTCGCTAACCTCTAGTCCGGCACCTTTGGCGATGCGTTTTTTGCGGCTGGCTTGCAGCAATTGTGGGTTGGCGCGTTCTTTTTTGGTCATCGACTGGATCAGGGCGATCTGGCGGCGCAGGACGCTATCGTCCATTCCGGCCTCATCCATTTGTCTGGCGGCTTTTTTCATGCCGGGCATCATGCCCATGATGCCCTCCATGCCGCCCATTTTCATCATCTGTTCCAGCTGCATCTTCAGGTCGTTCATGTTGAACTGACCCTTCTGGAAACGCCGCATCATGCGCTCGGCCTGTTCGGCCTCGATGGTTTGCTGGGCTTTTTCCACCAGCGAAACGATGTCGCCCATGCCAAGGATGCGACCGGCGATGCGTTCTGGGTGGAATTCCTCGATCGCGTCCATCTTTTCGCCGAGGCCGACGTATTTGATTGGTTTGCCGGTGACGGCGCGCATCGAAAGCGCCGCACCGCCGCGACCGTCGCCATCCATCCGGGTCAGGACCACGCCGGTGACGCCGATGTCACGGTCAAAGTTTTCGGCGACGTTGACGGCGTCTTGCCCGGTCAGGCCATCGACCACCAACAGGGTTTCGCGCGGGTTGGCAATGTCGCGCACTTCGGCGGCTTGTTGGATGAGTTCTGCGTCGATGTGCAGACGGCCCGCTGTGTCGAGCATATAGACGTCATAGCCGCCCAGCGTCGCCTGCTGTTTGGCGCGTTTGGCGATTTGCTGCGCGGTTTCGCCTTTGACGATGGGCAGCGTGTCGACACCGATTTGCTGGCCGAGGATGGCCAGTTGTTCCATCGCGGCGGGGCGGTTTGTGTCAAGCGAGGCCATCAGCACGCGTTTGCCGTTGATCTCTTTCAGTCGTTTGGCGAGCTTGGCGGTGGTGGTGGTTTTACCGGACCCCTGTAGGCCGACCATCAGGATCGGGGCGGGGGGGCTGTCGATCTTTAGCGTGCCGGGGTCGTCTGAGCCACCGGAGAGCGTGTCGATCAGCGCATCATGGACGATCTTGACGACCTGCTGGCCGGGGGTGACGGACTTGGTAACCGCCTGGCCGGTGGCTTTTTCCTGCACAGCCTTGACGAAATCACGCGCGACGGGCAGCGAAACGTCAGCCTCTAGCAGCGCTACGCGGACCTCGCGCAGGGCGGTCTTGACGTCATCCTCTGACAACGCGCCTTGCTTGGTCAGCCGATCAAAGACGCCAGAGAGGCGTTCGGACAGATTCTCGAACATGCGGCTTTCGCCCTCCTGATCTTGGTGATCCGCCTGATGTGGGCGTGACCGGCCAGTTTAACAAGCGCGCAAGGGGCTAAACCGCTGCGAGCAAACGACAAACGCCCCCACGGGCGTAACACGCTGGTGGGGGGCGATCCCCGTTTTCACGGGGACCGGAAGGCTGAAGCTTCCGGCAGATGGCGCTGAATAGGCGGGGAAGGGGCCGGTTGTCAAGCTGCTGAGGTCTGATCGCGATTTGCGCACCTATGAAAGGGACATCGCCCTTTGATCCAGGCAAAGTTCAAACAATCAGACCAGTCTTATGATTTTTTTAAGGCAGTAATTGGTGCTTGAAGTCTTTGAGCGACTGACAGTGCCAATGGCCAGGGCTAACTGGCCATTGGGGGCAGGGCGGGAGATTTTTCAATATTCCCATGACTATGTCATATCAAGCCGCTTTTGGCAGTGCCTCCACCGCATCATGGGCGGCCTTGACGCTGGCTTCCATGTCGATGGCGGTGCGTTCGGCGTTGACGAAGGTCACGTCGGTGAGGCCGACAAAGCCAAGCACGTGGGTCAGGTATCTGGTGGCGAAGTCGATGTCAGAGCCGACTTCGGTGCCGCCAGAGGCGACGGCGACGATGATTCTCTTGTCGTTCAGCAGGCCGCGCGGACCTTCGGCGGTATATTCAAAGGTTAGACCAGCGCGGGCAATCAGGTCCATCCAGGCCTTCAGGCTGGCAGGAACGCCGAAGTTGTAGATCGGCAGGCCGATGACGATGGTATCGGCGACCTGAAGCTCTGCCACCAGTGCGTCGGACAAGGCCAGCGTGTCGCGCTGATCGGCGGTGCGATCATCGGCGGGGGTGAAATTGGCACCGATCCAGGCCTCATCAATCTGGGGCAGGGCGGTGCGCAGGTCACGGGTGGTGACGGATGAATCGGTGCCGGCGATGCGGGCGATGATCCGGTCGGTCAGTTCACGCGTGATAGAGCCAGTGGAGCGGGCAGAGGCGTCGATGCGCAGGATGTTTTGGGTCATGGTCTGAGGTCCGTTTCTGAGGTGGGTATTGAAATTTGCGTCTGGTGCTAATGTCGCTATTGCAAAATTGAACGCAATGCTGATAAATCCACAGCTTCTGTGGAGGTATGCACATATGTCAGTTGATAATTGGGATGAAATCCGCACCGCCTATCATGTGGCGCGGCTTGGCACCGTTAGTGGCGCGGCAGAGGCACTGGGCGTGCATCATGCGACGGTGATCCGGCACATTGATGCGCTGGAAACCCAACTGGGGGCGAAGTTGTTTCAACGGCACGCGCGCGGCTATACGGCGACAGAGGCTGGCACGGACCTGCTGAAGGTGGCGCAGACCACGGATGATCAGTTCACGCAGTTGGTGGGTCGCATCAAGGGACGCGGCGAGGAAGTGACCGGCGAGCTGATTGTCACCTCGCTAAGCGGGCTGGCACCGTTGCTGACGCCCCTGATTGTTCAGTTTCAGAACGATCACCCTGATCTGGTCGTGCGGTTACTGACCGGAGAGCGGGTGTTTCGGCTGGAATATGGCGAGGCGCATGTGGCGATCCGGGCGGGCAATCCGCCGGAAGAACCCGACAACGTTGCGCAGGAACTGTCGCATCTTTGTGGCGGCATGTATGCGTCCAAGGCCTATATCGAAGAGTTTGGCATGCCGTTGGGAGAGGATGATCTGGAGGGGCACCGGTTTGTTGGCCATGACAGTGATACCAATCGCGCGCCGTTCGATCGCTGGATCAAATCCAAGGTGTCGCCCAGTCAGGTCACCTTTCGCGCCACCGAACAAAGCGTTATGCGACGGGCAATTCTGGATGGGGCGGGCATTGGCTATATGGGGGTCTGGGATGCTGCACAGCGGTCTGATCTGGTGCAGGTCTTGCCGCCGCGCGCGGAATGGTCGTCGCGGCTGTGGCTGGTAACGCATGTGGATTTGCATCGCACGATGAAGGTGCAGACCTTTACCAATTTTCTGAAACAGGAATCCAAATCGTGGCCAGAGCTTTGAGGGCCGTAAGCACCAATGCGCGCGGGCATCTGGCGATGCTGACATTCTCGGCTCTGGTAGCGGGCTCGTTTTCGCTGGGCGGGATGATCGCCAATGACATCTCGCCGACGGCGCTGAACGCGGTGCGGTTTTTGCTGGCGGCGGTGATTATGGGGGCCTTGGTGTTTGCCACCGGCGGCGTGCCACGCGCGGCGTTGCGCGCTCCGTGGCGCTATTTGGTGCTGGGCGGGCTGTTTGGCATTTATTTCGTGTTGATGTTTGAGGGGTTGAAGACCGCGCCGCCAATTTCGACGGCAGCAGTGTTTACCTTGATCCCGGTGATGTCGGCGGGGTTTGGCTGGCTGTTGTTGCGGCAGGTTATGACGTCGCGCATGGCGCTTGCGCTGGCGATTGGCGGGGTTGGCGCGCTTTGGGTGATCTTTCGGGCCGATATCTCGGCGTTGATGGAATTTGCGGTGGGCCGCGGAGAGGTGATTTATTTTGTCGGCTGCATCTTTCATGCGTTGTTCACGCCGATGCTGCGGTTATTGAACCGGGGCGAAAGCTCGATGGTTTATACGTTTCTGTTTATGGTGTCGGGGTTTGTTTTGCTGACGGCCTGGGGCTGGGGTGATTTGATGGCGACGGACTGGGCGGCTTTGCCGGGGCTGGTCTGGGTGACGCTGGCCTATCTGGCGGTGTTTGCCAGCGCGGGCAGTTTCTTCATGCTGCAATACGGCGCGCGGGTTTTGCCCTCGGCCAAGGTGATGGCCTATACCTACCTGACACCAAGCTGGGTGATCTGTTGGGAAATGGCGCTGGGCCACGGCGCGCCGCCTTTGGTTGTGCTGGGGGGAATCGTGCTGACGGTGGTCGCGCTGGCTATGCTGCTAAAAGACGAGTCGGTTTGATTTAATTCAAGGCGCGGGGTGTGTGCGGGATTTAAGATCAAGGTGACATCAGGAGTTTCGCTATGCCCGCCGCCACAAATAGAGCCGATCTGATTGCCGTCTGTGAGAAAGAATTCGACCGCCTACAGAGCTTGTTAGGGAAACTTTCAGAAACCTTGGCGATGAGTCCGGACGAGGACGGGGTGTCCGCAAGGGACATTATCGCGCATCGGGCGCATTGGATTGACTTGTTTTTGGGTTGGTACAGTGATGGGCAGGCCGGAGTAGAGGTTTTCTTTCCCGCCAAAGGTTACAAGTGGTCAGAGTTGAAGAGCTATAATGCAGACTTGCGGGCTAAGCAGGCGGACATGGACTGGGCCGCTGCGCAGGCGGCATTGCTGGCCGGGCATGAGCGGCTGATGTGGTTTTTGGCGAAACTGGATGATGATGCGCTGTACGCCGCGCCAATGAAGGGCGCAAAGAATGACTGGCCGACCGGGCGCTGGGCCGAGGCGGCGGGGGCGAGCCATTATCGGTCTGCCTGCAAGTTTATTCGGGCGCGGTTACGAGACGGTGTTTAGCGGAAGCGCCTTTGGCGCTGCAGGTTTTGCGCCGCGCGA
>Ga0315339_1003209_pt1 | contig 11639 bp, 12 predicted proteins | sample ASW17metaG_FD_204514 | JGI IMG/M metagenome (GOLD analysis project Ga0315339, IMG submission 204514) | Ammonia-oxidizing marine archaeal communities from Pacific Ocean, United States - ASW #17 | ecosystem: Environmental > Aquatic > Marine > Oceanic | place: USA: California | collected 2016-12-05
AGATGTTGATGAGCGTATGGCTTTGATGCTATCTCAAAGACTTTCTTTACCAGAAATAGTAGGAAGAATATTAGCAAATCGAGGTGTTGACGTAGAAAGTGCTCAACAGTTTCTTCATCCAACTCTACGGGATAGCTTACCTGATCCTAACTGTCTTCTTGATATGGAAAAGGCAGTTGAGAGACTTTCTGAGGCCATAAATAAATCTGAATCGATTGCTGTATTTGGAGATTATGATGTCGATGGTGCCACATCATCAGCATTAATTTACAAGTTTTTTTCAAAAATAGGTATAAAAATACGAATATATATACCTGATCGTATAACTGAAGGTTATGGTCCCAACTGGCCTGCTTTAAATAAATTAAAGGAAGATAAAATTGATCTCGTTATTACCGTTGACTGTGGAATAACGGCATTTGACGCGTTAGAAAAGGCATCGAAAGAAAACCTAGATGTAATTGTTTTAGATCATCATGCCGCTGAACCTCAGTTACCTAAAGCATTAGCCATAGTTAACCCGAATCGTTTAGATGATAAAAGTGAATTAGGAATTTTAGCTGCCGTTGGTGTTAGCTTTCTTATGCTCGTCGCTCTTAACCGGCACTTACGAGAGACTAGTTGGTATAATGATAATTCACTTATTGAACCCAACTTATTAGAATTACTAGATCTAGTTGCGCTAGGAACAGTTTGTGATGTTGTAAAGCTTAGTGGTTTAAATAGAGCTTTTGTAAAGCAAGGGCTAACCATAGTAAGTCAACGTAAGAATACTGGTCTTAGAGAGCTAGCAGACATATCTAAAATTGATCAAAGACCTAGTGCTTATCATGCGGGTTTCGTTTTAGGTCCCAGAATAAATGCTGGTGGAAGAGTGGGAGAATCATGGCTTGGAGCACGTTTACTAAGTACTGAAGATAAAAATGAGGCTAAGGACATAGCTCTACGACTTGATAATTATAATGCCGAAAGGCAAAAAATAGAACAAACAGTACTAGAAGAAGCTCTTAGCTTAGCTGAAAAAGAGATTGATAATCCTATTATTATTATTTCAAGCGATCGATGGCACGCTGGTGTAATCGGAATAGTAGCAAGCCGTATTAAAGATAAATATTCTAGACCTTGCATATTAATAGGATTTGATGGTGTAACTGGAAAAGGGTCTGGGCGTTCTATAGATGGAATTGATTTAGGTAGCGTAGTTATTGCTGCTAGACAAAAAGGCTTAATTGAATCTGGTGGCGGTCATAAAATGGCGGCGGGACTTACACTTCAGAAAAAAAATCTGGCGATTCTGAAAAAATTTCTATTTGAAAAAATTGGTCTATTAATGGCACAGGAGAATCCCAAACCTACACTATACGTAGATTCAATCATTACCCTTAATGGAGCGAACGATGAGCTTGTAACTGCCATACAGATGGTCGCACCATTTGGATCGGGTAATCCTGAGCCAAGATTTATTTTTGAGTCTGTTCGCATAATCAAAGCCGACGTAGTAGGTGCTAGCCACATAAGGTGTATACTCTCAGATAGCAGCAAGAAAAACTTGAAGGCGATAGCTTTTAGAGCTGTAGGCGAACCTATTGGTGATGCATTATTAAATACACACGGGTTTCCAGTTCATATTGCGGGTAAAATACGTGAAAATACATGGCAGGGAAGGAATGAAATGCAAATAATCATCGAAGATGTTGCCAAGATAGCTTAGGAACTATCAAATCACTGGTAGATATATAGAGGTCAACGGATCGTTTATATATCAAATGAAAAAATAATTAAAATAGATGTTTAGTTAAAGATATGTTTACTCGTTTGAAAAGCCGATGACTTATAAAAGTGATAATGCACTAGTTGTAAAAAAACTAAATAGTTATTTTGGTGGCGAAATTTCAGGACTTGATGTCAAAGAAATTGGTAAATCAATAAAGCTTGATACAGTAAGGGAAGCACTCCACAAACATCAGTTTCTATGTTTTAGAAATCAATCCTTAACTGCTGATGAATTAGTAATATTTACTCAGAAATTTGGTAATTTGTTACCTCATGTTTTGCAACAATTTTCTCTTGAAGAAAACCCTAATATATATGTTCTATCCAATATTGTAGTGAATGGCCGACCTCTTGGGAATGAAAGGGAAGGTTTTGGTTGGCATACTGATCTAACGTATATGTTAAGACCTCCATCCTACACTATTCTCTATGGTTTAGAGGTGCCAAAGGAGGGGGGAGATACACTTTTTGCAAGTCTTTATAGTTCATGGGATACCCTTGAAGAAAGTGTGAAAAATAAATTACGAGGAATTGAGACAATTCATAGTTATAGCCACTTGTATAGTAAGCGTACTGGAGTGGAGCCATTAACAGAATCTCAAAAAGCACTAACGCCTAATGTTCTGCAGCCAACTGTTCGTATTCATCCTCACACAGGTAGGGAGGGAATGTATCTAAATATTGGAGATTGTATTGGTATTAATGGGTTGCATGGTGATGAAAGCAATAAGATTATGAATCTGATAGAAGAGTTGTATAATTACACAATTAATAACTTTTTTTATACCCACAATTGGCATGTTCGTGATCTTTTGATTTGGGATAATAGGGGGTTGTTACATACCGCTACCGACTACGATTCTAATAAACACCGTCGTTTAATTTGGCGTACAAGTGTACTAGGTGAAAAGCCCATTCACTGGGTGCCGACTGAAGAGTAATGTAGTCTTAGAATTTAATATATTTAACATAATAAGAATAGGTTACAGATCAACCTTAAATAATAACATTATATAGTCAATGTTTAAACGATAGCATCGACGTAGTAGGCGATACCTTCATAGTTATAGACGGGCAGGTTTTCGATAACGCTGTCTCTTTCCCCTTCAGAGGGTGTAAAGAAATGAGCTCCGTTTACGGTGTTAAAGAACCTGTATAGTGCAATTGATCCGTCTACTTGAGATGTATACGCCTGATATTCGATGCCTTCGTAGCTATAGTGGGGAAGGGTAGCGACCACATTTTCCTTTTCAGCATCATTTTGTGTAAAGAAGTGGGTTCCTACCTAGCTGGGTATTAAAGAAACAATGTACGCCAGCTGTATCGGAGCTCGCTGCACCAGCCGATTTAAACGAGTTTAACAAAATCATCTTCGACGCCTACAACTCCACCTAATGCGGGAAGTGCTACAAGTTTTAATCCGTATACATCTAGTGATCTTTCAAAAAGAATTAGATCAGTATCTTGAATTAGATTGCTATAATAATTTGTTATATTTACCGACATAAATTAATCTATACTATTTCTCAACTATTAATCACTTAGCGCTTCAGCTATTATTTGAGAATCTTCGAATATAGTAAATTCGACTTGTAATTCGTTTTCTATAACAAACATGTATACAGCTTCTGCATCTAAATTATCTGCTCTATACCTTACTCTAACATGAACGTGGTTTCCTTCTGAGATAGTGTCTAGAATACTCAAATAAAAATTAGGGTAATTAACGGGAAGGTGCACCAAAAAATTATCACACCAGTCACTGAAGCCGCGATACTCTCCTGAAAACTTATGCTTTCCGTTTATCCTTATTATTGCATCTTTGTATAAAATTTACTGAGAGATTCCATATTTCCCCTGAAAAATATTGATATCCGCTCATAACTATTTCTTTAGGTGTCATAATATATAATTTCTTTAATAATGTTTTAGTGATTAATTTATATATACATGCTGATTTAAGTTATAAATATACTAAGTTATAATCTGAATTATAATATGCAAACAACATGAGTTTTAGTGCTAAAGTTTATTTCTAAATTAGTTTGCTGGAAATTACATTATAACTGTTATATTGAAATGTTCAGTATCAATATACTATGAAATCATACCATAATATAAGTATGGTAATGAAAGCATTAAGGAGCAATTAATTGCGAGAAATTTTTGTAGCTAAGGAAGGTGAGATAGCAGATCGTGACCGTAAGGTTGTAGCTGATAATAACCTTGAAATTGGTGTTTTCCGTCTTGGCGATGAATATTATGCTTGGGAAAACAATTGTCCTCATAGTGGAGGACCTGTTTGCCAGGGTAGGGTTATGAATAGAGTTACTGAGGCACTTGATGATCGTAAACGAAGTCACGGTTTTCGATTTGTTGATGAAGACGTACATATCATTTGTCCATGGCATGGATTTGAGTTTAACATACGCACCGGTACCCACCCAGGAGATCCTCAGGCACAATTGAATGGCTTTGATATAACGTTACGAGATGGCGGTATTTATGTCGAAATTGAATAATAGCGAAACTATCCATAAGCTAGAAAATCTGACTGATTCTACCTGGGATATAATAACTGAACTCTTAGGAAGCAATTCAACAGGCTCTGTTCCTGATGTTACAGTTCAAAAATTATTATTAGCTAGCGTAAGATTATATGCTAATAAAATTGATAATGAAAATAGAAGTTTTGCTGCGATTCCAAACGGAGAAATTGCAACAGCTACAGAAGTAGCAGTAGTAGTAAATGAACTAATGATGGCTGCTGATTTAAATATGTTTGACTTAGCTATGTGGTCTGGGCGTCGACAACCAAATCAAGAAATATAAATTATTAAATTAAAAGAAGGTTTAAAAGATGGACGGTGGAAATACTTCTAAAAAAACATTAAATATAATTGATGCGAAGACAGATAGTCGAGAAATTTTATCAAGAGCTCGCAAACAGGCTGATGCAAGAAATTTTGATGATGTCTTCATAGTTGATATAGATTGTCATATTGATGATAATGGTAATTGGCCAGAAATTACTGAGTTTATTGAAGATCCAGTGCTCCGTGAAGCTGCTAACTCTTTTGGAGGTGGGACTAAACGAGGAGCTTTTATGAATGGAACTCCTGGACTTCAGTGGCAAAATGTTTTTGGGCGTATTCCCCATGGCCAAGGACTTAAGGAAACGGTTGATGATACATCTGTTAGACGAGACGTCACATTAGCAAGAAGAGCAATGGACCAGATGGGATTAGATTATCAGGTTGTGTTTCCAAACGGTTTATTATTTCTCGGCATGCATCCTGTTAAAGAAATGGAGATTCACTTAGCTGGTGCTTACAATAGATGGATTGTAGAATGTTTACTGCCTCAAGAACCTCGTGTTAAAGCTATGTTATATCTCCCTATTAATGATCCAGAAGCTGCAGAAGCAACTGTAAAGCGCTATCAAGGTGCACCAGGTGTTGCTGGTTTTACAATAACTTCATCAAGACATAAGCCCGTTCATGCAAACGAATATATGCGTCTATATGCTATGATGGAGGAAGCAGGACAAGCTCTTGCATTTCATTCTCACCTTAACTGGCAGGATGAATACACTTCTCAACTTAATCGTTTCATATCAATGCATGCCATAAGTTTTGTACTTTGTAACCTTGTCCACTTAACTAATTGGGTCATAAACGGTTTACCAGAGCGTTTTCCCGGACTTAAAGTATTATGGATTGAAAGTGGATTGGCTTGGTTAGCGTTTATTACTCAAAGGCTGGATAATGAATATCTAATGAGATCCTCAGAAGCACCGTTATTAAAGAAGTTACCTAGTGAATATATAAGTGAGATGTTTTTTACTACGCAGCCAATGGAACGTACCAATATGAAGCTTTTAGAGGCGACGATGGAGGCAGTTAAAGCTCCCACTCAGCTAGTTTATGCTTCTGATTGGCCTCATTGGGATTTTGATTTACCTTCAACTGTTTGGGATTTACCATTCTTAGATGAAACAGCTAAGCGTAATATCCTAGGATTTAATGCGGCTAATCTATTTAATCTCGAGATACCAGAGAAATATCAGGGTATATCTCAAGCTGAGGCAGCTGAATAAGTTTTGTTATTAGAGTTATTAATTTGTTTTAAATAGATTAAATATAAAACAGAAGGATTTACTCATGGACGGAACAAATAGCTTAGATGATGCTTTGAACCGTATTGATGACAAAACAGATAGTCGAATTATCCTAGCGAAGGCTAAACAACAAGCATCTAAACGTAATTTTGATGATGTGTTTATTGTAGATATAGATTCACATATTTCTGATCATGGTGCTTGGCCACAAATAACCGAGTACATTAAAGATCCTGTAATCCGTGAGGCGGCCAATTCATTCGGTGGAGGTACAAGACAAGGAGCTTTTCTTAACACAACACCAGGATTGCAATGGCAAAATGTCTGGGGCAGAATACCTCATGGTCAAGGACTAAGAGAACCTACAGATAATAAAACAGTACCTCGAGAAGTGATTTTATCTAGACGTTCAATGGAACAGATGGGGTTAGATTATCAAGTCGTTTTCCCAAATGCGCTTTTGTATGTTGGTATGCATCCTGTAAAAGAAATGGAAATACATTTAGCTGATGCCTATAATACTTGGTTAGTGGAAAATGTATTACCTGAAGATTCACGCATTAAAGCAATGCTATACTTGCCCTTTAATAGTCCTGAAGATGCTGTAAAGACTGTTGAAAAATTTGTTGGTAAACCTGGGGTAGCAGGATTTTGTATTACCTCATCTAGGCATAAGCCTGTACATGCAAATGAATATATGCGGATCTATAGCATTTTAGAAGAATCTAATCAGGCTTTATCTTTTCATGCCGCTCCTAATTGGGAAGATGAATATACATCTCAATTAAATAGATTTATCTCTGTTCACGCTATTTCATTTGTACTTTGTAACCTTGTCCACTTAACTAATTGGGTCATAAACGGTTTACCAGAGCGTTTTCCCGGACTTAAAGTATTATGGATTGAAAGTGGATTGGCTTGGTTAGCGTTTATTACTCAAAGGCTGGATAATGAATATCTAATGAGATCCTCAGAAGCACCGTTATTAAAGAAGTTACCTAGTGAATATATAAGTGAGATGTTTTTTACTACGCAGCCAATGGAACGTACCAATATGAAGCTTTTAGAGGCGACGATGGAGGCAGTTAAAGCTCCCACTCAGCTAGTTTATGCTTCTGATTGGCCTCATTGGGATTTTGATTTACCTTCAACTGTTTGGGATTTACCATTCTTAGATGAAACAGCTAAGCGTAATATCCTAGGATTTAATGCGGCAAGAGTTTTCAACTTAAAAATCCCTGAGAAATATATATAAAGTTGTGTTAATTGATATATAGGTCTTTTTACATATTATTTGAAAAATGCAAAAACTCTTGTCTCTATGCTTTCTCTTGGTAAAGCGTCAGAGGGTGCACGAGTATTTTTAAATGCTGAATGTCCAGATGGCCCTCCATATTTATCTTCATTGGATTCATATGTTTTTATAAGTAAGGCTTCATTACGTATCATATCTGAAAAATAATACCATTTATTATCGCTACGATAAGTCATGGCTTGAGTATAGCCTACTCTGTCCTTGGTTCTACGTTCTGCAGTTATTAATTGGCCCTGTGATATGGTTGTCGCATCACATACAGCTAGAGGTGTAGTTTGTACTGGACCAGCAATTGAACGCCATATATTTATTATATTAAACCTACGAGTTAGAAGGTCCTTTGCTCTGTCTTCAGAAAGTAAATCACGCACACGTTGAGGACCAGATTCGTGAGTGTAATCATTGTGCACAAAAAGAACTGGCTCTCTGACTTCTTTTTCACTTCGTCGATCTTCATTTTCTACTCTCACAGTGTGATCAAAAACCACTACATCATCAGCTCCAGTTCTTTTTTTAATCAAATCAATAATCTCTATATTATAAACATGTTCTATTTCATCGTTATTATAAAAATCGTTTACTGAAGTTTTATGTTCTAAGAACTCAAAACCTTCTTTATTTAGAGATAATTCATAACGTGAAATTCTTCCATCTATGAGTTCAAGTGCATGTTCACGATATTCACCTCCACGCTCCAAGCCCTTTTCTGTAACATAGTTTATTGGTGGCTCACCGTTATCAACAAAGAATGTCAGGTTGGCTACGAGAGGTTCAATCTTTGAAAGAGGGTCAACTGCATAGTTCATAAGTATGATTCCTTAGGGAATATTATTCATATTATATATTTAAATACTACTCGTGAATTATGCCATATTAACTATTGCAATTACTGGGCCTCCACCATGAGGACCCTGATGCATGGCATCTACAGAAACAAAAACAGCTGGATCACCTATAGCGGCTGCAGCTACACCACCCACTGCTGCTTTAGAGTGGCGATGATGATGTACGTCTGAATCATCGAGCATTATTTGCCTATAACCTCTTAGCTTTCCTGAGTGATCTGCCTCACATTTTATAAAAACGTTAACCAAGCGACCGAGAAGGTCTGAAGCTTTAGGACGATCCGGAAGATCTAAACCCGCATTACGTATTGCATCATAAATAGCATCTATATCTAGTGCATCTTTCATTATACTATGACCGATAGAAAAATTTCCACCAGCTCCAGGACGATTTCCGAGGAGAACTATCTGTGCAGATGTTAGCTCAACACCAGATGAACAAGATGAGACAGATGAGTAGAGGCTGAGATCATTACATATTTGTTCGGCTTTAGGCATTGATATTTCTTTTAGGGCAACGCCAATTCCTAAAGCTGTAGTTCCGTTAGATACACCCATTGATTCATGAACATCACAAGCAACAGTCTTTCCTCTATTTGATGCCTCTACAACGCCATCTATAGTCAGTAATGGAGTTTTAGTTTGTACATAATGAACATCCTCAGTGTCAGATATACCAGCATTTTTCATTGCATTTAAGACAGCATCAGAAACCTTTTCTACCATTGAAATGCGTCCAATGTCTTCTGGGAATATCTCAGCACTAATGGATGTGCCGATTGTTAATCGAGATTGATCTATCGGTCCAGACTCATTATTTTCAGCAAATATTGTTGCGTGCGGAGTAATTATACCATCACATCCACCAGACCATACCATAGGTATTTTATTTAATTCACTCCAATCACGGCTGCCACTATTAAAAAGCAAAGAACGGAATGCTTGATCAGCAAGTATTCTTGTGAAGTCATTAACTCCACCATTTCCTTCAGTCTTGCCAATTACTGCAATAATTTCGTCTGCAGAAAATACTTCTTGATTTATTGCTGTTTCTAGCCCGGATGCATCCGCTACATTTTTAAGTTCAGCCTTAAAAACTTTGATAGCCATATTCCTGCCTTCTAATTAGTATGATTAAATTAATGAGACCCAATAGCATGGTTCTATGATTATTGGAATTATGACTTAAATGTTTTATCTAAAATAAGTTAATCCATACTTGATGCTAATTATAAATCGTAGGTGTACTGTGAAATTGTTAAAGCTATTAATGCAAGAGGCAATGATTTTTGCAAAAATTAATTAAAGAACTCAGAAATTACACTAAACCTAATAAATTTCATAGTTTATTTGAAATTATGGTTACTTTTTTACCTTTTGTATTATTTTGGTTTATGGCCCATATATTTTTTTCAATTAGTAATACCATAAGCTTTATATTTTGTTTATTAGCCGGTGTATTTTTAACGCGTTTGTTTTTAATTCAGCACGATTGCGGACATGGGTCTTTTTTTAATAGCAGATTAGCAAATGATATTGTAGGAAAAATACTTGGAGTATTTACTCTAACACCATACCACGCCTGGCGTTACAGCCACTCTGTACATCACGCTACCTCAGGAAATCTTGATAAGAGGGGAATAGGTGATGTTAGGACTCTAACAGTTAATGAATATTCGAATTTATCAATGTTATATCGTGCTCTTTATAGAATATACAGAAATCCAATTGTTATGTTTGGTATAGGTCCCGCTTATCTTTTTTTACTAAGAAATAGATTGCCCACGGGATTTTCCAATGGTGATAGAAAATTTTGGCTTAGTACAATTGGCACTAACATAACTATTATTATGGCAGTTGTTCTTATGATTTATTTCATAGGACTTAGAGAATTTATTCTAATTCATACCCCCATAATATTATTTGCTGCTCTAATAGGTGTATGGCTATTTTATATTCAACATCAATTTGAAGATAGTTTTTGGGTTAAATCTGATCTATGGAATTTTTATGACGGAGCTTTGTTGGGTAGTTCTTATTACGATCTTCCAGGTCCACTGAGATGGATAACAGCGAATATTGGTATACATCATGTTCATCATTTAAATAGTAAAATACCTTTTTACTATTTAAATGATGTTCTTAAAGATTACCCTCATCTTAAGAACGTCCGGCGAATTACTATTAGTTCTAGCCTGCTCAGTATCAAGTGTAGTTTATGGGATGAAAAACAAAAAAAGATGGTTTCATTTTCTGAAGTAAAGAAGCCATCATTATCGAATATTTAAACGGAAAATGAGAATCTGCATAAACATATGTCACAAAAATATAATATAGATAAAAATGATAACTTAATTTGTGAATTTACTAAAGGATCAGTTAGACACCGACTTGTTTATGGAGGTGGACGCAACCAATCACTTCCTAAAGCTGTTGGTATGACTAAAGGTCGAACTCCTAATATAGTTGATGCGACTGCGGGGCTTGGCAAAGACTCTTTTTTACTTGCATCTTTAGGGGCAAGAGTAACTCTTATTGAGCGATCTCCAGAAATACATAGTTTATTGCATGATGGGATGTTAAGAGCCATTAGAGCAGGAGGAATAACAGCTGAAATAGTTGGACGAATGACTTTAATAATGGGAGATTCTATTGATTTACTGCCAAAATTAAAACCAGAAGTAGTCTTGGTTGATCCTATGCACCCGGCCCGAAAAAATTCCGCTCTTGTTAAAAAAGAAATGATATTGGTCAGACAAATTGTAGGAAACGATAGGGATTGTGCTGATTTAATGAGAGTTGCACTCTCTGTGGCAACAAAAAGAGTCGTCCTTAAGTGGCCTAAAGGAGGAAATTTAATTAGAAATATACAATTACCGTCGCATCAGTTGAGTGGCAAGACAACTCGTTACGATGTGTTTATGATAAGTTAAATCAGTAATTATTCGTTTGGGTAATGCCTAAACGTATTAATGGCAGAACGAAAACTATCTAGATTTAACTTTTTTCGAACTTCTTTGGTTGCTTTAATCATCATTGGTTCAACCGGAATTCCTAAGCCATTAGCTATACGATCATTTTTTGAGAAGTTACCTGCAACCGCAGCAGCTGCTACTAACGCATCTTGCCCCAACTTCTCTACTAACTCTAATCTAATATGCTTTAACTGATCTAGATTGTTTCCAATTACAGCGTCAGAAAATGATAATAATAGATCCCCGTTATCAACTCCTGAATCAACACTTGTATTTATAAGAGCTTCCGGATTTAAATCTATATTATTAATACGCCCACTCTCACGGAGGAACCAAGCATGACTGCTAGTTCAGAAAAAACATTCGTTAATAGCAGATATTCTACCTGCAACTAATTCAACTTGTGATCGATTTAGGCCTTTGTGATGTGTGTAAGAAAAATCTAATACTTTATCCATACGGCTATACTGAACTTTTTCAAGCTCCATATGTGCTTTTAATTCATCTGGAACCATACTTAATGCACGCACAATATATGGTTTAGGCTTATTACCATAAAGGTTATTGCCTAGTTCTCCTCCTTCTGCTCCATTAGGGATTGTCGGAGCCCA
>Ga0315339_1003210_pt1 | contig 11633 bp, 7 predicted proteins | sample ASW17metaG_FD_204514 | JGI IMG/M metagenome (GOLD analysis project Ga0315339, IMG submission 204514) | Ammonia-oxidizing marine archaeal communities from Pacific Ocean, United States - ASW #17 | ecosystem: Environmental > Aquatic > Marine > Oceanic | place: USA: California | collected 2016-12-05
ACTGCCAACAGTCCAAGCAGACCGAGTCGTGGACCCCACCTCTGGTGAAGTGGCGCCGACAAGGCGAACTCCTCCGCCTCCCGAAGTGTCATCTCGTATTGGGCGGCGGAGAGTCGATCGCCACGCCGGTAGATGACTTCGCCCGCCTTGTGGGGTTCGAGGATCGGCTTGATGGCATCGATCGCCTGCTGGGCGGTGGCATCCGTCAACTCCTTGTCCAGTTCGAGGGTCGGCCGTCCATCCGCGGCAATGCGGGCCGCGATGGTTGGAAAGAGCGAGGAGGGAAAGCCTGCCGAAGAGATCATCGCGATGATCTCCGGGTTCTGTGGATCCTCCTTGAGTGATTCAAGAGGGATCGCTTCAGCTCGGAGCAGGTCACGTTTTCCATCGGGAAGCAGAAGGACCCGGTTGGGAATCCTCGTGATCGTATAGACCTGGGCCTCCAGGTCAGTGAGGATCGGCGCGCGTTGCAGGTCCTCGTTGACAAGGCGGTCGACCCAGCTCTCCCATTGCTGGGTGACTTCACCTTCAACGAACATGTCCTGCAGTGCTGCAAGTCCCGCGGTATCAAGTTGGAACTTCGACTTTATTTCATCGGCCAGTTCGTCGACCGATGTCTTTCCCTCGATGGCCATGGGCAGACTGAGCAGAGCGCCTTGGAGTTCTTCCATCGCCGTTCGATTCAGATCGTAGATGCGTGGGGATGAAAGCTCGGCTTCTTTCCTCGCTTGTTCAGTCGCCTCCTCGTTGACGTCATTCCAGTCGAGTCGTGCGATGCGAGTCTGGCTCATCAACTGGCCATTCTTGACCATCACCTGGTCGTGGCCCCATGCAACCATCAGGCCGGTGATCACCAGGAAGATGAACACGATGATGCTCGAGCGGATGAACTCCGGTCGGAGCATGGCCGTCTTCAGGGTCATGGCCGGCTTGGGGAGGTTGCGGCGGATTTCCTGACGCCGGCGTCCTGTCCGGGCGGAGGTGGTCTTCTGGTTGCCTGACTTCGACATGGGACTCTCCCGGGAGCATCCTGATCAGCAGATTCTCTATCGGCGTTCCACCCCTGCAGGGGCAAGGGCGACTGGGCCCCGCGTCCAAGGCGACATGGTATGGTCTGGGGCATGAAGTTCGACCTTCGAAGTGCAAAAAACAGCCTTGCAGGCATGTCCTGCGTAGTTCTGGCCCTGGCGATGCTGCCCGGATGCGGCTCCAGCCACTCGAAGGTCACCATGGCTCCGCCCTCGACACACGAACTCTCAGCAGCCCAGGAGGACTCGATGATGGCCATCCTCAAGGAAGTGGCCATGGCGTCACCACCCGGGGATGAGCCCCTCCAGTTGCTCCCGCCAAGCGGGATCCGCTGGTCTGACAACTCCATGGCCATGGACAAGGCTGCAGAGGAGAGCAACCTCGCTGTCCTTGGGATGGAAGAGGTTGACGAGGATCACGAGGTCTACACGTTGATCTCGCTTGAAGGCTGGGTCGCAAGCGTGAAGGTGACCCGCCTCCAGGAAGCTCCATGGGTCTGGGCGGACGCGAGGGTGGGTCCCTATCCGGATGAACCCGACTCCATGTCCCAGGCTGCGAAGGTGCAGGCCTCGTTCATGAAATGGATGTCCAACTACGGTCGAATGAAACGAGTACCGCCGATCAACTGACCGGTACGATTGGTTCAGGTCTTGTCGGTTGCGAGCATTGCCGCTCCAACCAGTCCAGCATCCGCTTCCAGTGCTGTCCGTACGATGCTGCACCATTCACCGGCCTGCGGTGGGAAGACATCTTCCCGAAACCTCGCACGTATCAGGTCAAGCCATGGTTCGCCCAGTTCCTCGGTCATGCCGCCCCCCACGACGATGGTGTCGATCGAGAGAAGCGTGACGCAGTTGGCCAGGGCCGATCCGAGTACCGAGGCGGCAACCGAAGCAACCTCGATCGCCAGGGGATCGCCCGACTTGAAGGCTTCTGCAATGTGATGGGTTCCGATTGATTCAACATCTCCATTCACTGCTTCAAGCAGTGATGACCCGGCATGTGCGCCTGCTCGCTGAGCTGCCAGGTTGCGCATGCCGGTTCGCGAGGCAATCGCCTCGAGGATGCGAGGTTCAGTCCCGGTCGTATCCGCCATGGTCTGTCCGAGTTCACCAGCGGTTCCACGCGGTCCGTGGAAGAGGTGGCCATCAAGCACGATGCCGCCACCGATTCCCGTTCCAACCCAGGCAGCCAGCATCCCACGGGCACCCTGGCCGGCTCCGTGTCGGTACTCACCCCAGGCAGCGGCGTTCACGTCATTCTCAAGGACAACAGGTCGGCCCAGCCGTTCTTGAAGCCCCTTGGAGAGTGGTATGTCCGTCCAGTCGAGGGCGCCCGTCTTCAGGACGATGCCTGCCTCGTGATCAACAGCGCCGCAGACGGCAACCCCGATGGCAGCGATCGCTTCCAGGTCAACACCCGCCTCATCACAAACTGCACGTGATGTTTCGGCAATCGTATCCATGACGGCTTCGGGTCCGCGCTGAGCTTCGGTTTCCCTGTGCGTGCGTGCAACCAGGTCCCCCGTTGCATCCATGACGCAGGCAAGGGTGTTGGTTCCACCAAGATCGATGCCGATGACAGGGCCACTCACGATGATGCCACCGTCTTCTTGAGATCAGGAAGATGATTCTCGTACCCGGCTGCGGCCTCGAACATCCGTGCAGCTCGAAGCAGCGTGGGTTCACACAGGGCTGGGGCCTGCAACTGGATGCCGATGGGAAGTTCGTGACCATCGACGGCCACTGTTCCAGCTGGAAGCGAAATGCCGCAGATCCCGGCAATGTTCGCATTGACGGTGTAGCGGTCACAGAGGTACATGGAGAGCGGGTCGTTCTTGGAACCAAGTGCAAATGCAGGCCCGTTTGTCGTCGGGCCAAGCAGGATGTCACATTGCTCGAAGACCGAGTTGAACTCATCCCGGATCAGTCGACGGACCTGCAGGGCACGCTTGTAGTACGCGTCGTAGTAGCCGGCGCTCAATACATACGTCCCCAGCATGATGCGTCGCTTGACCTCGTCACCGAAGCCCTCTGAACGGCTTCGGGCGTAGAGGTCGAAGAGAACCTCTCCAGGTTCAAGAGTCGCGCGTCGTCCGTAGCGGATCCCGTCATACCGGGCGAGGTTGCTCGAGGCCTCCGCAGGGCCGATGACGTAGTAGGTGGCAATGCCGACGTCGGTGAGGGGCAGCTGGACATCGACGATCTCCGCTCCCAGTGACCTGTAGACATCCATGGCGGCATGGACCCGCTCATTGACAGCTGGATCATTATCTTCGTCGAGGTACTCGGAGGGGACGCCGACCCGGAGCTTTTTAACTGGTGCGTGCAGTTCGGCAAGGAGGTCAGGAACAGGTGTATCAATGGTCGTCGAGTCATGTACGTCCTCGCCTGCAATGACCTGGAGGATGGCTGCTGCGTCTTCGACCGATCGTGCAAATGGCCCGACCTGGTCGAGGCTCGGACCGAAGCTTACCAATCCATACCTGGAGACGCGGCCATAGGTGGGCTTGATGCCAACGACACCACAGAGTGCCGCCGGCTGGCGAATCGATCCACCCGTATCGCTTCCAAGTGCAGCAGGACAGAATCCTGCGGCAACGGCTGCTGCACTGCCCCCGGAGGAACCCCCTGGAACACGAGAAGTATCCCATGGATTTCGGACCGACCCGAAGGCACAGTGCTCCGTCGAGGAACCCATCGCGAATTCGTCGCACCGGGTCTTGCCGAACGGAACTGCACCTGCATCAAGCAGGCGGGTGTAGACCGTGGCGTCGTACGGGCTCACGTAGTTCTCGAGGATTCGTGAACCGCATGTCGTGATCTCGTTTCGAGAGACGATGGTGTCCTTGACTGCAACTGGAACACCGGCAAGTGGGCCTGGGTCCTTCCCATCATTGACGAGTCGATCAACCTCGCGAGCTCGTTCCCGGGCTACGTCGGCACAGGTGTCTTGAAAACAACCAAGCACCGGGTCGTAGCAATCAATGCGTTCAAGGCAGGATTCGATGACCGATTCTGCAGTGGTCTGGCCGCTGCGAACCTGCTCGGACAACTGCAGGATGCCATCATCATTGCTCATCGGTCAATTATTCCCATCCTCGTCGAGCACCTTCGGGACGGCGATGTATCGATCCTCAAGTGCGGGTGCATTGGCGAGCACCTCGTCGACCGGAAGGGAGTCGTGGACTTCGTCAGGGGACAGCCTGTTGGTCATCTCGATCGCCGCTGCAAGTGGTTCGATGCCCTCGACGTTGATCGCATTGATGGTCTCTATATGCCCCAGGATGGATTCGAGATCACCTCGGCAGGACTCGACCTGCTCATCGGTCATCTGGAGCCGAGCCAGATCGGCGACATGCCTGGCTTCGTCAATCGAAATCATGTGTTCTGATTCGTGTGCCATGGCCCCGGCAGGGTACTCAAATAGGGGATTGAAATGCAATGATGATCATTACGAGCCTGATGATCCGATCTTCAGGGGCTAGAATAGGTGTTCTGCCGGGAACAAGTCACATGCACGAGTCGAATCCGAGAACGAATGTGGCCTTGAAGTGGACCAGCCGGTTCCTGGTGGGTGTCATTGCTATTTCCCTGGCCTCCTCGAGCCTCTACTGGATGATGGTTACTGCGCCGCAGGCCGAGGTGGACCCCTCGGCGCAACCAGCCAGGTCGGTGATCACGATCCAGGCAAGCTCATCTGATGTTCGCCGTTACTTCACGGGATATGGGATTGCCGATGCTATCAATCACGCGGATGTGCCCTCCCGGGTGACGAGTACCGTCATTGAGGTCCCCCATGCATCCAGGCCGGGCAGCTCCGTCGTTGAAGGCCAGGTTCTCGTCCAGTTGGATGATGCCGACTTTCTCGAGGAGGAGATGATTGCGCAGCAGGGCATCGTCGACATCGAGGCCCAGTTGGCATCCCTGGGAGTCGAGCAGGAAGCTGCTGATCAGCGAGTGCTGCTTGTAAAGCAGGAAGTGGAACTTGCTGCTGCGGATCTTGAACGGATCAAGGAACTCTTTGCACGTGAAGCAGCCCACCAGCGCGAGGTCGATCAACTCACGCAGCAGTTGCTTACAAAGCAGACATCCCTGATCAATGTCAGGCAGGAAGCCGACATGCTCAAGACCCAGCGGACGAGACTGCTTTCAACCCAGCGATCACAGGAGGCGAACCTGCGACTGGCAAAGCAGAAAATCGAGCGTTGCCGGATCACGAGTCCGAACACGGGATTCATCGAGGCCATCGATGTGACCGAAGGTGAACGAATATCTGCAGGGATGCGAATTGCGCGTGTGGTTGATCCATCCCGCATCGAGATTCCACTTCGTCTTCCATCATCAGCACGTTCCCACCTGTCCATCGGTGACAGTGTCGAACTTCATGCAACCGGGCAGTCAAGCAGTACCTGGAATGGCCGACTTGTCCGCATTTCGCCGGAAGATGATCCTGACACCCGCACGATTGCCGCGTACATCGAGTACGAGCAGGGGGGGGCCGAGACGCCCTATCTTCCGCCGGGCCTCTTCGTACGTGGTGAAGTCTCCGGGGCACTCGAGCAGAGCCGCTGGATCGTCCCTCGCCGTGCCGTGAAGAATGATCGCCTGCTGCTTGTAGAAGAGGGGCAGGTCGTCAGTCGACCCGTCGATGTGGCCCACTTCGTTACAGGTTCCTTCGACCAGTTCGGCCTGCCCGACAGTGATTGGATTGTTCTTGAGACACCACTCCAGGAAGGAGACTCGGTCATCCTGAACCCGACGCGGGCACTCTTCGAAGGGTTGCCCGTGAAGGAGATCTCCGCTGCAGATGCCATGGCGGCTGCTCGCCGTGCTCTTGACGAAGAGGAACAGGTCCAGTGAACCTGCCTCGTTTCAGCGTCAGGAATCCCGTACCCATCAACCTGGTCATGGTGGCGGTGCTCCTGTTCGGCACATGGTCGGCCATTACGCTCAGGCGTGAGTTTTTTCCGGAAACTCAACCCGACATGGCAACCATTTCGCTTCCATTCCCCGGAGCGTCTCCCGAGGAGGTCGAGGATGGACTGGCCATCAAGGTCGAGGACGCCCTGGCCGAGCTGAAGGAAGTCGACGAGATCCGTACGAACCTCATGGAAGGTGGCGGGAGTATCACTGTCACATTCAGGGAGGAAGTCACCGACATTGATGTGGCTGTCTCGGAAGTCGAACGTGCCATCGACTCCCTGCAGGACCTGCCCGAAGACGCCGATGAACTGCAGGTAACCAAGCTCGAAAACCAGATGCCGGTCATCATGGTCGAGGTTTTTGGGGACGTGGACGAGGGGACGTTGAAACGGACAGCACTGCAGGCGCGCGAAGACCTGAGATCGCTCCCGGGCATGGGGCAGTTGAGCCTCGGCAGTACGCGGCAATCCGAACTTCGCATTGAGGTCGATCCCGATGCCATGGTTCGTCATGGTGTCTCATTGCCTTTCATCGCTGACGCGGTATCACGGTGGATGAGCGAGATACCCGGCGGTTCGGTACGCAACTCCGGGGGTACGATCGGGATCCGAACGCTTGGTGTCGTCGAAGATCCCCAGGCCATACGCGAGATCGTTGTTGACGCCAGGCAGGGGGGCGACATCCTCCGGCTGGGGGACATCGCATCGGTCCAACGTACGTTCGAGGACGTGCCCATACACGTCCGATTCAATGGCGCACCATCGGTGAGCCTGACGGCGACTCGAATCGGGCAGCAGGACATCGTCAAGATGGCCCGGATGGTTCGTTCCTATGTCGATGGACGAAACAACGAGCCGCTGATGATGTCGACGGTAGACATTCTCATGAACCCTGAGGTGAAGCAGGCATGGGAAATCGGTTCAACCTCAGCGGCTGCACTGCCGTTGGGAGTGCAGATGACGACCTTTACGGACTTGGCCCGCTTCGTCGAAGGTCGCTTGAACCTCCTGGCAGCAAACGCGGTCTACGGAGCGATCCTCGTCTTCCTGACACTGCTGGTCTTCCTGAACTGGCGGGCGGCATTCTGGGTAGGGATGGGTCTGATCATCGCCTTTTCAGGAACGTTGATCCTGATGAGCTGGACGGATACGACCTTGAATCTCCTGACGATGTTCGGTCTGATCGTCGTCATCGGGCTCCTTGTCGATGATGCCATCGTGGTGTGTGAGAGCATCCAGGCATCACATGACAATGGCATGGATCCTCTTGAAGCTGCAGAGCGTGGGGCCAGTCGCGTGCAGTGGCCGGTCGTGGCAACTGTCTTGACGAGCATCGTGGCCTTCCTTCCACTGACGTTCATCAAGGGAACCATCGGTGACTTGATGGGTGCGCTGCCGATTGTCATTGCCCTTGCACTGTTCATGAGCCTGATCGAATGCCTTCTCATGCTGCCGGGCCACATGGGACACAGTCTCAAGCGACGTGGCCGCAAGGTGCCGGGAGGAGTTGCTGGTTTCTTCCGTCGTTATGAGAAGGGCAGGGATCACTTCATCTTCAATCGAATCGTGCCGGTGTATCGCAGGCTGCTTGGCGTCCTGATGCGTCATCGGTACCTGACCTTGACGGTGTCGTGTTCCGTCTTGATGTTCTCGCTGGGAATACTTGCCGGTGGGCGGCTTCCCTATACCTTCCTCCCCAACGATGATGCCGAAAGCGTCATGATCAAGTTCGAGCTTCCTGTCGGGACTCCCATCGAGCAGACGCGAGGCATGGCTCAACTCGTGGAGAACACCGCTGGTTCACTCGAGGAGGTGCGTACCGTGAATACCATCGTGGGCGCATCCATGAGCATGGACTCCAGGATGGGCTCGAACTTCTCAACGAACGTCGCGCAGTTCTTCATTGAACTGCAGCCAGCCGAGCAGCGTGAACGCAATGCAGCGGCAGTCATGACGAGCCTCCGAGACATGCTCAAGGGCCAGATGCATGGGGTCCAGAGTTTTTCCGTTGAGGAGCTTTCCGGTGGTCCCGGGGGGAAGGACATCACGATCTTCATCACGGGTGATGACATGGACCGGATGCTGGAGATGGCCGAGCAGATGAAGACCGACCTCTCCCGGTACACCGGCGTGCATGACATCAGCGATGATCTCTTCGATGGCCAGCGGGAGTTGCAGATCTCCCTGAAGCCCTCCGGAGCCGCTATCGGATTTACTGTTGCCGATGTTGCCCAGCAGGTTCGTACGGCCGTGTTCGGTCGAAAAGCTCATGTCTTCGCTGACGAAGGTGAGGACATTGATGTCCGTGTCAGTGCTGCAGGTGTAAGCAGGGGTTCGCTGGATGCGATTGAATCAATGTGGGTCATTGCGCCCGATGGACGCTCTGTTCCACTTGCTGAAATTGCATCCATCAATGACGGGGATGGATATGCCGGGATTCGGAGACGAAATCGATCCAGGTCGATGTCCGTTACGGCTGAGACTGCCGAGGGGCTGAGCCCCGAACTGGTGATGGCATCCCTGCCTGTTGCCGAGTGGAAATCGAACTATCCAGAACTGGACATCAAGTTCGGGGGTCGGCAGCAGAGCCAGGCTCGTGCCTTCGCTTCACTGCCGATGGGGTACCTTGCCGCGATCTGCATGATCTACGCGATTCTTGCCTGGCTCTTTCGCAGTTACACGCTTCCGCTCACCGTCCTGCTGGGGATCCCCTTCGCCATCATCGGTGTCATCTGGGGGCATGTTCTTCTTGGTTTCACGTTGACGTTCCTGAGCATCATCGGATTCGTTGCATTGAGCGGAATCGTTGTCAACGACTCACTGATCTTCGTTCACTACTACCAGGAGGAGTTGGAACGGGGCGTGCCACTGAGACAAGCCCTGCTCTCCGCCGGTTCTGAACGCCTCCGGCCGATCTTTCTCACGACGATCACGACCGTGCTCGGGTTGACTCCACTGATGCTCGAGGAGTCCTTCCAGGCCCGGTTCCTCATTCCCATGGCCATCGCAATCTCCTTCGGGCTCATGAGTGCCACCGTGCTGATCCTACTCCTGATGCCATGCCTGATCGTCATCCTCGATGACATCAAGAGGCTTGCATACCATTGCTGGCATGGTCGATCACGACCTCCAGCGACCGGCTTGAGAGAACAGGCCACCGCTGGCCACTCATCGCAGGGCATGGCATAAACATCGTCCGAGACCCATGCAACCATTGATCCTGCAGTGGGTTAGGTGTCTATCCGGGCCTCATCAGCTTCGAGATGTATAATGGGTCCTCTCCAAGCCAACCCCTGAAGCCTCACTATGCAAAGAATCCAGGGAATCGCAGTTTCCCCCGGAATCGTGATTGCAAGGGCATTCGTCCTTGAACAGTTCCGGGAACGCATACCGCACCACCAGGTGGCGGAGACGGAAGTTGCGCGCGAACTGAAAACGCTCGACCAGGCGGTCACCGATGCCCATGACTCCATTCGTGCCGATCGGGACAGGGCCGAAGCCGATCTGGGCTCCGAGCCGGCGAAGATCTTCGAGTTCCACCTCGGGCTCCTGATGGATCCGACCCTCATGGAGCCGGTCCGGAACAGGATCGAATCTGAGTTCGTTACGGCGGCATTTTCAGTCTCCGAAGCCTTCAGCAGTCTTGCCAACAAGTTCAGGGCCATGGGGTCCAGCGTATTTCGTGACAAGGCGAGGGATATTCTCGACCTGGAACGTCGGCTGATAGACAGCCTCCTTGGGCGTACCGAGGATCGACTGTCAACACTCACCGACCCGGTCATCATCGTCGGTCACGAGATGACCCCGATGCAGGCTGCCTCTCTCAGTGAAGTGACAGTCATAGGCCTGGCAACGGACTTCGGCGGTCGAACAGACCATACCTCGATTGTCGCCGCGGCGCTGGGCATGCCGGTTGTCGTCGGATGCCAGTCCTTGACCGAGCACGTTGATGATGGTGACCTGCTCATCCTGGACGGCATGTCTGGCGAAGTCATTGTCGATCCTGAAGAGGACGTTCTTCAACGCTATCAAGATCGCATCGAGGCGATCGAGAAGGCCAGGTCGATCGTGGCCGTGTCGGCCGACGATGAAGCAGTCACCTTGGATGGAACACGCATCCAGTTGCTGGGCAACATCGAGTTCCCACGGGAGATTCCCTCCCTCCTGAAACATGGGGGTGAAGGTGTCGGCTTGTACAGGACAGAGTTCCTCTACCTCACCAGTACGACGGAGCCGACGGAGGAAGAACTCTATGAACAGTATGTCCATTGCGTTCGGAACCTGGATGGGCGACCCCTGACCGTACGCACCTTGGACCTGGGCGCAGACAAGCACACGCAGTCGCAGGCTCTTGAACCTGAGCGAAACCCCTTCCTTGGCCTGAGGAGCATTCGATACAGCCTCCAGAATCTTCCCCAGTTCAAGAGACAACTCAGGGCCATTCTCAGGGCTGGTGCCCATGGACCCCTGAAGATCATGTTCCCGCTGATCACCACGATGACCGAGTTGAAACAGGCCAAGATGATCCTTGGTGATGTACGCGAAGAACTCGAGGATGAGGGTGTCGAAATAGCCGGCTCAATTCCCATTGGAATGATGGTCGAGGTTCCAAGTGCAGCACTGATGGCCTCGACGTTTGCCAGGGAGGTCGATTTCTTCTCCATCGGGACCAATGATCTCATCCAGTACACCGTGGCCGTAGACCGGGGCAATCAACGTGTGGCAAGCCTGTATACGGCAACGAATCCCGCCGTAATCAGGCTGATAAAGTCCGTCATACGGGCTGGAAAGCGACGAAACGTCGAAACCAGCCTTTGCGGGGAAATCGCGGGGGATATCAACTACACTATGCTTCTGATAGGACTCGGATTGCGAATCCTGTCCCTCGTCCCCTCCCAGATACCACGCGTCAAGCAGGTAATCAGGAGGGTCGATGTAGGAAGTTGTGAGCGGCTGGCCAGGAAGGTCGGCTCATTTGATTCGGAGCGCAGGACGCTGAAATGTCTCCAGGATGAACTGAAATTAATCATGCCGGATCTGGATGGTGGATGGTCCACCGGGTAACCGGATCCCGGATAGCAATACGAAACACGCTGATTGAGAAATCGAGCCCGACGTACGAGGCCTTTCCAATCGGCAACCGACGAACCACGCGAATCGTGGATGAGATGATGGACACACGAGCAAGTACGCACGACGTGACCGATGAGCGCCCAGATCGACTGATGTCGACCAGGCGACCCGGCCCTGTCTCCCTGCCTACCCATGAGCCCATGCTCCTAGGAGCAACGGCTGCAATTGCCCGCCTGTGCTACTCCATCCACGAATGCTGGAACGCCGGATCCACTGGAAAGGGATCCAATCGTGGCACCAAAGAAGAAGACAGACCAACCGGACGAACTCATGATCGTCAACGATGTGCCCGGCGAAGAATGCCGGATCGCCATCGTGCAGGATGGACATCTCGAGGAGCTCTATGCTGAGCGAGTTACAGCAGCGAGCAACGTCGGGAACATCTACAAGGCACGTGTAACCAATGTCGAATCCGCCATTCAGGCGGCATTCGTCGATTTCGGTCATGCACAGCGTGGATTCCTGCACATCTCCGACCTGCACCCCCAGTACTTTCCCGGTGGGGAGGACAAGACCGAGAAGGTCGGCCGCAAGACGACACGACGTG